>OFHK01000102.1_pt1 | contig 26414 bp, 24 predicted proteins | sample 1521951 | NCBI WGS metagenome assembly OFHK01 (sample SAMEA2468436, study PRJEB22500) | soil metagenome | biome: Glassland; feature: Farmland; material: Clay | place: Australia | collected 2013-01-31 | depth 0.55 m
CCGGCTTGGCCCCGATCGGGCAGGACGCGTAGATGAGCACCCGGCCGGGCGCGTGCGTGGCCCGGGCCAGGTTCGCTGCCACACTGGGCAGCCCGATCCCGACGAAGCAGGTCATGCCGTCACGCAGGGCCCGCGCCGCGCATGTCGTCATCATCTCGTCGGAAGTGAAGCCTCGCGTGCTCATCCGCTCCAACCTGCCTCGCCGGTCCCAGCGCCTGCTAGGTCGGCCTGGCCGGCTCCCAGCACATCTGTTTCCAGCCACCGCCGGAAGCGCTCCCGGTCCCGGCTGATCGCGGTCCAGGCCACGTAGTAGTCGTTGTCCCGGCTGGAGTACCCGAGCGTGTAAGAGGGGTGCGCGCCGCCGGGCACGCGTGCCACGTAGCTGACCGTCCAGGACGGCAGCACGATGGCGCCGGGCTGGGGAGCCAGGTCGCCGACGATCTCCTCCACGGTGACGACGGAGCGCCGCGACGCGAGCACGGCTTCCTTCTGGACTCCGGTGATCCCCCACAATTGGACGTTCCCCGCCCGGTCGGCACGCTGCGCGTGGCTCACCGCCACGTCGGGGCGCAGGGCCGCCACCGCAGCCAGGGTCTCGCCGGTGAAAGGGCAGGTGATCGGCCTGATCGCCGGGTTGCCGTCCAGCCCGGGCAGCCCTTCCAGGCCGGTGCCCCGGTAGCCTCGCAGGACCGCGAATGGGATCCCGGAGGCGCCGGCCACGTACCGGTTCGCCATGCCGGCGTGGCTGTGCTCCTCGATATCGAGCGGGCCCGGCCACCCGTTCTCGATCGCGTCGCGGAACCGGTGCAGCGACCCGGCCCCGGGGTTGCCGCCCCACGAGAACACCAGCTTGCTCGCGCAGCCGGCGCCGATGAGCTGGTCGTAGATCACATCCGGGGTCATCCGGATCAGCGTGAGGTCACGGCGTCCCTGCCTGATCACCTCATGGCCCGCCGCGAAGGGGATCAGGTGGGTGAATCCCTCCATCGCCACCGCGTCGCCATCGTGGACGGCTGCCGCGATGGCGTCAGCCAGTGACACGATCTCCGCCATGCTCTCCTGCCTCGGTATCGACCCCGTTGATAGTGCCTATAACTCTCTTTTGGTCGCTATCAGCACAGTCGTTCGGGATACGGACATACTCTAGCGGGCGGGCCCGGCCCCGGTAAGAGCCGGTTTACGGGCTGGCCGCAGTCAGCTGACCTCGGCCAGGACCGTCGCGGCGATGGCGAACGCGCGGTTGGCGGCAGGCACGCCAGCGTACACGGCGGCCTGCGTGATAGAAGTCCTGGAAGTCGCCCGGCGGGCAGCCGCCAGGCCGGGCCGGTGGTTACCGCGCCGTGCTGGTAGGGCTGGCGGCGCGCACCGCCAGCCCTACCAGCATGCCGGCGGCAAAGCCGAACACGTGCGCCAGATAGGCCACCCCGCCACCGGCCGCGGCGTGGCCGATCGAGTCCACCCACTGCAGCACGAACCAGAGCCCGAGCACGAACCAGGCCGGGACGCGCACCGGGATGAAGAACAGGAACGGGACCAGGCTCCACACCCGGGCCCGCGGGTAGAGCATCAGGTACGCGCCGAGCACCCCGGCGATCGCCCCGGACGCACCGATCAGCGGCCCGGCCGATCCGGGGTACGCGACAGCGAAGCCATACGCCGCGACGTACCCGCACGCCAGGTAGAAGAGCAGGTAGGGCACCCTGCGGAAACGGTCCTCGATGTTGTTGCCGAAGATGAGCAGGAAGAGCATGTTGCCGAGCAGGTGCAGCCACCCCGTGTGCACGAACATGGCTGTCAGGACCGAGACCGGCGGGTTCTTCTGGAAGGGCCGGCTGGCCACCACGCAGGCCGGCCCCTGCGCGGTCGCCGCCACCTGACCGGTGGGCACCGGCTGGAGAAGCTGCCGGCCGGTGATCAGCTCGCGCGGGATCGCCCCGTAGTGGTCGTAGAAGGCCTCCTGCCGGCACACCGTCGCGGCCTGGGACGCCCCCGTCGGGAGCGTGCCCGGGGTGAGCAGGAACACCACCACATTCAGCGCGATCAGCACGTAGGTGGCCCAGGGGGTCCGGCGAAGCGGATTCAGGTCGTGAACGGGGATCACCATGGACCAAGCGTCCCAGGCACCACCTTCCGGCGCACGTGGCCGTCTACCGGGTGCCGTCGGCCGGCTGGCTGAGGGCATCGCACAGACGGCCCTGGCATCGCTCACCGGCTACGCCGGGCTGGTCAGCCCGCGCACCGCGGACGCGATCGTCCGCCTCGCCGACAGCACCACCCGGCGGGTGATACCCACCAGCATCGCCGGGCGCACCTACATCGCCTTCGTGGTGCCCAGGCAAGGGCGGGTGACGAGGCTCTCGCTCTACACGGCGGGGGGACCCTGTTCGCCGCGACCACGCGGATCCCTGCCAGCTCCCACTAGGCAAGACCGGGGGGCAGTGCCCTATCGTCAGCGTTATGACCACGTTCTCTTCACCCGAGGGCGGTCCCGGACTGCCCCAGCGCCGTCGCCTCGTGACCGAGATCCCAGGTCCCGCCTCCCGCCAGCTGCTCGCCCGGCGCGAGAGCGCCGTCGCCCGCGGCGTCAGCAACATGCTGCCGGTCTTCATCACCGCTGCCGGTGGCGGCGTGCTCGTCGACGCCGACGGCAACTCGCTCATCGATTTCGGCTCCGGCATCGCGGTGACCTCCGTCGGCAACAGCGCGCCGCGGGTTACCAGCCGGGTCCAGGAGCAGGTGGCACAGTTCACCCACACCTGCTTTATGGTCACGCCGTACGAGGGTTATGTGGCGGTGTGCGAGGAGCTTGCCCGGCACACCCCGGGCGATCACGAGAAGCGCTCGGCCCTGTTCAACTCCGGGGCGGAAGCGGTCGAGAACGCGGTCAAGATCGCCCGCCATGCGACCGGGCGCCAGGCGGTGGTCGCCTTCGACCACGCCTACCACGGGCGTACCAACCTCACCATGGCGCTGACCGCCAAGAACATGCCCTACAAGGACAAGTTCGGCCCGTTCGCGGGCGAGATCTACCGGATGCCGATGGCGTACCCGCTGCGCTGGCCCGGCGGCCCCGAGCGGTGTGCCGCCGAGGCGTTCGACGTCGTGACCGGGCTCATCCACGCCCAGGTCGGCGAGGACAACGTGGCCGCGGTAATCATCGAGCCGATCCAGGGCGAAGGCGGGTTCGTCGTGCCGCCCGACGGCTTCCTGCCCGCCCTGGCGCAGTACTGCCGCGGCCACGGGATCGTGTTCATCGCCGACGAGATCCAGACCGGTTTCTGCCGGACCGGTGACTGGTTCGCCTGCGACCACGAGGGGGTCGTCCCGGACCTGATCACCACGGCCAAGGGGATCGCGGGCGGGATGCCGCTGGCCGCAGTCACCGGCCGGGCCGAGATGATGGACTCGGTGCACGTGGGCGGCCTCGGCGGCACCTACGGCGGGAACCCGGTCGCCTGCGCGGGCGCGCTCGGCGCGATGGAGACGATGGAAGCCGAGGACCTGGCGGGCCGGGCCCGCCGGATCGGCGACATCATGCTGCCCCGGCTCCGCAAGCTCGCCGAGGCCGACCCGGTGATCGCTGACGTCCGCGGGCGGGGTGCGATGATCGCGATCGAACTCGCGGAGGCGGGCAGCCTGGAGCCTGCCCCGGCGGTCGCCAGCCAGATCGCCAAGGCCTGCCACGCGGCCGGCCTGGTCGTGCTCACCTGCGGGACATTCGGGAACGTGCTGCGGTTCCTGCCCCCGCTGGTGATCGGGGAGGACCTGCTGGAAGAGGGCCTGTCGCTCCTGGAGGACGCCTTCGCCGGGCTGTGATCCGGTACCGCCCATGGCGGTGTGCTCACCGCGGGGGTACGGGATCACTGCCAGGATCGGCTGGTCCCCCACTGCCGGACGGCCGCGCTCTCCGGCCGCGCGCGGCCGGGCCGCCACCGCGTCGAGGCGCCTGACCAGGGCGCGCATGTTCGCCACTTCGTCATCCGGCGCGTGGCGGCCCCGGCTGTCCCCGGCTGCCCGGCTGGGTACCCGACGGGTGCGCCCCAATATCCGGGGCCCGGGCGAGGTGCCCCGGCCCCGGATGCGGGCAGAAGGAGGGCATGCCCGTCCTTGTGGGAACCTCAGGCTGGCAATACCGCGACTGGCGCGGCCTGCTCTACCCGGCGGGCCTGCCCCAGCACGAATGGCTGGCGCATTATGCGAGCCAGTACGCGACGGTGGAGAACAACAGCACCTTCTACCGGTTGCCTGCCCGCGACACATTCGCGGACTGGCAGGCACGCACGCCCGGCGATTTCGTTATGGCGCTCAAGGCGAGCCGGTACCTGACCCATGTCAAGCGGCTGCGCGACCCGGAAGAACCGGTGGCGCATCTGATGACTGCCGCGTCCGGGCTGGGCAGCAGGCTGGGGCCGGTGCTGCTGCAGCTCCCCCCGAATCTGCCCGCCGACCCGCCCCGGCTGGCCGCATGCCTGGCGGAATTCGCGCGGTTCCACCGGCCCGGGCCGGCGGACGGCAGCGTCCAGGTCGTGGTCGAGCCACGCCACGCCTCCTGGTGGACCGACGAGGTGCGGCAGGTGCTCATTGGCCACGGTGCCGCCCTGTGCTGGGCGGACCAGCTCGGCCGTCCGGTCACGCCGCTGTGGCGGACGGCCGGCTGGGGTTATCTCCGCTTCCACCAGGGCGCGGCAAGCCCGTGGCCCCGGTACGGGCAGCAGGCCCTGCGGTCCTGGCAGGTGCGGATCACGGACGCCTGGCCGGACGGGGCGCCCGTGTACGTCTATTTCAACAACGACCCGGGCGGGGCTGCCCTGGCCGATTCGGCCGCGTTCGCCGCGCTCTGCCGCCGGGCCGGCCGCTCCGTCACCCGGACCCCCATCACCCGGACCCCCATCACCCGGACACGGGCAAGCCCAGGTTGACCCTGCCGTGACTGGGGTCGGGCCAGCGGGAGGTGACGGCCAGCCGCTCGGAGACGGGCCGGCCGCACAGGCGGGCGCAATGAGAGCGCGCCCGGCCGGTCAGCCTCATTGCCCTGCCCCCACGGCCGCCCCTGCGGAACGTGATGCACTCGCATCATGGCAATGAGCCCGGCAGCGCATTGCCGGGGGCAGGCGCCGGCCATAGTGTCCGCCTCACAAGCGATGCCGCTCAAGGTCAGGCTTTGATCTCCGTGAGCGGGGGAGGCGAGGCGCCAGTGACACTCCCGACCTCGACAGCGGATGAGGCCGGCGAGGTCGCTCTGCGCCGCGGTATGGGTCTGGCGCTCCTCGCTCCGCTCGGGCTGCTGATGCGCGTCAGGCTCCCCGGGTCACCACGCTGGCTTGCCTCCCGCCGGCGGCTCGCCGGGGCGGACAAGGTCGTCAAGGAGGGCTTGTCATGATGTTTGATCCGGCTGCGGAGAGCATGCAGCCCAGTGAGCGCGCATCAGTGCAGGGAGAACGGTTGACCAGCCTGGTCCGCTACCTGCACGAGCACGTCCCGTTCTACCGTGAGCGCCTGGAGGAGGCAGGCATCAAGCCGGACGAGGACCTGTCCGTTGACGACCTGCCCCGGATGCCGGTCACCACCAAGGATGACCTCAGGAACAACTATCCCTTCGGCCTGCTGGCGGTCCCCACAGGGGAACTGGCGCGCGTCCATGCTTCCTCCGGCACCACGGGCAAGCCGACCGTGGTGGCCTACACCGCGGCCGACCTGGATCTGTTCGCCCAGGTCGTCGCCAGGTGCCTGGCCATGGGCGGAGCCCGGCCACACATGGTGCTGCACAACGCCTATGGCTACGGGCTTTTCACTGGCGGGCTCGGCGTCCACGCGGGAGCGGAACGCCTCCACATGGCGGTTGTGCCCGCCTCGGCAGGCATGACCGAGCGGCAGCTGACCCTGATATCAGATCTGAAGCCCCAGGTCATCGCCGCTACCCCCAGCTATGCCCTCACCCTGGCCCAGGCTTTTCGTGAGCGCGGGATCAGTCCCGACGCCATCAGCCTCGACTACGCGCTCCTGGGCGCCGAGCCGTGGACGGAATCGATGCGGGCCGAAATAGACAGCTCGCTGGCCGTACGGTCCACCAACCTCTATGGCCTCTCCGAGATCATTGGGCCGGGAGTGGCCGGCGAGTGTGTTGAGGTGCGCGAGGGCTCCCACGTCAACGAGGACCACTTCTTCCCCGAAGTGGTCGACCCCGGCACGGGGGAGGTACTGGCCGATGGACAGGAGGGCGTGCTCGTCATCACCACCCTCACCAAGCAGGCCCTGCCTCTCCTGCGCTACCGGACGGGGGACATCACGGCGCTTTCACGTGGGACATGCGCCTGCGGGCGGACCCTGGTCACGATGGCGCCGGTCAAAGGCCGGGCTGATGACATGCTCATCGTGCGGGGTGTCAACGTGTACCCAACCCAGGTGGGCGACATTCTTGCCCGCGTGCCGACGTTCTCGCCGCACTTCCAGCTCGTGGTGACCCGTGAGGCGACTCTTGACGTGCTCGAGGTGAGAGTCGAGGTGACCGAGGAATACGCCCGCTCGATCACAGCCGAGGTCCTTTCCCAGGACGTCATCGAGGCAGATCACACCCTCAGGGAGCAGCGCGCTCAGGCGGCCCGGCTGCTGCGCGAGACCATCGGCCTGAGCACCACGGTGACCCTCGTCGCCCCCGGGGGGACACCCCGGTCTGAGGGAGGCAAGCTGCAGCGCGTCGAGGACCGGCGGCACGTGAGCTGATCGCCCGGCAGCCGGGTGCCCTGAGCGGTGCGCAGCGGGCAGCCCGGCGCCCACGCCCGATGGTCAATCGGCCATGTGCTTCCTCCTCGTGATGCATCCGCACCAGTTCGGCACGGGAAATGGGCTTGGCGTGCCCAGCGGCCGGTCCGGTAGAGCGGGCGGCTCACGGAAATGATGCGGGAAGGGGATTGATCGCGGCTGTGAGGTGGATAAGGCTGCGGTGAGCCAACCGAACGGACGGTTTGCCTGGCGGCCGTCGTGGTGTGCGGGGAAGCCGAACGCCAAGGAGGACCCGTGAGCGGACCTGAGACCGTCACGAGCACGGCTGTGCCATTCCGCCCGGGGGTGCTCGAACTCGAGGGCAACGGAGGGGGGCGCCTGATCGGAAGCCGCTGCCCCGCCTGCGGGGCGCACTTCTTCCCGGCACGGGAGGTGTGCCCGGGCTGTCTGGAGCAGGACATGGAACGGGTGCCGCTCTCCGGTCAGGGCAGCCTCTACACCTACACGGTGGTCCGCCAGTCGGCACCAGGGTTCCCCGTCCCCTACCTGCTGGGCTACGTCGATCTCCCGGAGGGGGTGCGTGTTCTCGGCCAGCTGGCCGGCCTGAGCCAGGACGAGGCCCGCATCGGCATGGCGCTCGCCCTCACTGTCCAGCCGGTGGGCACCGACGAGGAGGGCCGCGAGATCATCGGCTACTCGTTCCGGCCCAGCGCGGAAGGGGACCGCGATGACTGAGGTCTACGTGATTGGCGTGGGCATGACAAGGTTCGGAAAGCACCCGGACCGCGACGCGGCCAGCCTTGGCGCTGAGGCAGTCCGGGAGGCCATCCGCGACGCCGGGATCGGCCCTCGCCGGATCCAGGCCGCCTACTGCGGCCACGTGTTCCAGGGCATGGTCACCGGCCAGCGGGTGCTGGCCCAGATCGGCCTGGCCGGGCTGCCGCTCGCCAACGTGGAGAACGCGTGCTCGAGCGGGGCCACCGCCATCCGGGAAGGCTACCTCGCGATCAGGGCCGGGGAATACGATGTCGTGCTGGCCTTCGGCACCGAGCACATGACGACCCGCTTCAGCGGGGCACTCACCCCTGACAAGGACGACATCGAGGCCGCGGTCGGGCTCACCATGCCCGGCGTGTACGCGATGCGGGCCGTTCGTTACATGGCGGACTTCGGTGTCCGGTGGGACCAGCTCACCGCCATCCCGGTGAAGAACAAGCGCAACGCCGCCTTGAACCCCTTTGCCCAGTTCCGCAAGCCTGTCACCCAGGAGGCGGTGCTCGCGTCCCGCCTTATCGCCGATCCGCTGCGGCTCCTGGACTGCGCCCCGGTGAGCGACGGGGCGGCCGCGGCGATCCTGGCGAGCGGGCGGGCGGCACGGTCGCTCGCGAACGGGCGGGGGATCATGCTGGCTGCCTCGGCCCTTCGCACCGGCAAGGTGGAGACCACGCCGGGCTCCATGTCATTCGAGCCGCTCACCAGGGACACCGCCGGTGACGCCTACGAGCGGGCCGCCATCGGTCCGCGCGACGTGGACTTCGCCGAGGTCCACGACTGCTTCACGATCGCCGAGGCCCTGCGCGTCGAAGGGCTTGGGCTGTTCGAGCCGGGAACCTACCCGGCGGCGGCGGAGCGAGGCGAGGCGGACATCGGAGGACGGCTTCCCATCAACCCCAGCGGTGGCCTCCTCGGCAAGGGCCACCCCCTGGGGGCGACCGGCGTGGCCCAGGTCGTCGAGGTCGTGCGGCAACTGCGCGGCGAGGCCGGCGACCGCCAGATCCGCGAACCGAAGGTGGGCCTCGCCCACTGCCGGGGAGGGAAGGCGGCCGGTGTGGAAGGAGCGGCATGCACAGTCCAAGTGCTGGTGAGATAGCCGGGCTGCCTGCTCCCGTGCGCGAGCAGGTGCCACTGCGGTTCGTGCTCATGCGAGGGGGCACCAGCAGGGCGGTTTTCCTGCGCGAAAGCGACCTTCCCCGGGACCGGGAGGCGCGGGACGCGATCATCCTCGCGGTGTTCGGAAGCCCTGACCCGCGCCAGGTCGATGGCCTGGGCGGGGCGGACCTCCTCACCAGCAAATGCGCGATCATTGGCCCGCCCTCCCGGCCCGACGCACACCTGGATTACACGTTCGCCCAGGTGAGCGTCAGTGAACCTGTCGTGGACTACGACATGAACTGCGGCAACATCTCGGCCGCGGTAGGCGTGTACGGGCTGCAGGAGGGGCTGGTCAGGGCGGCCGAGCCGGCCACGCGAGTCCGGGTCCACAACACCAACACCGGCCGGATCCTGATCGCCGAGGTGCCGGTCCACGAGGGTGTGCCACGAGTGGAAGGAGACCTCGCCATCGATGGCGTTCCCGGCACCGGGGCGCCCATCCTGATGGACTACAGCGAAACGGCAGGGGGAAGGACCGGCGCCCTTCTGCCGACCGGGCAGGCGGCGGACGACCTCGTGGTGGAGGGCCTGGGACGGGTCCGCGCCAGCATCGTGGACCTGGCCAACCTGTGCGTGTTCTTCCCCGCCGAGCAGGCCAGGATGACCGGGACGGAGGGACCAGGGACTATCACGCCGGAGCAGCTCGCCACGATTGCCGCGATCAAGCAGGCCACCGCCGCCAGGCTCGGGATCTCGAACAACGGCCAGACCCCGATCCCGGTTGCCGTGGCGGCTCCCGCCGGCTTCACCTCCTTTTCGGGCCGCCCGGTCGCCGCCGGGGACATCTCGCTCCTCGCCCGGGTCGTCGGGGGCAAACCCCCGGTCATGCACAAGGCCTACCCGGGAACGGCCGGTGCCTGCACCGCTGTGGCCGCGGCCATCCCCGGAACCGTGGTGGCTGAGATCACCGGCACCCCCACGCCCGCCGACCGGGTGACCATCGGCCATCCGAGCGGCATCGCCGATGTATGGGGCCAGGTGCGGCAGGAGGACGGCGCCTGGGCCGTGGAACGGGCCGCGTACGCGCGGACCGCACGCCGTGTGGCCGAGGGATACACGTTCGTCCGGCGCTGCGTCTGGGCGGGCTGAACCCGGCCTGGGCAGGACCGGGCCACCGCTGTGGCTACGGGCACGGCGTTACCCGGACGCACCGGCCAGGGGCACAGGCTCACCCTGGGCACGCAGCAGGGCCAGGATCCCTCCCGCCGCCAGGATGGCCCGCATCTCCTGCGGCAGGTGCTCGCCGGTGAGCACCTGCCGCGTGCGCACGTTGCGGACGGTGCCGGCGGCGAGATCCACCTCGACGTGATCGCCGTCCTCCACCCCGGCCCGTGCCCCGGGGCAGATGAGGACGGGCAGGCCGATGCCGATGGAGTTCCGCAGGAACAACCGGGCGAACGACCCGGCGACCACGCAGCCGACACCGAGGGCCTTGAGGTTCTCAGGCGCTGTCTCCCGGCTGGAGCCGCAGCCGAAGTTCCTTCCCCCCACCACGAGATCCCCCGGGCGCACCTGCGCCGCGAACCGGCTGTCCAGCGACTCCAGGGTGTGGGTCATGCGCACCTCCACCGGGTCGATGGCCCACTGGCCTGGGGACAGCGCGTCGGTGCTGACGTCGTCGCCGAAGCACCACACCCGGCCGCGGATGACCCCGCCCGTTCCCGCCATCTCCGCTCCCCTACTCGTCCAGCCGCCGGGGGTCAGCGATCGACCCGGCCACAGCCGAGGCGGCCACGGTCTCCGGGGAAGCCAGGTAGATCTCGGCCTGCGCACTCCCCATCCGTCCCCGGAAGTTCCGGTTGTGCGTGCCGACGCAGCGCTCCCCGGGGGCGAGCAGACCGCCGTGACCCCCGAAGCACGGCCCGCACCCCGCCGGGAGCACCATGGCGCCGGCCTCGGTGAGGGTGGTGATGATGCCGGCGGCGAGCGCCTCCTGGAAGACCACGCGGGAGGCGGGGGCGACCAGCATGCGGACGCCGGGATGGACGCGGCGCCCGGCCAGGACCGCCGCGGCAGCCCGCAGGTCCTCCAGCCGCCCGTTCGTGCAGGACCCCAGGAATGCCTGCTGGATCGAGGTGCCCTCAACCTGGCCCACCGGCACCACCCGGTCCACGTTGTGCGGCAGGGCGACCTGGGGTTCCAACCCGCCCAGCCGGACCTCGTGGACGCCGGCGTACCGGGCGTCCACGTCAGCACGCAAGGACTCACCGGCAGGCACACTGCAGGCCTCCAAGTACGCCGCGGTGGTCTCGTCGGCCGGGAACATGCCGAACTTGGCCCCGATTTCGACCGCCATGTTGCACACCGTGAGGCGGCTCGCCACGCTCGCCCCCGCCGCACCGGGCCCGGTGAACTCAACGGCGCGGTACTGCGCCACGTCCGCCCCGAACGTGCCCGCGATCCACAGGATCACGTCCTTCCAGCTCACGTGCGGGGAGAGTGCCCCCTCCAGCTCGAAACGGATGGTCTGCGGAACCCGGAACCACAGGCGGCCGGTCGCGAGCGTGTAGGCCATCTCGGAGGTGCCGATGCCCGTCCCCGCCGCGGCCAGCGCCCCGTGGGTGGTGGTGTGGGAATCGGTCCCCACGACGAGCATCCCGGGGCGGATGTGCCCCATCTCGGGCAGCAACTGGTGGCAGATCCCCCGCCCCGCGTCGTAGAAGTGACCGACACCGAACCGCGCCACCTGGTCCCTGATGGTGCGGTGGGCCGCGGCCGCCATCTCACTGGGCGCCGGCACCAGGTGGTCGATGACGACCACGGTCTTGGCCGGATCGAACACGTGACCCACCCCAGCGGCCTCAAGGTGCCCGAAAACCTGCGCGGCGAAGATGTCGTGGATGAGGGCGAGGTCGACGGCGGCCACGACGAACTCCCCCGCCCGCGCCTCCTCCCGCCCGCAGGCCCGGGCGAGGATCTTCTCCGCCAGCGTCATGCCCACACGCTCACCTCTCCCTGCTCAGAACAGGCCAAGGCTCCGGCCCCCGCAGACGTAGAGCACCTGCCCGGTCACATACGAGGACTCATCCGAGGCGAAGAACAGCACCGCGTTCGCGAGGTCGGCGGGCACGCCGACCCGCCCCACGGGAACCGACTGCGCCAGGCGCTCCTGGACCTCCTCCTTCAGTCCCCGGAACAGCGGGGTGTCGACCAGCGCGGGCGCGACGCAGTTGGCGGTGATCTGGAACTTCGCCAGCTCCAGCGCCAGGGTCCTGGTGAGGCTCACCACCCCGCCCTTGGAGGCCGAGTAGTTGGCCTGGCCCGCTCCCCCCAGCCACGCCCTGGACGAGATGTTGACGATGCGCCCGTACCGCTGCTCCATCATGTGCGGGATCACGGCCCGGCAGGTGAGGAACTGCGCGGTGAGGTTGACCCGCAGCACCTCCTCCCATTCCTCGTCGCTCATCTTCACGACGTACCGGTCCCTGGCGATGCCGGCGTTGTTGACGAGGATGTCGACGCGGCCGAATGCCTCCATGGCAGCACTGATCAGTGCCTGCGCACCTTCTCGCCGCCCGATGTCCGCCGGGGCGGCGACGCCCGCCCCTGGCAGCCCCGCGATCTCCGCCGCCACCGCCCGGGCCCGCTCCGCTACCACGTCGTTCACCACGACATTGGCTCCCGCCGCGGCCAGGCCGAGGGCGATGCCCTGGCCGATGCCCTGGCCCGCACCGGTCACGATGGCCACCCGGTCCTTCACTTCCACCTGTCGCGCCTCCTCGTCCGCCGCTCCCCTGGTCCGCGCCCCGGCCGGCTCACCGGCCGGCGAACCGGGGATCCCGCTTCTCCACGAACGCCTTCACGCCCTCCTTGCGGTCCTGGCTGAACCGGAGCACCTGATGACAGGTGGCCTCATAGTCCAGTCCCGCCTGCAGGTCCACGTCGAGGGCACGGTTCACCGCGGCCTTGATCTGACGGATCGACAGCGGGGCACGGCTGGCGATGGCCGCGGCCAGCGCCAGCGTCTCGGCCAGCAGGGATGCCGCCGGGACTACCCGGTTGACGAGGCCGATCCGGTGGGCTTCGGCGGCACCGATCCGCTCGCCGGTGAACATGAGCTCCTTGGTCACCGCCGGCCCGATCAGGCGCGTGGCCCGCTGGGTCCCGCCAGCCCCCGGCATGCTGCCCACCTTGGACTCGGGAAAGCCGAACTGGGCGTTCTCCGCAGCGATCCGCAGGTCGGCCGCGAGGGCGAGTTCGAGCCCCCCGCCCAGGCAGTAGCCCTGCACGGCGGCCAGGACCGGCTTGGGCAGGCTCTGCATCTTCCCGAACGCGCGCGCCACCAGGATCCCGAGCGGATCGTCCGTCACACCGCTTTCCTCCTCGGCCTCGGCAGAGCGTGACTTCAGATCGGCGCCCACGCAGAACGCTTTCTCCCCGGCAGACGCGATGACCACCGCCCGGATGCCGCGGTCCGCCTCGGCCCGCTCAAGCAGCGCTCCCAGCTCCACCAGGAGCTCGGCGTTCATGGCGTTCAGAGCCTGGGGGCGGTTCAGGGTGGCCACCCCGACCAATCCCTCCTGCGCCCACAGGACGGGGTCGTCCATCGGATCTCCTCCCTCCGTCGTCATGCCCGGGCGGGTGTTCCCCGGTTCCCGGGCCGGTTCCCGTCACACCCGGGCCGGATCCGTCCGCGACGCCGTCTGCACAACACCTTCGGCCACCAGCGAGCGCACCTCGTGCGGCCCGAAACCGAAATCCGCCAGCACCTCGCCGGTGTGCTCACCCGGGTGAAGGGGCACTCCCCCGGCCGGGACCGCAGGAGCATCCGACAGCCGCACGGGGTTCCGGGGGCTCCGCACCTCCCCGATATCGGGGTGAGCGGTGCGGACAAGCATCCCGCAGCATTCGATGTGCTCCTGCACGACCAGTTCGGGGTAGGCGAGGAGTGGCGCGCACATCACGTCGGCGTCCTCCAGGGTGGTCACCCACTCGGCCGTCGTGCGGGCGCGGAACAGCGGTTCCAGCACCTCCCGCAGGGCGGGCCGCGCCTGCACCCGTTTGCTGTTGGTGTCGAATCGGGGGTCGGTTGCGAGATCGGGGACGCCCAGGGCGGCGCAGAGCCGCGGCCACCGCTCAGGCGTGTAGGCGGCGACCATGACATGCCCGTCCCGGGTGGGGAATGCCTCGTTCGGGGCGGCGTAGGGGGCGGCGCTGCCCTGGGGCACCGGCCGCTCGCCGCTCGCCAGGTACATCGCAAGCGGGACCACCTGGAAGGCCAGCAGCGCGTCCAGCAGGGAGACGTCGACCCGCTCGCCCCGCCCGGTCCGTTCCCTGGACAGCAGGGCCGCCAGGATGCCCTGGCCGCACATCATCGCGCCCACCATGTCGGCGGCCGGCACCCCCGCCTTGACCGGGGCGCCGCCGGCCGTCCCGGTCACGCTCATCAGGCCGCTCATCGCCTGGACCACGCCGTCCACGCCCGGCCGGTCCCGCCACGGCCCGTCCTGGCCGAAGGCGGAGACCGCGGCGTAGACGAGGCGGGGGTTCCTGGCCGCCATGGCCTGGTAGCCGATTCCGAGACGGTCGGCGACGCCGGGCCGCAGGCTCTCCACCACCACATCGGACCGCTCGGCCAGGCGGAGCACGACCCCGGCACCGCCGGGGCGCTTCACGTCGATCACGATGCCCCGCTTGTTCCGGTTCATCGCGAGAAATGCCGCCGCAGTCCCGCCCACGAAGGGAGGCCCCAGGCCGCGCCCCCATTCGCCCCCCGGTGGCTCGACCTTCACCACCTGCGCCCCCAGGTCGGCGAGGAGCATCGCACACGTGGGCCCGGCGGCGCCCTGCGACAGGTCGAGCAGGCGGATCCCCTCAAGCGGACGCGGCATGTCACGGCCCTCCCAGTCCCGTCGGGACGGGAACGGCAGGAGTGGCAGACGGGGCGGGTGCGCCGGAGGGGGCGAGTGACTGGACGGCCATCTCCCCGAACCGGGCGGCGATCTCCTGTGGCTCGAATTCCCCGTCCGGGCGCCACCACCTCGCCACCCAGTTGCACATCCCGAGGATCGCCAGGCTGGCCAGGCGCACGCTCACCGGCGCGAACTCGCCGGAGCGGACACCGTCGCCGATGATCCGCCGGAAGTGCCCCTCGTAGTGGTCCCGTTTCGCGATGTAGATCTCCATGTACCTGCGGTCCAGGTAGCGCCCCTCCTCGATGAAGCACGCCACGTTGTCCTGGTCGGCGATGAGCTCGGTCACGTGGTTGGCCACAGCCCTCCGGAGCCGCTGGGCGGCGGGAAGCCCGGAGTCGGCGATGGCCGCCAGCGCCGGGACCGACCGGTCGACGGTCGTTTCGAGGATCTCCAGCAGGAGCGCCTGCTTGCTGGGGAAGTGGTGATACAGGCTGGACTTGTGGATGCCGACCCGGTCCGCGAGGTCGCGCATGCTGGCCCGGTTGAACCCCTGCTCACGAAAGAGCGCGGCAGCGGCGCGGAGGATGCGGTCGCGCGTCGTCGGCAGGCCCGTGTCCACGTCAGCTCCCCTCCGCCCGGCTCACCCCGAACCCGGCCCGCAAGGCGCGGAGGTTCATGTCCTGCGTCCGGGCCGGCACCCGTGCCCGCACCGCCTGCGCGAGCGCCTCCTCCTCCACCACTCCGGTCAGGCCGGCCAGCGCGCCCAGCGCCACCATGTTCGCCGCGATCGGGTTCCCGGCGACCCGCTCCGCGGTCGCCTCGATTGGCAACGAACGCGCCCGCCACGGCCCGGCCGCGACGCGCCCCACCCGCCGCTCGTCGGCGAGGAGCAGGCCTCTGTCACGGAGGTCGGCCGCGTGCCGCTGGTAGGCGTCGCGATTGAGCACCACCAGGACGTCGAGGGCCTCGGCCACGGGAAACCCGATGCTCGCGCCGATGACAACGTCGCAGCGGCTGGCCCCACCCCGTGACTCGGGACCGTATGCCTGGGACGCCGCCACGTTCTGACCGGAGAGCAGGGCGGCTTCGGCCAGGATCACCCCGGCCAGCACCACGCCCTGTCCTCCCGAGCCCGCCAGCCGGATGTCCGTGCGGGCGCGGTTCCCGCTGACCCGGTCCTGCTCCCTGCCATCCACGTCACTCACCCGATCTCCGGCCGCAGCGGCGTCTGGTGGCGCGAACGGGACGCCTCCGCGAACTCCGGGGCGTCACTTCGGTGCAGGATCCCGGTGGGCAGGGATCGCGCCGGCCCCGCCGGTGCCTGGAAGGCCGGCACGAACCGCTTCCCGGTGAGTGCCGCGTCGATCGCCGCGTCCTGCCGCGTCATCCCGGCCAGCATCTCCGGGCCCTCCCCTCGCCGGTTGTAGCGCCCGTCGTAGACCGGGCAGTCGCTGATCACGTCGATGAAGGAGAACCCCCGGTGAGCGACCGCCTCGGAGATGACCCGGGTAAGCACCGGGGCCTGGTACGCGGGGATCCGGGCCACGAACGTGGCCCCGGCTGCCTCAAGCAGCCGGCACGCGTCGAAGGGCCGTTCGACGTTCCCGTGCGGGGCCGTGCTGGCGATCGAGCCCTGCGCGGTGGTGGGAGCGAGCTGCCCGCCTGTCATGCCGTAGATGGCGTTGTCGAACAGCAGCACGGTGAGATCGATGTTGCGGCGCGCGGCGTGGATCAGGTGATTGCCCCCGATGGCCAGGCCATCGCCGTCCCCGCTCAGCACCACGACCGTCAGCTCAGGGCGGGCCAGCTTGATGCCGGTGGCGAAGGCCGGGGCCCGGCCGTGCGTAGTGTGCAGGGTGCAGGCATTGACGTGGCCCGCCAGCCGGCTGCTGCAGCCGATGCCAGCGACGATGGCGAGGCGGTCACGGGCAATCCCGAGCCCGCCCAGTGCCTCGATCAGCGCCCGCAGCACGATGCCGTGGGCGCAGCCCGGGCACAGCACGTGGGGCATCGTCTCGGTCCGCAAGTAGTCCCTGACGCCGGTCATGCCAGCCCTCCGGACGATGAGGAAAGGGCGGTGAGGCGGCCGAGGAGCTCCCCCGGCGTGATGGGCCGGCCGTCGGCCCGGAAGTGGCCGGCCACTGCGGCCCGCCCGGCGACGGCCCGGGTCACCTCCCGGGCGACCTGGCCAAGGTTCAGCTCGGCCACCAGCAGGACCCGCACCGATTCAGCCAGTTGCGCCAGGGCGGCGTCGGGGAACGGCCACAGGGTGACCAGGCGGACGAGCCCGGCCCGTATGCCCCGCTCACGGGCGGCGAGCACCGCGTCCCGCCCGGCGGAGGCGACAATCCCGAATGCCACCACGGCCACCTCCGCGTCGTCGAGCATGAACCGTTCGACGGTCACGATCTCCTCAGTGTGACCGTCGATCTTGCGGTGCATGCGTTCCAGCATCGCCGCTACCGTCGCCGGGTCACTCGTCGGGTAACCCCGCTCGTCGTGGGCGAGGCCGGTCAGGTGGAAGAGGTAGCCGTCGCCGAACGGGGCGAGCGCGGGGACGTCACCGTCGCCGGTGGCGTACGGCCGGTACCGCGCCGCCGGGACAGCAGGCCGGGGGCGATCCACGACGTCCACTCGATCCGGCAGTACGACACGTTCCCGGAGGTGGCCGAGAACCTCGTCGTAGGTGAGAACCACCGGCGTGCGGAAGCGCTCGGCCAGGTTGAAGGCCTCGACCGTAAGGTGGTAGATCTCCTCCGGCGAGGCCGGGGCAAGCGCGATGATGGGGTGGTCACCATGTGCCCCCCACCGTGTCTGCATGACGTCCGCCTGCGACGGAGAGGTCGGAAGCCCGGTGCTCGGGCCGCCCCGCATGACGTTCACGATGACACAGGGCGCTTCGATCATCGCGGCGTAGCCGATGTGTTCCTGCATGAGGGAGAACCCGGGCCCGCTCGTCGCCGTCATCGCTTTCGTGCCCGCCACCGATGCGCCGATGACCGCGGCCAGCGAGGCGATCTCGTCCTCCATCTGGATGAACACCCCGCCCCCTGGCGGGAGCGCGTGAGCCATCTCCTCCGCGATCTCCGATGAGGGCGTGATCGGGTAACCGGCGAAGAATCGGCATCCCGCCGCCATGGCCGCCAGCGCGCACGCCTGGTTCCCCTGGAGCAGCCGGGCCTCAGCCACGGGTCGCCACCTCTGCCGCCCGGTCTTCCGGGAGCGCCGGCCGCGTGATCTCGATGGCGAAGTCCGGGCACAGCAACTCGCACAGGCGGCAGCCCGTGCACAGTGACGGCTGTACCGCCACGGCCTTCAGGTCGCCGTCCAGGGCCAGGCACCGCTCGGGGCAGAATCGCACGCACACGTCGCACCCCTTGCACCAGGCAGGTGTTATCTCGATCGACGGCACGGGGCGGGGGACCGGGGGTGCCGGCGGGGACCAGGTCCCCGCCGGTGCGAGGCCTCCCGTGCGGCCGACGCGGAAGGCGCGCAGGTTCACATCCACGGTCCGGGGCGGGACGCCGGCCGCGACGGCCGCTTCCCAGGCTTCCTCCGGCACCTCCAGCATGGTCGACAGGATGCCGAGCAGCACGCTGTTCGCGGCGCGGGCGTTCCCGAGCGAGCCAGCCACGGCTCGCGCGTCGACGAGCCGCGCGTCTGGCACCCACGCGGCGATGGCTCCCCGGTCCACCGCGGGATAGCCCAGGTCCCAGGTCCGCCGGTCGGCGCAGGAGGCGGGGGGCACGATGCGTTCCACGCTCGCCACCAGCGTTCCCCCCGGCCGGAGGTAGGAGAGCCAGCGCAGCGCCTCGCCCCACTCGAAGGCCACGACGGCGTCGGCGCTTCCCGGCGACAGCAGCGGGCTGGCCACCTCAGGGCCGAACCGGAGGTGGCTGAACACCACGCCTCCGCGCTGGGCCATGCCGTGGACCTCGCTCTGCTTCACGTCGTACCCGCCAGCGATCAGCGCCGAGGCGACCAGGCCGCTCGCCATGATCACGCCCTGCCCGCCGACGCCAACGAGCAGCAGCCCGCCACCCTCAGCCACCTGGCCTCGCCTCCCATCCGGCCACCGGGGTCATGGCGCCCGCCGGGCACATCTGGGCGCAGACCGTGCAGCCGGTGCACGTGGACGCGTCGACGGTCACCACCCGCAGCCCGTCGTACCAGGTGTCGCCCCAGGTGATCGAGGGGCAGCCGATGTTCATGCAGAGCTGGCAGCCGATGCAGGCTCCGGGGATCACCTGGTACGGCCGGTCACGGATCTTGACCGGAGCCTCCACACACGGCCGGTTCGTGATGACCACCGCGGGGCCCGGGAACTGGTTCGCCTGCCGTACGGCGGTGTGCACAGCGCCGATGTCATAGGGATCGACCACCTCCACGTGCTCCACCCCGGCCGCCCGGCAGAGCGAAACGAGATCGACGGCCGGCGCCGCCGCCCCACGCAGTGTCGTCCCAGTCCCGGGGTGGTGCTGTCCCCCGGTCATGGCGGTGATGCCGTTGTCAAGGATCACCACGGTGATGTTCGCGCGGCTGCACACCGCCTCGATCAGCGCGGGAATCCCGCTGTGCAGGAACGTCGAGTCGCCGATGGCGGCCGTCACCGGTCCCGTCGCGCCTCCCGAGGCGGCCAGCCCCACCGCCATCCCAATCGAGCAGCCCATCGCCACACACGTGTCCATCGCTTCCAGCGGGGCGAGAGCGGCCAGCGTGTAGCACCCGATGTCCCCGGCCACCACGGCGCGCGCCTGCCGCAACGCCATGAACGGGATCGCATGGGGGCAGCCGGGGCACAGGACCGGCGGGCGGGGGGGAGCGGCCGGCAGGACGGGCTGACCGCCCCCCTCATCCGCAGTCGGCAGCGCACAGCCACCGATCCCGGCCCGGGCGAATCCCTCACGGACATCCTCGGGGGTCATCTCGCCGATCCGGGGAAAGAACTCCTTCCCCACCACCGGGATGCCCGCTCCCAGGAGCGCCTCCTCAAGGAACGGCCCGGATTCCTCGACCACGAAGGTCCTCCTGCCGCCCGCGAACGCCCGGATGCGCTCGACCGGGAGCGGATGGGTGATCCCGAGCTTCAGGATGCTCACCTCGGGCAGCACCTCCCGGACGTACTGGTAACAGATGCCCGAGGTCACCACCGCCACCTCGGAGCCACGCTCGTGCACCTGCGTCAGCGCGCTCTCCTCCACGTACCAGGTGAGGCGATCAAGGCGCGCCAGCACGGCCGGACGGCGTGCCCGCGCGTTGGCCGGAAGCATGACGTACTTGCGGGGATCGCGGCGGAAGCCCGGCACGGGCTGCTCCACGATCTCCCCCAGTTCCACCAGGCCGCGCGTGTGGGCGATGCGGGTGGTGTACCGGAGGAGAACCGGGGTGTCGAAGGTTTCGGAGATGTCGAACGCGAGCCGCGTGAAATCCTTCGCCTCCTGGCTGTCACCCGGCTCCAGCAGGGGGACGCCGGCGAATCGCGCGTAGACCCGGTTGTCCTGCTCGTTCTGCGAACTGTGCATTCCCGGATCGTCCGCGCTCACCACCACGAGCCCGGCGCCCACGCCCGTGTAGGCCAGCGTCATGAAAGTGTCGGCAGCCACATTGAGCCCGACGTGTTTCATGGTGGCGATCGCCCTGACGCCCCCGAACGACGCCCCCGCGGCGACGTCGAGGGCGACCTTCTCGTTCGCCGACCACCGGACGTCCGCGCCCTGATAGACGGCCAGCGCCTCCAGAACCTCGGTGGAAGGCGTGCCGGGATACCCGGTGGCGACGCCGACCGCCGCTTCGTGGGCGCCGCGGGCAACCGCTTCGTTCCCGGCGAGGAGGACCCGCTTCGCCGCGGTCAGCTCCATCCCCACGTCCCTGCTCATACCCGCGTGCTGGCCAGCGTGCGGGCGGCTAGGACTTCCACGAGAATCTCATAGATCTCCGCGTCGCGGAGCACCCGGTCCGACGCCTTCGCCCTGGCGAACACCCGGTCCATCGTCTCGGAGTCCACCTGCAGCCCGTGCGCGGTCAGCCAGCCGGCCACGTTCGCCATCCCGCTCATCGGTCCCACGCTGATGACCTGGCCCCGGCCGAACTCGTCGGCCGGCACCCCGCTGTAGACGCGATTCGCCAGCCACGCGTCACCCCGCTTGGCCGCTTTCAGGATGGCCGCGGCATGCACCCCGGTGCTGGTCTCGAAGGCGTCCTTGCCGACAACCGGGTAATTCGGCGGGATGGGGATGCCGGTGGCCTCCGACGCGGTCTGGCAGTACGCCGGGAGACCCTTGAGGTCGCGGTCGATCCAGCCAAGCAGCTTGAGGTTGACCAGCAGGATGTCCATTGGTGTGTTCCCCACCCGCTCGCCGATCCCCAGGGCGCAGCCATGAACCCGGTCCGCTCCCGCGGCGAGTGCGGCTATCGCGTTCGGGATGTCGAGCCCGCGGTCACGATGGCCGTGCCAGTCGATCTTCACGTTCTCGCCGGTCCCGGCCACCACCCGCTTCACGTACCGGACGAGGCAGTGGACGCCCCACGGCGTGGCGTGGCCCACGGTGTCAGCCAGGCAGATCCGTTTCGCCCCCGCCTCAATGGCTGTCGTGTACAGGCGGCGCAGGTGGGCAGGATGGGCCCGCGTCGTGTCCTCCGTCACGTACATGACCTCCAGGCCGAGCCCACGGGCCAGCGTGACGGCCTGCTCCGTGGTCCTGAGGAGGAAGTCGATGTCCCAGTCTTCGCTGTACTGCCGGATGGGACTCGATCCCAGGAAGATGGCAGCCTCGATGGGCACGCCGGACCGTTCCTGTGCGTCTGCCATGGGGCGGATGTCGGGGGCCACCGTCCGCCCGGCGCAGTTCGCCGAGATGGGCAGGCGCTCCCGCCCGATCTCGGAGGCCAGCGCCACAACGTCCGCCAGCACGTCGTCCCCGGCGGCCGGGTACCCGATGTCGGCCGCGTCGATCCCCAGCGCGGCCATCCGGTGGAGCAGCTCGATCTTCTGCCCGGCTGTCGGCTTCACCACTGACGGGCTCTGCAGCCCGTCGCGAAGGGTCTCGTCATTGAGTTCCACCCGGGGCCCGGGGAGGCTCGGGGCTCCCCTTCGCTCGTTCCAGTCGTAGAAGAGCCTCAGCTCCCGCCCGCTCCGCGCACGCTGCATGGCCTCTGCCCTCGCATCCTGTGCCTGAGCCTCCCAACCATCCGGCCGGTTGGTTGATGGCAGCGTCGCGCAGCCCGGCATCCGGGTCAATCCGCGCCATGGCTCATTTCTCTGATGCGCCGGCATCACCGACGCGGCAAGGGCGTTTCCTCACGCTCGCCGGCCCGCGAAGACGTCCAGAAGGGTTCCCGGAGCGCCAGGGCCACCGCCTCCAGGCGGCTGCCCACCTGGAGCCTGCTCAGGATGTGCTGGATGTGGTTCCGGGCCGTGGCCGGCGAGATGTACAGGCGACGAGCGATCTCCGTCGTTCCCGCCCCCTCAGCCAGCAGGCGCAGGACCTCCCGCTCCCGGAGGCTGAGGATGTCCAGGGCCGACGGGCGGCCCTCGCCGCGCAGACGCTCGGCTACCAGGCGCTCCAGTTCAGGGGGCAGGGCCATCTCGCGGAACACGTGCACGAGCAGGCACTCGTCCCGGTACGCGGGGGGCGGCACCACCGTGGTCAGGGACAGCCAGACCTTCCGGCCCGATCGATCCCGGGCGAGCAGATCCCGGGTCGGAACGAGTTCTCCCCGGCGGAGCTTGGCCATGGCGGGACAGTTCTTCCCGCACACGCTGTTCCCACAGCGGTCCTTCCCCTGGAAGACCTCATGACACACCCGGCCGAGAGCGTCCTCGCGCGCGTACCCGAGGATCCTTGTGGCTCCCCCGTTCCAGCCTTCCACCCGGAGGCCGGGCCCGACGGCGACCACGCCATCCTCTGTGCCACTCAGGATGCCGCACAGATCCGCCGCCTTACCTTTGCCCTGCAACCTCACGGTCGCCCTCCTTGAGTCGGTGGCGACTGCGGTTATATGTTTGACCGTACGGTCAGATAAATCCCTTGTCAAGGGAGAATGGCTGCCTCGCATATGCTCCCGGTCCTTGAGGGTTCTGGTCTCATGCTCCACCGTGGCGTCGCCGGGACCGGCGGGACCTCGGCCCGGCGGTCCCCCCCACCACCGCGTACGACCAGCCGTCCTCACGGCTCACCAGGAAACTGGCCGGTGGGTCGCGGCAGAGGTCCGCGGTCCGGTCGCGCGTCACCCCCGGGCGCCCAGCCACGCGCCGGTCCTACCTGTTCACCGGGAAGCCCAGGTTGACACCGCCGTGGCTGGGGTCGAGCCAGCGGGAGGTGACGGCCTTGCCCCGGGTGTAGAAGTGGACGCCATCGGTGCCGTACACGTGCGTGTCACCGAACAGCGACGCCTTCCACCCGCCGAACGAGTAGTACGCCATCGGCACCGGGATCGGGACGTTGACCCCGACCATGCCGACCTCGACCTCGGAGACGAACCGGCGGGCCGCTCCCCCGTCGTTGGTGAAGATCGCCACGCCGTTGCCGTAGGGATTCCCGCTCACCAGCGCCAGCGCCTCGGCGTAGCTGGCTGCCCGCACCACCGACAGCACCGGGCCGAAGATCTCATCGCGATAGCAGCTCATCTGCGCGGTGACGTGGTCGAGCACGCTCGGCCCCAGCCAGAAACCGTCCCCGGCGCCGCCGATCACCGGGTGCACCCGGCCGTCGACCGCGAGCGTGGCGCCCTCCCGGACGCCGGATTCGAGGTAGGAGGCGACCCGGTCGCGGTGCGCGGCGGTGACCAGCGGGCCCATGTCGGAGTGCTCGTCGCTGCCTGGCCCGACCCGCAGCGCCGCGACCCGCTCGGCGATCCTGGCGACCAGGTCGTCACCCGCGGAACCGACCGCGACCAGCACCGACACCGCCATGCACCGCTCGCCCGCGGAGCCGAACCCGGCTGACACCGCGGCGTCTGCGGCCAGGTCCAGGTCCGCGTCGGGCAGCACGACCATGTGGTTCTTGGCCCCGCCAAGCGCCTGGACCCGCTTCCCGCTGGCCGTCCCCGTCTCATACACATAACGCGCGATCGGGGTGGAGCCCACGAAGCTCACCGCGCGTACGTCGGGGTGGGCCAGCAGCGCGTCCACCGCCTCCTTGTCGCCCTGCACCACGTTGAACACGCCTTCGGGCAGGCCCGCCTCGGCCCACAGCTGCGCCAGCAGCAGGGATGCCGACGGGTCCTTCTCGGACGGCTTGAGCACGAACGTGTTGCCGCACGCGATGGCGACCGGGAACATCCACATCGGCACCATGGCCGGGAAGTTGAACGGGGTGATCCCGGCCACCACCCCGAGCGGCTGCCGGATCGAGTACGCATCCACCCCGGTCGAGACGTTCTCCGAGAACCCGCCCTTGAGCAGATGGCCGATCCCGCATGCGAACTCGGCCACCTCCAGCCCGCGCGCCACCTCACCGGCCGCGTCCGAAGCGACCTTGCCGTGCTCGGAACTGATCAGCGCAGCGAGTTCGTGCTGGTGAGCACGGACCAGCTCGCGGAAGGCGAACAGGATCTGGGCCCGTTTGGCCAGGGAGGTGCCACGCCAGCCTCCGAACGCCTTGGCGGCAGCGGCAACCGTGTCGCCGACCACCGTGGCGGAGGCGTAGTCGACGGTGCCGGTCACCTGGCCGGTGGCCGGGTCGTAGATGTCGCCGTGCCGCTCGGCGGCACCGTCCCAGGGCTTGCCGCCGATCCAGTGGCTGATGTGCTTCATTGCGCTGCCTCCACGTCCACCGCGCGCAGGGCGTCGAGCAGGATGCCCAGGCCTTCCTTGGCGTCGGCTTCGGACAGGGTCATCGGCGGGGCCATCCGCAGCGCGTGGCCATGCAGCCCGCCCTTGCCGATGAGCAGCCCGCGCTCCCGGGTCTCCTCCAGCACCCGGGTGGCCAGCGCCGGGCTCGGCACGCCGGTCATCGGGTCGATGAGGTCGACCGCGAACATCAGGCCCTTGCCGCGCACGCCGCCTACCACTTCCAGCGGCGCGGCCTGCTCCTTCAGCCCGTCGATGATCAGGCTCCCGAGGACCGCGGCGTTGTGCTGGAGGTCGTGGTCGAGCAGGTAGTCGAGGGTGGCGTTGGCGGCGGTGGTGGACAGCGGGTTGCCGCCGAAGGTCGAGATGCCGCTGCCTGGCAGGCCGTCCATCAGGTCGCCGCGGGCGATCACGCCGCCGATCGCGAACCCGTTGCCGAGCCCCTTGGCGAACGTGATCACGTCGGGCGTCACCCCGTGCGCGCCGATCCCCCAGAAGTGCCCGCCGGTCCGGCCCCAGGCGGTCTGCACCTCATCGGAGATGAACAGGATGCCGTGCTCATCGAGCACCTTCTTGTACTCCCCGAACAGGCCGTCCGGGGGCATCGTGAAGCCGCCCACACCCTGGATCGGCTCGGCGATCAGGCACGCCACGTCCCGGGCCGCCATGCGCAGCAGGTGGCGCAGGTCGGCGGTGCAGGCGGCGATGTACTCCTCGTCGGTGAGCCGGGCGAAGGCCGGCAGGTCCCGGTCGGTGCCATGCACGTAGTGCACGCCGAACGGGGCCAGCGCGGAGCTCTTCCACGCCACGTTCCCGGTGATCGCGACCGCGCCGAACGAGCGGCCATGGTAGCTGTTGCGCATCGCCAGCACCTGGTTGGACTGGCGGGCCGCGGTGGCGAGCATCAGCGCGGTCTCGTTCGCCTCGGTCCCGGAGTTGGTGAAGAACACCTTGGCGCTGGGGATCCCGGACAGGCGGGCCAGCTTCTCGGCCAGTTCCACCTGGCTGCGGATGAGGTAGAGGGTGGAGGTGTGCACGATGCCGGTGGCCAGCTGGCGCTCGACGGCCTCCCGCACTTCCGGCACGTCGTAGCCGAGCATGTTGGTCAGGATGCCGCAGAAGAAGTCGAGATAGGTCTTGCCCGAGGCGTCGGTCACGCGGCTGCCGCTGCCGCTGACCAGTTCCAGGGGCTCGTCGTAGTAGATCCCGACCCAGTTCGGCATGACGGCGCGGTGACGCGCTAGAAGTTCAGACATCTATCCAGTCTGGTCCGTGCACCTGGACGCTGGCTAGTTACATAGTGGCAGGTAGTCTGGGGTGATCTTTACATTTCGTTAGCCCCGCAGGCTGTGCGGCGCGCAGAGCGCGCCGATGCCAGCAGAAACGGCATCGGCGGCCTGCTCGCCTCCCGCCCCGGCCACCCTGACTGGGAGACGCCATGCTGCCGACTGTTGCTCAGGTTCTGGCGATGGATGCCGTGCGGGGTGGGGAGCCTAGGGTCGTGGCGGGGGCGGGGGCGCGGGGGCGGGGGGGGGGGGGGGGGGGAGGGGTGGGGGGGGGGGGGGGGGGGGGGGGGGGGGGGGGGGGGGGGGAAGGGGGGGGGGGGGGGGGGGCGGGAACTCGAGCAGGAGCTGGGTCCAAATTCATCCCGGCAACCCGCAGCAACCTCTGCCGGGCGCTGACGTTTGGTTGAAGAGGCAGCCGACGTAACGAAGCGGATCGGACGCCGAGGCCTGCTCGAAAAATCCGCCTGCCAATGAACGGCAGAGGAATGAAACCTGAGAACCGATATTCCATTCCCTTGCCGTTCATTCCCCTGCCCATTTCCGTCCGGTTGCTGTTGCCGGACCCAGGCGCGCTGCGGCAAATCTTCGCGCGCGAGGTTTCTGATGTATTGCGGTTGCACGGATCCCAAAGCAAGAAAATTGACCGGAAACAGCGGCTCCCCCAATGAGCTAGTTGATTCAAAACCTTGAAGCGCTTGATTGTCTTTGCATGCTTTGTGTCCTATGCGGTTGAGTTGCTTCTTTTAGGTTCATTTCCTCTGTGGGTATTCTGACCGACTTCAATTCTCCCTAGCCAGTTTTTGATACAGGTCCTTATCGAATGCTTCAAGG
>OFHK01000103.1_pt1 | contig 26376 bp, 27 predicted proteins | sample 1521951 | NCBI WGS metagenome assembly OFHK01 (sample SAMEA2468436, study PRJEB22500) | soil metagenome | biome: Glassland; feature: Farmland; material: Clay | place: Australia | collected 2013-01-31 | depth 0.55 m
CAGACACGCCATCACACCCGCGACCGCCCGGTTCCCCGCACCGGCAGACCTGATCGCCTTCCTCGCAGCCGAGGACGCCGAGCCGGCAACACAGACCAAGACAGCGTGTTAATCATCTGCGAGCCCTAAACCAATTGCACCAGCGTACAATTGGGAGTCCGGCATGCACCGGGCAGTCCGTGACGCTCCGCATGCATGGGTCGGCGCTCCGCATGCATGGGCCGGTACCCGCGTGCTGCATCACCAGTCCGCTACCGCTCCAGGGCCAGTCGGCCAGCGAGCGCCACCATGATCATTCCTGAGCTGGCGTCCACGGCCTGCCGCGCCCGCCGCCGCGAGAGCCAGCCGCCGAGCCGTCCCGCCAACAGGCCCACCGCGCCGTCGACCAGCACCTCCAGCGTGATGAAGATCGCTCCCAGGACGGCGAATTGCGCAGGCACGTGCCCGAGGCTGCGGTCGACGAACTGCGGTAGGAATGCCACCACGAAGGTGACCATCTTCGGGTTCACCAAGTTCGTGACCGCGCCGCGCAGGTACGCGTACCGGCCGCTCACCCTGGCTTCGGGCGGCGAGGCAGCGAGCGGGCTGACGCGCCGGGCGCTGCGCAGTGCCTGTATCCCCAGGTACAGGAGGTAGGCCGCTCCGCACAGCCGCAGCACCGTAAACGCCGCCGGCGCCGCGGCGAACAGCGCCGACAGGCCCACCGCCACAGCCGTGATCTGCACCACCTCGCTGGAGGCCACGCCGAGCGTTGCCAGCAGCCCCGCGCGCGGTCCGCCCCGCGCGCCAGTGGCAAGGATGAACATCATGTCCGGGCCCGGCGCGATCATGGCCAGGAACACCGCGACCACGTAGACGGCAAGCAAGTGGATGTTCACGTCCGCAGCCTCATTCCCGCCACGTGCGATTCGCAGTCATTATCTCAAGCCCCGGCCCGGCGCAGATCGCCCAGATCCGCACGCTGCGATCGGCTGCCGCACGCCACCGGCCAGCGCCAGATCGGCGGACAGCGCACGTCATTGCACGAGAGGCAGCTCGCGGCCGGTTCGTGTTGCTCGACTGGCGTGGCCGGTATCGAGCGTGTTTGCTTGCTTCTGAGGCGGCAGTGTGCGCGTTAGCTGAGGTCCGCGCGGAGCAGATCACCGGTCTTCCAGTCGCGGGCGATGACGCGGCCACCGTCAAGGACGACCGCGACGAGCGGCTGCCTGCCGGTCTGGACGGTTCGGGCGAGTGTCAGCGTGTCCGGATCGATAATGGCGATGTCCGCGCAGCCGGGCCGGGGAATTACCGCGAAGTCCTCGTCAGGTGGCATCCATAGGTCGCCGGCGAACATGCGGGTGCCCGGGGGCGCGTCCTGCAGGCGGATGGTGCCAGTGACCGTCCAGGTGCGCCGATCGAGCCGCACGAGCGTGTCGTAGTCGACCGCCCACACCTCGGGCGCGTTCGCCCTCATGTAGGGGACGGCGTTTCCGTGGCCCCCGCTCAGATCGACCCGGCGCACAGCGCCGCTGTGCGCCGGCGGGGCGACAACAAGGTGCGATGACCGTTGCACGCCGAAGACCAGCTCGCCGGTTTCGGGCACCTCCCGCACCGCGATCACGGACTGGTAATCAAGGTCATACGAGCCAGCGTTGAACCAGTCGAGCCTGGCGATCACCGCGTCGACGCCCGTGACCGAGATGAGGTAGTAGCCTGCCGCGCCCGTGGCGCGGTCATTCAGCCAGGCGACAAAGTGCGAGATCGCCGACGGCCACGGCGCGAGGCCATCGTCGACTTTCGGCGCCCATCCGGTCACGATGACCCGTCTGAGCACGTCGGCCGGGCTGGCGAACGAGTGGGCGGTGATCTCCACGCGTGACCCGTCGAAGTGGTGAACGGCGGCGAACTCATCCCGGCCCATGTCGTGCAGGGCCAGGTGCTTGGCGTCGCTCAGCCGGACGTGGCCGGCGCGGCTAGATGCCGCGTCGAAGCGCCAGAGCGAACCGTGGTCAACCCACCCCAGGTTCGACACAGCGATCTGCCGTCCCTGATCAGTGATCAACATCGGCTCCCAGCCACGACTCCGATCGTCTCACCCCGCGCTGCCCACCCGCATGCCCAGGCATGCTGCTCCTCGCTTGCGATCACGGAATGCGCAGGCGACTTGCGCGAGCAGATGCGCCATGGACCGTGGAGGCTTCGGGCGGCTACTGCTGGGCAATGCGCAGCAAGCGCAGCAATCATGATCAGGCTCGCGATCCTAACCTGACGCCCGAAGGCCGACAGCCCGATGCTTGCGACGTTTGGGCTGCCACTCGACGCCAGGCAGGCAAGGCGGCGGCGAGCCCAGGAGGCGGCCAAGGCCGCTGCCGAGGCCGTCCCGGAGATCTTGAGCAACATCTCGCCGTAGGTGGTCTGGCCGGCCATGCTGAGCCTTTGCCTGACCGGGAGCCCAGCTGGCATGCAACTTGTTCCTTCTGCACGCGTCAACTGACAGACACCGAGGTCGCCGGATCCGCCCGTAACGGCGGTTCCCGCACGTGACCGGCAGGGGTGCTCACTCCAGTCGGCGTGACCTCCCACCTGTCACGCCCGATCACGAATCCGGTGACCGTTCTGGCGCAGGATGAGCAGGTCGTTGAAGCTGCCCATGCCGCCGAAAGCGCGTAGCAGATGGTCCGGGCCGTACGGGTCATCGCCGGACAACTGGTGCTGGCCGACCCGCAGCCAGGCAGCCCAGTGCTGCTCATGGTGCTCTTCCAGAAGCTCGATTGCGTCGTCAAGTAGCCGCTGCAGGGCGGCGCGGTGAACGTCCGCCTCCGGGCTGCCGGTAAACAGCAGGCTACAAGGGGCACGCGCCCCACCGGACAGCCGGATCCGCATGCTCACGAGGCGCTCACGAGGGCGCATAGCAGCAAGTTCGGCGCGGTGACGGCCCGAATCGGGCATCCCCCCGGCAGATGGCAGAGCAAATAACGGCGGCTCGGGAATGCCCCTGGCTGGGTCTCGGCCGAGGCTCAGGGACGGTCAGCGGGCGTCCCTGGCCGGACCCGCGACCGGGGAGAGCTGCACCGGCCAGTTCCTGGCGAAGATCCTGAGCGGCTGACCGGCCGGCCTGCCGGCCGGTCGGGCCGGAAACGCGGATGACGAGGCGGGCGGGATCCCCGTAGCGTGACGCCTATGGGTGGTGTCCTGGCGACATTCGCGATCGTCGCGCTGCTGCTGTCCTTGGTCCCCGGACCTGACACGTTGCTGGTGCTGCGAAGCGGTGTGCGGGGCGGGCGCCGGCACGCGGTCGCGGTCGCGCTGGGCTGCGCGGCCGGCTCCCTGGTGTGGGGGTCGGCCGCGGCCCTGGGGATCGCGGCGCTGCTCGCGCGCTCGGCGCAGGCGTATCAGGTGGTCAAGCTCGCCGGAGCGGTCTACCTGATCGTGCTTGGCGTCGGGACGGTGCGGTCGGCTCTGCGGGCAGGTGGGGCCGGTTTGGACACTGGCACCCCAGCCGGCGAAGCGCGGCCGCAGTCAGCGGGGGCGGGCTTCGGCATGGGGCTGACAGGCGATCTGCTGAACCCCAAGATGGGCCTGTTTTACGTCGCGGTCATCCCGCAGGTGGTGCCCCGCTCCCTGCCCGTCCTCGACGGGACCCTGCTGTTCGCCGGGATAGACACCGTGGTGGCCGGGCTGTATCTGGCCCTGCTCGCCGCCGCCGCCGCGTGGGCGCTGCGATGGTTGCGGCGCGACCGCGTCCGGCGCGCGATGGAAGGCGTCACCGGGCTTTCCATGCTCGGCCTGGGCGCCCGGATCGCGCTCGGCCGCGCCGTATAACGGTGCGCTGTGCGTCCGGACGGGCCGGATGTGCTCCCACGGAGGGTATGGGGGTGCTGGCGGGAGTGTGCGGTAGGTCAGAGGCGGATGCGCAGTCCGGGATAGGGGCCTGGCCCGAAGCCAAGTGACCGGTACAGGCTCTCAGCCTGGCTGGTGGCGTGCAGCTCCACTGCCAGGACCTGGTTCGCCGCGAACCAGCCGAGCAGGGCGATGGTGATCTGGCAGGCCAGGCCGCGCCGCCTCCAGCGAGGATCGGTGGACACCCACTGGATGTAACCGGCCCGGCCGCCGGGATTGGCTGGGCCGGGCAACCTGCGGGTGATCGACCCGGCCCCGGCCGCAGCGAGCCGCCCGTCTGCGGCCGCTTCCTCGGCCACAAATACCGCCACGTCGGCGCCGAGGCGGGCCGCGAGGCCGGCGCGGGCGGCCTCCCGCCAGGGACCGCCGGAGGCGTCTATGCCCATGGCCTCATACATCAGCGCGGCCAGGCGGATCACCTCTGCCGTGTCAGCGGGCGCGGCGGCCCGCACCGCGATCACCGGCCGGCCCGCGTCCGCAGCTGGTGACCCAAGATCCGCAGGTTCCACGCCAGCGGACACTACCCGCCTGCCACCTTGCCAGCGACCCCCTTTCCGGCCACTGCGGTGGAACAGCCGCGCCGGTCCATGGCCGGCGAGCAGAACCTCTGGTCCGGACTCGCGCCAGCCAGGCGACAGCACCGAACACCCGGATCGGCGCGGCTGCCTGGCACACCGCGTCCCATGCCGCAAACCGCACGTAACGGCGGTTACACGCGCACTCCATGCCGGGTGAGAACAGGCGGTGATCGCGTGTAGAGGCTGCAAGATACGGCCAAGGCTTGGCGTCCTGTGCACGGTCGGCTGCCGTACCTAGTCTTCGGTGAGTAGTCTCCTGCAAGGCATATATCCGTGAGGGGGCAAGTTAGATATATTGGGGTGGGAGGTGGAGATGGCTAAGACCCTGATTGATGTGGATGAGGGCTACCTTGCTGCTGCTCAGGAGGCGCTGCACACCGAGACGAAGAGGGACACCGTGAATGCGGCTCTGCGCGAGGTGGCTGCCCTGGCGGCCCGCCGGCGGGATCTGCAGCGGCTGGCCTCTGGCGGTCTGCCTGACCTGGAGGATGAGGAAGTGATGCGCGCCGCATGGCGGCAGTAGCTGGCTATCTGGCCGACACCAGTGTCCTGGCCCGGTTGCGCCATGGGCCGGTGACCGCGGTCTTGGGCCCGCTGATCGAGGCTGGGCTGGTTGCCACATGCGGGGTCATCGAGTTCGAACTCGGGTGGGCGACCAGGAGCGCGAAAGAGTTCGATGAGCTGCGCGCGGACCGGGACGCCGGTTATGAGTGGCTGCCTACGCATGATGAGGACTGGCGGCGTGCCCTGGCGGTCCAGGTGGCGCTGTGGCGGAGCGGGCGTGTAAGGGCGGTCGGTTTCCCGGATTTGCTGGTGGCTGCCGTGGCTGAGCGGGAACGCGTCACGGTGCTCCACTACGACAGCGACTACGACCTCATTGCCCAGGTCACGGGTCAGGCAGTTCAGTGGGTGGTACCTCCAGGAACGGTTCCCTGACACATCGGCGCGTACAGCCCGAAAGTACAGCAACAGCGCCGGATCTGAGCGGACTTGAGTGCACGCCGCGGGACGCTGACCTGACCCTATAGGGGCCGGGCGTCAGGCCTGACCCCCTTCCCTGCTCAGCCCGGTGAGCTTACGTTCCGGGTGACATACGAGCTCGGGAAGGAGGCCCTCGATGTCTGTTTACGTCGGAATCGACGTCCACCGCAAGCGTTCCCAGGTGGCGGTGATCAACCAGCATGGCGAGGTACTCGCCAACCGCAACGTGCCCAACGGCGTCAAGCCGATCCTGTCCGTGATCGGCGGACTGCCGCCGGACACGCCGGCGGCGTCCGGGGCCGCGTTCGGCTGGGGGTGGCTGGTGGAGCTGCTGGAGGACTACGGCTTTGAGCCGCACCTGGTCCACCCGCTGCAGTGCAAAGCGATCGCCTCGGCGCGGCTGAAGAACGACAAGGGCCGGCGCCGCGATCCTGGCGCAGCTGCTGCGCGCGGACCTGCTGCCGGAGGCGTGGATCGGCCCCGCCCGCCGTCCGCCAGCTGCGGGCGCTGCTGCGGCACCGGGCACAGCTGGTGCGGCTGCGGACACTGCTGCGCAACCGGATCCACGCGGTCCTGGCCGATCACGGCCACGGCCGGCCCGAGGGCTGCTGGAGCGGGCCGGGCCGCCAGTGGCTCGCCTCGCTGGCGCTGCCCGCCGTCTCCCGCGAAGTCGTTGAGGACGGCCTGGCGCTAACCGGCGCGCTCCAGGAGCCGATCGGCCGGCTGGACTGGGAGGTGCACCAGCAGGCCAAAGCCGGCCCCCGGGTCAAGGTTGTCACCCAGCTCCCCGGGGTGGGCCCGTTCACCGCGCTGGTCCTGCCCGCCGAGATCGGCGACATCACCCGGTTCGGCCCGGCCCGCAAGCTGGCGTCCTGGGCCGGGCTCACCCCGGCAGTGCGCGGCAGCGACCGCACGGTCCGGCACGGGCACATCTCCAAGCAGGGCTCGGTCTGGGTGCGGTGGGTGCTGTGCGAGGCCGCGCAGACCGCCAAGCGGCACCCGGACTACGCCGCCAGCTACCAGGACATCGCCCGCCGCCGCGGCAAGAAAATCGCCACCAGGCGATTGCCCGCAAGCTCCTCACCCGCGCCTATCACCTGCTCACCGACGCCAGCAGCGGCGGTGCGCCTCACTAGCCGGGAGGGCCGCCAAGCCCCGGGTAAGCTCGCGAAACCGCATGAGCCGGCCTCGCCGCGCTCGATGACCTGACTGAGCAGCCCGGTCCCCGGAGTTATGGTCATGGCGGCCCGCCACCGGGGCAGGCGCCGGATGGGTGCATGTGAGACCACTCCGACGACCACGCGCACCCGGGGAACGAGCCAGCCCCCCCCCCCACACGCCCACCCCGCAGGGGGCTGTTCCCCGCCCCCGATCATCGGCGGCGTGGGCCTTGTTCGGGGGCGGCCCGGCATCGGCGAGGCGGTAGCCGTAGGGCGGGCGGCCGCCGAGGTAGCGGCCTTGCTCGCGGGTCTGGGCAGCCATCGCGGTGCGAACCCGGATCCGGGTGCGGGTGATCTCCCGCTTTGACTGATATCCCAGCGCAAGCATCGTCTCCTCATGATCCTCGGCGGCGAAGTCCACCCGGCCACCCACCTCCGGCATCCACAACTGCACGCCGTAATGCTCAAACAACGGCGCCATCGACGAATACTGACCACCGTAGAAGGCCCGCTCATACTCCCCGATCACGATCGCATCCCAGCCCCGGTCGGGATCGGCGAGCGCGGCGACCAGGACTGCGGCCTGCGGGCGGCGCGCCCACGCGAGTGTGTGGCTCTGCCCGATGTCGAAGAAGGAGGCCACGATCCGCCCGTGCCCGGCCACCAGCGCAGCGGCCTGCGCCTGCTGCCGCGCCAGCGATGTCACCGGATCCTGATGATCTTCCGTGGACACCCGGCCGTAGAAGGCGAACCGCAGTTCGCCGCGCTCGTGCCCTGCTGCCCGTCCGCGCCCGGTGCGCTGCGCCCATGCCGCCAGCGCATCCCCGCGCTTACCCGGAGGCTCACGTTCCAGGCAACGCCGGCTGATTCCCTCACCGCTCACAGGCCAACGCTGCTGGTCCAGGCCCGGCACGACCAGGGCCGAATGTCGCGGCAATAGGGTCCGGCCGCACCTGACAGGCACACAACACCGGCGGCTACCGCACCACCGCGACGCACCGGCGATCCGCAGCATCCTGTGGCATGTCGGCAACCATCCCAACCCCCAGCTACCCGCTCGTGCCCAGGCTCACAGGCGATTACATAAAGCCACCGCCCATGACGGTTCACAAGCTGCCATCACCCGCATAATGCCGAATAGGTGTGCGTGATGGACGCCACCAATGAGTGGTTAACCGTGCGCATATTGTCTGTTTCGGTGTATCCGGCGATGGGGGTCTGCTCTATGGGTAATGCGGATCGCCGTACCGGATGCCGGTCACGTCGTACAAGTGGTGCACTGCTTCGTGGGCGAGATTCCGTCCGAATGTCTCCACGGTGAACTGCGCGCCGTCGCTGCGTCGCCCTTTGCGCAGCCACTGGCCGGGCGCGACATCCGCGAACCGGCTGACTGCCGTGGCGGCGGCGTCGGTGAGCTGGGCGGCGACGTCGGCCGGCGCCTGCTGGCTGTACCGGCCCGTGGCCGCGGCTTGGTCTTGATCCCAGTTGGCGAAAAGAGGGTCGTCCTGGGTAAGCATGAGGCCCAGCCGGTAGTCGCACAGGACGAGCAGATCCCGGACGTGGCAGGCGTATTCCACCGGCGACCACGTGCCACGGACCGGGCTTGCGGCAGGATCGGCGGATACGGTCAGCGCCTGCTGCCAACTGGCAGCGTTCGCGCTGATAATCGCGGGAATGTCTTCGCGCGCGAAGGACCTCGTGTCCAGGCCGCACTCAGGACAAGGGCGCTGCAGCACCCACGTCCAGTCCTTCCTCTCCGGGATCATCATCGCGTCAAGCTCGCACTGCCGTCGGCCGGGACGTCGGGTACTCCTGTGGCCCTGCCGGCGGTGCGGTGGATCTGGCCGAGCATGCTGATGGCCGCGCTTACCGTGTCCTGGCCTGCTGGCAGGAGCGGCAGCCGTACCGCCGGGCTAGGGATCTTCCCCTGAGCGTGCAGCGCGGCCTTGATCACGACCGGGTTGGGCTCGGCGAACAATGCCGCCGACAGCGGGGCGAGACGGCGCCCCAGCTCGCGGGCCTGCTCGGCGCGCCCGGAATGCCAGGCGTCGATGAGGGCGGCGAACTCGCCGGTGCACAGGTGGGCGGAGGCGAGAATGCCGCCCGCGGCGCCGAGCGCGAGGAGCGGAGATGCGAACATGTCGTCGCCGGCCAGCACCGCGAAATCGCCGGGCCGTCCGGCCATCAGCATGATGGTGTCGTGGTCGATGGCGCCTGCGGCGTGCTTGACTCCGGCGATCCCCGGCACGCTGGCGAGCTGGAGCAGCGTCTGGGCGCTGAGGAACCTGCCGGTGCGGTAGGGGATGTTGTACACGATCAGCGGGACGGGGCTGTCGGCGGCGAGCCGGGTGAAGTGCGCGACTACCCCCTCTTCTGTGGGCCGGATGTAGTAAGGCACCACGGTGAGGGCGGCTGACACTTCCGGCCAGGCTGCCAGGTCATGCAGGGCCCGGGCCGTGCTGGCCGTGTCGTTCGAGCCCGCGCCGGCGATGAGCGTGGCGCCGCGCTCATGGCAGGCCCGCGCGCAGATGTCCAGGATGGCGTGTCGTTCGGCGGCGGTGAGCGTGGCATGCTCTCCGGTGGTCCCGAAGATGACCAGGCCTGCCGCGCCGGAGTCGATGACCGCGTGCGCCAGTTTCTCCAGCGCCTCGGGCGCAAGTTCTCCTTCATCGGTGAATGGCGTGATCAGCGGGACATACAGGCCTCGCAGCGAAGGTTCCATGAGTCCGAGCTTGCCGCACCCCTCTATGCAGATCCAGTTAAGGTTTCTTCATCAACTTGTAAGCTACGCTAATGATGGACGTGCGCAGGCTCCGCTTGCTTCTGGAACTGGCCCGCCGCGGAACGATCACCGCGGTCGCCGACGCCATGGCCTTCACGCCGTCCGCGGTTTCGCAGCAGCTAGCCGCGCTGGAGCGCGAGGCCGGCGTGCCGCTGCTCGAGCGCACGGGCCGGAGGGTTGCCCTCACCCCGGCCGGCGCGGTCCTGGCCCGGTACGCCGAATCCGTCATCGCGGTCCTGGAGGAGGCATCCGCCGCGCTCGCCGCCACCCGCGACAGCCTGGCCGGCCCGCTGCGCATCGGCGCGTTCCCGACCGCGGCGCGGACCATCCTGCCTCCTGCCCTGGTCGCGCTCGGCCGCGACCACCCGGCCCTCGAGCTCATGGTCACCGAACTCGACCCGGTCGCCGTGCCCGGCGCCCTGCGCACCGGAGCGCTTGACGTCGCCCTGACCTTCGTCTACGACTATGTGCCGGCCCAGCCAGATCCCGCCCTCGACACTGAACCGCTACTGGAGGAGACCGTCTACCTGGCTACCGCGGATCCCGTGCGAACCAGCATCGGGGGCTGGCGCGATGCCCCGTGGATCACGGGCAGCCCGGGCACCCTGTGCCACACCATGGTCGTCCGCGCCTGCCAAGCCTGCGGCTTCACGCCGCGCATCCGCCACTACGCTGACGACTTCGCCACCGTCCTGGCCCTCGTGGCAGCAGACCAGGGCGTCTCTCTTATCCCGCAGCTCGGCGCGACCGAGGCCCCGGCAGGAGTCACGCTTACTCCCCTGACGTCCCGCCGCCGCACCCGCATCGCCTACAGGAAAGGAACCCGCCACCACCCGGTGGTCTCAGCATTCGCTGACGCGATCCGCGAGTCGGCGGCCCGCTGCGTGCCCATCCGCGCTCCCAGCCCCTGACCGTGATCAAGGGACATTACCGGGCCGGCACCAGCCGCGAGTAGCCCGGACACCGTAGCGCCGGGCGCGGTGCCAGTCATGCGGGCGAACGCGGCGCGTGCCCGCCCAGTGGACTCCCCACGGTTCCCCGGGCATCCACCTCAGCAGTCTTCCATGACTATCGGGCTGATCATGTGAATGTCCGCTCAGAATTCCCCGATATGCGTGCCACACGGACCATGTCTTTACGCCCCCCTCGGCGAGCAGATCGGCGGCTATTTCGCGGGGCACTGGCCGGTGGTGCTAGGGTCACGGGATGCCGCGTACGGACAAGGCATCGCGGGTGATCACTGCGCCGCCCGAGCGTGTCTGGGCCGCTCTTACCGATCCTGAGGCGCTCCTGACATGGCTCCCTCCAGGTGGGATGACCGGCCGGTTCGAGCGATTCGATGCCCGGCCGGGCGGGTCCTACCGGATGGTGCTGACCTATCCCGACGCATCCGGCGCACCGGGCAAGGCGACCGCGGATTCCGACATCGTCGAGGCCCGCTTCGTCGACATCGTCCCCGGCGAGCGGATCGTGCAGGCGGTCGGCTTCGTCTCCGAGAACCCCGCCTACGCCGGCACCATGATCATGACCTGGGAGGTCGCCGCCGCCGATGACGGGACGCGCGTCAGCATCGTCGCCGGGGACGTCCCGGACGGCATCTCCGCGGAGGACCACGCCGCTGGGCTCGACTCATCCCTGGCAAACCTTGCCGCCTACGTGGAGCGGTAGCACTACCCGCGACGGCCCCGGCATTCTCGCGATGGCGTTCCTCACGTACGCGAGCACCAGACAGCTCTTCCTGGCCCGCGTGACCGCGCATGCTGACTGGCCGCTGACCGTCGGGACCGGCCTGGCGGCGTCAGCGGCGCTGATCGCCTTCCCGGTAGTTGCTTACCGGCGAGCCGGCCGCCACAGCACGAGCCTGTCGCCGCTGGCGGCCGGGGTTATCTTCGGAATAGGCGCGCTATACCCCGGCGGAATGATCTATGCCCGCCCGGCGGTCATGCCAGAGGCCGGCCCGCCTGAGACAGTCACCACGGCGTTCCAGCTTGGCGTCATCGCGTTCACGGTACCTGCCTACCTCGGGATCATTATGCTGCCGGGCTGGACGTGGCGGAAGCTGGCGAGCACCTGGCGCCTACCAGCGGGCCGGCACAGCCGGGCTGACCAAACCCGGAGCTAGCAGGCGGAGGCCACCGGGATCCTGGTTACCCTTGAGGCCGCATTCCAGACGCAGATCACCCCGCATATGCGCGGCCCCGGCGCGCCGGAGCAACCCGGCCGAGCCGAGACCTAACGGCGGCTCGGGACAAGCCATCGGCGAGAGACCCTCGCCGATCCCGCATGTTAGCGTCGTGGCATGCCGAAGCTCCCCGACCAGCCTGCGGAGCCCGGGCCGCGCGCGATTCCGGCCAAGCCAGCCGGTCAGGTTCCACTTGCGGTCAGTTACGCGCGGGGCCTGCTGCTGCTCCAGGGAGTCATCTGGGCGGTACTCGCGGCCAACGGCGCAGTCGTCGTGGTGTCGGCCATGACCGGCAGGCACTTCGCTGCATTGGCTCCCGCCTGGGCCGCAGTTCCGCTCGCGGCCGGGGGTTTCGCGGCGATGAAGCTGCGATTCAGGGCGCGGCTTGGCCGCGGCAGCGACCGAGCCAGGAAGGCGGTGATCGGCGCCGAGATGGCGATGGCCGGGCTCGGCGTGCTGCTGACGGCCGGCGCCGTCGATTCCTCGGGGGGACTCCCGGCGGGGTTCTTCGCCCTGGCCGGCTTCGCTGGTGGCGGCCTTTCCCTAACGGCCGCGCTCGGCCTGCTGCGCCGTGGCGCCAGAAACTACTGTTCCCCGCCCAGCGACCGGGGCGACCCGGCGCGGGACCACGGAACCCGGCCGCCAGCCGGGCCGGAAACCGCGGCCTTCCTCAGGCATGCACCCAGATGGGGCCTCGCGGCACGATTAGAGCATCAGCATGCGGCAGGACCGCCGCCTGCCGGGATCGCCTGAAGGGCACACCGATCATCCAGATCGGCACCCATCTGACCAAGATCAGCTCTTCTTACTCGACGTTCATATCGGCGGCACTGCGCGCTCAGCCAAGCAGTGCGGCTCGATCACACTTCGTAGCCGTGGCGGGAACGCTCGGCCAGCGGCCAGGGGACGGCCTGCTCGGCCGGGCCGGCGGCCGTCTCGCTGGCGTCGTCAAGGGTTGCGGCGGCCCTGTTGTGCCAGGACCGACGGCTGCCCGGGGTGAGGGGGCAGGGCATTGGCGCGGGGGTGCTGGGCTGGTGCTGCGCAAGGCCATGACCGGGGCTGATGGGTTCGGTTCCGGAGCCAGGACCCGGTAGGCTCGCGGTCGGTGCGGCGAGGCCGCGTCGTGGGCATGGCAGATAAGGGACTTGAACTGATGGCAACAGGAACGGTGAAGTGGTTCAACGCCGACAAGGGCTTTGGTTTCATCGCCCCTGATGACGGGACAGCGGACGTGTTCGTCCACTTCTCCGCGATCGCGAGCTCCGGCTACAGGTCGCTGAATGAGAACCAGAAGGTCGAGTTCGACACGACCCAGGGGCAGAAGGGACCGCAGGCGGAGAACGTCCGTCCACTCTGACGGACAACGCCCTGCGTCCTCCCGCGGCGCGCTGTCCAGAGCAGCCGGCTGATCTGCTGGCAGCACAGGCGTGCGTACATTCGGGTGAGCCGGATGCCGGTGACGTCAGGGCGGGCAGCACCTGGCCGGCCTCAACCGCTCACGCGGGAACTGGTCACCCCATGGGAGGGCAGGTCAGTGCCCCTGCTATCGGCTTTCACGCGCAGAACGCCAAGTCCTGCGTGGCTGCACAGCGCACACCACCTGCGGCCCGCGCCGATCGGCGGCTAATTGACACTCGGCGCTGATCGGCTCGGTTACCAATCGTGACCCGCAGTGATTCCGGCGGCGCGCCGCTGCGGCTGGGCGTTGCCAGGCCGGCCTCCCTCCGGGCCGCCGAACACCTGACGTCGCTAACGGCACACGGATCTGGGCTGCTCCCTGCCCGGCGGTCGGCGCCCGGCCGATGAGGCGCCTGCCGAGCGCGGCCATGACGTGCTAGCCATTCTCCGCCCCGGCCCCGGCTAGCCGGTCAGGCCGCCCGGCTCAGCCCGGCTCAGCCCGGCTTCGGTGGGTGCCGCAGGCAACGGCCAGGGCCACGGTGACCGGAACCACCCACACGCCGACCGACAACATGGCGAGCAAGCTGAACACGGCCAGCAGCGCGGTCACGAGCCAGGCCGCCAGGCCGGGCCCGCGCCGCCAGGCCCGCCGCCACAAGACGACGCCTACCAGCACGGCGCACAGCAGCGGCACCCCGATGGGGACAAGGACGCGCCACCCGTTCACCTGTACCAGGGTCGCCGAACCGAAAGCAGCGGCCTGGCCGGGCGCGGCCCCGGATTCTGTCTGGTAAGCGGGAGCGAAGACCGCGGCGACCAGCAGCCCGAGGCTCCAGGCCACCGCGACGCCCAGCGCCAGGCGCTGGGCCCGGCCGAATCTGGCCGCTGCCGTACTCACCTATTCAGGGTAGCCCGCGAGCAAAGGCGAAGAACCGCCGATAAGGCACCGCCATCGCTTCCGCCAGATACTGATCTGGCCCCAGCGCGCGCTCAGATCGCCCAGATCGGCATCGTCTGGGTGACCTCCCCGAGCGACTACGAATCCGCTCATATCGGCGGGAGTGTGCGCGTCGCCATGCCGGGGACTGGCCACGGAGTGTGATGACCCGCGGTGGTGGAAGGGCTCGGCGCCGCAGCGCCAGATGCGGCTATTTGAAGGGCAGCCACCTTCATTGCCGGCAGGCACCCGTCAGCGCTCAGGCCGGTTATGGCATGGGCGCTGGCGAGGGGTCATCCGGCCCATTGGTATTCCGTCCCTTGGTGAAGGGCCCGGTAGATCCGGTCACGCAGGGCGTTGGCGGTCTGGTTTATGAGTGTCTTGTCCAGGTCGCGGAGGACAACGCGCACGAGGAGGTTCTTCTGCTCCGGTTTCGCTCCGAGGCGGCCGATCGCGGACGCGGGCAGCTGCTCGCAGGCGGTGGTGGAAAGCACGCGGATCTCCTCGACACAGTTCGCGTCGGCGCCGAGGGCATCGCGGACGCGGTCGCCGAGGGTTTCCTGGTCGTCGTCCTGCCAGACGGCGACGGAAAGGTCCCGGGTGATCGGAGGCATCGGCGAGGCGTGCTGGTATCTGGCGAGGTCGTGCATCTGGCGGGTGATCCGGGGATCGCCTGAGCGGAGCAGGCGGATGTCGGGGATGTGTTTGACCAGCATGAGCAGCCGGTCCAGGCCCATGCCGAGGGCAAGCCCGCTGCGGCCTGCCAGCCCGGCGGCGGCCAGCACGCGGGGATGGGCGAGCCCACATTCCCCCACCTCCACCCAGCGGCCGTCTTGGTACACATCGACCTGGCGGCCGTGCCGTGTGTAGGGATGCGTCCGCGGTTGCTGGCGGTGGGGCAGGCCCGGGGTGAGCGCGCCGAGGAGGACCGCGATCATCTGGTCCATGTCGGTGTTGCGCATCGCCCGCTGGGTGATCCGCCACAGGTCGAGCTGGTGTGGGGTCCCGGTGTGCTGCCAGTCGATGGCGTCCCGGCGGTACACGATGCCCGGGCAGGCCAGCAGCACGTCGTCGCTGGGCTGGCGGGCGAGCCGGAGCAGCGCAGGGGGGATCATGGCGCTGGAATGACTGCGCAGCATGTGCACTGCGTCCACATAGCGGGTGTAGCGGGCATCTCTGGTAATCGCCTCGGCTGGGTATCCGAGCCGGTCGTAGTTGTCGGCGACCGGCACGATCCGCGGACCGCGGCACCAGCGAACCTCGCAGTTCCAGGCACGAGCGAGCCCCTCCACGGCCTGGCCGATGAGGATCTGGATGGCGTGGGGACCTTCGGCGGGTTCGGACAGATCCCGCACGCCAAGGTCGCGCTGCAATTGCACGGGATCGAGATAGGAAACAGGGCTGGACACGGTGACTCCTCGTTCAAGCGAACCGGCTGGGGGAAGTTCCTCCCGGCCTGGGGTTCACCTGAGCGAGGCCGCAGGCCTAACGCGGCGCAGCGCCTCCCGGCGGCCCACCCTGGGCCGGGAGGCGAGAAAATCGCCGTGCCTGCCTGCCAGTCACAAATACCAGGCTAGCGTTCCCGCAGGCCGCAGGGCGAATGAAATTGCCCGGGCTGGGTGTGTGCCCCCACCCGCGGCGGCCTTTCAAATCGGCTGACGTACCACATACGCACAGAACAACCTGATCTGGACGGCAGACGCCATGATCGACGTCGATCCGGTCTTCGCGCAGAACGGTTCCCGAACGTTAAGCCGCCGATGTGTAGAGACGGAGCGTGACGGCGCGGATGGGGAAGTCGGCTCCGGGGGATGAATCTTGCCCGGGGTGGAGTCTTTGGCAGACCGGCTGGCAGCGCGAGCGGGGTGGGTTCCGGGCGGGTGCCCATCGCGGCTAGGGCTGAGGGACCTCGGGGCGGTCGATGATCCGCAGCCACGAGCCGTCGGGCTGGCGGCGCAGGACCTGCACCCGGACGCCGGTGTTGTCGGCCGAGCGGGTCGAGGTCAGCGCCAGGTCCTCGAACCTGATGGTGGGCAGCGGGGTCTCGATGGCGAACGTCACCCCGGCGTCGGCCATCTGCTGGTAGGTGGCCTGGATGGCCTGCCGCCCGGTCACCGGCCGGTCGGCCGGGTAGGCCAGCACCGCCTGCGGCTCGTACAGGGCCGCGACGCCCGCCGCGTCGCCAGCGTTGAGCCGTTCGGCGACCAGCCGTGTCACCTGTTCGGGTTGCATCGCCTTCGCTTCACCGCTCATCTGGAAAACCTCCTCTGCGATGGGCCGTGCCCGCTACGGCGAGGGCTCGGGACCTGACGCTGGTGACGTTCGGCCACGGGCTGCGGATGAGCCTGCGGGCGGCCCGTCGGCAGGCCCGCCGTGGGACCGGCGCCCAGGTGCCGGACCTGCGCCCAGGTGCCGGACCTGCGCTGGCTCACACCGGCCCGCGGAAGACCGGCTGCGCGAGGCCCCGACGACCGGGCGAATGCTGGTGGCCGGCTAGACACGGCGGACCGCCGGCGCCGCCGATACAGTAATCGCGACGTTCGCCGGGCACGGCTGCCAAGGCGCGATCGCCCGCGTCACCAGCGAGGACAGTTTCGCCACCTGCGAGCACGTTCCATATCGCGGGGCCCTTCGCGAGAATGTGCTGATGGCAGGCGGCTGTCCACACCTGGGGCGTGGGGCGGATGCGGCGCTGATGGGGCCAGAGCGTCCCGGGCATGTGGGGCGGCCAGCTGGCAGCAGCAGCGCCGTGGTTCGTAGCCAGTGGAGGGGCGATGTGGCCGAGCGAGCTTCCCGCAGCACCCAGGTCGGAATGGTTTCGTACTAACAGCTTCAGTTATGGCACGTTCTGCGACGTGGCGCACCTGTGCCAGCTGAAACGTGAGCGCGACGTCCTGATCACACTCATCCTGCCGGCCCGAAACGTCGCCGCGACCATTGGCGACGTGCTCAATGCGGTGGCGTCTCTGCGCGGGGCGCGGTTCCCACTCCTGGACCAGGTAATTGTTATCGACTCCAAGTCGAGTGATGGAACCGCGGCGGTCGCAGAACGTGCTCACGTTGAGGTTTACGAAGAGAACCGGCTCATGCCGCGATTCGGGAAAGCTCTCGGCAAGGGCGACGCTATGTGGCGAGGCCTGTCGAAAGCGCATGGGGACATTATCGCATTCGCTGACACGGACACTCGGAACTTCCGTTTTGAATTCATCAGCAGCATCGTGGGTTGCCTGCTCACCAAGCCGGGGATCAGCTTTGTGAAGGCGTCATACCGGCGCCCGTTCGACGGGACAGAGAAGCCTGTCCCCGACGGGGGCGGCAGGGTGACAGAGCTGCTGGCGAAACCCATCCTCAACATGTTCTTTCCCGAGCTGACCGGATTCGTTCAGCCGCTGGCGGGCGAGTTTGCCGCTACCAGGGAACTGCTCTACTCTGTCCCGTTCTTCACGGGTTATGCAGTCGAGATCGGGCTGCTCATAGACGCATGGCAGGCTTGCGGGCTGCAGTCGATGGCGCAGGTCGACGTGGGACTCCGCGTCAACCGCCATCAGGATTTGGCGTCACTGAGCAGGATGAGTTATTCCATATTGCGTGCAGCCCTGCTGCGAGCCGCAAGCGTGGGAAGGATCCTGGCAAGTGATGGAGGAGGTCCCGGAATGCGCCTGGATGGGATGGCAGCGTACTTTCACGCTGTGGCGAGGTCGGAGGGGTTGTGCCTTGATGAATACTGTGAGACCCTTTTGGAGCGCCCCCCAATGAGAATAGAGCTCGCTTGAATGCGGCATGTGCAGAGGAGGTCGCCGGGGTGCGTGACGGTGTCCTCGCCAACCAAGATCGCCGCAGGCTCTGGGCGGTTTCTCCGTTGGCTCGCGTTCGTGTCCTGGCCCTGCATCGGGCGGGGCCGGAGATGCCTGCCCACGCGCGCCGATGGCCACGACGGCGACCAGCTTGCCAGGAGGCGCCGTGTGGGGCGGCGGTCCGGCCCGCGAACACCGGAATGCGGGACGGCGAGGTGCCGGGAAGCGTGCGGGCCGAATGATGTCCAGGCGCGCCGTTTCCTTGATTCTGAATGTCGTGTTGGTCATTTGCGGGGCACTACTTGGCCTAGGGGCGAACTACGCCACTAACGGTGGCCCTTCTATTATCGCCATCCCCGACTGGGTGAAGCGCTGGGCATTGCCGATATCGGGCGTCACCCTGCTTGTGGTCCTCACTGCCCGAATATGGTTGTTCCTAGTGGAGCATCCCCGGCAGAAAACGTCATGGTCATCCGGACGGTCGCCCTTTCCTGGCCTGGAGGCATTTACCGAGGAGGAGGCCGACGTTTTCTTCGGCAGAGAGCGTGAGACTCAGCAGCTCATCGACCGGCTGAGTCCCACGCTCCCCCGCGACGCCAATCGTTTTGTGGCCGTCATCGGCCCGTCCGGCGTGGGGAAGTCATCGGTCCTGCACGCGGGCGTGTTGCCGCGACTACAGGACCGGCCCAGCCGGTGGGCCGCAGTTCCCCCGTTTGTGCCGGAGACGGAGCCCACCCGCAACCTGGCGCGCAGCCTGGCAGCGGCGCTCGACGGCGCCGACGCCGACAGCGTGCACGCCGAACTTCTCGCGGACCCGCGAGCGCTGGCCCGCAACGCCGAGCGGATTCGCCAGCGCCGACCCCGGGGCACCCGATTTACGTTGCTGATCATCGATCAGGCCGAAGAACTCGTGACTCTCTGCGGTGAAAGCGAGTGCAAGTCCTTCCTGAACCTGCTCGATCAGGGGCTGCGCGATGATCCGAAACTGTGGATCCTATGTGCGCTGCGGTCCGACTTTCTGACGGCTTTCTTGGACCGCGGATTCGCCCAGCTTTTCAAGAACCCAGTCGTGATCGGGGCCCTTGACCGGCAAGCGCTCTTCGAGGTCATCGAAAAGCCAGCCGAACGGGCGGGCCTCACCTTCGCGCCGGGTGTGGTTGGGCGCCTTGTCGATGACACCGGCAGCGGGGACGCGATGCCGCTGCTCGCGTGCACGCTTCGGGCCCTGTATGAGACGAGGGGCGCCAACGGCATGGTCACTGCCGACGACTACGTGCGGGTCGGAGGCGTGGCGGGGACCCTCGCGCGGCAGGCTGACAAGGTTGCGGCGGAGCTGGCGGCCGCGTATCCCGGCGTTTCCGTGACCGACGTGCTGACGAACTTCGTGGCGCTGGATGGCGATCAGCCGATGCGTCGGCGTGTGGCGGAGGAGAACCTGAGCCCGACCGAGCGCCACGTAGTGGACGCGTTTACCGCAGCCAGGCTGCTGCACAGCGTGGGCGACGGTGCGGGACGCCGCCTGGAAGTGGTCCACGAGGCGATATTCCGCCAGTGGGCACCGCTCCGCGAGGCAATCTTCGCCCGGTCAGACGACTTGCGGCAACGGGCGGAACTCGAGCGAGCGGCAGAGGACTGGAATGACTCCGGGCGGCTGGACTCCTACCTGCTGCGAGGCGATCGCCTGCGCAGGGCGCTCGCATGGACCGCCCGCGACGCACCCGTCGGCGGGGAATCCCCCACCCTCCACGAGTTCCTGCAGCGCTCGGCGTTCTCGGACCACGAGGCCCGAAAGCAGCTCTCGGAGGCGGTGGCCCGTTATGCGCTTGGCCTCGCCGACCGCGACGCTGAGCAGAGCGTGCTGCTGGTGCTCGCCGCGGTCGACGAGTGCGGGCACACCCCGCTCGCACACCGGGCATTGCTGGCCGCGCTGGAGCGGTTGCGGACAAAGGCGATCCTGCGCGGGCACAAGGACGCCGTGCGGGGGGTCGCGTGGTCGCCCGACGGGCAGCGGATCGCAACCTGCTCGCACGACCGCACCCTGCGGATCTGGCGTGTGGACGGGACAGGGGTCCGGAGCATCCGCGGGCATTCGGACTGGATGCGCGCGGTCGCCTGGGCACCCGACGGCCGGCGAGTGGTGACCGCCTCGAACGACCACACGGCCATGATCTGGGACGCGGGCAGCGGAGATCAGCTCGCCCGGCTGGCAGGTCACAAGGACGTGGTGCACGCTGTGGCGTGGGCTCCCTCCGGGTCGCATCTGGCCACCGGTTCGCATGACCACACCGCCAAGGTATGGGACGCCGAAACGAGCCGGGCGCTCGTCACCCTGCGGGGGCATGAGAGCTGGGTGCGGAGCGTGGCGTGGTCCGGGGACGGGCAGCGGCTGGCGACTGGTTCCAGCGACGGCACCATCCGCATCTGGGATGCCGCCAGCGGGGCCCACCTGAGGACGATCGCAGGGCATGACGACTGGGTGCACTGCGTGGCGTGGTCGCCCGATGGGCGGCTGATCGCCTCGGCGTCCAGCGACGAAACGGTGCGGGTCTGGCACGCCGAGGACAGCGAGGTCGCACCGCTTGTGCTGCGCGGCCACCACGACTGGGTGCACCGCGTGGCCTGGTCCCCGGACGGGGAGTCACTGGCCACAGCGTCGCGGGACCGAACCGTGCGGATCTGGGACAGCGAGTCCGGTGCCGAGCTGGCGGCGCTCCACGGCCACGCCGACTGGGTGCACGATCTGTCATGGTCGCCCGACGGCTCGATGATAGCGACCGCGTCCTACGACAAGACCGCGCGGGTGTGGGAGGCGCACGCGGCAGCCAGGGAACGCCTTCTCCACCACGACGGCAAGGTCCAAGGGATCGGGTGGTCTCCCGACAGCACACGCTTGGCTACCGCGTCCCACGACCAGACAGCCCGCGTCTGGAGCGTCGACGGCACCTTGCTAGGAACCCTGCGCGGCCACACCGGGTGGGTGCACGACGTGTCCTGGTCAACCCCGGACCAAGACCGGCTGGCCACGGCGTCCCGGGATATGTGCGTGATCATCTGGGACAGCCGTCGCTACGTCGAGGCAGCTGTGTTGCGCGGCCACGACAACTGGGTAGAAGCGCTCATGTGGTCGCCGGATGGCCGCAGGATCGCCACCGCGTCTAACGACCGCACCGCCCGGATCTGGGACGCGGGGACTTTTAGCTGCCTGACTGAGATCAAGGGCCACGCCGGGTGGGTGCGCGCCGTCGCGTGGTCGCCATCCATGCAGTTCGTGGCCACCGCATCCACCGATCACACCTGCTGCGTGTGGCGATCCGACACCGGAAAGAAGATCCTGGTGCTACGCGGGCACGACGACTCCGTCGAGGACGTGGCCTGGGCCCCGGACGGCCTGCGGATCGCAACGGCCTCCCATGACCGAACCGCACGAATCTGGGACGCACGCGACGGGTCAGCGGTGGTCGTTCTTCGCGGGCATGAAGACTGGGTGATGGGCATCAGCTGGTCGCCGGACGGGCGGCTGATCGCGACCGCGTCGAATGATCACACCGCGCGGATCTGGGACGCGGACTCGGGTTCCGAGCTTGCCGTGCTGGTCGTGCATGAGGATACCGTCGAAGATATCGCGTGGTCGCCCGATGGCAGGTGGATAGCTACCGCATCACGTGACGGCACCGCGCAGATACTGGATGCCGTGCCGCAGTTCGGCGCCCTCCTGGCCGAGGCCCGCGCTCGCGTATTCCGTGAGCTGACACCCGACGAACGGAGGGCCGCGATGCTGCCGGACAAGCCGGCCTAGCGGTCAACTACCCCCAGCCGTCCGGTCCCCGAAACAAGGAGAAGGTCATGCCTGGAGCGTCGGAACGCAGGGTGATGAGGCAGGCGATCATCGACGGGCCTGGCAAGGACTTCGTTATCCGGGAGGTGCCGGTTCCGCAGCCGGGGCCTGTGGAAACGCTGCTTCGCATCACCGTGTCTACAGTCTGCTCGCGGACGGACCTTGGCACGATCGACGGTTATCACCCGCCACATGGCTCGGCGGTGATGGGCATGCTGCCACATGACCTGCGCATTCAGCTGGGCAGAAGTGAGCTCGATGTCTCGCGTCCCTACTATCCGTCGTCGGCGTTCCCAGGCACCGCCTTTCCAGCGGTGATGGGTCATGAAGCGGCTGGAACGGTCGTAGCGCTGGGTGCCGAGGCGAACTCACCCGGCCATCTGGTCGTGTCCGGCCAGCCGATCAGGGTGGGGGACCGAGTGGGGACATACCGGGTGCATGGTGGCTACAGCGACTACTCGGCGCTCGACACCGCTAACGTCTTCAGAACCCCTGACTTCATGACCGATGAAGAGGCATCGCTCATGGAGCCGTTGATCGCGAACTACAACTGCTTGCACAGGTGCTGGTCCATCGCCGTGCCCAAAACGGTCGTGATCATCGGCCAGGGCTGCCAGGGACTCTTCTCCACACAGGTCGCGCGGGCGTTGGGCACGGAGTTGATCATCGTCTCCGAGCTGTCGGGGCACAAGCGCAGGCTCGCCGTCGAGCTGGGCGCGGATGTCGCAATCGATCCTGCGGGCTCGAACGTCGTCCACGAGGTGGAGAAGTTAACGGGCTCAGCAGGAGCTGACCTGGTCGTCGAGTGCGTTGGGCGGGAGGAAACAATCCGGGCGGTGCCATTCCTGGTCCGGCGGGGTGGCATGATCGCCCAGATCGGTGCACTGACACAGCCGGTAACCTTTGACTACGGCTATGTTCACTTCAAGCATTTCATAGTGGTTCCCGTGGGCTATATCCGTACGTTGCGGGAGGTCGCGGACCAGGTAGTTGAAGTCCTTGAGCTGATCAAGGCGGGCCTGATCAGGCCGGACAGGCTCCTGACACACCGATTCGAGCTCAGCGACATCCAGGCCGCCTTCGAACTGATCCGGCGTAACCCCGGTGAAGTGGTCAAGGTTGCCATCCAGATGACAGGCACTGGTGACTTACAGGGCACCACGGTGTGGTCGACGGCCCACGCACGGGCCGGCCCGGCCGAATCTGGCCGCTGTCGATGGCCGCCTGCCCGCTGACCCTGGAAGGGATCCGGGACCGGTTCCTGCCGGAGTGCACCTTCCGCGGCCGACAAACCAAGAAGTTCCAGTACGCCGTGCGGGCCACGGCAGCCCTTCATGGCGGGACCGAACCCGACCTGCTCGACGAGATTGCCTGGTGGCAGACCGATGACTTCTGTCAGTACGCGCTGCTCGCAATCGTCGCCCGGCCGCCATGCGGTAGTCAGTCGCGCTCATCCGCCAGGCGCGCCCGCCGTAGCGCTGATGACGTCCGCTGCGGTCGCAAGGCCTGGCAGTGCACCCGTACCCGCGAACGGCTGCCGTGGTTCGGCGGCTGGCAGGGCACGTCCTTGCCAGGCAGCCGCGCCGGGAAGCGAGCGGACAGGCCGGTGGTGCTTGCCAGGTCTGGCGGTGCAGGCGCGCACACAGTGGAGCTCGGAGCACGTTCGCGCCCGCGCTATGGCCTTGTGAAGGTGAGGATTCTCGGAGTCAGCAGCTTGCGGGAGCCTGGACCTTGTTCGGTTCCCGGCTTTATGTAGTCGCGCAGCGCGGCCATGAACATGCCGTGCAGGGCGGGGTCGCCTTCTGCCGAGGTGTCGCTACGCGGCGGCAGCATCTGGTCGGTGATCTGGGTGCAGTTCTCGGGCCAGCCGGCCAGGCCGTGGAGCGCGGCGCAGTTGCGGGTGAAGTAGTGCACGAAAAACTTGCCGCTGTGCTTGACGGTGCCCGAGTAGCTGTCCGCGGAGCCTTTGAGCGTGGTGTCCAGTACATTCGTCACGCCCTCCAGCAGTGAGGCATTGTTGACGGAGAGGGCGGCATAGGTCGCGTTACCGGTTTGAGTGGCCAGGGTGTCTACCACCGCGTAGACCTGCCCGGAGTCAAGCGGGAGAGGCGGTGCCAGGTAGTAGGCCGCATCTTGCTGGTCGCCCAGGCAGTCCATGTTGACCTTGCGGCAGTACGGCCCGGTCCACCCGTACTTCCGCACCGGGTCGGCCATAAAGGAAGACGCTGGCGGCGGCTGGCTGCAGTCCTTAGTCTGCAGGCGGGTGGTGCTGGTGACACGGCCGCATACGGCGTTGATCAGGTTCCGCAGGTCACCTGCCAGGTAAGCTTCGCTGTTCGCCGTTCGTCTCGCAAAGGCCAGCCGCCCGTAGCGGTGCGCCGGCCCCAGGGTGGCAGGAGCGCGCACGTCTAGCACCGTCAGCGGGGGATGCTGCCGCCATCTGTCCGCAGCCAACCCGGCGGACAGCGTGGTCGGTGGTGACGCTGGGGGTGATGATGAAATACCGGGTCTTGCCGAAGGAGTAGCCGGACTGCCGCCGCATAACCACGTTGTTGACGATGTTCCCGAGCGCTGACAGGCTGATGGTCCGCCCGGACTTCCGGTCGTTGGGCGGGATCGTGTCGAACAGGTACTGCATGGGAACGGGCCGGTTGGGCGTGCGTGCCCACTTGAGGTAATCCCTGGCCTTCCACCGCCCGTGCTGGCTGAATTCCCATGTCTGCAGCCCCATGTACCGGCCAGGCGGCGGCATCTTCCCATACATCACGATCGCGTCCCGGGGATCGAGCCGATAGGTCGTGGTGTAGCCGGGCCGGGTCCGGCCGAACGCGTTAACCGCTGCCGGGTTGACGTACTCGCCTGGCCACGTCTTGACGACCGGTGTCACGTACGGGGCCGCCGGGTTGTTGGCGAAGCAGTTCTTCAGCAATGGGTAGGTGTAGTCCTCGCAGTCTCGCTGGGTGTATAGCCTCGGATAGCCCGGGCTGACCTTAAACCCCTTCTCCTCAGGTCAGCGACCAGCTTCCTGCTGAACGGGCCGCGGGAGTCCTCCGCGGTGCCCGCCGGCGCGCCGGCCTGATGCTGGCTCGCTGCTGCCGTGGCGCTTCCCTGCGGCAAGACGGCTGGCGCAAGCCCGCTCACGCTCAAGGCCATCACGGCGATCAGCGAATACCATGCCCTCGGCGCCATGTTGCTCACATTCATCTCCCTCTGTCCGGCTTGGAACCTTCCGGGGGGATGACTGCAGCCCGGGCTGCGCCGCTTTGCTTCTTATCCGCGCCTCCCACGTCAAGCACACACAGTGATAGAACAATAACAATAAGTTAATCAGGCAACCCTAATCACATCGGTGAGTCCGCGTCGTCTTGTTTGATGCGGCGGGCCGGCACCTCGTCGCGGCCTTGCGCCGCAGCGACCAGATCCGCCCTGGGGTGCCTGCCGTAGGACGGCTCGGCGACAGCCTGCGGCGCGCGGGCCGCGTAAGCCGCTGGCGGGGCGAACAGCGACGACCCGCGGGCAGGCCCGCCGGGTCAACCGGCGAACGAGTTGCTACTTGCGGAGGAACGGGGTCAGCCAGCCTCTGACTAACACAGATCGGCGCGTTCGGTACGGCGCAGAGGGTCACGAGAAAAGTGCGCCAAGACGTACCGAACGGCGGTGCGGCGCGCGGGGTGGGCAAGCGGCAGCTGTTACGGAACGTGGTCGCTAAGAGTCTCGGCGCCGTCCTGTGTCGCCGGCCCGGCGCTGTCGGCCGAAGCTGCGGCGAGGGCCGTCACTGCCTGCAGCTCATCCCGGCGGGCTGTGCGTACGGGCCGAGGTGACCCGCTGCTACGGGATGTGCCTGCCGCCGAACCGCGATCCTGCTGGGTCCGGCCGGGACGTCGCCGGGTCTGATCAGTCCGGAACGTGCAGGCGTGGGTGAGTCGTTCTCGGGCGGCGGCAAGCCACGCTTGGCCCGCTGACGGTGCCGCCGCCGGTCATCGAGGTGGTGGAAGCCTTCCGGCCGGCCAGAAGGCCAGTCACCGCCGCCGGCGAGGGCGCCGTTTAGACCGGCGAGCCCGGCGGCCTTGGCCCGGCGATCGGTCTCGATTGCGGTCCCGGCCTGGTCTTTGGACGGAGATAGCGCTGCGTCGCGGCAGGGCGGGGTGGTCAGGTCCCGCAGCAGGCACAGTGAGCGCCGGCTGGGCGGCAGGCGCCGTGGGCGCGGACCGCAGCAGTGTGGTTGCGGTGGTGATGAGATCGGCCAAGCCGTAGGTCACGGCGCAGGTGATGGCGGCCGGCAGTACCAGATCGAGGGTCTGCTCCATCCTCGAATGGCCGGATAGGCCACCGGCCAGCCCGCTGAGCACCAGCACGGCCTCGATGATGACGATCACTGGCCACCCCGCGCGTACGGTTTTGTGGTCGGCGAGCACGGTGAAGACGACTGGTATCGCGGCGGCCACCATGCCCCACAGCGCGCCAATGACGATCAGGGAGAAAGAGTTGTGCCCGGGTGCTACGAATACAACCGCGATCAGGAAGGCGACCGGGGTCCGCACCTCGACACCCGCCAGGAACAGGCGATGAAGGGCGGCCCGGCTGCCTTCGAACCCGGGTTCGCTCGCGGTGGAGAATGTTCCTTTCAAGTTCCACAAGACGCTCAGGCCGGTGCCCATCAGGGCGCCGGGGACGGGCTTGACGAAGTAGGCGTGCGCGCTGAACGGCACCAGGCCAAGGGCCAGCAGCGGGAGCTGGGCAAAGAGGACGAGCGCGTAAATGAGAGGCACGCCCAGGAAGAAAGCCACGATCGGGTCAACGATCACCGAGCGGATGCCGGCGTCGGTCACGCCATAGACCACAAGCAGTGC
>OFHK01000104.1_pt1 | contig 26270 bp, 24 predicted proteins | sample 1521951 | NCBI WGS metagenome assembly OFHK01 (sample SAMEA2468436, study PRJEB22500) | soil metagenome | biome: Glassland; feature: Farmland; material: Clay | place: Australia | collected 2013-01-31 | depth 0.55 m
AAGCTGCAGGACGCCCGCGCGATATACTGAAGCTTCGGAGGATGCTGGGTGTTTGGGCAACCAGAGGACGATAGGAAATCTAAGGCGTGTGCTGCTGGCCAGCACCAAGACTGTCATCATCAGGTTGGCGTGATAGGGTTCGGCATCATCAACCGACGGTCCCCCGAAGTGCGCGTGATCCTGTGCGAGTGTGGATGTCATTCAGGGTGCCCGACAGTGAGCATAGACAACTGCACCGCCGGGCAATGGGCGGATTCGTGCACGTGTCCTGGGACAACGGAAAGAGATCGCTCGCGCATGTCAACTGGATCGGAAGCGCTGGACGAGGCCGGTAAACGCGCAGAAGACTATCTAGAAAGCCGGAAGAAGGTATTGGAAGCGGTTAGGGAATCTGTCGAGGGAAAGAGTGGCAACGAAGTTAGAGCGCTAATTATAACAGAATTCAGGGCGAGGGATCTGGCGGTTCCGGATGAGACTTCGCTAGACAGAATGGTCGTTTCGGTACTCCATCCGGGAGGGGCAGCGACCGCAATACTCCGAACATCTAGAGCGTTGGCTAACGCAGGCATCGGGCTGATGCGCATACGTGCCATCTTCCGAGGCGAACATGTTAATGAAAACGGAGACAACGACGATACGCGGAGACGGGCTTAATACGACAGCCGGTGCGGCGATCAAGACCTGGTTAGCAGCTCATAGTCGCCTGCCCACGCCATGATCAACTGCCTACCTCAATCCTTCACGGGTGTGACGTGCTGGCCCGACGGTGTAGGAGCCGAAAACCCTGTCACTCCCGTTGACCTGGTGTTTTCTCCTAGGCCGGGGGCAGGGCAAGTTCGGCGTCCGGCTGCGCGGTAGCCGTGCGCTGCGGAACCTTGAGTACTCATGTCACTGCGAATCGCCTGCCTGGCGGTGCTGCGGGTGTTCGGCTGGCTCGCGCTGCTCGCCCGCTCGGATCGAGCCAAGGACGCGGAGATCCTGATCCTGCGATATCAGGTCGCCGTGCTCCAGCGACAGGTCAGGGCACCGAGGCTGTCGTGGGCAGATCGTGCGGTACTGGCCGCGCTGGACCGGCTGCTGCCCGGAAGCCAGCTCCGCCACCTTCGCCTGATCGTCTCCCCGCGGACCCTGCTGCGCTGGCATGCCGACCTCGTCCGGCGGCGCTGGGCCTTGTGCCGTGCCAAAACTCTGCGCATGGCCTGACCTGGTTGCTTTACGCTCGGCGCTCGTGCTCATTCGCCTTGTCTACTTGTTCATGGTCCGGGTGTTCGGCTGGCTGGCGCTGCTGACGCGCAGTGACGCCGCCAAGGACACAGAGATCCTCGTGCTGCGGCACGAGGTCGCGGTGCTGTGTCGGCAGGTCGCCCGGCCCAAGCCGGACTGGGCTGACCGTGCCGCGCTCGCGGCCCTGGCGAGGCTGCTGCCCGGGCACCTGCGGCTACACCGGATCGTGACCCCGGCCACCCTGCTGGCCTGGCACCGGCGCCTGGTGAAAAAGAAATGGACTTACCCGAATGCGTCTGGACGGCCGCCGATCCCGGGCCAGGTCCGCGCACTCGTGGAACAACTGGCACGGCAGAACCCGCGCTGGGGATACCGGCGCATCCAGGGTGAGCTGCTCGGCCTGGGATACCGGGTCGGAGAGGGCACGATCAGGCGGATCCTGGCCGCCGCCGGGCTCGGTCCCGCGCCGCGCCGGGCGTCGCCGACCTGGCGGCAGTTCCTGGCCGCCCAGGCGTCCGGTATCCTCGCCTGTGACTTCCTGCACGTCGATACCGTGCTGTTGCATCGCCTGTACGTGCTGTTCGTGATCGAGCTCCAGACCCGGGCCGTGCACATCCTGGGCGTCACCGCGCACCCGGCCGGAGCCTGGACCATCCAGCAGGCCCGCAACCTTCTCATGGATCTGGGCGAGCGCGCGAATAGGTTCAAGTTCTTGATCCGCGACCGGGACAGCAAGTTCACCATGGCATTTGACGGTGTCTTCTCCGGCAATGGCCTGCGGGTGATCAAGACGCCGGTCCGGTCGCCTCGTGCGAACGCATTTGCGGAGCGGTTCGTGGGCACACTTCGCCGTGAGTGCCTAGATCACATCCTGATCCTCGGCGAGGGGCATCTCCGCGAGGTGCTGGCCGAGTTCGCCTGCCACTACAACGGTCACCGCGACCGCATCAGAGCCTTCGGCAGGAACCTCCGCGGCCGCCTGGCCGCGCGGTCGGCATCTCTGCCCGGATCGAGCGCAGGCAGGTCCTCGGCGGCCTGATCAGCGAGTACCGCAGAGCAGCCTAGCGAGTACTCAACGCCAGGTCAGTGGCTATGAGCAAGTTTTGGCACAGCACACCGTGGTGATCTGCTCCGGCGTGGCACCGAGCGCTCGGGCGAGCGGCTGGGTGTCGCGCTTCGAGCACCGTCGTCCAGGTGATGAAGACGGCGTTGCGCTGGCCGGTGACGGATGTCTTTCACCGCGAGGCGGCAGACGAGGAGAACCTTGCCCATCATTCAGCTTCCCGGTCCCGCAAGGCCCGCTGGTCGGCTCCTCAGCGAGGACGACCGGCGGCTCAATCCCGGATTGCCGATGGAGGCGAGGGCGGTGACCGCCCGAAATGGCCATTTTTTTATGCTCTGGACGATGGCGCCTGACGGCCGGCCCCGTTCGCTCCGCGCGACTTCGAAGAGCGCGGCGCGGGCGCCCGGCTGGTTGGCGACGGTGCTTCCCGGCCCGCCGAGTCGTTCTATGAAACGCGTCACGAACACCCCGCCTGGGGTCTGGCGCGCGCTCCAGCCTGGCTCTTCGATCAGCTTGCCGAGAATCGTGCTCGACGGCACAGCGGAAATCAGCACCTCGCGGGCACCAGAGGAAACCGACAAGGCACGCCCGTCTGCCACTGGCCGGACGAAGCTCAGCATGACGCCGTCGTACTCGCGCAGTACCGGAGCGTACGAGCGCTTGTTAGGAACCGAAAACGTCCAGTCAGGCCTGACGCCCGCGGTAGCTGAGATCTCCACCTGAACCGCGATGATGTCGCCGCGTGGAACGCCGCTGTCCTGAGCTCCCCCGCCAATTCCCGGGACGGGTATCCGGGCGACCCGGCCGTCAGCTTCAAGCGGCTGAGCGAAGCTGTGCGCGTAACCCGTGGTGAAAGGGTGATCGCCTTGCCAGCCGCGTGCCCACTCTTGCCCGAGGTCCGGGGAGACGGGTACGGGAGTTACGTCGTGGCCGGTCAGCAGTTCCGCCAGCGTCCCGGGGAGTTCGCCCGGTCCCGTCGCCTGCCAGATGTAGATTCGCGGGCCGGCGGGCGTGCCGTCGCCGGTCATCCACCGGCTCAGTTCTCCTTCCTCCAGCAGTTGCTGGAGCCATGATTCAGCTGCCGGGAGAACCCGCTGTTCATGCCCGACGGGGAACGGGAAGGCGCGGGCACCGCATGCGCGGGCGTTCCACAGCGCCGTAAGACTCGCCGGGTCCGCCGGGTCGACGACCACCAACGCGGTGCCCGGGGACATGCCTCTATAGTCAATGGCCCCGCTCGTTGCGGTAACCGGCGTCATCCAGGACGCAGCGTCAGTCGGCACTTCGGCACCGTCGTGAATGCGGGCCTGCGTGGCCCGCACCGCGAACTGCTTCTCCAGGCTGACACCCTGAGCGCCGGTCCCGTAGGCGCCGAACCAGACGCGGAACAGGTCATCGAGCGGATCATCCGCCGCCCAGCCCGGCAGCACCCAGGAATCCCGAGGAAGTTCATCAAGTAGGCGCTCCGGCCCCAGCAGCCGGTGGTTGATGTAATCCTGGGCAGGCGCCAGCGGCCCCCACCCGTCACGCCCCTGCCATTGGTAGCCGTCGAGCGCTGCCGCCTCCTCAGAAGCCCCGGCCCGGTCGAGCGCAAGCAGGACATCGACTCCCAGCCTCCGCGACACCCGCTCGATCCGCTCAAGATCACCTGGGCGGAAAAACGGCTGGTACTGACCTCCCCACAGCAAGGTTGCCTGTTCCACTGCCAACCGGAGCATCTCCGCAGACGGCTCGAAAACCAAGCCGATCCGCACCGGGCGCGCCATAGCCCGCCCGCTCACCCGCCCGTCCACGCCAGATCACCCTCGGTCATTACCATCTGACCTGACCATAGCGGCGTCCGGGCGATGCGGCCCGCGCTGGCGGTGGCGAGGGCCGGCCGGTGCGCAGGGCGGACCGCGGACGTTGCCGCGGCAGTCGAAACGGCTGGCTTTGGGAAGTCCTGAGTGTCGTCAAGCGCGTCATCGACCTCCGGTAGACCTCCGATGGACCTCGCGTATACCTGGCGGCCGATCCACGCGGAACAGCCTCCGGCGCGCACAGGCTATGGGCGCTGCCCAGCCGACGCTGCCTCCAGGACCGATCCGTCATGCCCGCTGTCCCAACCCGCCCGAGGTGCAGCCGACTTGATCAGCCTCGCGATTTCGGACGGCGCGGCACCGGTCGCCGCCCTCGGCCGCCTGAACTGCGAGCCCTCTAGCTGCGTCTTATCGCCAGATGTCACGCTGTGTATAACCATCGGTAGGGGCCTGGCCGGGCGTGCTGGCCAGCCCGGACGACTAGGTCCGGACTGACGAGCAAACGTGGAGCAACCATGGCCGGGGATCGGCACCCAGCCAGGCTAAAGAGATGGTAAAAATACCAGGTCAGGACGGGTGCGCCGCCAGGGACTCGAACCCCGAACCCGCGGATTAAGAGTCCGCTGCTCTGCCAGTTGAGCTAGCGGCGCATAAGACTCAGTGATCGTAACAGCATTCGCAGCGGGGAGCGAACTTATGTCAGGCACCCAGGAAGCGGCCAACCACCTGTGCCACCCGGGACTGACGGCCGGTACGGGCCTCCCGCCGGTCTGCCCAGGTCATGCTCCGCAGCCCGGCGTTCATCCCCAGCCAGCGCAGCGGCTCGGCCTCCCAGCGCGGCGACCGGTGGTTCACCCACGGCAGCCGGGTGAGGTCGCTGCCGGTGCCCAGGATCAGGTCGGCGAGGGTGCGCCCGGCCAGGTTGGTGGTGGCCACGCCGTCACCGACATAGCCGCCCGCCCAGCCGAGGCCGGTGGCCGGGTCAAGCCCTACCGAGGCACACCAGTCGCGCGGGATGCCCAGCGGGCCACCCCAGGTGTGGGTGACCGTGACGTCGGCCAGGGCCGGGAACAGTTGCGTCAGCGTGCGCTGCAGGGCGGCGAAGACGGTGGGCACCTGGTCGAACTCTGGCCGGATGGCCGAGCCCAGGTGGTAGGGCGCGCCGCGGCCGCCGAACGCCAGCCGGCCATCGGCCGTGCGCTGGCCGTAGATGATCAGGTGCCGGTGGTCGCCGAACGTCGGCCGGCCGGCCAGGCCGATCTGCGCCCACACCGCTTCCGGCAGCGGCTCGGTCGCGATCATCAATGAGTACACCGGCGCGACCGCCCGGTGCAGGCCCGGCAGGCGCGGCGTGTACCCCTCCATCGCCCGGATCACATACCGGGCCCGCACGGTGCCCCGGGCCGTGCTCAGGCTGCCGGGCGTTATCGCGGTCACCGGGGTGTTCTCGAAGACCGGGACCCCGCGCCGCCGTACCGCCCCGGCCAGCCCGCGCACCAGCCGGGCGGGGTGGATGGCAGCGCAGTGCGGGGTGTAGGTGCCGCCCACGACGTCGGTCGCGGCGGCATGGGCACGCGCCCCGTCGGCGGTCAGCAGCCGCAGGTCCTGCTCGCCGAACCCGAACTCGCGGGCCTCGGCTACCTCGGCCCTGGCCCGCTCCAGCTGGGTGGCGGAGCGGGCAAGCTGCACGGTGCCCCCTTTGGCCCAGTGGCAGTCGATGCCCTCAGCCGCCGCGACCCTGCCCACCTCGTCCACCGTGTGCTGCATTGCCCGGTACATGGCGATGGCCGCGTCCCGGCCGGCCATCCGGCTCAGTTTGGCCAGCGACGCGGGGAACAGCGCCGAGCACCAGCCGCCGTTGCGCCCGGATGCGCCGAATCCAGCGATCTCGGCCTCGCAGACGGCGATCTTCAGGTCCGGCCGCGCGCCTGCCAGGTAGTACGCCGTCCACAAACCGGTGAGGCCGGCACCGGCGATGCCGACGTCCACCTCCAGGTCACCCGGCAGCGGATCACCGGGGACCAGCGGGTCAGGCAACGAGTCGAGCCAGAACGAAAGTGACCGATATGTCTCATCCGAGGGCATACGGCCCATCGTGGCATGCCTGGCGTCCACAGGACATCACCTGGTCGGGCATCCTGGTTGCATGCCCTCTGACATACCCGCCTTCCAGGCCCTGCCCGCCCACCGGCAATCGTTTGGCCCGTACCGGGTTTGCCTTGTCTGCCTGGGAAACATCTGCCGCTCACCGATGGCCGAGGCGGTGCTGCGCGAGGAACTGGAGCGGGCTGGCCTGTCGGGTGCGGTCGCGGTGGACAGCGCCGGAACCGGGGACTGGCACGTGGGGGAGCGGATGTACGGCCCGGCCGCCGACGAGCTTGCGCGCCGGGGCTACGACGGCTCCGCGCACCGTGCCCGCCAGATCGAGCCCTCCTGGCTGGCAGGGTACGATCTGCTGCTCGCGATGGATCTCGACAACCTGGCTGACCTGCGCCGGATGGCTGCCGGCTCGGGGGCGGCGGGCCGGGTCCGGCTGCTGCGCTCGTTCGACCCCGCCCTGTCCGATGACGACCCCTACCTGGCGCAGGTGCCCGACCCCTACGGCGGCTACCGCGATGACTACGCCCGCGCCTTCGATCTGATCCACGCCGCCGCGACCGGGCTGACGCGGCGGTTCACCGAGTTCCTGGATGTGCCCGCCGCCGGGCGGCAGTGACCGGCCAGGCGGACGGCCGGGTCACCCGGCGGCTGGCATTGCTGGCCGGCGCCGGGGTCGGGGAACTGCGGCTCACCGGGGCGCGGCACAACTGCAGCCACTACCGGGCCACCCTGGCCGATGGCCGGACGGTGTTCGCCAAGGTCGCTTCTGGCGAGACCGGCCAGGTATTCGGCGCCGAAGCACGCGGGCTGCGCTGGCTGGCCGAGGCCGGGGCGGTCCCGGTGCCTGAGGTGCTCGGGTGGGACGAGGCCATGCTGGTGGTCTCGTGGGTGCCGGGCGAAGCACCGGACGCGGCAGCGGCGGAGCGGTTCGGGCGGGACCTGGCCCGCATGCACGCGTCCGGCGCGGAGCGGTTCGGAGCGCCCTGGCCAGGTTTCATCGCCAGTCTCCCGCTGGACAACGACGGGCCAGCCGCAGACTGGCCGGGCTGGTATGCGGCCCGGCGGGTGCTGCCCTACCTGCGCCGGGCCGCGGACGCGGGCACGCTGAGCCAGGCGCAGGTGCGCGTGGTGGAAGCGGTCGTGGACCGGATCGGCGAGCTGGGCGGCCAGGCCGAGCCGGCCAGCCGCATTCACGGCGACTGCTGGTCGGGGAATGTGCTCTGGTCAGGGGGCCGCGGCTGGCTGATCGACCCGGCCGCGCATGGTGGGCACCGGGAAAGCGATCTGGCCATGCTCGACCTGTTCGGCGCGCCGTACCTGGACCGGATCCTGGCCGGCTACCGCGAAACCAGCCCGCTGGCGGCCGGCTGGCGGGCGCGGGTACCACTGCACCAGCTTCATCCGCTGCTGGTGCATGCGTGCCTGTTCGGTTCCGGCTACGCCGAATCGGTGGCCAGCGCCGCCCGCGCCGCCCTGAAAGCCTGACCTGGTGCGATCAGGCAGCTTCGGCGGCAAGCGGGAGCGTGATCCTGAACGTGGCACCGCCGCCGGGAGTGGTGTCCACGCCGACGGTCCCGCCGTGGGCGGCCACCAGGGCAGCGACGATCGCCAATCCCAGCCCGGTGCCGCCGGTCCTGCGCCCCCGGGCCTGGTCGGCCCGGTAGAACCGCTCGAAGACCCGTTCGGCCTGCTCCGTGCTCAGCCCCGGCCCGGTGTCGGCGACCTCCAGGATCACGCTGGGCACCGGGAGAGTGCTGTCCGGGCCGCCGGCCAGTATCCGGACGTCAATCCCGGTTCCGTCGGGTGTGTGGGTGAGGGCGTTGGTCATCAGGTTGCTGATGACCTGCCGCAGCCGGGCCTCGTCGCCCAGCACGAGGAACGCGGTGCCGGCGCCGACCGTCAGCTCGATCTTCCGCCGGGGAGCGATCATCCGGGCATCCTGGACAGCGTCGGTGGTGAGCGTGAGCAGGTCCACCGGCCGGCGCTCGATCGGGCGCTGCTGGTCGAGCCGTGCGAGCAGCAGCATGTCTTCCACCAGCAGGCCCATCCGGGCCGATTCCTGCTCGACCCGCTGCATGATCCGGTCCAGGTCCGGTCTGGTGAGCTGCCCGCTGGCGGCGAGGGGGCCGGCCTCGCGTTCCTGGGCCGTGGTGCCCGCATCCGGGCCGGGGGCGGTGGAGCCTGCGCGGGAGGCGGTGGTGGCCGGGCCGGGGCCCGGGGCGGTCCCGTTCCTCATCCCACCGAGCTGCCGGTAGTACTCGGCGTAGCCGCGGATCGCGGTCAGCGGCGTGCGCAGCTCGTGGCTGGCATCGGCGACGAACTGGCGCATCCGCTCCTCGGACCGCCGGGCGGCGGCCTCTGAGTCCGCGCGGGCATGGAACGCCGACTCGATCTGGGCGAGCATGGTGTTGAGCGAGCGGCCGAGCCGGCCTACCTCGGTCCGCGGATCGCGGTCAGGTACCCGCCGGGACAAGTCACCGGCCGCGATCGCCTCCGCGGTGAGCTCGATGTCGGTCAGCGGCCGCAGGCTGCTTCGCACGATTGCGACACCCACTACCGCCAGCGCGATCACGACGATCCCGCTCACGATCAGGTCGATGCGGGCCAGCTCACCGATGGTGTTGTAGACGCTGGTCACGTTGACGCCGACGATGACGGTGCCGCTGGTGAGTCCGCCGGTCAGGTTCTGGAAGGACTGGCGGAAGAGCAGGACCCGCCAGCGGTCGCCGCCGGACTGGGCGGGCACCGTGACCGGCGTGCCCTGATGCGCCGCCAGCCAGCTGGCCGAGGACGGCACCTTTGGCCCGGGCAGGACCACTGCCGTCCTGGAGTCGGGGAAGCGCGGCCGGACCGGTTCCGCGATCTGCACGGGGCGGTGGGTCCCGTCCGGAATCCAGATGATGGCCCCGCCCTCGAACTGCAGCGGCCCGGGGTTCGGCCCGGGGCTGATCACGTAGATCGCCACCGTGTGCTCGGCCTGTCCCTGGACGAGCTGCAACTGCCCGTCGTACCCGGCAAGCAGGTAACCACGCAGGACAGATATGCCAGCGATGCTGATGGCCGTCAGCGCGATGGCCACCAGGGCCAGTACCGCGGTGATGAGCTTGATCCGCAGCGGGATGCGGCCGGGCAGGCTCCGCAGGCGCTGCCAGCGCGGGGTGAAAGCGGACACCGGCGACATGACGCGACAGCTAGGAGGAAGGGAGCCTGAGCACGTAGCCGACCCCACGCAGGGTGTGGATCAGCCGCGGCCCGGTGCTGTCCACCTTCCGGCGGAGCACTGAGACGTAGGACTCGACGATCCCGGTGTCGCCGCGGAAGTCGTAGTCCCACACATGATCGAGAATCTGCATCTTCGACAGCACCCGGTTGGCGTTGCCCATGAAGTACCGCAGCAGCTTGAACTCCGTGGGGGACAGCTGGATGGGCTGCCCCGCCCGCCACACCTCGTGGCTGTCCTCATCGAGTTCCAGGTCGGCGAACTTCAGCCGGGGGGTGGGTTCGGCGCCATCGCCCCTGGTCCGGCGGAGCACGGCCCGGATCCGGGCGATTACCTCTTCCAGGCTGAACGGTTTGGTCACGTAGTCGTCGCCGCCCAGGGTCAGCCCGCGGATCTTGTCCTCCATGGCATCGCGCGCGGTCAGGAAGACGACGGGAATGCGGGTACCGCCACCGCGCAGCCGCCGGACGACATCGAAACCGTCCATGTCGGGCAGCATGACGTCGAGCACGATGAGGTCGGGCCGGTGCCGTCCGGCTGCCTGTACAGCCTCCGTCCCGGCCGCGGCGGTGATCACCTCGAATCCGGCATAACGCAGGCTGGCGGCCAGCAGCTCCAGGATGTTGGGCTCATCCTCCACGACGAGCAGCCGGGCATCGTGCTGCTTGCGCCCGTCACCGGAAGAGATCGTCATACCCACGATCCTGAACGGCCGACCTGAGAGTTACCTGAACGCTCGCTGGATCTGATCTGATGATCATATGCCAAGGTCAGATGCGGAGCGTGCCCCCTCGGTCACCCCTGCTGACCGTCCGCGTCGGTCCACCGGAGGATGGCTGTCGCCCTAGAATCGGCCCCGAGTTTCGCGTAGATCCGGTTCACATGGTTTTTCACGGTTTTCTCGGCGAGTACCAGCCTGGCGGCGATCTCCCCGTTGGAGTGTCCCTCTGCGATAAGGGACATAATCTCGGCCTCACGTGACGAAAGGCCCAGCGGGCGTGCATTGCGGGGCACACTGGCGGTCCTCATCCAACCTCCGCCCACCAATTCCGGCAAATGAGATGCGACGCATGTTACCGAAGCTAACCCTGCCTAGCGCAAGGGCCATATGGTCACCTCATGACCTCAGGTGACCGGGCAGTGCTGGAGCGCCGGGGCTGCCGCGCCGGGTAAACCCGCCACCGGCCGTGTCGGGCGCGGCCGGCTAACCGGCGAGCCTGGAGCCGGTGAGCAGCCGTTTGGGCACCCGCCGGCCGGCGTTCAGGTCGCTGAAAAGCTGCAGCGCCTGCGCCTGGTCCCACTTCACCGCGTCCCCGGCGGGGGTGAAGTAGTTGGCGTCGGCGATGGGGACGGTGGTGGTTTCCGGGTTGCGGAGTGCGAACGCCACCCGCATCAGCTGATACAGGTGGGTGCCCGAGTCCACCGTGAGCGCGCCCGCCGCGCCGAAGGCGGCCGGGACAACGGCGAAGGGGTTGATCATGGTGCCGGGGCTGGTGACCTTGCGCAGCAGTGCCCCGAGGAACAGCCGCTGGTTCTGCATCCGCTGCAGGTCCTGGCCGGCGAACGAGTGGCGGGTCCGCACGAAACCAAGAGCCTGCGCGCCGCTGAGCGTCTGGCAGCCGGCTTTCAGGTGCAGCCCGGCCGCCCGGTCATGTATTGCGCGCGGCAGGCACATCCGGACGCCGCCGACCGCGTCGACGACGTTCACCAGGCCGCCGAAGCCGATCCCCATGTAATGGCCGATCCGCAGGCCGGTGGCATCCTGCACGGTCTTGGCGAGCAGGGTGGGACCGCCGAACGAGTATGCGGCGTTGAGCTTGTTCCAGCCATACCCGGGGATCGGGACATAGGAATCCCGGGGCAGGCTGATCAGCACCGCCGGGTTGCCGTTCGCGGGGATGTGCAGGATCAGGACCGTGTCTGACCGGTGCCCGCTGACATCGAAGCCGGTAGCGAGCCTGCGCTCCTGGGCACGGGTCAGGCCCTGGCGGCTGTCCGAGCCGGTGATGAGCCAGTTCTGCCCGGCCCCGGCGGCCGGGCGCTTCGCATAGTCGACCAGCACATTGGCCCTGGTGAGCTTGGAATCGAGGTAGAAGTACATGGCCCCGGATACCACCAGCAGGATGAGCGCGATGGTGAGCACGGTGGCCAGGATCCGGCGGCCCGGGGGCCTGCCCAGGCGGGGGCGTGGGGTCCGCGGCAGCGGCGCCCGGTAGCGTGTCCCGGCGCCCGGGCCGGCGCCCGGCGCCGCATACATGGGCGGCTGCTCGGGCCAGCCGCCGCCCGGGCCGCGCTGGCCGGCGGCTGCCTGGGCGGCGCCACCGGCTGCCCCCGCCGCGGCGGCTGCCCCGCCTGCGGGAAGCCGCACGGTGGGCTCGTTTGCCGCACCCGCGGGCGTGTTGCCGATCCCTGCCTGGCCACCAGACGGGGGCTTCTCGTCACGGAACCAGCCTGTTGGCCACTCGTTCACGCGGTGCCCTCCCACCAGATCGTGACCACATCCCGCCCGGACGATCCCAGGTCGCCTGGGTGCCCCGGGTCGGTCCCCAGGTCCACCAGCGCGGCTTCCACCTCGCTGGCCCGCTCGGCCGGCAGGCACAGCCGGCGCCTGGTGACATCCACCAGTTCCGTCATGGACTGGTAGTCGGCCTCGGCCGGGCGGCTCCATTCAGTGTGCCCCGGCCGCAGGCCCATCGCGGCCAGGATGTCCAGTACGTCAGACGCCGTGGGCCGCTCCGGCCGTTTCAGGCCGTGGAACCTCAGCCACAGCGGGTTGAGGGACGCCAGCGGATGGACCGCGGCGGTCTCGATGACCACCCGCCGCCGCGCATGACTGGTCAGGGTTGCCAGGAAGGGCTGGAGATCGGGCACGTTGAAGAGAACGTGATGGCTGGTCACCACATCCGCGGGCGGGACCTGGCCGGCGATGTCGGGCCACCGGCCGGCCCTCACCTGCGCCTCCAGCCCGGCGCTGCCGGCGCGCTCGGCGAGCAGGGAAAGCATTCCCTCGTCGGTGTCGACGGCGGTGAGCCTGGTGACGCGCGGCGCCAGTGGCAGGCAGGCGGCCCCGGCCCCCGAACCGACATCCAGCACGCTGCCCGCGGGGGCGAGCGCCTCCCATGCCCGCTCGTAGGAGGGGCCCGCCGGAGCGCGGCGGAGCCGGTCCGCGCGGCGCGCGAACACCTGCCGCGGCAGTACCCAGGGGGATTCGGCTACGCCCGCGGTGATGTGGTCAGGGATCGCCCAGGCGGCAAGGTCCTCGCGCCACCGGCTCAGCAGGTCGGTCAGAGGGGCCACAGTGGGGTGCTCCGGCAGGTTCTGGGGGACGCGGGGTTGGTGCATCCCCGCGAGGGCCGGGTGGGTGGTCAGGCGCGCGTCCCAGCCCTGGGCTCACAGATTACCGGCGCTCGTGAGTGCTGGCCGCGCCCCACGCGGTGAGCCGGCGATCCCGGGTGAGTGGCGGGCGCGAGGTCCGCCCGTGGGATGGCGCCGCGGGTGAGAAGCCGTGCCGCCGGGTCGGCGGATTCCCGCCAGCCCGGCGGCACGGGCCTGCGTGGGGTGAGCGAGGGGACTCGAACCCCCGACACCCAGGACCACAACCTGGTGCTCTAACCAACTGAGCTACGCCCACCATGGCCATCGGCTGGATGAAGCATAGCGGCACCCAGCGGCTGGACCGAACCAGAATTCATTGCCCGTCCAGCTCCGCCGCTGCTGGCGCCCCGGCCGGCTGGACCGGGCCAGCGGGCCGGCCCTCACCGATGTAGCGGGCAGCGACCTGCCGCGCAGTCGCGGAATCGGGCCCCGGCGGCGGGACGAACACCGTATCCCGGTAGTAACGCAGCTCCCGGATGCTCTCCTTGACGTCGGCCAGCGCCCGGTGACCACCGTGCTTGGGCGGGCTGGCGAAGTAGGCGCGCGGGTACCAGCGCCGGGCCAGTTCCTTGACGCTGGACACGTCCACCATCCGGTAGTGGAGGAACGTGTCAAGTTCGGGCATGTCCCGGGCCAGGAAAGAGCGGTCGGTGGCGATCGAGTTGCCGCACAGCGGCACCTTTCTCGGTTCGCCGATGTGGCCCCGCACATAGCAGAGCACATGGTCCTGGGCTTCCGCCAGGGTCACCCCGGCGGCCAGTTCGCTGAGAAGCCCAGACGTGGTGTGCATCTCCCTGACCACGTCCGCCATCTGATCAAGCGCCTCGGCGGGCGGCTTGATCACCAGATCCACACCCTCGTCGAGCACGGCCAGTTCGCCATCGGTGACCAGGCAGGCGATTTCGATCAGGGCGTCACGGGCCAGATCGAGTCCTGTCATCTCGCAGTCGATCCACACGAGCCGGTCGTTCATTCCCCCAGCCTAGGGTGTTGGCTGGCCCACTCGGCCACACTCACCCCTGCTGGCGGCGAAGCGCCCGGCCGCCGCGCACCTCCTGGGCGCTGCACTGATGCGGCTGCTCACCTGCCCAGCAGCGCGCTGATGTGGTCCGGGGCGGGAATGTCCGGGCGCAGAGCCGGGTCCGCCTGCGGCGGCCCGAACGTCAGGGCGGCCGGGACCACCCCGGCCCACACCGGGGAGGCGAGGTCAGCCGGCTCGTCTGCGGGCGGGCCTGTGCGGATCTTCACCGATGCCTCGGCGAGTGGCAGGGCCAGGACGGCGGTAGCGGCCAGTTCCTTACGCGAGGGCGCGCGTACGGCCGCCCAGCGGCCGGGGATCAACTGTTCGGTGACGGCCTCCAGGGCCGCGAGGCGTTCGGCGTGACCGGTGACGGTCGCGGCGGTTCCGTACACCACTGCGCTGCGGTAGTTGACCGAGTGGGTGAAGACCGCCCGGGCGCAGACCAGGCCGTCGAGGTGGGTGACGGCGACGCAGACCGGCTGCCCGTCAGCGGCCAGGAGGCTCCGGTTGGCCGAGGACCCATGCAGGTACAGGGTGTCCCCATGGCGGCCGTAGGCGGTTGGCAGGACGACCGGCGAACCATCGATCACCACCCCGAGGTGGCAGATCATCCCGGCGTCGAGCACGGCGTACAGTTCGGCCCGGTCGGTGCGGGCGCGGTCAGCGTGGCGGCGGATCCGGGTGCGGTTGGTGACGGACAGCGGGTGTGCGGCATTCATGATGGCCACGCTACCGACCAAGTGGTCTGATAAGAGTAGCCACTTGACGGGGGAGAATGAGAGACCACTATGCGCGGTGTGGCGGTGGAACTCCCGCTGACCGCTAGCCGGGCCGACCCGGCGGCGCTGACCGTCCAGATCGCCGGCCAGTTGCGGACGGCGATGACCGGCGGGCTGCTTGCCGCGGGTGAACGGCTGCCATCCACCCGGTCGCTCGCCGCCACGCTCGGGGTCAGCAGGACGGTCGTGACCAGTGCCTACGCCCAGTTGTTCGCAGAGGGCTGGATCGAGGGGCGGCACGGTTCGGGAACCTACGTGGCCGACGGTGCGCCCGGCGGGGGAGGCCAGGCCGGTCCTGGGCTGGTCGCACCGGCGGCGGCGCCGGCCGGCCGGCCGGGTGGGGTGCTGGCCGGCGCGCCCCCGGGAGCACAGGCCGGCCACACTCCGATGATCGGGTTGCTGCCCGGTATCCCCTGGGCGGCGGGCATCGATCGCGCGGCCTGGCGGCGGGCGTGGCGCAGCGCGGGCGCTGGCGCGCCCCTCGCCATGGCGCAACCGCAGGGCGAGCCCGCCCTGCGGGCCGCGCTCACCGGCTACCTGCGGCGAAGCCGCGGGTTCCGCTGCGTGCCGGAGCAGATCCTGGTCACCCGTGGCGTAGCCAGCAGCCTCGCGCTGATCGCGGCGACGCTGCTGCGTCCCGGCGACAAGGTGGGCGTGGAGGAGCCGGGGTACCCGGCCGCCCGGGCGGTATTCGCCGCCCTCGGAGCTCACCTGGTCCCGTGCCCGGTGGATGCCGACGGCCTGATAGTGGACGCGCTCCCCGCCGGCCTGCGGCTCGTCTACACCACTCCTGCCCACCAGTACCCGCTCGGCGGCCGGCTCGGGGTTCCCCGCCGTCAGGCGCTGGCTGCATGGGCACGCGCGACCGGCGCGCTCATCATCGAAGACGACTACGACGGTGAGTTCCGTTACGATGTCGCACCCCTGCCCGCCCTGTTCGGGCTGGACCAGGAGGTGGTGGTGTACCTGGGGACCACGACCAAGATCCTCACCCCGGAGCTCCGGGTCGGCTGGCTGGTGGCACGGCCGGACCTGGTATCCCGGCTGGCAGAGGTGGGCGCGGGGATGGGGGAGTGGGCTGCGGGCCCGGCTCAGCGGGCGGTGCTGACCCTGATCGGAACGGGTGATCTGGAACAGCACATCCGGCGGATGCGGCACGAATACGCCCGCCGCCGGGCAGCGCTGACCAGCGCGCTGACCAGTCACGCCGTCGGCCCACTGCTGGGCGATGAGGCGGGCATGCACGTAGTGCTGCGCACCCGCCGTAACGCGGAGGCGATCGCCAGGGACGCACGGGAGCAGGGGGTGGCGGTGGCCACCCTGGCGCGCTATTTCGCGGGCCCGGTCACCACGAACGGCCTGGTACTGGGATACGGCGGTGCCACCACAGGAGAGATCACGCATGCCTGCCAGGTGCTGACGGCGATCGCGGGCGGGACTGCTGCTCTCCGCGGCTGACGCTAGCCCAGTGGCAGCCGGGGTAGCAGCGGGGAAGTAGCTAGACGGACAGGCCCGTCGCGCTCACCGCGGTGTCCTCCCGGCCGGCCAGGTTCTACCGGCACCGGGACGACGTGGGCCGGTGAGCGTCCCGCCGGTGGCCAGAACGCGCATGTTCAGGGATCATGCTGGGGCAGGTCGGACGGCCACGCCAGCGCGGCCGGCGGCCGGGCACTTGGCAAAGGAGCGACAGTTATGGCGGATGGCGGTGTGCCCGGTGTCGAAGACGTCGCAGGGCTCGGCAGGTGGCTGGAGGGCAACGGCCTGGCCGGCGGCGGCCTGCCGGTGGTGCGGCTGATCGGGGGCGGGCGGTCAAACCTGACCTACCTGCTTGAGACCGGGCCGGCTGGTGGCTCTGGCGGAGGACCGCTAATCCTGCGGCGGCCACCCCTGGGTCACGTCCTGCCGACCGCACACGACATGGCCAGGGAGTACCGGGTGCTCACCGCCTTGCATGGCACCGCGGTGCCGGTACCCCGGCCCATCGCGCTGTGCCAGGACCCGGAGATCATTGGCGCGCCGTTCTACGTGATGGAGTACGTGGAAGGCGTCGTGCTGCGCTCCCGCGAGGACGCCGGCATCCTCACCCCGCAGCAGGCTGGCCAGGTATCGCGGCGTTTTGTGGAGATGCTCGCGGGCATCCACGGGCTGGACATCGAGGCGGCCGGGCTGACCGGGTTCGGCCGGCCAGAGGGGTACCTGGCCCGGCAACTCACCCGCTGGCAGCGGCAGTGGGAACTGTCGGCGACCCGGGAGCTGCCCGGTTACGACGACCTGATCCGCCGGCTCGCCGACGGGCTGCCCGGAAGCGGCGGGGCGGCCGCACCCGGCCAGGCCGACCCGGGCGGAACGCTGGTCCACGGCGACTTCCGGCTCGACAACATGCTGATCGTCCCGGGAGATGAGCCGCGCATCGCGGCGGTTGTTGACTGGGAGATGTCAACGCTCGGCGATCCGCTTGCTGACCTGGGACTGGCGTTGGTCTACTGGGCGGATCCCGGCGAGGAGGACTCACTGGCGTTCAGCGTGGCGGCGTCGGTGACCACCGCTCCGGGCTTCCTGACCAGGGCGCAACTGGCGGAGATGTACGCGGACATCACCGGCCGGGACCTGTCCCGGATCGGTTACTACATGGCTTTCGGCTGTTTCAAGCTGGCGGTGGTACTGGAGGGCATCCACGCCCGGTTCCTGATGCGCAAGACGGTGGGGGAGGGGTTCGAGCGCGAAGGAGAGGCTGTGCCCGGACTGATTGAGCGCGCGCACCAGATGCTCGACGCTGACCGGTGACCGGCGGGAAAAACAATTGAGGCCCGGCGCCCCGCTCTCACCGGGCCTCAAGTCTGTGTGAGGCCGAACAACTAAATTGAGGCCCGGCGCCCCGCTCTCACCGGGCCTCAAGTCTGTGTGAGGCCCGGCGCCCCGCTCTCGCCGGGCCTCACATACAAGACGCCCACCCCCCGGGACCGGTTCACATCGATGCACCAGCTTTCTGCGAGAAATTTCCTGGCGTCCCGCCCGGCCCACCCGCCAGGCAAGCTCGGCTGTCGTGCCAGGTAAGAGGCCCTGTGCGCGGGCTATCCGACGCAGTGCGGCGGGCACAGCTGCCGTGCCACGGCGCCGTCCAGGGCCGTGCCGATCTGGGCGGGGCTGGCGATGGCTGTGGCCTGGCCCCCGGTGGCCGCCGCGACCTGCTGCAATGCCTGGAGGTTCCCCGCCTTGCCGAACATGACGACGACGATCTCCACCGGGCGCCGGGGGTCATAGAGCACATGGAGGTCTCCCAGCAGGGCGTTGGCCGAGATATCCCCAGGCATGGCGTCAACCCCGGCGGTCAGGACCACCACCGTGTTCGCGTAGCGGGCCTGGTAGGTGCCCAGCATCTGCTGGTAGGCGGCAAGGATCGCGCTGTACAGGGGGGCCTGGGAGCCGGGGATCGGCTGTGCCCCCTGCGTGAGGCGCTCGATCTGCTGCCTGCGCGTGACCAGCCCGAGGGAACCCGGCAGCGGTCCGATCGGCACCAGTTGCTGGTAGGGCAGCCCGTCGTTGACATGACTGGGAGATGCCCACAGGCCCATCTGTGTGCTGTCGGGGAACTGCGCGAGCCCGGGGCCGGCCGCCTGGGCGAGCGCCTGTTCCAGATCAGGCCCGCCGTGCGTGGTGGTGGCCGCCATGGCGGAGGAGATATCGATCAGGACAAGGTCCCGCGAGCCCAGGCTGTCCCGCCGCCACGCGTACAGGGCGGCGCTGGCCTGGCCGGGGGTCGCTTGCGGCAGCATGCGCGGAGCGCTCCTGGTCAGCCCGTACCAGCCGGGCCAGTCGCCCGCCGTCCCATTACCCGAGCGAAAGCCCAGGTATCGCACGTAGGAGGTGGCGTAGGGCGACTGCAGCTCCTGCCCGAACTCCCGTGCCGCTGAAAGCGTCTGCGGGTTGGAGGTGGTCAGCAGGTAGGGGTAGCTGAGCTGGTCGCTGCCCTCAGCGGGGTAGCGCACAGCCAGCGGCTGGCGCGGATGCGTGTGATCGAACTGCACCACTGCCTGCTCGGTGGTCACCGTGACCGGCGGTGTCACCGGCCTAGACCCAGGTGCGGGTGCTACCAGCGACGCCAGGCCAGCTGACGGCGGGACGACATGCACATGGACGAGGAGCCTGGCGAGACTGCTCGCGGCTGGCCCGCTCCCGCCGAAGACCCGCTGGAGTTCGGTGAGCGCCACGAGCCCCGTTCCGCTGCTGGTGGGGTCGGGGAACCGGACGTTCAGGCCGAGCGCGGCCGCCGGGCCGCCGGCAGCCTGCGGGAGCAGGAATTTCCAGCTGACCGAGCTGCCGAAGGCGGGCGTCTGGGCGGCCGCTGACCGGGGCATGACGATCACGAGCGCGGTCCTGGCCACACGTATCCCCGAGGACTGCACCTGGCGGCCCCTGGCTGCCGACGGGTGCGCGAGGCCGGCCCACAGGCCTGAGTCCGGAATCCAGGCGTCCACCCGCGGCAGGTGCCGGGCGGCTCTCCCGCCCGCCAGCCATGCCATGACAGCAGCCGGTGGCTCGGCCCGCACCACGACGGCGGCGCAGCGTCCGCCGACGCGGCGGTGCATGTTGTTGAAGACCTGGCCGACATGCTGGATGGCGGGCCCGATCTCGGCGGACACCGCCACATTCACCACCACCGGGTGGGCACCGCAAGCCGCGCGGGACACGATGGCACGGGCGCTCAGCACGAGCAGGAAGGTGATGGCGATGATGGCTGCGAGCCCAGTCAGCGCGGCCGTATTCGCCTTCCGCTTGCGCCCGGGGTGGTAGTGGCCACCCCGTCTGGTGCGTGCAGCGTTCACGGCAATCCCTCAATCGAAAGGCCCCGCGGCTCCTGGACCACGAGGAACTCCTCCCGCAGGCCCCCGCCGATGTGGTGCTCGGGCGCCGGCGCCTGCTGGCCCTTCGCGCGCAAGACTGTAGCGGACACCGGGGTGGGATGACGCGGCTTGTCCTGTTATCCCCGGTACCGGCCGCCTCGCGCCTCCCCGTTCCGCCGCGGGGCCGGCCAGACTGGTGCGGTGACCGACATCATCGGTGTGGAGGATCCCGGCGATCCGCGCCTGGCCGACTATGCGAACCTCACCGACATCGCCCTGCGCAAGAGCCTGGAGGCCGCGCACGGATTGTTCGTCGCCGAAGGCGAGAAGGTAATCAGGCGCGCGATCGGGGCCGGCTACCTGGTGCGCTCGCTGCTGGTCACCCCTGATCGGCTGGCCGCGCTCAGTGATCTGGCCGGAGCTTTGCCCGGGCCGGTGTACGTGACCCCGCATGACGTTGCCGAGCGGATCACCGGCTACCGGGTCCATCGCGGCGCGCTGGCCGCCATGGCCCGGCGGGCGCTGCCGGAGGTTGCTGCCGTGGTGGCGGGCAGCAACCGGATTCTGGTGCTGGAGGACCTTGTCGATCACGGCAATGTCGGGGCGATCTTCCGGTGTGCCGCGGCGCTCGGGGTGGAGGCGGTGGTGCTGGCACCGCGCTGCGCCGACCCGCTGTACCGGCGTGCGGTCAAGGTGTCGATGGGCGCGGTCTTCGCCGTCCCCTACGCGCGGATGACTGACTGGTACGGAGGTCTGGCGCAACTGCGCGCGGCCGGGTTCGCCCTGCTCGCCCTGGTTCCGGACCAGTCGGCGGTAGCCCTGGACCAGGCCGCGCCGGCGGGCCGGGCGGGCCGGGTTGCGCTCATGCTCGGGTCCGAAGGCGACGGCTTGTCCTCGCGCTGGCGGCACGAGGCTGACACCTGCGTGTGCATCCCGATGAGCCCGCGGGCGATGGCACTCGGCGTGGACTCGCTGAACGTGGTCGCGGCCGCCGCGATCGGCTGCCGCGAACTGATGTCTGCTGCCCGGTTACCGGCCGGCCCTGGCCGGCCCGGCCGCCGGCCCTGGCGGGCTGCTGTCAGCGCCGGGCGCTGACTGCGGTGAAGTAGGCGCTTGAATCCTTCCGCCAGAGCAGCACGACCGCGCCGAGCCCGATGAGCCAGATCAGGATCGAGATGATCCGGCTGAACACTTCCGCGGGCTGGCTGATGCTGATCACGATCAGTATGGTGTCGATCCCGAACAGCACGCTGGCGATGATCCGGGCCCAGCTCATGCCCGCCCGGTTGGCCAGCGCCATCCAGATCCACAGCCCGATTCCGATCAGCCCGAGGAACACCCCGATGCTGACCGCTGTGATCTCGGCGGTGTGCAGTTGTGCGTCCGTGAGTGATGGATCGGCCTTGTGCAGGCTGGCGCGCAAGCCGCTGATGGTCGCCAGGGAGACGATCAGGCTGATGGCGCTCACGGTGGCGCCGGCGTACATGAGCTTGACTGCCATCTGCACGGACGGGGGTGGTTCCGGGCGTGCGGGCGGGGGCGCGTCGCCACCGGACGGAAAGGGCTGGTACATGGCTGCTCCTCATGAACTGCGATGAGCGTGCCGAACGGGCGGCTCGTGATTCACCGGGACGGCGGCGCACCGAGGCGAGCCGCGGCACTCTCCCTTGACCAGGTACCCGCGTTCAGATGGGTGGGCGCAGCAATGCCCAGACAACTTTGCCGCCCTCATCGAGAAGGTGCCAGCCCCACCGCACGCAGCAGGACTCGACGACATTCAGGCCCCGCCCGCTTTCGGCGGCCGGCCCCGGCTCCCGCAGGACCGGGATGTCAGCCCCCGGGTCGGCGACCATGCACATCACGAAAGGTGCCTGCGCCAGCAGCCGCAGCCGGACACAGTTCTCGCTGGCGGGCTTGCGCGCAGATGGAATGCCATGCCGCAGTGCGTTCGTGACCAGTTCCGATACCACGAGTTCGGCCAGGTCGGTGAGGGTGGCCATGCCCCAGTCGCGGAGCGTGACGCGGGTGAATTCGCGGCCCGCCCTGACCGATTCCGGCCGCGGCTGGAGCAGGCAGGTGGCGGCAGGCTGGGCGGACTGGCAGCCCATGCCATCCGATGGCAGCGGTGACGGTACCAGCTGGCTCGCCTGGCGCATTCCCTGGGGTGCACCCGCCACTCGGAGATCATGACGGCTGACGCCGCTGTACTCCGTTGTCACTGGCAAGGCCGCCCGGTGTGCGGTCATCGGGTTCCTGTCTGTGTCGCTGGCACGTGAGTCGTGCGCTAGCAGCGCAAGCGCTATCATCCCCTGTGTACCTTGCAAACGCAAGGCCGGATGCACGTGCATATGAAATTGATGAGTGCACGTGCGTGGGACTGGGAGGCCTCAGTAGGGACTGTTCACAGATCACCCGAGCAGGAGCTGGTGGTGTAGGTGATATCGGCGCAGCCAGGGAGCGGCCCTACGGTCCTGCGTATCTTGCTGGGTTCCCAGCTGCGGGTGCTTCGCGAGGCGAAGGGGATCACCCGCGAAGAGGCTGGTTACGCCATCCGGGCGTCTGGCTCCAAGATCAGCCGGATGGAGCTGGGACGGGTCAGCTTCAAGGAGCGCGATGTCGTCGACCTCCTTGATCTTTACGGCGTGGACGCGGACGAGGCCGCCACGCTGGTGGCACTTGCCCGGGAGGCCAATTCGCCCGGATGGTGGCACAAGTATGGCGACCTGCTGCCGGACTGGTTCCAGGTGTACGTGGGCCTGGAGGAGGCAGCATCCCTGATCCGGCTTTACGAAGTGCAGTTCGTCCCCGGACTGCTCCAGACGGCGGACTACGCCCGGGCGGTGGTGCGGCTCGGGCAGCCAGGAGCGCCACCCGAAGAGATAGAGCGCAGAGTGAGCCTGCGCATGGGCAGGCAGGAACTGCTCACCAAGCAGGGCGGCCCCCGGCTGTGGGCGGTCGTGGATGAGGCGGCACTGCGCCGCCCGATCGGCGGCAGGGAGGTGATGCGGGCACAGTTCGCGCAGCTGATCGAGGCCACGAAGGAGCCGAACATCACGCTCCAGGTGGTGCCCTTCTGGTCCGGTGGCCATGCCGCCGAGGCGGGAGCCTTCACGATCATGCGATTCCCGGAGCCCGACCTGCCGGACGTCGTCTATCTCGAGCAGCTCACCAGTGCCCTGTATCTGGATAAACGTGATGACGTTGAAAAATACACCGAGGTGATGGAACGCCTCAGTGTCGAAAGCGAGTCACCAGAACGTTCTGTTGATATCCTGAGTGGGATGCTTGAGGAAGTCTTGGGTGCATGAACACGTACAACGGAATGTCGGCCGCGGAACTGTCCGGGGCCGCTTGGCGGAAGAGCAGTATCAGCAACTCGCAGGGCGCCTGTGTCGAGGTGGCCAGGCTGGGGACCGGCGAGTTCGCTGTCCGCAACTCCCGGAACCCGGACGGCCCGGCCCTGATCTACACCCGGGCCGAAATCGAGGCGCTCATTGAAGGCGTCAAAAAGGGCGAATTCGACGATTTGCTCACCGGACTTGTTTCCTTACCAGGGAGCATATGCTGTCAAGCAGGATTTTCTGGGCGAATTGCTCGCCAAAGATGCGCAGGTGCGGATCTCCCCTGATCAGCTACCAGGTATTGCCGCGGCGGCAGCGCGATCGCTGACGCCGGTTCCCCGGAATCCGGCCGCCGTGCCAGGCACGGCGGCCGGCCCATGTCTGGCCGCGGTCGGCTCAGGCCGCGGCCGGCACGGGGCGCGGCCAGTGCTGGGCGCGGCCAGTGCCGGCCCTGGCGGTGGCCGGGGCGGTGGGCGGGGCGCGCTAGAGTCCGGCACAGGGCCCGGCCCGACGGAAGCTTCCCCTTGTTAGGTAACCCTAACCTTAGGGTATTCTGACCCGGCGTACTGTCCGGCTGGCGCCACTGTCCAGGGAGGATCCTTCGTGCCCGCAACCCAGATCGCCATCCTCGGAGCCGTCGCGGGCCTGACCATCTTCCTCGGCCTGCCGCTCGGGCGGGTGCGGGCCTCGATGCCACGTGTCAAGGCGTTCCTCAATGCACTCGCCATCGGGATCCTGATCTTCCTGCTCTGGGATGTGCTCAGCAACGCCTGGGAGCCTGCCAGCCGGGCTCTGGGACGTCACCAGTACACGCTGGCGCTGGCTGAGGGCGGCGTCATGCTGGGCTGCCTGGGTGCCGGGCTGATCGGGCTGGTGTACTTCGACCGGTGGATGAAGCGCCGGGCAGCGGCCATGCGGCCCGAGGGCCCCGGGGCTGCGACGGCGCGCCCGGCGGCGATTCCGTCGGGCGCCGACGCGGCCCGTGCCCGCGCGGCGAGCCTCTCGCTGCTCATCGCGGTCGGCATCGGGATGCACAACTTCGGTGAGGGGCTGGCCATCGGGACCTCCGCCGCGGCGGGCCGGCTGAGCCTGGCAGTGCTCCTTGTGATCGGCTTTGGCGCGCACAACGCGACCGAGGGCTTCGGCATAGTGGCGCCGCTATCGGCGGCGGGGGAGCGGGCGTCCTGGCGGCGGCTCGGGTTGCTCGGGCTCATCGGTGGCGGTCCCACCTTCGTGGGCACCCTGCTAGGGGAGCAGATGACCGCCCCACTGCTGGGTATCGCGTTCCTCGCGCTGGCCGCAGGATCGATTCTCTACGTCGTCATCGAACTGCTCGCGGTGGCCCGGGCCACCAAGCTGAAGGAACTGGTGGCATGGGGCATCCTGCTGGGCCTGGTGCTCGGCTTCGTGACGGATGCGATCGTCTCCGCCGCCGGCGCCTGAGCCAGCTGCCTTGCGCAACTAAAGTCCATGGGGTGATCCCAGGGCAGGACGCTGGTCTCCCGCCGCTCACCAGGCGGCTGCTGGGCTGGGAGATCGTCGTCGTCTTCGCCGTCTCGCTCGGCGGCAGCGCGCTATTCGCCATCATCAACCTGGCCGGCTCACTCACAGCCCACAAGGCACTCGGCCGCCAGCACGCGCTGCTGGTCGGATCACTGGCCCCCGGGCGGCCCCTGCTCGACCTCACGCTGCAACTGGCCAGCATCACCGTCACGCTTGCCCCGGTAGCGCTGGTGTTCTACCTGATGGCCAGGTCGGGTGAGCCGCCATCGGCGATGGGCCTGGACACGACCCGCCCAGCCAGCGACATGGCCAGGGGTGCTGCCCTGGCCGCCATCATCGGCGGCCTTGGCCTGGGCCTGTACCTGGCGGCGTTCCACGCCGGGCTCAGCCTGAACGTTGTCCCGGAGAATCTGCCAGCGGTGTGGTGGCGGACGCCGGTACTCATCCTCGACGCGTTCCAGAACGGGATCCTGGAAGAGATCCTCGTCGTCGGGTACCTGCTGCGGCGGCTGGATCAGCTGGGCTGGTCACCGGCCCGCGCGGTCACCCTCAGCGCGGTGCTGCGCGGCTCCTACCACCTCTACCAGGGCTTCGGCGGCTTCGCCGGCAACGCTGCCATGGGCGCCGTGTTCGGCATCCTGTATCGCCGGTGGGGCAGGGTGACCCCGCTGATCATCGCGCACACGCTCATCGACGGGGTCGCGTTCGTCGGCTACGCCGTGCTGCGTGGCCGGGTGTCCTGGCTCCCCTGACCCGGTGCTGCCAGCCGCGGCAGTCCCATGACCACCATCCGGGGTGGGCCCGGTCAGCTGGTGAGCGTGCCGAGAGTGACGGTGACCGTGCTCTGCGTCCCGTTATGTGTCAGGCGGACCTGGACCTGATCGCCGGGCTTGTGGGTGGCGAGGACCGATTCCAGCGCCGTCACCGAATTGGTGGGCTGCCCGCCGACCGACACGATGACGTCGCCCGGCTGGATGCCCGCCTTGGCCGCGCCGCTGCCGGGGGTGACGTTCACCACACCCACACCCGCGGGCTGCCCGCTGGCGTCGGCCACCGTCTCGGCGGTGATGCCGAACGCGGCTCGCCCGGAGTTGGCCACGTTCCCGGTGGCGGCGAGCTGCCCGGCGATGCGGGTGACCGTGTCGCTGGGAATTGCGAAGCCGATGCCGGCGGCGGCTCCCCCCAGCTGCGGGTCGCTGGCCGCCAGCGTCGGAATGCCGATGACCCGGCCGGAAAGGTCGACCAGCGCGCCGCCGCTGTTACCGGGATTGATGGGCGCGCTGGTCTGGATCGCGCTGATGAGAACGGCAGAGCTTCCCTGGCCCTCGGACACAGTCCGGCCGGTCGCCGACACGATGCCATCGGTCACGGTCCCGGTCAGCCCGAGCGGGTTGCCCATGGCCAGCACTATTTCGCCCGCCCGCACCGCGCTGGACTTGCCGAAGGTGGCCGGCCGCAGCGATCCCGTCGTGCCGGTCACCCGGATCACCGCCAGGTCGTCCGGCGCAAACACGCCGATCACCCTGGCAGGCAGTGCCTTGCTGCCGGTCGACAGCCTGACCTGGACATTCGTGGCTGAGCCGACCACATGTGCGTTGGTGACGATGTCACCCCTGGTGTCGTAGACCACCCCTGAGCCGAGTCCTTGCGCCGTGCTGATCTGCACGACCGAGGGCAGCACGGCGCTGATCACCCGCTCGTACTGCTGCTGAAGCGTCACCGGCCCGCCGGCCGCCACCGGGGCGCTCGGCGCCGCGCTGGGGCTGACCGTGCCGTTCCCGCTGCTTCCGCTGGTGCAGGCCGTGGCGGCCGCCACGGCCGCCACCAGCACCAGCCCGGAGCCCGCCCTGGCACGCCACCGGGCCGGCCGCCCCCTGACCGCGGCATTCCGGCCCCGTTCCCCCCCCCCCCACCGCCGCCTCGTTTTTGCCACCCTCTGCCTGCACCTGCCCCACCACACCCCCCCCTCTAGCACCACCCCCCACACAACCCCCCCCACCCCCG
>OFHK01000105.1_pt1 | contig 26247 bp, 26 predicted proteins | sample 1521951 | NCBI WGS metagenome assembly OFHK01 (sample SAMEA2468436, study PRJEB22500) | soil metagenome | biome: Glassland; feature: Farmland; material: Clay | place: Australia | collected 2013-01-31 | depth 0.55 m
TCATTGCAAATTTCAAGGCCTGGAGGATTATGCACACCGACTACCGTCGCCCGCTTGACACCTTTGACACCACCATCTCAGCCGTTGTTGGGCTGCACTTCTACCAGATGGCGTGAATAACCCTCCCCGTCTCTTGGTGAAGGAGATATATTGGCTTTGGAAATCCGGTTCTGAGCCGAACCTTACGTGTTGATCAATGCTCCAATTCGCCTTGGGATTCTTTGGGAAAAGCCCGGCACTTGGATCCTCATCGGGACGCAGCACACGATACACCGGATCGCAGTTGTGGACGAGGATAGCGGTGGTGGCTGCTTGGATGTAGAAGTCGTGGTTGTGGGGGATGGTGAGGTCCCACATCCAGCCGGTGTGGGTTGTGGGGGTGTGGCCGCCGGTGACGGTGGCGGGGGTGCCGTTGGGTGTGCGCAGGTGGGTGCCAGGGTGCAGGGTGCCGGCTGTGGCCCAGTGGTGGGTGGCGGGGAGCCGGGACTACCGTGCCGCGCTCGCCGGCAATGACCTGGTGGTCGTCGGAAGCGCGAAAGATGTGCCCGAGGTCGTGGCAGGGACTCGTCACGTGCGGCTGCGTTATGCCTCCGTGAGGACGGTCATGCCGGAATTGCTGGCACTGTTTCCCGCGGGTGTCCGCGACCCTTGGCGGGCCAAGCGTGATGTCCGGCCTGATCAGCTGGGCATTGAGGTGAGCGACCAGCCAGCCCGGGTGAGCGCGCTGGTCTTCGTCCACGTCGATGACGGTTATGAGGCGCTTGTCGATGAGCCTGGAGACACAACTGTGCACAGGCTGAACCTGCATGAGAACTCGCTGCGTTACGTACGGGGCTCCTCGACGCCGTGGTTGCTGCCCGATGGGCGCTTCGGTCCTTATCTTCCGGCGTTCGATGACGAAGGGGCGCACCGCGCACGTACTGCCACGCTGGAGCGACTGCTGGCCCGGTCCCGGTATGTCGCCGGCCCGTCCGCTGTGGTCGCAGACCATCTGTCATTGCTCTTCACCACAGGCGTGCCGACGGTCACGGAGGCCGGGACTGGGAGGACGCGGTGAAGAACCATCGGAGTGTTCTGATTGTCCGGCCGCAGCCGTCCCGCGGGCTCGGCGCGTTCTACCGGAACCTCGGCCTGACCATGCTCGCGACCCATGCGCGGTCCAGTGGCCTGGAACCACTCCTTGCCGATCTCACCTTCGATGACTTCGGCACCGCGCTGCAGCAGGAATCGGCCGTAGCCGCGTTCAGTCTCTACATTGACGACTTCGCGTGTGGCATGGAACTCGCTGCGGCGGCCAGGCAAGCAGGCCGGGTAACGGTCGTCGGTGGGCCGCACGTGACCCTGCTGAGACACGACGTTTTCGCGCTGACCGATGCCTTTGACCTGGTGGGAGTAGGTGACTGCTTGCCGCAGGCCATGGCCGCGATCACCGGCGTCATGCGCGGCGGCGGCGTCCCGGCCGCCAGGATCGTTGGCAGCGGCACCGGCACCGCACGGATGGACGAGCTTGTTCCCGACTACACGATCTGGCCTGAGCACCGCTATTTCCCGGTCTTCCCTGTGGAGTTCTCCCGTGGCTGCCGCCAGCACTGCCCGTTCTGCACTGATCCGGTGCTGCGGCGAGGCGTGGCCGTCGACCCGGTTCAGCGGACCATGGCCACCCTGCGTGGGCTCGCGGACCGCTACGGCCAGGTGTGGGTCCGGTTCGTGGACTCCAGCATGAGCAGCCTCGGGACCGATCTGGACCAGCTGCTCGACGCGATGATCGCCGCGGACCTGCCCATCGAATGGGCTGCGTACGCCTACCCCCACGACATCACGCCCGTGCTCGCTTCCCGTATGGCGCGAGCTGGCTGCCGGGCGCTCTTCCTGGGCATCGAAAGCCTGGCCGAGGGGGTTCGCGTCGGCAAGCACCACACTAAACATCCCGGTGAGGTCAGCCAGGCGGTCGACCTGCTTCATGAGCACGGGATCTTTGTTCACGGCAACTTCATCATCGGCCTGCCCGGTGAGACGCGCCGGACCGTTGAGCAGACCCTCGCGGGCCTGGCGCCTATCCGGTTCGATTCTGTCGGCGGCAGCCCCTTCTTCCTCACCCCCGGTTCTACATTCGAGCGGCGGCCAGAGAAGTTCGGAATCCGTATCCTCGACCCGGCATGGCGAATCCGCCAGCACATCAATTTCTACGACCCGGCACACGAATACTTCGCAACTGCGACGCTTACCCAGCCGCAGATGAAAGTCCTCCACGGCCAGTTCCGCCGCCACATCGAGACGGAACATCTGGCGTGCTGGAATCTGTCCGACTACGCGGCCTTGTGCTGGCTGTCGGTCGGAGGCTCCATGCCCGACCTGGCCCAGCTCTGGCAACGGCCCGATGGTGAATTGAGTCACGATCAGCGTCTGGTCGTCGACGTCCTCAAAGAGAAGACCGGCCTCACCCTCCCTCGCCAGGCTGCGGGCTTCGTCACTGTCGCCCACCGCGTTGCTTCACAGTCCCGGGCCAGGCTGGCGGGCTTGTGAGAGTACTGGCAGTCAGCCGTGGCGCCCCGGGGCTGGGCCGGGTCGTCCCCTCGCTCGCACTGACCCAGGCACTCGGCGACGGCTCTCCGGCAGCTGTTCAGTTCGTCTCCTACGAAGTGGGAACGCAGTATCTGCGCGCTCTTGGTAAAGAGGTCATGGACATCGGTGCACCTGATGGGCTGTTCATCGATCCGGTCTCACCCCAGGCCGTCCGGATCGTGGAGCTAGCCGAGAACACAGCGTGGGACCTGGTCCTGATTGACGGCGAGTTCCTCCTCCCGGTAGCACTGGCTCATCTGGACCTGCCAGTGATCTACCTGGCCAATCCGCATGATCTGACCGGGCAGCCGAACACGTTCCGGCGGGTGAACCGGCTGCTCCTCGCGTACGCCGACGCCGTGCTGATCTCCAGTCTGACCAGTACCAGCCCTGCACGCCGGTCTGGGCTGGTCCCCAGCACACCGTGCCTGGAAGTGCCGGCGATCATCAAAGACTTTCCCGTTGGGCACCAGCCTGCTGCCGGGCCGCCACGAGTGCTGGTTTCGACAGGCGGCGGATCGGTGCACGCCCACCCCAGACTGCGGGCAGCAACAGATGCTGCGCTGGCCTGCATGCTCGACGCTCTTGCAGAAGCCGCTGTGAGCGGCCTTATCGCCCACGCCACCGTTGTGCTGGGCGCCGATGCAAACGTGCCGGGGCGCTATGGGCACCGCCCGACGGGATGGCTGGACATCATGCCCGGGCCGGTCGAGCTGACCGACCTGTATCCCCATCACGAGCTGATGATCGCCCGTGCGGGCCGCAACACCGCGGCCGAGGCCGCCTACTGCGGCATCCCGGCCATCCTGATCCCCATCACAGCCGACCCGCATCGGGGAGGTGAGCAAGCAAGCAATGCGCGAGCCGTCGCTCATCTCCCGAACATCTTCACGCTGCCCGATTGGCGGGACCCAACTGCGCTGCGGCAGACTTTGCACCTGGCGCTGACCTACGCACGGCGAAAACAGCGGGTCAAAGGGCGCCGTGGCAATGAGGCGGGCGCCCGGTTCGTCCGCCAGATCATTGCTGGCCCTGACCGGCCTGCGACAATTCTTACTGGATGTGAGGTATTTTCCTGATGACCACCTGGGACATGACTTTCCGCGCGCTGCCGGGGATCCCGCTGATCCAGCCCGGCGACAATCTCGCGGCCATCATCGCGAAATGCGCTGAAGCGGACGGGCTGACCCTGGCCGACGGCGACGTGATCATCGCCGCTCAGAAGATCGTCTCCAAAGCCGAGGGCCGCCTGGTACGCCTGAGCGACATCACACCCAGCACCCGTGCCCAGCGGCTCGCTGAGCTGACCGGCCGCGACGCCCGGCTGTGCCAGCTGTATCTGGACGAGTCGGCGGCAATCCTCGGCATCAAAGGCCGCCACATCGTCACCATCCACCGGCTGGGCTTCCAGGGTACCGGCGCCGGCGTTGACACCTCCAACGCCGGGCCGCCCGGCGACGGCTACGCCGTGCTGCTGCCCAAAGACCCCGACGCCTCTGCCCGCTACCTCCGGGCGGGCATCGGCGAACTGACCGGCGCGACGGTCGCCGTAATCGTGTCCGACTCCTTCGGCAGCCCCTCCCGCGAAGGCGCATTCGGCGCCGCGATCGGCATCGCCGGCATCCGCCATCTCGAAGAACCTGATGGTGAAGCCGACCTGTTCGGAAAACCCAGTAAGCCCGTAATGAACCGGGTCGATGAAATCGCCTCCGCGGCCTCCATCCTCATGGGCCAGACCGCAGCAGCCCACCCTGTCGTCATCGCCCGCGGCGTTCCGTACACCCCCGACGATCACGCTGAACTGTCAAAGCTCCTGATAGGGGCGGAGCTGCCCGGCACCGACTATGACCTCACTCTCAGCGGCCCAGCCTGAGTCACGCCCGCGCACCGGAACGCAGATCCAGCCATGACCGCCGCCATCACGGTCAGCTCGCAGCCAAGCCCAGACGACCTCCCGCTGGAGATCGTCGAGAGAAAAGGCATCGGGCATCCAGACACCCTCGCCGATGCTCTCGCCGAACGCATGTCGGTGGCCTACTCGCGCCACTGCCAGCAGACATTCGGCGCGGTCTTACACCACAATCTCGACAAGCTCTACCTGCGCGGCGGCCACGCCCACACCGGCCCCGGCGTCTTCGAGATGATCGCCCCGGTGACCTTGATGATCGGGGGCCGGGTGTCCACCTCCTTCGGCGACCAGGCGATCGACCACCGGGGCCTGTTCGAGGACGTCGCGCGCAGCTACCTGACCACCGTCCTGCCGAACTTCGACCAGGCCCGCTGGCTGCGCATCGAGCACCTGACCAGCGACCGCTCCCGCTACCCGATCTGGTTCCATCCCCGTGATCTGGCCGATCTGCCCGAACTTACCTGCCCGACCGCCAGTGACACGGTGGCAGTAACGGCATGGTGGCCGCACACCCCGGCCGAGCGGCTGACCCTGGCCCTGGAACGCCACCTCAACCAGCAAGCCAGCGGTCCGGCCGATCTCCGCCTAGGGCAGGACATCAAAGTCATGGCTGTCCGTCATGCACGCCGCGTCGACGTCACGGTCAACGTCGCCGTGCACCCACTCGCCGCCCCCGATGCGGACACCTACCATGCCATCCTGCGACAGGTGCATGCGGAACTCGACAGGGTGGCAGCCCGGGAACTCGATGGTGCGCTGGAGTACCAGCTCACGCTCAACAGCGGCGACACGAACCCCTACCGGGGCAAGAAGCACTACCTGCTTGGCAGCGGCTCCTGCCTGGAATTCGGGGAAGAGGGCTTCGTCGGCCGCGGCAATACTCCCAGCGGGCTCATCCCGATCCACCGGCCCAAGAGCGTAGAGGCGGCCTTCGGGAAGAACCCCACCTACCACGCTGGCAAGGTCTACGCCGTGCACGCCGAGCAGATCGCCCGCGCAGTCCACGCCGCCACCGGCACACCGTCCACCGTCACCATCATGGCGCAGCACAGCAACCCATTGCGCGAACCAGCGGTGACCCACGTCACGCTGCACGGCAATACCGACCATGCCGCAGTCACAGGCATCGTGCGCGACACGCTGGCAGCAACCGACCATCTCGCGCTCGCCATGGACGGCATGCTGATACCACGCTGATGTGCAGGTCACTGCGGCCGTGCGATCACCGCGGCGGCAACCGCAGATGCCGGACCGGGGGGCCTGCGGCGATCTTCTCGCAGACGGCCAGCTACTGCGGGTGCTGCCACAGCCGTACATACCCCTGCGGCGGGTGGAAGCCGCCCAGTTCCGCCTGCAGATCGCTGGCCCGCAGGCCCCGGTACTCGGTGACGTCCAGGATGGGGATGGCGAATGCCCGGTCCAGGTCGCGGACATACGCCAGCACGCTGGCACCGTTCCCGGGCCGGGCCGTCTCGGCGATCGCCGCGATGCGTTCCGGACATCGGCGATGGTCGGCCCGAGATCGATCACCGCCGCCAGCCGGGACACCGGCGCGTTCAGGTACACGAACCAGCGGACCGGGCGGCCTTCCAGGAACCGGCGCCGGAACTCATGGGTCTTCTGCCCACGCCAGATCAGCTCGTAGAACTCGGCGTTCAGCGCCATCAGCACTGGCTCCGCCCCGGCCGCGCCGTCCGGCTCGGCGAACAGCTCCTGCTGAAGCTGGCCCACGCCCCTATCGCCTGTCACGAGTCCCATCCTGCCCCGCTGTCGGCGCCACAGGCGCCTATGCAGCCATCACTGCGACGATCACAAGTGACGTGACCACCGTCCAACCCATGCGGATCCATGGTGACAGCCAGATGATCCGGTGGCAGCGAGCTGTGCTAGCCGTGTCCAGCCTCGGTGCCGGGGCGTGACTGCTGCCCGGTGAATACGTGCACGACTTCGATCTGGCCGACGATGTTGGCGTTGAGCTCGTCGAGATCCTCAGCGGGGATCCATAGTTCGAGGATTGTCTTGCCTCCTACCTGCCGGACCGGGTAGCGGGCGACGAACTGCGAGCGGACGCGGAATCGGGTTACGTAGCCGGTTCCGCTGGCGGGGACGTTCCAGTCACGGGCGATCTTGATCGCGTAGTTCTCGCTGAGTACCGGGTAGAAGATCGGCTGCCTGGGCAGACGGGGCGGCCATGCTCGCCATCCGGTCTGGCGGACCAATTCGAGTTCTTCCGGCCCGGTCGGCCGCCACAGCAGCGTCGTCTCATCCTCATCCATGATCATGTTCCTGGCATGATTGGCGGGCCCGGACGGTGCGGATGGCGGTCATGGGGCCGGCTGGGCCGGGCTGGATGCCTGGGCGGCGGTCTCGGAGCGGATCAGCTCAAGCAGCCGTCCCATCCAGTTACGTCCCTGGCCACGCCCGGTGTTCCAGTAGCCCGAGCCCACGCTGGCGTACTCGATTCGGCCGTCGCCGGTGGTGAGCAGGATCTCGGCAAGCTGGGGGCGCTGGGCGAACTTGGCCCGCAGCAGCCGCGCCATGACCCCGGTCCTAATAACAGGCCAGTCCGCGCGGATGGCGGCCTGCTCGGCGAGTTTCCCGGCGTCATAAGGCCGGTCCGCTGCGCGGATCTGCTCGGCTGTGGCCGGGTCCGCGGCGGCGAGCGCCCAGTAGGCGTGGACGACGGTGGGGTAGCTGACCGAGTCGACCACGATCGCTGCGGGGTACTCATTGCGCAGGGCCAGCACACCCGGCTCTTGTGGCCACCCCTTGGGGTAGAAGACCTGGTTCAGGTGGACGGTGGGCGAATCAGCTCCCTCTGGCCCGTCAGGGTAGGTGGGTCGTGCCCATTTCTCCCGCTCTTGCTGCCGGTCGGCGAAGTAGTCAAGTGCCTGCTGGTGCATCTGGTCGGTCACCGTCACCGCGTTCCCGCCGGGATAGTCCAGCCTTCCGCCTTTGCCAACGGCAAGGACGCGAAGCGGCCAGTCCTTGGAGTCCATGTCGCCGAGGGCGTACCGCCGAAGGTGCCAAGGTATGGCCTCGTAGGCGGCGCGCAGCGCGGCCCGGTCCTCTTCCGAGCGGCTCTGGAGGTACTGGTCCAGGGCCAGCAGGCAGCGGCCGGTCGAGTTGGGACGCCCGTTGAGCGTGTCGATCTCATCTGCCACCTCGCCAAGCAGCCATTCGGGTTTCATCCACGACTGCGGGTCGGCGAACCGCCAGGAGGCGAGGTGGTGCGCGGACGCCCGCGCCCCAGGCTCGAACGAGGTGGCGACCCAGCCGGAGGCGAGTTTGGCCTTCAAGCCGGCCAGATCGACCCATTCCCAGCAGAAGATGCTGCCGTCGGCGTAGATCTCCAGGTCGGTCAGGAAGTAGTCCTTGCCATTGCGGATGAAGACCGGCCGGGTGACGCCCTCGATCCGCTCGCCGTCAACCTGGCGGGAAATCCTGACATTCGGCACGCCGCTCATTGTAGGAAGGCCGGGCGTCAAACCCCGCCGCAATTTTTCGCCGTACCCGTGCCTTCGGCACCGGCCAGCGGCTGAGCCTCGTTCCCGTCAGTGCGGCCGGTAGCCGCCGTTCGCCCCCGTTCCACCTTGCCGCCTCCGCACCCAGTTCCCTCTTGCCCACAGTCTGCCCATCCTGCATCATCATAACTATCTGATTTAAATCAACATACCTACGCATTACTAATGATCTTGGTGAGTTCCGCCGGGCTGGCGGGTCAGCGGGGTGCCGAGCGGAAGGGGTTCGGGTGGCTGGGATCGTCACGATTTCCAAGGGCCACGATGCCTCCTACCCGTGGAAGCAGATCGGCACCTCGGAGCGCGGCCGGGACCGCGTCGGCACTGCGGGTGCCGGGTATTACCTGTCCCCGGCTGAGCGTGGCGGGGAGCCGCCGGGGATCTGGACCGGCAGGGGCTGGGCTTACGTCCCGGCGGTCAGGAAGCCGGAGTGAGGACCTTCGGCAGGCCGGCGAGATTCTCGGTCACCTCATCGGCGTCGAACGTGCCGGCCCGGCCTGCTTGGAGTTCGTTGAAGGCCCAGATCCCGCCGCAGTCTTCTGGCGGCCCCTCCCGCCTTCCGCCAATGCAGCGCGGGTAGGCAGTCCCCGGCTCGGCCGGGACGATCTTCTCTACCACGATGTCGTGCCGCCAGTCGTCACCGAAGTCGTAGGTGTAGACGACCTTCGCACCCTCCGCGACAGCCACCTGGGCCAGTGCTGCGGTGGCCTCATTCTTCCGCTCCGACCAGTCGTCGCCGTCGTCCGGTGCACCGAACTCGCCGCATACCGTCTCGAACGCGTGGAGGTGATAGCCATCCCAGCGGAAGGCGGCCTGCAGGACCACGTGCACCAGGTCCAGGGTCATCGCGCTCGGGATCTCCAGCCGCCGCCACACCGGCGGCTTCGCGCCGTGCAGGCTCGCCTTCACCCGGTGCACAGTGGTCGCGGCGCTTTTTGGCAGCCGGGGCAGCTGCTGGATGTCGACGCGTTTGCCGCCGACGTACGTCTGCTGCCGCAACCGGTGCAGCATCTGCTGCTCCAGGATCCCAGCCGCAGCCGCCTCTACCTGAATCAGCATCCGGATGAGCTCGTCCGTCGATGTCACCGGCTTCTTCGGCATGCCGACGATTGTCGCAAACTCAGGCGCTGCCGCGCGGGCGGGCACGCCAATTGCGGCAGCGAACGTTGAAGAATGCTAAAGCGGACGCTGCCGACGCCGACGGCGTCGACCAGCGTGGCGGGGCGGCACCGCCTGGGCCCGGGGCAGCTTCAGCAGCCGCAGGAGCCGAGCGTTCTCCGCCCGCAACTCCGCCAACTTCCTGGCTACCCACGCTGGTGCCTCCACATCGGCAGGTGGTAGCCCGTCACTCACGCAGACCCCTGGCCAGCTCTTGGGCATCTGATGTGCAGCGTTGCCAACCCCGGTGTCGATGAAGATCGTTGCGCTGAGCCGCGATGCTCACAGCGTTAGCTACGGAAAACTTCGGCTAGGATATGTTAGTCGCAGATTTCTTCGGGAGAGGCGAAGGAAATAGTGGATACGAGGATCGTCTTCGCTGCTGACCTGCCAGCAGCGACGATCTCGGACCGGGTGCGCAGAGGTCAACTGGCGCGGCTCGGAGTTGGCATCTACACCAGCGACGTTATGTCTGATCCCGCCGCGGTGGTGGCTCGTGAGTGGCACGCCATCTTCGGCCGGATGTTTCCGCAGGCAGTCATCACTGATCGCTCGGCACTCACGGGCGGACCAGTCGGGGGCGTGCTCTATCTCGCCTACGAGGGCCGCGACCGCGAAGCGCGCCTGCCTGGCATGACCGCACTTGCCCGAACCGGCGCGGGCCCACTGGACGGCGATATAGCGCTTCCTGGTGGCCTCTACCAAGCGAGCAAAGGACGGGCGCTGGCTGAGAACACCAGACCGTCCCGCTCGCGGGATGGCCGGACCCGCCGCACCTTGGACTGGGCTGAGCTGGGCGACTGGATCGACCGCCTGTGCCAGATCGACGGAGCACGGCGCCTTGCCGGATACCGGGAGAAGGCAGAGCAGATCGCAGGTGATGTCGGCGCGCCCAGGGAGGGGATAAGGAAGCTCTCGCAGATGATCGGGGCGGCTCTTGGCACGCAGCAAGTCCGCACCCCATCTAGGGCCCTGACCGCGCGCCAGGCCGCCCTGCCGTATGACCAGGAGCGGATCCGCCGGTTCGACCGGCTCATAACCAGCCTGCGCCAGTCCGCGCCGCAGAATCGGCCGGTGCCCGACCCCCGCGATGCGCGATATGCTTGCCTGCCATTCTTTGAGGCCTACTTTTCTAATTTCATCGAAGGCACCGAATTCGAGCTGGCGGAGGCTATTGCCGTGGTCTACCAGGGCAAGAAGATCCCCGGCCGGGGAGACGATAGCCACGATTTGACCGGCACTTACAGAGTCGTCTCCGATCTGGGCGAGATGACCACGCTCGCATCGACGCCTGATGAGTTCCTTCAGTTGCTGCGGTCCAGGCATGCGACCATCCTGGGGGGCCGGCCGGATAGGCGGCCCGGGTTCTTCAAAGAAGCGGTAAACCGAGCTGGAGACTCGGTATTCGTTCTGCCCGGGTTGGTAGCAGGTACTCTGCGTGCCGGGTGGGAACAGATTTCTGAACTTGATACCGCCTTCGAGCGCGCTGTGTACATGATGTTCCTTGTCTCAGAAGTGCATCCATTCGATGACGGGAATGGCAGGCTGGCCCGCGTCATGATGAACGCTGAACTCGTCGCCGGCAAGCAGTCGCGGATCATCATTCCAACGGTGTTCCGGGACGATTACCTCGGCGGGCTGCGCCTGATGACGCGGCAAGACGATCCCGGTGTCCTCATCAAAGCACTGCGGTACGCCCACGACTACACCGCTCAGATTGACTTCTCCGACCTGACGCCAGCGACAGACACCCTGCAGGCGACGAACGCCTTCCACGAGCCAGACAGCGATCATTGTCTTACGCTGCCTGCCAGCCTGGGTCTGTAAGTCCAGCGATGTCGGGCCGACAACGGTGGTTCGTGGCTGAGGAGCGGTTGAGCGGCTGACCAGTCACTCCGTGGACTGCATTCGCGCAGGTAGCGACCATCCATCGCTGCACTGGGTGCTCTCTGTAAAACCGTCGGCTCAGCCTACGTTGGTTCGAACCCAACACCTGCCACCACCAGCGGAAACAGCCCGTGGCCTGGGTTTTCCCGGGCTCGCGGGCTGCTGCTTTCGGTTCTGTGAGGTCCCGCTGTGTCCATGTGGGTCCGGCTGTTTCCGGCTGGTTACGGACATGTAGATGACATGCATCGGGCCAGGCTGAGCTAAGGCCGGTGCCTTCCGCGCGGGAGACCTCCCCGGCTCAGACGCGTCACGATTGACCGCGTAGGCATTCGCGCGGGGTGCTGATGCCCCGCTGGAGCTTGAGGAGGTCCCGGTGCCCATCGTAGGCGGGTTGGATATCCACCGGAAGCAGCTCACGTTCGACTACCTGGACACTGCGGCCGGGGAGGTGAAGCGCGGCCAGATCGCCCCGGCTGACCGCGCGCACCTGCGTGCCTGGCTGGCGCGGTTCGCCGGCCGGGACGACGTCGCGTTCGCGGTGGAGGGGTGGACCGGCTGGCGGTACGTCGCGGAGGAGCTGGCCGGGGCCGGTGTCGCGGCGCACGTCGCCGAGCCGGCGGATACCGCCTTCGCCCGCTGCCGCAAGCGGCACGCCAAGACTGACAAGACCGACTCGCGGGACCTGCGGCAGCTGCTGGCCGAGGGCCGGCTGCCCGGGTGCTGGATCCCGCCGGCGCAGATCCTGGAGTGCCGGGCGCTGCTGGAGACCTATCACGGCCTGCGGGCCGGGCACACCGCCTGCAGCGTATCCACGCGGTGTTCTTCCACCAGGGTGCGCCCGGGCGGGGGGCCGGCGCGCTGCGCCCCGACCGGGATCTGGGGGCGCTGTGTGCGGCCGCCGCCGCGCCCCTGTCACCGGCCGGGCAGCTGCAGGTGGCCACCGCCTTGGACATGCTCGCCGCCCTCGAGGCCCGCCTGGACGGGCTGCGGCACCGGCTGCTGGCCGCCGGGAGCCTGACCGGCGCCAGGGTGCTCGCCTCGCGGCTGTACGGGGCCGGCCCGGTCACCGGGCTGGTGATGACCTGCTGGCTGGCGGGAGCGGGCCGGTTCTCCTCCTCCCGCAAGGCGGTCCGGTTCGCCGGGCTGGACGTCACCGTCTGGTCTTCGGACCGCAAGGGCCCGCCCGGGCGGCTGTCCCGGCAGGGCCCGGCGGTGCTGCGCTGGGCGGTGTATGAGGCCGGCAAGACCCACGCCCGCGCGCCGGCCCCTGGCCACCGCTACTACGCCGCCGTCAGGGACCGCCAGGACGGCAAGCGCGCCGCCATCTCCAAGGCCCGCAAGATCCTCCGCCAGGCCTGCCATGTCCTGGCCGAGCTCGGCGGCGACGCGCTGACCGCCGCCTGAGCCCGTCCCGTCCCGCATGGTGACCATCCTGGCCTGGCCAGGCCAGGCAGCGAGCCGGAGCCGAACTCACCGGATGGGGCATAACCGCGGCCAGCTCCCGCCAGTCCGCTGTCAGCCGCTACCGGTCCTGCCGCGCAGGGCCAGGCGGACGGCCTGCATAGACTGAGCGGCCGCATCCCCCCGCAGGCGGGAGGACACCCAATCGATCATCTTGCCGCCGGGCGCGGCACAGCGCCCGCCGGCCTAGGTAAGCCTGGCTGCCCCCCGCTGCCCCCGTCCCGCCATGGAACAGGTCACCCCCGGTCCCCTCAAGAAAGGCCGTACGCCAGCCCACCGGACCCTCCGACCCCCGCGGTTCGCCCCTTGCCCCCGCCGGCCATGATCCGCTCCCGGGCGGCCCCGTCAAGGGCGCCTGCGGCGCCGCTGCGCGGGCGCTCCGCACCCCCTGACCCGGCCGCCCGCTCGCAGGAACCGGCAGCAATCAGGGCAAGGGAGCACAGTGAAGCACACCCCAAAAACGGAAAACGGCCCATCACGGAACCCACTTGCGGTCACGTGGCGATGCAGGTAAGCGGACAGCGTCCCCGATCAGGAACCAAGCCGGATGGTCGTTACGGTGGGGCTGCTGCCTCGGGCTGGCGACCGAAGTCAGCGGTTTCACCGAACCGCTTGCTAGGGCTGTGCGGCCCGTCGGCTGGCTCAGGACCGGGTTGCAGCGCTATGCAGCTGACGGCTCCGGCTCCGGCTCCGGCTGCGCAGCAACTGCCGCGTGCAGATGTGTGAGTGCCGAAAACCTGTCAGTGCCGAAATCGCTGTCACCCTCATGCGACCTGGGAATACTCGCGGATCAGCCCGCCGAGCCGGTCCCGGCGCAGAACCCGGACTTTTGCGCCAGGATCAGGTGGATGCGGACGCCCGGCAGGCGGGCTCTGTTCCAGTGCCCGGTGCGGGCGATGCAGGTTGTAGTGATCGGTGTACTCCCCGAGGACCAGCCGCAGGTGCCGTTCGCCGGTGATCAGCGTCCGGTCCAGGCACTCGCGGCGGGCACTGGCGATCCAGCGTTCGGCGATCGCGTTCGCGCGAGGTGCCTGGACGGGCGTCTTGATGATCCGCACGCTGGCTGCGGTGAGCACGGCGTCGGACACCGCGGTGAACTTGGCGTCCCGGTCCCGGATGAGGAACTTGAAGCCGTCAGCGCAATCCTCGAGGTTCATCAGCAGGCTGCGGGCCTGCTGGGTCACCCACTCCCGACGGCGCAGCAGCACCGTATCGACGTGGAAGAAGTCGGCCGCGAGGATCGTCTTCGCCTGGGCATCCAGGAACGCCCGCCAGGTCTGTCCGGACCGCGTGGGCGCGGGATCGATGCCCGCGTCCTTAAGTATCCGCCAGACTGTCGATGGCGCGATCTTGTGTCCCAGGCCGGACAGCTCGCCGTGGATGCGCCGGTATCCCCAGCCCGGGTTGTCTCGCGCCATCTCCAGGGCCAGCGCCCGCACGGACGCCGCGGTCCGGGGACGTCCCGGAGGGCGGCGCGGATAGGCCCAGTGCCGCTTGACGAGATCGGCGTGCCAGCGCAGCAGGGTCCGCGGGGAGACGATCAGGTTCAGCTGGCGGAGCCGGCCGCGGGGCAGCAGCCGGGCCAGCGCGGCCAGGACCGCCCGGTCGGCCCACGATAGTCTGGGGGCCTTGACCTGCCGCTGGAGCACGGCGACCTGATGGCGCAGGATCAGGATCTCCGCGTCCTTGACCCGGTCGGACCGGGCGAGCAAGGCGAGCCAGCCGAACACCTGGAGCACCGCCAGGTAGGCCAATCGTAGTGACACGAGTACTCAAGGTGCCGGAGTGCATGGCTACCACACAGCCAGATACCGAACTTGCCCTGTCCTGCTCCAGGAGAAACAGCAGGTCAACGGCAGTGACAGGGTTACCGGCACCCACAGGCTGCGATATCGCTGGCCGGTATGACGGAGTGCTCTAATAAGGAAGCCCTGACCTGGGGTAACGAAAAACATGCGACTCATGCCCGATTTGCACCCCGAAAGAACCTCTGGGTGCCTCGAATAGACGAGACAGCCGGGGTCGTCGCCGTCTCCCTAATGGCGAGGCAAACCTGCTGGACGCCCGGTGCGCCAGCGGAACCCAGAACTTATTAAATAATCCGTACACCAGGCAACAGAGCCGAAACTGCGACAGAACCCCTTGAGGTTACAGGCTCGGCCTGCCTGGCTCGACTATCCCGTTTTCGTAGGCCCAGATGACGGCCTGAACACGGTCGCGGAGCGTCAGCTTGCCAAGAACGCTGGCCACATGAGTCTTGACGGTGTTCTCGCTCAGGTAGAGGCTACTGGCGATCTCGGCGTTGGACTTGCCGCGGGCGAGGTGCTCGAGGATCTCGCGCTCGCGTCCGGTGAGGGTCGCGGCGGAGGGATCGCGGCTGGTCACTTGCCTGCGATGGCTGGCGAACTCGGCGATCAGGCGGCGGGTGACGGCTGGAGCCAGGAGCGCGTCGCCGGCGGCTACCAGGCGGACACCGCGGGTGAGTTCTTCGGGCTGGACGTCTTTGAGCAGGTACCCCGAGGCACCCGCGGCAAGGGCGTCATACACGTACTCGTCCTGGTCGTAGGTGGTGAGGATCACCACCCGGGACGGCCATGTGGCGCCGGGGCCCGCGATCAGCCGCGTGGCCGCGATGCCATCCAGGCCAGGCATGCGGATGTCCATGAGGATCACGTCCGGGGCGTGTTTCTGGGTGAGGTCCACCGCTTCGTGCCCGTTAGAGGCCTCCCCGACGACCTCGAGGTCGGCTTGCGTCCCGAGGATCAGGCGGAACCCCGCGCGGACGAGTGCCTCGTCATCGGCGATCACCACCCGGATGGTCATGCGGGGCTCCCCTGGACCGGAATGGTGGCGCGAACCAGGAAGCCGCCCCCTTGCTCGGGCCGGGCGGAAAGCTGGCCGCCGAGCAGAGACACCCGCTCGCGCATTCCGGCCAGGCCGTATCCCTGTCCCCCGGGCTGAGAGCGTGATCCTTGTCCTACGGGCTGAGGGCGTGGTCGTTGCGGGCTGGCCTGGCTGGCGACCTCGATTTCGAGCTGGCGGCCCTGGTACCGCAAGGTGACACATGTTTCCGCGATCCCCTGGTGCTTGCGCACGTTGGTGAGGGCTTCCTGGATGACCCGGTAGGCGCACAGGTCCGTGGACGGTGCCAGATCGTAGCCGTTTCCCTCGGTGCGCAGCAGCACCGGGTGCCCGGCTCGCCGGGCTTCGTCCAGGAGCGGCTCAAGCTGGCCCAGCCCGGGATGGTGAGTGGGGACCGGCGGGTCATCGCCCTGGCGCAGCACGCCGAGGAGTTCGCGCAGTTCGGAAAGGGCCTGGCGGGCGGTGGCTTCGACCCCGGCCCAGGTGGGGGTGGGACCCGTCGCGCTCCCGCCGGTTTCGGTGATCATCCGGGCGGCGCCGGCCTGGACCGCGATAACGCTCACGTGGTGGGTGATGATGTCGTGAAGCTCCCGGGCAATCCTGGTCCGTTCCCGGGCGGTAGCCCGGGCCAGGTCAGCCTCCCGGTCCTGCTCAGCCCGCTGTGCCCTGGCCTGCAACTCGGCCACGTAGGCTCGCCTGACCCGGATATTGTCCCCGATCAGCCAGCACGCGAGCACCACGACGCCCAGGAACACCGGGGCGCCGGCGCGAAGCGACACCCCGTTGACGATGAGCGCCAGGCGCGAGCTGAGCAGGCCGGTGGCCGCGAAGCACGCCAGGCTGATGACCCCCGCGATGGCTGACACCCGGCGCCTGCCGCTGACGGCGACGGTGTAGAGGGCGATGAGCGGGGCGAGCACCGCGATCCCGGGCGATCCGCCGGACGTGATCGCGGTCGCCGCTGCCGTGGAGACTGCCCACACCACGACCGGTGCCTGGCGCCGCCAGGCCAGCGGGATGACCGCCGCGCCGCCCAGCAGGGCCTGCACCAGCACGGCAGCGGACCACCCGGCACCCGCGAGGATGGAAGCCTCGCTGCCGCCAAGGAGGACCAGGGTCACCAGCGCATCCAGTGCCCGGCCACGTGCAGCCATGCTCACCTCGCGAGCGTAGCGAAGTTCCCGTTCACACGGGTCACCTGGAAGGACCAGGGCTGGTCACCATCGCGGGTGACGGGCGCCTGGGCGGGGATCGCCCGGCCGGGGGGACCGCAACCGCCCCGCGTGCCGATGCCCGCCGCCCTTCCCGTGTCCTACCGTTCATCACGGTCCCGCCATAACTGTGCCGTATCGCGCAACCGTTCCGTACCGCGCAACCGCCGCGGGAACGGAGAAAGAGGCAGACATGCTAGACATGGCTCGGGTGAGTGCCGCCCCGCTTGCCGCCAACGGTGTCCACATCCGGACCGGAACGCTGCTCATCGCGCTGCTCGTGCTGGTGATCGTCATCGGGATCATCTACGCGATCTGGCGGTTCGTTTCCGGGGGTTCCGGGGGCCGCAAGCCTCCCGGTGACCGGCAGGACGGCTTCCCTCCGCGTGATCGCCAGGAGCCCCGCTCATGGCAGTGATCGAGACTCATGAGCTCACCAAGCGGTTCGGCAGTGTCCTCGCTGTCGACCGGCTGAGCCTTGAGATCGAGGCCGGCGCCGTCACCGCTTTCCTGGGACCGAACGGCGCGGGCAAGACGACTACTCTCCGGATGCTTCTCGGGCTGGTTCAGCCGACCGGGGGCACCGCGACAATCTGGGGGAAGCCCTACCGGAACCTCAGCGATCCGCTTCACCGGGTCGGGGCCGTGCTCGAAGGCTCCGGCGCGCATCCTGGCCGGACTGCCCGCAGCCACCTGCTGATCCAGGCCATGGCCGCGCGGGTGAGCCCCTCACGTGTCGACGAGGTGCTCGAACAGACGGGCATAGCTGAGGCGGGGAACCGCCTTGCCGGCGGGTTCTCGCTGGGGATGCGCCAGCGCCTGGGCCTGGCCACCGCCCTGCTCCCGGAGCCGGACCTGCTGATCCTCGATGAGCCGGCCAACGGCCTCGATCCCGAGGGGGTCCGCTGGCTCCGGGACTTGCTGCGGGATCTTGCCGAGCAGGGACGCACCGTCCTTGTCTCCAGCCACATCCTCGCCGAGGTGGCCCAGAGCGCTGACAGGGCGGTGATCCTGGACCAGGGACGCCTTGTCACTCAGGCGTCCCTGGAGGAACTCACCGCGGCACAGGGCCAGGTCGTGCGGATCCGCACGCCCAGGGCGGACGACCTTCAGGCCGCCCTGACCGCCGACGGCGCTCAGGTCGTCGCCGACGGGCATGACCGGATCACGGTCAGCGGGTCCAGCCCGGAGCGGGTCGCGACCCTGGCGGCCGAGCGGTCGATTCCGATCTTCGAGAGCACCACCGGCGCCATGCGCCTGGAGGACGTGTTCCTCCGGCTGACCAGCGCACCGGAAGCTCAGCAGGAGTCCCGATGACCAGGCTTATTCTGATTGAACTGCGCAAGCTGGCCACTACCCGGCTGAGCTACGGGCTGCTGGCCGCCGCTGTCGGGGTAAGCGCCCTGTTCGCGGTGGTGTTCCAGGCGGCCAAGGGCGGCAGCCACTCCGCCCCGATCTCGACCGCCGCCGGTCTCGACAGGATCACCACCGACACCGCGTTCGCGCTGCTGCTTGCCGCCATCCTCGGGGTCACCATTTCCAGCGGGGAGTTCCGCCACCACACCGCGACCGCGACCTACCTGGCCTTCCCGCGGCGGGCGCAGGTGATGATCGCCAAGGCCTGCGCGGCCGCGGTGGCCGGAACGCTCTTCGGCGTCGCGGGCGGGGTGGTCACGACCGTTGTCGGCCTGGTGTCCGCCGGCGGCACTATCGCGCTGGGCGCGGGGACGCTCGCCGGGCACATCGGCGGCGCGGCGGTGGCGGCCGGGTTGCTCGCCGCGGCGGGGGCGTGCCTGGGCTCGCTCGTCCGGGGCCAGCTGGGCGCGGTTATGGGCGTGCTCATCTGGTCGGTGATCGTGGAGCCATTCCTGGGCGGGCTCTTCACCGCCGCCCGCCCCTACCTGCCGTACACGGCCGCCAACACCCTCGGCGGCGCGAAGGTCACGTCAGCGTTCTTCGGCGCGGGCCAGCTGGCCCCGGGACCTGGCGCTCTGCCCTTCATCGCTGCCGCCGCCCTGCTGGCAGCCGTCGCTATCGTGCTGGGTGTCATCGCCGCCCGCTTCATCGTTCCCAGGGACATCACCTGAGTCGCTGAGCGTGGTTGCCGGGAGGGACTCCCGGGAGAGAAGCCGGGGCGGTCGGGTGCCAAGCGGGTCGGTCTGGGACGAGATCCTCGACACAAAACACGTGAACGTGGTCAGAACCTATATCGAGCGGTGGCACCGCAAGAACCGGGAGCCGGAGAAGGTCCTGGTCGTGGTAGTCGAGCCGGATAAAGAGGCCCGGAACCGGTGCCCGGAGTGCGGTATCAAGGGCGTCCCGGTCGAATCGGACGTGCGCCGGTGGCGGACCCTGGACGTGCACGGCAAGCGCTGCTTCCTGGAGTCGGCGATCCCGCGGATCGAGTGCGCCGAGCACGGGAAGATCACCGCCTCCGTTCCGTGGGCACGTCACGACGACCGGTTCACCATGCCGTTCGAGGAGCACGCAGCCTGGATGGCCGCGCAGATGGCATGGACGAAAGTCTCCGCCGAGCTGCGCATCACCTGGGAAGCGGTCGTGAGCATCGTCGCCCGGGTCTCCGCGGACGCCGCCGCCACCCTGGGCCGGCCCGGGGACCTGACGATGATCGGCATCGACAAGAAATCCTGGGGCAAGGGCAGCGATAAGTTCCTTACCGTCGTCACCGACCACGTCACGGGGAAGATCGCCTGGATCTGCGAGGGCCGCAGCCAGGACACCGTCCGTGCGTTCAGCACGCCGGCCTTCTCCTGCCCGGTCTCGTCCAGAGCGAGGATCTCCAGCCGGCCCTTCCGCTTCCCGTGCCGGCGGGCGGCCTCCAGCCCGGCGGCCCCGAACCGGCGCACCGTGCTCATCGCCGCGGACGCGTCCCAGGCCGCGTGGTTCAGCAGTCGCTGCGTCTTGTCCGGCGTCCGGTCCCCGCAGAACCAGGCGATCGCCCACCCGTTGCGCTCGGGCAGGTCACTGGCCAGCGCGGCCAGGTACTTCCCGGCCTGGGCGAGCGTCTCGGCCCGCTTGAACACCGGCCGCAGCAGCCCGAGGAGTTCGTCCCGTTTCCGCTTCGCGACCGGGCGCCTATGCTGGCACCCGCAGCCGCCTTCGTCTTCAGTCTGCGCACACAGTGAGGTTCCCCGAAGCCATACCTATACCCCGTATGAAAACCGGAAGCTCCGGTGAACACCACCCGGAAAGCACGTCAGAAACAGCGGCCTGCCTGGACAAACGATTTTTTCCTACGCCCTGCCCGGTGCGCGGAACCGGACCCGGACGGCGAGCCCGCCGCCCGGCGGGAGCTGCACGTCGAGGTCGGCGCCGTGCGCGGTGGCGATCGAACGGACGATCGACAGGCCGAGCCCGTGGCCGTCCGGGTGGCTGGCCCGGTCGTCGATGAGCCGGTGGAACGGCTCGAAGAGCTGGCCGGCCAGCTCGGGAGGTACCGGCAGGCCTGTGTTGGTGACCGTCAGGACGGCGTTATCCCACTCGGTTTGGGTGCGGACCCGGACGCTGCCGCCGGGGATGTTGTAGCGGATCGCGTTGTCGACGAGGTTGGCGGCCAGGCGCTCGGCCAGGTCCGGATCGCCGGTTGTAATGGCGTGGCCGAGGTCGGTGTCCAGGCGCAGCCCCCGGTGTTCGGCCTGCCCGCGGTGCGCCTCGAGCGCCCGCCGGCACGTCTCCGCCAGGTCGAACTCCTCTGTCCTGTTCAGGCCGTGCTCGGTGGTGGCGAGGGTGAGCAGGGCTTCCACGAGCCGTTCCTGCTGTTCTCCGGCCGCGAGCAGTTCCTCGCAGGTGGCGCGGAGGCCGCCCTCGCCGGCCGTGGGGTCGGCGAGGGCGACCTCGATCAGCGCCCGGTTAAGCGTGAGCGGGGTCCGGAGCTCGTGGGAAGCGCTGGCGACGAAGCGCTGCTGGGCATCGAAGGCCGCCTGGAGGCGGGCCAGCAGTCCGTCGATCGTGTCCGCCAGGTCCTTCACCTCATCGCCGGGGCCGCCCACGGCGAGCCGTTCGTGCAGGTTGCGCTCGGTGATCCGGTCGGTCGCGGTCTTCATCGCGCGCAGCGGCCGCAGCACGCGGCCCGCGACGACCCAGCCGAGAATGACGGCGATCACGACCATGATCCCCAGGGCGATGCCGGACCCGATCAGCAGCTGGTGAAGATCATGCTCGCGCTGGGCGATCTGGGACGCGGCCTGATGTGCCATGCGCAGCTGGGCAGCAGTCGGGGTGCCGCGGCCGTGCAGGATCTCGTGCCAGCCCGAAGTCCCGGCGGACGCCGTGATCTTGCCATGACCGCCGTGGCCGCTCGTGATCATGATGGTGGTGCTGCCGTAGGTCAGCGCGTAGGTGATGGCGAGCAGGCCAGCGGAGGCAGCGAGGAAAAGCACACCGTAGAGCATCGTGAGCCGGGACCGCAGGGTGTGGCGCGGCAGCCGGGAGAACCACGCGCGCATCTCAGATCCGGTACCCGCCGGGGGGCACGGTCTCGATGACCGGCGGGTCACCGAGCTTGGCCCGCAGCCGGCTGACGGTCACCTTGACCGTCCCGGTGAACGGGTCGGCCATCTCGTCCCACACTCCCGCGAGCAGGTCGCCGGCGGTGAGCACGCTTCCCCGCGCCGCGAGCAGGCGTTCCAGGACGGCGAACTCCTTGGGGGTGAGCCGCAGCGGCTTCCCGGCCCGGGTCGCGACCCGGCGGGCGGGATCAACGACCAGGTCGCCATGGACCAGGGTAGGCGGGGTGGCCGGCGTGGCGCGGCGGCCCAGCGCCTGGATCCGGGCCACCAGCTCGGCGAAGGCGAACGGCTTGGCCAGGTAGTCGTCCGCGCCGATCCCGAGCCCGGCGACCCGGTCCCCGACCGACCGCGCGGCGGTCAGCATCAGCACCCGGGTGCTGCCGGGCCCGGCGGCTATCTGGCGGCAGACCTCGTCGCCGTGCACCCGGGGCAGTTCCCGGTCCAGCACCACGACGTCGTACGCGGTCCCGATGAGGTGGTCGAGGGCGTCCTGCCCGTCGAAGGCGACGTCCACCGCCATGCCCTTCTGGCGCAGCCCGCGGGCCACCGTTGAGGCCAGCTTCGCGTGGTCCTCGACCAGCAGCACCCGCATCATTCCTCCGGCTCGCCGCGCCATGTCACGGTCATGCAGTGCACTTGAACTATGCCCGGCCCGCGGTTACACGCGAGTTACAGCGGAACCGCCGTGTAACCACTCGTTCCGTAGCGTCTGGCCGTCAGCGACAATCATCTCCCACCTGGAGCACGCCATGGATAAGAAAAAGCTGCGCCGCGCACCGATGTACCTCGCCCTGGCCGCTGCCCTCCCCATCGCGATCGGGGCCTGCGGCGGTTCGGGCAGCTCATCCTCGGACCCGGCTTCGTCCGCCCAGGCTGGCAGCGGCTCCACGTCGAGCACGCAGCAGTCCGGCGTCGCCCAGTTCGCGCTGTGCATGCGCAAGAACGGGGTGACGAACTTCCCTGACCCCACCAACGGCCACTTCCTGATCAGCGGCAACATCCAGAGCAACCCGCACTTCAACTCCGCGATCCAGGCCTGCCAGCACCTGCTGGGCGCGAGCGGGATCAGCAGCGGCAACGGGGCCCGGCAGCAGGCGGAGCTCAACTTCGCGCACTGCATGCAGACCAGCGGCGTCCCCAGCTTCCCCGACCCCAGCTCTAACGGCGCGATCGTCGCCCCGCAGGGCGTGAACCCGAACTCGGCGACGTTCCAGAACGCATTCAGCAAGTGCAAGTCCAAGCTGCCCAACGGCGGGGCTGGGCTGGGCGGATGAGCGCGCCTGCTCAGGCGCCGGAAGACGCGGCGGTCCTTCCCCCGGGAGGCCGCCGGCGTCGTCCCGGGCGCCGCAAGCGGATAATCACCTCGGCCGTGGTGGTCGTGGTGGTCGCGGCGGCCGGCGGCGGGGATTACGGCGTCAAGAAGCTGGACAAGCCCCCGCCGCCCCCGACCGCCGATCCCTTCCCGACCGCGCTGCAAACCATCAGCAAGCGATCACTGTCCCAGCAGACGTCGGTGGACGGGACCCTGGGCTTCTCCGGGAACTACACCGTCGTCGTGCCTTCGGGCTCGTCCGGCTCCTCGTCCGGCGGCAGCTCCTCATCGAGCGGCTTTAGCGGCTCCTCGGGGGAGACGTTCACCTGGCTGCCGGCCGACGGGCGGGTGGTGCACCAGGGGCAGCGGCTGTATTCGGTGACGAACTCGCCGGCCGTGCTGCTGTACGGCTCGGTGCCCATCTACCGCGGCCTATCCCAGGGCATGAGCGGGCCCGACGTGCAGCAGCTCAACCACGACCTGGTGGCGCTGGGGTACGCGTCCAAGTCCGACCTCGACCCGACGTCCGACTACTTCAGCAGCGAGACAGCCATCGCGCTGGAGAAGCTGCAGTCCGACCACGGCCTGACCCAGTCCGGCACGCTCCCGCTAGGCGAGGCGGTGTTCGAGCCCTCCGCGGTGCGGGTCGGCAATGTCACGGCGACGCTCGGCGCCCCGGTTCAGCCGGGCACGCCGGTGCTGACCGGGACCTCCGGCACCCGGCAGGCCGTCGCCCAGGTCGACCCGACCGAGCTGCCCAACGTGAGCGTGGGCGCGAAGGTCAGCATCACCCTGCCGGACAACCAGACCACGCCGGGCGTGGTGACCTCCATCGGGACCACGGCCAGCAACTCCTCCCCGGGCAGCAGCGGCTCCGGGCCGAGCGGTTCCAGCAGCGGCTCCAGCTCGGGCGGCTCGGGTTCTTCGTCCGCGACCGTGAACGTGGACATCCGGCTCGGCCACCCGTCGGCGGCCGGCAACCTGGACCAGGCGCCGATCACCGTCAACATCACGGCCCAGACCGTCAGCAACGTCCTCGCGGTGCCGATCGACGCCCTCGTCTCGACGCCGTCCGGCTACGGGGTGGAGGTCGCGGGATCCGGCGGCGCCCGGCGCATCGTGCCGGTGACGCTGGGGCTCTTCGACGACGCCCAGGGCCTGGTGCAGGTCACGGGCAAGGGACTGGCGGCCGGCCAGCAGGTGGTGGTCCCGAAGATATGAGTATCGACGGCATCGCCAATGGCATCCCCGCGGCGCCCGCTGTGCTGGAAGTCGACTCGGTGACGAAGACGTACCCGAGCCAGCCTCCGGTCATGGCGCTGCGCGGCGTGAGCTTCACCGTGGCCCGGGGTGAGCTTGCGGCCATCGTCGGCCCGTCGGGTTCCGGCAAGACCACGCTGCTGCACCTGATGGGCACACTGGACAAGCCCACCTCCGGCACGGTGCGGATAGCCGGGACCGACGTGGCCGAGCTGACCGACCGCGAGGTCGCCTTCCTGCGGGCGAGCCGCATCGGCTTCGTCTTCCAGCAGTTCTTCCTGGCTGAGCACAAGTCGCTGCTGGACAACGTGACTGACGGGCTGATGTACGCCGGCGTCAGGCTGGCCCGGCGCCGGGAACTTGCCCTCGACGCGCTGTCAGCCGTCGGCCTGGCGGGCCGGGCGGGCGCCCGGCCCACCCAGCTGTCCGGCGGCCAGCGGCAGCGGGTGGCCATCGCCCGGGCGCTGGCCGGAGAGCCCGCCATCATCCTGGCCGACGAGCCCACCGGCAACCTCGACCAGTCCACCGGCCAGTCGATCCTGGCCCTGTTCGAAGCCCTGCAGCAGCGGGGCTCCACGATCGTGCTGATCACCCACGACATCAGCATCGCCCGCCGCATGCCCCGGCGCATCGAGGTGCTCGACGGGCGCATCGTCGCCGACACCCGCGGCGAGGGCGCCGGCGTCGCCGACAGCCTCGCTGCGGGCCCGCCCATCGTCCAGCCAGCGGAGCACCCATGACCACCCTGATGGCGGATCCCTCCCGCGAGCTGAACCACTCCTCCCGCCAGCTGTTCCTGTCCGACCTGCTGCGGCTGTCCAGCGCCGGGCTGCGCACCCGCAAGCTGCGGGCCGCGCTGTCCGCCCTGGGCATCGCCATCGGGGTCGCCGCCATCGTGGCCGTGCTGGGCCTGTCCCAGTCCGCGGAGTCGGGGCTGCTGGCCGAGATCGACAGCCTGGGCACCAACATGCTGACGGTCAGCAACGGGCAGACCCTGTTCGGCCAGCCGGCCGAGCTTCCCACCCAGGCGCCGGCCATCGTCCGGCACATCTCGGGGGTCACCGCGGTCCAGTACACCGGGCAGGTGAACAACATCGGCACCTACCGCAGCCCGCTGATCCCCTCGATCGACACCAATGCGCTGACCGTGCAGGCGACGAGCCTGGGGCTGCTGCCGGACATCCGCGACACGCTGGCCCAGGGGCAGTTCCTCAACGCGGCCACCGAACGGGAGCCGGACGTCGTGCTCGGGGCGCTCGCCGCCCAGCGGCTCGGCATCGACCGGGTCTTCAACGGGGAGCGCGTCTGGCTCGGCAACCAGTGGTTCTACGTCGTGGGCATCCTCAACCAGGCCGTATACGCCCCGGACATCGACACCTCGGTCCTGGTCGGCTTCCCGGCGGCGGAAACCTACCTGGACTTCGACGGGCACCCATCGACGATCTACGTCCGCACCCAGGTCGACCAGACCGCGGCGGTGCAGCCGCTGCTGGCCATGGCCGCGAACCCCGAGGAGCCCAGCCAGGTCTCGGTGAGCCAGCCGTCGGAGGCGCTGCTCGCCCGGGCCGCGACGCAAAGCGCGCTCAACGGCCTGTTCCTCGGCCTCGGCGCCGTGGCCCTGCTCGTCGGCGCCATCGGCGTCGCCAACATCATGGTCATCTCGGTGCTGGAACGCCGTTCAGAGATCGGGCTGCGCCGCGCGCTGGGCGCAACCCGGGGTCACATCCGGATGCAGTTCCTGTCCGAGGCCATCCTGCTCTCCCTGATCGGCGGCGCGATAGGCGTGGGCGTCGGCGCGGCGGCCGTCGCGATCTACACCTACATCAAGGCAGAGGCCACCGTTATCCCCGCCGAAGCCTGGGCGGGCGGCATCGGCGCCGCCATCGCGATCGGCGCCATCTCCGGGCTGATGCCCGCGCTGCGCGCCGCCCGTATGTCTCCGACCCAAGCCCTGTGGAGCATCTGACCCTGGCCGCGCCGCCTGCCCCCAGCACCCGGGCAGCGGCGCGGCCAGGGTCCTGGACGAGCCGGCGGAGGTGATCGCCCGGGCGGCGGCGATCGACGTGGCCAAGGGCCCGGGGATGGTGTGCACCCGGGTGCCGCGCGAGTCCGGGGGTGGCCGGCGGGTCCAGCGGACCTGGCAGGTGGACGCCCGGTACGCCAGCATCGTGGCGCTGATGGCCGGGCTGGCCGGGGCGGGCATCGAGCGGCTGGGGCTGGAGAGCACCTCCGATTACTGGCGGATCTGGCTGCGCCGCGAGGCGTCCTGGTGTATTCCCGGCTTAGCCGGGAGGAATTTGGAGGATATTCCTGGGTCTGATGGCTTACTCAAGATCCGAAAGGTGAAGGGGACAATAGCATGCCAGGAAACCAGCGGCCGTGCCGACGCGTACGGACGGCGCGCTGAGAAGACCCGCGTGATATGGCTAAAGCTATACTGCCTGAACTCTAATGTGCGCCACGAGGCGCATTGATATATCGCCCGCATAGCGGGCGCGGACCGGAGGAGGTGTCCGTGGGTCTGATGGCTTACCCGTGAAGCTGAAAGGCGTGCGGGAACTGTAGCATGCCAGAA
>OFHK01000106.1_pt1 | contig 26200 bp, 23 predicted proteins | sample 1521951 | NCBI WGS metagenome assembly OFHK01 (sample SAMEA2468436, study PRJEB22500) | soil metagenome | biome: Glassland; feature: Farmland; material: Clay | place: Australia | collected 2013-01-31 | depth 0.55 m
GTCTGGGTGGAGCCGGTGGCGGGGCCGGACAGGGCGGTGGTGGGTCGATCGCGATCCTGGTGGCGGGGACGAGCGTCGCCGTGCTGCAGGATAACGCCATCGCGACCGGCAGCGCTGGAGCGGGCGGCAACGGCGGAGCCCAAGGGGCATGGGGGAATGCCGGCCCCCGTGGCACCGGTGGGGCTAGCGCTAGGGGCGACGGCGGCGGCGGCAATGGCGGTGCCGGCGGCCACGGAGGCGTCGGTGGCAACGGCGGTGGGGGCGGGGGTGGTCCGTCCATCGGCATCCTCGAGGATGTGAACGCCGTGACCACACGCAGTGGCAACAGCTTCACCATCGGGACGCCCGGCACGGGCGGCGCGAGTGGCACGCACGCGGGGCGCGATGGTGTGAGCGGTAGCTATCACAAACTGAGCTGAGTCCAGCGACTCGACGGCTGGGAGGAGATCGCCATGTTCGGATTGCGGAAGATGCTTCGCGCGGGGGCCGGCGCCCTGCTGGCGCTCGGTGCGGCAACGGGATGCGGGAGCAACAGCGTCACCGGAACCACGGGGGGCAACGGCGTGTCGGGAGACGTGAACTCGTATCTCTCCGACAGCCTCCCCAGCTGGTCGCAGTTCACGGCCGACGTGAACCAGTCCGACCAGCCGCCGACGCCGACCGGCGATCCACCCGACACGGCGGAGACCGTCGTGCCGGAGGTCAGTCAGGTCGAGGACGACGGCTCCGTGACCGTGGTGCCGGACGTGACCTATCGCTGCGTCTCGACGCCGTACACGCTGCGCAGCAATCCGCAGCAGATCGTCATGTACAGTCCGGACGTCGACATCCTCTGGCCCGGGGCGCTCATTCAGGGGAAGAGCCGTAAGGAGCTGGGCTCGTTCCTTCCCCTCACGATCGCGGAGCGGGACAGCATCAAGGTTTCCATCCCCTCGTTCGCCACCAGCGACAACTTCCGGACGGTGCTGCCGGATCAGGCGAACGTCTCGCAGGCCATCGGCGGGATCGTGGGGAACGCGACGCAGAGCGGTCTCTCGGCGCCGAGCACGATCTCGTTCAAGATGGACACGTACAACTCCGAGCAGGAGTTCGGCCTCTCGATCGGCGTCTCGGGCCACTATCTGGGCTTTTCGGCGTCGGCGCAGGGCGACATGAGCAAGTCGGCGGGCGAGACGACCATCACGGCGCAGTTCTTCCAGAAGATGTACGAGGTCGTGGTGGCGCCGCCGCAGACGCCCGGCTCGTTCTTCAGCAGCGACTTCACGGCGGACAAGCTCCAGCAGCAGGTCAGCCTGGGCAAGATCGGGCCCGACAACATCCCGATCTACGTGTCCAACGTGGTGTACGGGCGCATGATGATGTTCTCCATGACCTCGAGCGCCAGCGAGTCGGATCTTCGGGGGACCGTGCAGGCGGGTTACGCAGGCCTCGGCGGCGGCGTGGCGGGTCGGGTGCGGGCGGTGCTGGCCTCCTACCGGCCGCTGGCCGGGGTCGCGGAGATCCGGTTGCATGACACGCCGCTGTACAACTCGATCTACCTGTTCGACGACGACATGCTCGTCAACACCCACGTGTACGGCATCCTCGCCGCCTACACCCCCACCCTGCGGCTGCGCCGGGTAGACGGCGCCTACTACGGCACCTACCTGGAGTCGTTCGAGCGGGTCTGGGCGTCCGCGCGGCCCTTCGCGCCCGAGGACGACCCGGAGGGCTGGGCAGCGTGAGCGGGCGGAAGGGCCGGCCGCGCCGGATGGACTACTGGCGCGACCCGGCCGCACCCAAACCAACCAGCCGCACGTGATCGTCCGCAACAGCGCCGGGGACCTGCTGCTGCTGCGCCGCTCCGACTCCGGCCGGTGGACCATCCCCACCGGCGGGCTGAAAAAGAACGAGACCCTCACCCAGTGCGCGGTCCGCGAATGCCGCGAAGAAACCGGGCTCGACATCGAGATCACCGCCCTAGTCGGAGTGTTCAGCGACCCCGCCCACGTGATCGCCTACGCCGGCGGCGAAGTCCGCCAGCCCGTCAACACCTGCTTCACTGCGCGCGTCATCGGCGGGACCCTGACTGCCAGCGACGAAGCGGACGAAGTCGCCTGGGTGCCGTCCGCCCAACTCGACGACTACGACATCCACCCAGCCATCCTGCGGCGCATCGCCCACGGCCTCCAGCCCGGTACCATCCCTCATGTGGACTGAGCTACGAAATGCGGCATGCGCATGCGTTCTCGTGCCACGCGGGTCGATTCGAGTCATGCTTATGTCGGCAAGGAGAGATGAGTAGGAATGGATCTTCGCTTGACCTCAGCTACTGTAGCGTCGAGTTTCCTTACAGTAGTAACTTAGTTCCTTTTATTCTGTTCAAAGCCGGAAAATTGTCTTATGCAAAATCACGTCAAGATAAGCTAAATATGCTTGGCGAGCGTGGCGGGAAGATCCTCACGGTCTGGCCAGGTAAGTGGTCATCGGACGTATTCGAGCTAGACGATAGATCGCTCGCAAGGCGAGTGCTACAACAGGCCACGTATGTCTCATTGGCCGACCTGGAATACGCAGAGCATCATGAGGGGCGGCATCGCGCCAAGGCCAGGCCGGCGTGCAAGCTTTGCCAGGAGCATCTGAATGGCGACCACGCCAAGCCGCCTTACGGTCCGACCTTCTGCCAGAACTCTGGGTGTCCGGTTAACTAAGCACGCTAATTCCCAACTAGCTGGGAGTAAAGGTCGATTCACCGATCGCCGCTCGATGTGAATAATTCTTATCGGGGTGGCTTGATAGTCGATCGCGGTCTATCGCCGGCACCCGCGGTGCCCTGGCGCCGGGCAACCGCTTCCGCTGATGTGTACGCATCAGTGTACGCTGGCTGAGTGTCGGTGCCGGCGGTGATGTCGTTCCGTGAGTTCCGTGCCGGGCTTGCCAGGGTGCTTGATCAGGTCAGGCGGTCTCCGGGCGATGTCGTGTTCGTCGGCGCTCATCGCAGGGCGGAGGCGGTGCTGGTGTCTGTCGAGCAGTATGAGGCCATGCTGGAGGCGGCGGAGCGGCAGCATTCGGTCGCGGCGGCGCTGGCGTCGGTGCGGGCCGAGGGCCTGGAGCCGAGCCAGGCGGATCTCGCGCTGTTCGTGGAGGTAGCGGCGGGGGAGTTGACCACGGACGAGCTGCGTGACCGGGTCTTGCCGCGCTACCGGAAGTGAGCGGGGCGGCGGGCCCGGATCCGTACCTTGACCATCTGCGGGCGTTCCACCGTTACATCCTTGGCGACGTCTACCCGTGGGCTGGTGAGCTGCGGACCGTGTCCATCGCGAAGGGGTCGCTGTTCTGCCTGCCGCAGCACCTGGAGTCCTACGGCGCCGAGATCTTCGGTCGGCTGGCCGGGGCGGACAGGCTACGGGGACTGGCGCGCGAGCCGTTTATCGGCCAGCTGGCGGGGGAGTCCCTTGCCGACGTCAACGCCCTGCATCCGTTCCGGGAGGGCAACGGCCGGGCCCGGCGGGTGTTCTTCTCCCAGCTCGCCCATGATGCCGGGCATCACATCGATTGGGTGCGCATGGACCCGGCCCGCAACGTCACCGCCAGCGCCGCCGCCCACCGCGGCGACCTTGCACCGCTGACCGCGATGCTCGACGACCTCATCGACCTGCCGCACCCGATTCAAAGAGCCCAACCAAGAGCCAGCGACCCCCGGCATCAGGCATCACCTAGCCACGCCCAGCCTGTATCGCTGCAGCTAGACGTCACATGGGGCGACGCCTGGCACCGTCCCGCGATCCGGGAAGCGCGCCTTACAAGCGAGGGGTCACTGCTTCGAACCCAGTTGCGCCCACACGTTTGACCCTGTCAGAGGCACATTGCGATCTTGATGTGATCGTTAGGGCGGCTGGCGGGGAGCCAAAGGCCCGCTCTTGGTCAGGAAGACCAGCAGGCACGCTGACGCGTGTTCGGCCGTGTCTTGTCGATCTGAAACTGGCGGACATCGTTGACACGTCTGAGAGCAGGCTGGAACCAGGCACGATCTCGCTGTCGCCCGGATCCACCGCGTCTTAGCGGTCAGCTCGTGCTGGCGAGTTTCCGGCCAGGCGTGAAGAGTTCGCAGTAGCTGGGCTGGGCATTTGCGACGGGGTGAGACTCTCGGTTTGCTCATCGGGGCCGGGTGATCCGGCGTGGCCGGTGGCGGCGAGCGAGGTGGTGCCCAGTATTGCGCCGGCGAAGCCCAGGCCGCGCAGGATGCCGGCCGCGCCGCCGGGCATCGACTCCGAGAAGACGGTGAGGCCTGCGAGTATCGGCAGCACGTTGGTCAGCAGAGTGGAAACGCCGGCGGTGGCCAGGGCTGTTCCGCGCTGGAGAGCGAGCTGCAAGGACACAAAGCCCAAGCCGTGGCAGACAAGCAGCAGACCCACGAACAAGTACCCAGGGCTGGTGCCGTCGACCGCTGCTTTGGTTGCGACATCGCCGGCCGAGTAGAGCAGGCCAGCCGTAATCGCGAGCCCTGCTCCGGGCCGGAGCACCGCTCCCCCGGGAGCGGCGGCGACCGCGGCGAGGAGGATCGAGGCCAGCGCCCAGCCGAGGGGCGCTGGCCAGGTCGGCGCGTGCGCGTGCGCGATACCCGCCGGGAGTGACAGGCCGAGCAGCACTAGGGCACCCACAGATATGGTCACGGCCACCCGTTCTGACCGGGACAGGCTGCGCCCGCCCAGGCGGACGAGCAGGGCGAGCAGTCCGACGCCACCCGCCGAGGTGGCCTGTACGAGCGAGAGGGGCGCGAAGCGCAGCGCGATGATGTAGAGCCCCCACCCGCCGAGTCCGAGGACGAAGCCCGCGAGCCACTGCCAGTTGGTGAAAAGGGATCGCAGCGACGAGAGCGGATGGCGTACCGCCAGCGTGGGCAGTTTGCCTGACGCCGAGTGCTGGACGTAGAAGCCGTAGCTCAGGGCGGCCGTCGATAGCAGGGCGAGGATGAGGCCTGCTGCGAGCTTCATCGCGGGCTCGGGTGCGCTGGGCGGGTAAGGGCGCGAAGCCGAGGTGCGTGACGCCGGCCCGCCGGGGGCCGCTCAGGCACGGAGGACCCGGTGGGGAAGAACGGACACCAGCTCGCTGGCGTCGCTGGATTCCGCCGAGGGCGCCAGGGCCGGGCAGGCAGGCTCATCCGGGCCCGTCCGCGCGCCGCTCGCGGCCGGCCTCTCCAGCCGTGCCTGCCCGCGGGCCGGCCACCAGTCGCGGCCCCGTATCAGGTCGGCATAAGGCAGGTAGCCCTCGGCGGCCATCGCGGCCAGAGCCACCCGGGGCAGATCAGCCCAGGCCTGGACGATCACATACCGGGGCCGCCACTGAGGATCGAACTGGCCGTTGAACTGCTGCAGGTTGTCCAGTTGCAGGGCAAGGATGCCCTTGAGGCGCAGGAGCGCCCGGCGCTGGAGACGCTGCATCGAAGGCAGCTCGGCCTGGGTGGTGAGCAAGCTGGCGAACGGTGAGAAGTTCAGCGAGAGATCCGTGAACCCCTGCCCGCGCGCCCAGGACACCGTTTCCACGATCAGCCACGAGGTGAATCCGTTCGGCGTCTCTCGCCGCCGTGGCATGGTCGACAGCGACAGCGACCGGCTCGCCGGGCAGACGGCAAGGTGCAGAAACCCACTGACCCGTCCCTGCGGATCCCGCCCGATCACGAACACCGCGTCGTCGCCGCCCAAGCGGAACAGGCTGTCGAGTTCCATCGAGAAGCCCTTGCGCACCCCGCCCCGGAGCCAGGCGTGCTCCACCGAGGCGAGTTCCTCCCGGACCGCCGACGGCACCCCGCCTGCCGTGACTACCTCGGCATGGAAGCCCTTTCGCTCGAGCCGGTGCACAGCCTGCCGGACCGCGCGCATGTGACGGCCGTCAAGCGAGAAGCCCCCGATGCCGATGATCGCCTCGTCACCGTGGTACAGGGGGTGAAGGCCCCGGTCACGGTAGGTCTGGAGGAGCCGGTCTGATGCGCCCATGATCGCCGGACGCCAGCCCCGCTCCTGGGCATGGGTCAGGAACCGGTCGAGTGCCGGGCCGGCGTCCTCCGGCGGCCCCACCGGATCGCCGCTGATCAGCGCAATACCGCGGATGACCCGGTAGGCGATGAGCGTCTGCCCGGTCACGGACCATTCCTTGTCCGGCCGCAGGCCGAAGGGGGCCAGGGTGTCCCCGCCCCACCGGCGCACGATGCCTGCAGCCTGCTCGCGGCGCTGCAGGTCAGGGAACAACCGCTGCCGCCAGGGACGGATCCACACAGCGGCCGCCCAGATCACCCCGATCGCGGTGATGGACAGGACAGACAGCGGGAACCACTCCGGGAAGTCCCCTGGCAGGAGATCGATATCATGCGGCATCTGGCCGCCCATCGCGTGCAGGGTGTCCCGCAGCGCACCGGCGAGCTGGAAAGTCTGGTCCGCGGCCGTCCGGTAGGCCCAGAGCGCGGTGACGCCGTAGGCAAGCGCGAACCCGAGCATCCCGACCAGCCGCACCAGCGCCGAAGGCCTGGCGGCTGGGTCGCCACTGAACGGGAAATCGTCGCGCCGGGCGACCAGTGCCACCGCTACCAGACCGGTCACGATCGCCGCGGCGTAGTCGGGGCCGTGCAGCAGTTGCAGCAAGACCGACAGGCCCAGCAGTCCGGCCGCCAGGCGCCATGCGCGCCGGTTACGCCGGAGCAGTCCCCTGGCGGTTATAAGCAGCAGAACGCCTGCGGGGACCAGGAGGACGTGCGCGGCAGGCGAGATCGCTGGGGACGCGAGCATGACCAGCAGCCCGAGGCTGCTCCCCGGATGCGGGATCAGCGACGACGTGAGGTCAATGAGCCCACCCATGGCTACCAGCCACCCCAGCAGCCTCGGCGTCATGCCGCCAGGACGAACGCCCTTGCCGAACAACGCGCCTCCCGCACCTGCCAGGGCCGCCGCGACGTACACGGGCTGCAATCTCGCCGCCGCCCGCAGCGCCTCACTGGCAGGCACTTGCCGGACTACGTACAGGCAGAAGGTGTCCACGAGGAGCAGCCATGCGCCGGTTCCGGCGGCCAGGCTCAATCCTGCCGTCAGCCGGTCCATTCGCGCAGCCCTGGCCACGAGCCCGAGTAGCACCCCAGCGGTCCCGAAGGCTGCGACGTAGATGAGGAGTGGGACGCTGTCATGGCCCGGCAGCTCATCCAGTGGCAGCGCGTCCGCCACCCGGGGACCGGGCCATCCGGTCACCCCCGCGCGCAGCCAGTACAGCCATCCGGTCGCCAGGGAGGTCACCACCATGACCGCCAGGACCATGACGATCACGCGGAGGGAGAGGACCGCTGTCTTGCGCAGGTGCCTATCCATGGCTTAGGTGATCCGATGCCGTGATGAGCGCCTGCGGCATCAGACGGCGCCACAAGCTCCAGTTGTGCCTTCCCGGCACCACGAAGTACTTGTGCGCTACGCCCAAGGCGGTGAGTTGCGCGGCGAACGCGCGGTTCTGCGCCGACAGCGGGTCGGTTGCCCCGCTGTAGAACCAGATGTAGCTGCCGTTGGCCCGCACCTGCGGAGCCACAGAGGCTACCCATTGCGCAGGACTGTTGTATGCCAGCAGGCTCGCGCTGTTGCCGAAGATGGCAGTCTTGTGATCCGCTCTCATGTAGCCAGACCAGCTTTCCATCAGGCCAAACTCCGCGGGATGGTGCAGCCCTATATTGAGAGCCCCGTAACCGCCCTCCGACAACCCGGCGATACCTCGCCCGCGGGCGCTGGGAATCGTGCGGTAGCGCGCATCGATAGCATTGACAAGATCACGTGCCACGAAGGTCTCCCATGCGTTTCCCTTGCTGATGCCGTTGGCCCATTCCTCGGGGGTCAGGTATGACCGGGTACCTGTCGGCATGACTAGGATCATCGGCCTCACCAGGCCGGCGGCCACCAGCGCCGCCTCCGTAACGCTGACCTGGCCGACATTCAGGAACTGGACGGGCTGCCCGGGAAATCCGTGCAGGAGGTACAGGACCGGATAGCGCTGCCGGGGATGGCTCGCATACCCCGGCGGCAGGACTACATACACCGGATTCGCGTAGCCGCCAAGAGCCGGGCTGGGTACCGTGACGCTCTGCACAGTCGGGGGACCTACCGCCACCTGCCTTGACCCGGCCGCGCCATGGACCGTGACGCTGTGTGCCAGGCGCGGCGCAGCGAAGCCCCGGTAGAGCCAGTAGGTCGAAACGTAACGGCTAGCCCCGACAACGCCCCCGGCCACCAGGACGGCCGCGACGGCGGCGGAAAGGACGACGGCAAGCCACCGGCGGCGAGCGGAATTGCTGTGGACGCTCTCCACCGCCGTCAGCCGGCCATCCACTGCCACGCTCCACCTCCTTAGGCCAGGCACCGTGATGTCCACCGCTGGGCTCGCACTGGGCCCGCACTTCGCCGTCTGGCCGGCGGCCTGGCCCGCGTGGAAGTCTTCGCGGTGCTGCTCAGAGATTCCTTCAGGGCGGCTCTCAGATTCTTCTGCGCCCGAGAGGTTCTGCTCTGAGGCCTGCATCGCAGGACCATGCGTCACCTGAACGACTGCAGGTGCGTGCGGCTTGTCCGGTTCTCCGCTGCCGTCGTGGGAGGGACTGTGGCCTAGACGCGGTACAGCGGTCCCGCAGGGAGATGACGTCCTGCCCTGGGTGAGCAGCGTCCTATGCGGCAATCTGTGGGGATTCGTGAGACTTTCCGGAGCTTGAGCCGGCAGGATCGTATGTGGTGAAACAGGACGAGCATGCCGTGCGTGACAGCGACGGCCGCACCCGCTTGGCCAAAGGGGTCAGGGGAGTGGTCCTTGGCGCTGTTGCGCTGGCGACCGTCGCTGCCCTGGTGGCTCCGGGCAGGGTAGGTCTCGCTATCCAAAAGGCAGGTGGGGCCCGCCTGACAGGCCTAGGAGCTTATCGGCCCGCATCCACCCACCGCAGGGCCCTTCCCGCTGGGGGGACTGCCGCCATCGGGGCACTGTTCACCGTCGCCTCCGGCGGACGTGGCGTGGGGACCCACTTCTGCACCGCCAGCGTGGTGGACAGTCCCGCAGGTGACCTGGTTATGACGGCGGCCCACTGTGTGAGCGGGCTGGCCCCCCGCCAATTCGACTTCGTGCCCGGATACCACAACGGCCGGGCACCATTCGGGGTCTGGCGGGTCACCCGCGTGATCGTGAACGAGTACTGGTCTTCCTCCGCCAACCCCGATGATGATGTCGCGTTCCTCATCGTTTGCAGGCCAGGTAGCACTACAGGCGTGCAGGCCCTTACCGGCGCCGAGCGCCTAGGCACCGGCCAGCCGGCCAGGCAACTGGTCCGGGTCATCGGCTATCCCGACAACGCAGGCGCCCCGATCTCGTGCCTGAGCCGGGTGCACCTGTTCAGTCCCACCCAGCTCGAGTTCGACTGTGGCGGCTATACCAGCGGCACCAGCGGGAGCCCGCTGCTAGCGGATATCAGCCCTGTGACCGGGCTCGGCACGGTGGTCGGCGTGATCGGCGGTTACCAGCAAGGCGGGACCAGCGCCTCTGTGTCCTACGCGGCCCGCCTGGGAGCGAACACCGCAGCCTTGTACAGGACCGCGATCGCAGGGCCGTAGCCGCGCCGGCGCAGTCGGTACCCCGCGCCGGATATCACCATGCTGGAGGCAGGGTCGTCGCCAGCTGGCGTCATCTACGCGGGCGCTCTTGTGGTCAAGCATGTTAGCGGCGCTGTCACAGTGCCCCATCCAGCCTCGCCAGGCCAATCAGCACCAGCCGGGCCTTCCCGGCCCCGGCCTCGCCACCGGGCAGCACCGTGGCGGCTCACCATGCAGGGCGGTCGCGTACGCCGCCTCAAGACCGGCAAGCTGCGCGGCGGCCAGTGACCGCCGGGCTGATGGGACGGGCGGCCATGCCTTCCAGCATGGCATCGGCGCCGGGCATCGCGGCCGGCGTGTCAAGCGGCCGGAAGCCCAGTGCGCTCCGGCCGGCAGGCAGGCTTAGCAGTGCGGAGCAGGCGCACCGGTGCCAGGCCCCGGCCGCCCCGCCGCCGGGCCTGCTTGCGGGCCAGCCTCCCATCGCGAGCCAGCTGTGCGACCTCGGCCTCCCGGCGCATCTCGGCAATCCGGGTCGCCACCAGCGCCTGCGAGATGAAGGGCTGCATCTTGATCCTCCTCGCTGCCGGGCGGCTGACCCGCCCACACACCATCGACGATCGCCGTAAGACCCCCTCATCGGCATCGGGGAAAGTGCGCATCTTCGATGCCAGCAGCCGGGACGGCCCTAAGCAGGGATGAGGTGATGCGGGCGCAAGGTTCGGTCTCGGCCAGGCGATCAGCGTGGTTGCGGCTTAAGTGGCCTCCCCGTCGGCCAGGGTGGGGCCGATCCCGGCCAGATGCTCAGCGCTCAGCGATCGGTGAACATGCGCAGCGCCGTCTTCCAGGTCTTTCTGAGCCCGGCACGTGGATCGCCGCTGAGCACGTCGATGGTAGCGCCGACAAGTGGTTCTCGTGGTATCTCAAGGCCTCGCGCTCGCAGTTCGGTGAGGTACAGGTCGCGTATCTCGTCGCGGGTCTTCCCCAGTGCGGCGCTGCGGGCGGCTGTGAACGCGTCCTTCCGGGCTTCAGAGTGTTGCCGTGAATCCCGCTGGTACGTTTCCCAGTATTCCTCAGGTCCCGGTAGTGATTCGCCTGGGTCCCCTCGCTTTGTGCGTGCATCCTCGGCACCTGGGCAGGCACAGCGCCGCTGCCACACCGTGACCGGCACGGCCTCCTTCCGGTGGGCCAGGGGGCACGCCCTGTGGCAGGAGCAACGGCATAGGCGAATGGTGGACTCCCGGCGACGGCCGGGCACCGGAGGGGTCGCATAACCTACATGGCCGCACACCTGGTGCGCGTCATCGGCACACGCGCGGGACCGGCCGAGCGGCGCGACGACTGGCCCATCACTAGACACCTCGTGACCTCGCTCTGAGCGCGATGCCAGCAATGACGCAGGCAATACCGGCTACGCCGAGCAGGAGTGTGATCCCATCATTGACTGGCTGCTGGCTGTGCGGCCATTGACGGACGACGGCGAACTGGCTCAGAAGCCCACCGGTGAGCATGACCAGCATTCCCACCCCGGTGAACCGGAAGAGCAGGTCGTGCGGCTTGCGTCTCACCAGGCCGCCGGGCAGGCTTCCCGCGACCGCAAGCCAGCCAATGGCCAAGGCAGCCAACGCAAGTGTGTTAGCGGCGCCAAGGCTCATCGGTTCGGGCTCCTGCCTGCTGCCCGGCATTCAGCGGCCGGGTGTGGGCACAGATCGAGGAAGCCCATTCTTCTCCGTTTCCCCGCAGGCGCCAAGATCCATGTGAGTGGTCGCCGGGTCTAGGGGTTCGGCGTAGCCGATCGCATGCGACACGACCGCAGGGAGCGCCCTTGACGCGGTGACCGCGAGTTGGGCACTGGGGGCCGAGGAAGACGGCCCGTGCACTCACCGGACTGCCTGCCGGTGATCTTGATCGATCTGCGGGCGCTGGCCGGTGGCGGCGCGCCCGTGCCGGGCGGGCGTCTTCAGCGCGGAGCCCGGTGGCGGGCGCGCCAGCGGTGCCGCGTAGCGGCGCCGCTCTTGTGTACGCCCGGCATGGGTGACCGCTTGGGGGTGAAAGTCCCCTGGAGGAAGAGGTGATGCTACCGGGCCGGAGGCAACTGCGTCGTCGTGAGGCGGGGTGGGAAGGAAGCCCGGGGCGAATCCCTGCACCGAGGAACACGAACCGCGCATGAGGCGGGGCGGTCTGGGTGAGCCTGCTCAAGAAGGTCAAGGTGAGCTTGTGGGGGCAGATGCTCTCGCCGGGCAATCTGGGCCGGGCGTTGAGGCGTGAGGAGGCTAACCGGGGCGCGCCTGGTGCGGATGGCATGACCACGGGCCAGCTCCGCCCGTGGCTGCACGAGCACTGGGCGGAAATCCGGGAGGCCTTGGACGCGGGTACGTACCGGCCGTCGCCGATAGTACTGCAGATCTTTGTTCGATAGCTGTACAGCAGCGAAGTCTGGGGGCGGATTCTGGGCCGCGTGAATGGCATCGGGCTGGCGTCCGGTGCGGAAGTGTCAGCGCCGGTGTCCTACTACCCATGCCGTCGCCGCGAACCCGGCGAGCGTCCATGCCGCCAGCACCAGGAATGAACGCGTCACATTTTCGGCCAGCCCGGTGGTGAGTCCTGCCCGGATGACTACCGCCATGTTGTAGAAGGGCAGGACGCGGTGCGCGGCGAAGAGCCATCCTGGCATATTCGCGGGGGGAAAGACGATCGGCGAGAACAGCAGGACCATGAATACCAGCGCGTTTGCTATCAGGTTGGTGATCATCGGGTTGGGGATGGCCAGTGCCATGCCGAATCCAACGGATATCGCCATCAGCGCGCACAGCAGCACGGCTGGGACGATGAGGGGGGAGATGCTCAGGTGGGCGCCGTACCGCCAGCTGGCCACCACGAGGGCCAGCACGGCGCCCGGCAGTGACAGCAGGGTGTATAGGAGGAACGTTGAGGTGGCTTGCGCGCTGCGCGGCGCCGGCAGCGACCATATGAAGTCGAACGATCCCTCAAGCCGTTGCTGGCCCACTGCGCCGGGGACCATCACGAACCCGAGCGGGATCAGGGCCAGCGTCGGTGTGCCTGAGGCGATGTAGAGGCCGATGGTGGGGGTGATGCGGGGGTAGAAGAACCCGTACATGATGGCCATCCCGGCGCCCATCATCGCCTGGATCACGGCCATCATCGCGGCCCAGTCCCGGGCCCGGCCGAAGTCGAACCGCAGCATCATCTCCAGGCTGGAGAGCCAGTAGGAAGGCCCCGACCGCGTGCGGGATGCCAGGACAGGCGCAGTGACTGGGCTTGTCTTGAGGCCGTGGTGCTGGACCGCGCTCATCCCCGCCTCCCCAGCGCCCACGCGGAAAGGCCCGTACAAGCCAGCCCCCACACCGACACAACGAGATAGGACGTGCCAGCGCCGCTCACAAACCCGGTAGTCAGTGAGCCGCGGATGATAACGGCCATGTGCCGGAACGGGAGCCACCAGTTCAGCGCCGCAAGCCACCCGGGTAGCTGCTGCACCGGGAAGAGGATAGGCGCGAACCCGAATATCACGAAGACCAGCACCTGCGTGACCAGGCGGGTCGTCATCGGGTTGGCGACGGCGTGGCCGAGGGCATAGCCCATCATCGTCCCGGTGAACGCCGTCAGCAGGGTCGCCGGGACCACCGCCAGGGAGATATCGAAGGAGATCGCATACCGAAGGTCGGCGATCCATAGCGAGATCATCATCGCCGGGACGGCGCTCAGCAGGGTCACGGTGTACCAGGCCAGCGCGGCCACACTCCACGGAACGGGCAGTGCCCGCAGGAACTCATAACCTTGGGTCACCTTCTGGTCCGCGACGAGTTGCGGTCCCAGAACCAGCCCGACCAGGATGATGTTGATCACTGGGACGCCGGTGGAGACGAACAGCGCGACCGAGTCCGGGATGTGCCGGAAGAACAGCCCGATGCCGAGCACGAACCCGGCGCCGGCCAGGATCTGCACGACAGTCACCAGGGGCAGCCACATTCGCAGGCGGGTGAGCTCCCACCGGAGCATCAGCCAGTAGCCGTGCAGCCAGTACCCGGCGCCCCGGCGCACCTCAAGCACCGGCCATGGCTCAGCCTGCGCGACGGCGGCCGGCACCCGGACCCTCCCGGTTCCCGCTCGCGTCCTCTGAGACGCGGCCGGTGAGCTGGATGTACACGTCCTCCAAGGAGGACGCCCCCAGCGCGTACTCCTCGGCCACGCGGGCGCCAATCAGCTCGACCGCCCACCCGATCCCGTGCGCCGCGTCCGCCTCGTCAATGGTGGTGATCAGGTTATGGCCGACCCGGACATGCCGCCGCACCCAGCCCGGCATCTCCGGCGTCTGCACGCCAGGGACGAGCATCACCTGCAGCCGCAGATGCCCCCGGTCCTGGGCCTTCAAAGACGACGGCGTGCCCTCAGCGATCAGGTGCCCGGAGTCGATGATGGCCAGCCGGTCCACCGACTTCTCGGCCTCCATGACATTGTGCGTGACCAGGAAGACAGCACAGCCCCACTCGCCGAGCCTGCGGATCTGTTCCCACAGCAGGCGCCGCCGCAGGGGATCAACATCGTTAGTCGGCTCATCCAGGATGACAACCCGGCCAGGCCAAACGCTGACCATGCCAAAGCCCACCAGCCGCTTGACACCACCCGAGAGCTCACGGCCCAAGGTCTTGCGCCAATCGCCGATGTCGAGTGCCTCGATCAACTCGCCCGCCCGCCGCCTGACCTCATGCTTGCCCCCGCCCCGGATCCGCCCGGTCAGCTCGATGGCCTCATCAACGCGGAACGAGTCGATCGGCATCTGCGCCTGTGGCAGATACGAGCACAGCTGGCGCGCGGCATCGGGGTCGCCAACCAGATCGTAGCGCCCCAGCGTGATCTGGCCTGAGGTCGGCTTGAGCAGGCCGATAGCCTGCTTGACCAGTGTGGTCTTGCCGGCGCCATTGGGACCAAGCAGGCCATAAACCTCGCCGGGATCGACGTGCAGCGTGATGCCGTCATTCGCCCGGACACCGCGCTCATAGATCTTGGTGACGGACTCGGCCCGGAAATTCCAGTCCGGTGCAGACAACGTCCCCAGCCCCCTCACCTTCGCCATCGCCAGTCTCAAGCCGGCACAGCGCGGGAGGTAGAGGCCCCCGTCCCTAACCGGCCGGGACCACCGGCCCTGCGCCAGATTCGCGGCGATTGCCGCAAGACCCGGCAAGGTGGGCGTGGCGGGCCTGGTTGCCGGGGTCGTCAGCGTGGTGGTTGCCGGCCGGTTCGGCGGCGTAGCCAGGGCTTCATGCCGCGCGGCGGTGGGCCAGCCAGATGGTCGTGCTGAGCAGGAGCAGGGAGAGGGCGAGTAGCCAGCCGCCCTCGATCCACTGGAAGGGCCAGAACCGGCTGTCGGGCTGGTAGGTCGCCAGCTGCTCGCGCTGGTAGGCCAGGGTGAGTTCTTCCAGGCTGACCGGGTGCGCCGCCCAGCCCCGCGGCACCGGGTCAGCCGCTCGGCTGGTCCTGACCAGCAGGTGGGCATGCGCGGCACCGTGCCGGGCACCCGGTGGCTGCCGCCGTCGGCCAGCGCACTTGCGCGCATAAATGGCTGATCTGGCAATCAGCGCTCCGGCGATGCTCCGGCGCTGAAAGCCGCGCCGAGTCGAGGGCCGTTGGTCCCTAGTGGGTGAGGCGCGGGGGCATCACACTACAGGGTTAGTGATCGTGTCGCTGACTTCATATCGGCATTGCTGTAATCGGGTGAAAGCCGACACGCTGCCGCCCGTGAAAGGGACTGCCGGGACAGAAGCACCGCAACCGGATACTCGCAACTCCCTGGGGGGGCAGTGAGCGAACCAGATGACATCCCGTGGAAGACGCTGTCCACCGCCCTCGGCGACGTGCCCTTCTTCGTCATCAAGTTCGACGAGCGCGGCGAGTGCACCTCACCGACGGCGCTCGAGCGAATGATTGAGGCGCAGAAGACGGACCTCTTCCTCTTCTCGCACGGCTGGAACAACGATTGGCGCGCCGCAACGGAACGATACGACCGGTTCATCAGCCGGTTCATCGAAGTCCGGCAGGCGGACTGGAATCCTCCCGATCGCGCCTTCCAGCCGGTATGCGCTGGGGTGTTCTGGCCCAGCGCCGCACTGGTCGCGCCCTGGGAGCGAGCTCCGGCCATCGCCGGCGCGGCCGGCCTCGCCGACCCGGACGTCGCGACTCTCGGCGACGCGTTGGAACCCCACGCTCGCGCCCGTTTCCTGGCGATCGCCTCCGATCCGGACGCTGGAGAAAGCGAAGCTGCTGAACTCGCGACAATCCTCGCGCCCCTGCTGACCGGTGAAGAGGACGAGATCGAAACGGGTGAACCCACCACGTCGCCTGGCGATTTGCTGGAAGCGTGGCGGGCCGCATCCACCCACGGCGGGGAGCCGGCCGGACCTCCTGGAGGATTCATCGACGATGACGTCCCCGCCGCCGAAAGGGTGGCTCCCGAAGCAGCAGGGTGGAATCCGCTTACGCTTATCCGTGATGGCATCAGACTGACGACAGTGCTGCTGATGAAGGACCGGGCCGGGCGGGTCGGCGGCAACGGGGTTGCCCGTATGCTGCGGGAAATCGCCGACGGGTGCCCGGGTGCCCGGATTTCACTCGCCGGGCACTCGTACGGCGCGAAGGTGGTGCTTTCGGCGCTGTGCAATGGACCGGCGCCGAGCCGGATCGTCGACTCAGTGCTGCTTCTGCAGCCGGCGTTGTCGTGCTACGCGTTCACCGCCGGCCTCGACGGTCACGTAGGTGGCTATCGTCCCGCACTTGATCGTGTCCGTGAACCGATCGTCACGACGTACTCACGCAACGACGTTCCGCTGACGCGCTTCTTCCACCTGGCGGTTCGGCGGAAATCTGACCTCGCCGAAGCACAGATCGCGGGGCAGCCGCCGTCGAAGTTCGCGGCGCTCGGCGGCTTCGGACCGCAAGGAGTCGAAGCCGATTGGATCGAAATGCCCGCGGAAGGCGAGCCATACCCGCTCGCCGTCGATCGTCGGATCATCGCGGTGGACGGCACGCGCTTTATCTCAGGACATGGCGCGGTCGAGACTCCCCAAACCGCGTGGGCACTGCTGAGTCAGGTGAGGGGATGACGCGATGGCCGCCCAGATTCGATCCGATCTGGATCTGCCGACGCTACGGATCTTGCTGGATCCGGCGCGCACGGACTTCACGCAGGCGGTCTTCCAGCTGGTGCGAGGCCGAGACACGCCCAGCGAGGTCGCCCGGTGCAGCCTTCGCGATCTGGGCCTGCCGGACACACTCGTCGGCATGCGGCCGGTCGCCGACCACACGCTACGCGTACCCCCCGACGTCCTCGCGAGGCTGCAGGTGTCCGTGCCAGGGCTCGGGCCGAGTCCGATGCCCCCGGAGAACGCGCTCTGGCTGGAGTTCCCCAGCCCGCGCGGCTGCCTGTATGTGATGCCGTGGGAACGCCTGCTCGAACCACTCGGACGGAACTTGTTCCGGCTGCCCAACCACCTGGTCCGGCCCCAGGCGCCGGGTCAGAACTTGGAGGTGGCGATCTGTGCAAGCGCGCCGGTCGCCAAGGCGTCCTTCATCGCACCCTCGATCGTCCGTGTGCTAGCCGACCAGTACCTGAGAAGCACCGGCCACGACGTGACGCTGCACCTCTTCACCGACGCGGAGGCATACCCGGCTTTGGACGAAGCCTTCGCGCCCCACGGCGACCGGGTCATCGTCTACGACCCGGCAACGGCGTCATCGTACGAACGGCCCCGGCGGACCATCAGTATCGGCGTCTCAGCGCGCCTTTCGAACCCGTGGCTGCTGTGGATGCGCGACGCTTTGCAGGGCCGTCCGCTCGACTTCGTGCACTTCGTCACGCACGGCTACCTCTTCGGTGATCGCGGTGCCGTCGCAGTCGCGACCGCGCCGACCGAGAACATCGACCAGCGGACCTCACGCTTCATAAGCGCCGCCGAAGTCAATGCATTCCTGTCGCAGGTCGGCGCCTGGGGACTCGTGCTCACCGGGCCGCCGATGAACTTCAGCGAGGCGGGGCTCCGCGAGCTGGCCGACGCCGTTGCAATGGTGCGCCCCGGCATCGCGATGACCCACGATGCGAACCTCGACGCCTCTGGCGAGGAGTTCGGCCTGTGCCTGCGGACGGTCGTCGCCCGGGAGGGCGTTCTCGACCGTCCGTTGCCGTCGGTCACCTGCTGGGTGCACCCGGCATTCGTCGAGTTCCCCCATGAGGACCAGACAGACCTGCATCTGAACGCCGATGGCAGCTCGGCATTCATCGGGCCGGCGACTCTTGACGCCCTCTCCGGGCGCAACACCCAGGCGTGGGTGGCGTCGGCCTCGCGCGCACTCGAGATGCAGCAGGTCCGCTGGCTGCCCGACTCGCTGGAACAGACAGCGGATCCGGCAGCGGTGACCGCACTTCGCAATGTCGCCGATCTCGTGGAGCGGCACGTGGACCGCGCCTATCCGGGCGGCACCGGCGGAGGCGAGTCATGAACCGCATCGTCTTCCAGCTCGGCAGTTCGGTGGCTCCCAACGGGGAACCGTTCCTCTCCATCTCCCTTGAGGAGCCGCCGGTATTCGGCAGTCGCGCCATGCCCTTCACCTGTCAGGCCGGCGATCCTGCATTCGCCGCGCTGAAGGCGGCGGTGCTCGCCGAAGACTCGATCAAGCTCGCGGGCGGTAAGCTGTTCGCGGCGGTCTGGGCACATCCGGATGTTCAGCAGTACCTGCAGACCGCGTTGCAGACCGCCGCCGGCAGCCGATATCCCGTGTACGTCGAGATCGCCACATCCGCCGGTGCCGAAGCTCTGCCCTGGGAGGCGCTGTGCTCGCCGAACGGCGACTACCTGGGCCTGGATGAGCGGTGGGCGCTGGCTCGCATCGTAGAGCCCGCCGCCGAACCCCCTACCTTCTACACGCTCACCCCGCCGCTGCGGATCGCCGCCGTGCTGTCCTGCCTCGGCATCTCCGCCGTGGGTGAACTTGCTGCACTCCGGCAAGCTGTTCAGCAGGCAGGCAGGGACTTTGCGCGATTGCTGGTGATCGCCAGCGAGGAGCAGCTCATCAGCGACCTGCAGGACGAGATCACGGCCGGGACCGCGCCTGAGGTGGCGGCGGTCAAGCTGATGCCGGCCGAGCTCTCAGCGTTGCAGACGATAGTTTCGGATTTCAGGCCGCACGTTCTGCACCTGTTTTGCCACGGCTCGATCGAGGGCACCCCGCACGTCAGTCTGGCGCTTAAGTCGGACTGGGAGGTGCCCACGCCGACGAGCGGATTGCTGGCGGAGGCACGTGATTTTCACGGGTTCACCCGCAACACCGACGACCTGCCGTGGTTGGTCGTGCTGAACTGCTGCGAAGGCGCGGCAGTCGGTGCTGCGGCAGATTCGCAGTCGCTCACGCTCGGCGTCGCACTGCAAGGCATTGCGGCGGCAGTCGTCGGCATGCGAGAGCCCGTCGTGAGTGATACCGCGAATCTGCTGACGCAGACGCTGTATTCGAAGCTGCTCGCCGACATCGCCGCCCGGAGTGGCGATGCCGGACAGCAGCCGCTTGACTGGGCACGCCTGGTCGTTGCCGCGCGTGACAAGCTTGCGCGGATCTACGACGGGATGGTGCTGAGCGAGGCCGCGGCGTCGACCAAGGAGTGGACGATGCCGGTCGTCTATGTCCGTCCCGATGTGTTCCAGCTGCGGGTGGAGCGGCCGCCCGCGCCTGCGCCTTCCGACGCAGTGGCGCCTCCGCCGCTACCTGTACCCCCCTCGGGGAAAACAGCCGCTCGCGTGGCACGCCTCGAAATCGAGGCGCTCCGGGCGCTGCTCACCTCGTTGCCGCCAGATCAAGCTGCCGACCTGAAGGCGGAGGCCGCAGCGCGGATCGAACAGCTTGCGCAGCAGATAGGCCTCGCCTTGCCGGCCCCAGGCCTCGTCCCGCCGGCGACGCAGTGAAGATTCCCGAACTCGTCGCGAGCAGCACCGTCGCGATCGACGCCTACACCGGTGAGGCCGCGGCCACCGGGCGGTTCGCGGCCGATTACCGTGCGTGGGCGCTCGCGACGCCGAAATATGGCCAGCCAACCATGCGGCCGGACCCACCCCACCCAGCGAACTGGCAGGACCCGCGGGTCGGCTGGGGACTGATCCTTCCAGAGCCGCCCGGGCTCACCGCCGAGCAGCTCGCCGGCGCCGGGGACGCTCCGGAACCGGTCCAGGCGCTCGTCGCCGCACGTCACGGGAAGGTGCTGCGATACCGCGCAGGTGCGAAGTTCGCCGACTGGACGCTGCGTGACTACGGCGGCAGTGGCGACCTGCTCACTGCCGCGTCGCCTCTGGGCTCAGGTCCGCGGGAATTGCCAAAGTACCTGTTGATCTATGCGGCGCCCGTCGACGTGCCGTGGCACGTGCAGTTCGCATTGAACCCGGTGCGGTGCGCCGGACGTCTCGACCTCGTCGGTGACGCCCTCGCTAACTACGTCACCGCGCTGATGGGTGGCTGGCCCGATGCCGGTGCCGCGTACTCCAGCCCGGTCGTCTGGGCTGTCAATCACGGAGCAGGCGACATCACCGCCCTGATGCGCGACTCGGTCGCGTCCCCGATCTTCACGGCGCTGAGCGCCGACAAGGAGATGACATCTGCGACTTTCGTCGACGGTTCGTCCCAGATCGCGACTATGGCTGCGTTGTGCGATGCACTTGCCGCCAATCGGCCGGCCCTCGTCGTCACCAGCAGCCACGGCATGACCGGCCCGCTGACCGATGTCGACGCGATGAGGGGCAGCCTCGGACTTCTGGTCGATCAGACGCATGGCGCCATATCGCCAAATGATCTGCTCGCCCACTGGCAGCCGGATGGAGCTATCTGGTTCGCGCAGGCATGTTGCTCGGCCGGCGCAGACAGCCCGTCCGCATACGCGGGGCTATTCGAGCCCGGCACCCTCCTGGATGAGACACTGACGGCTATCACGAAGGTCGGTGCCATGACGTCGCCACTGCCCCGAGCACTGCTCGGGGCAGCAAAACCCCTGCGCGCGTTCATCGGCCACGTGGAGCCGACATTCGACTGGACACTCAGCTTCCCACCGAACCGGCAATTGCTGACAAGTGACCTCATAACGGTGATCTACACCCGACTATGCAGCGGCCAGCCTGTCGGAATGGCGTTGAGCGCCTATTACCCGGCTATAGGGTCACTATTGCAGGGCTACGTAGCGGCGCGGACGAACTACAACGCGACGATCGGAGCAGCAGCGAAACAATCACTCGACATGCTTGTCTACAGCCGGGTCACCTCGCACGATCGCGCGAGTACGGTAATCCTTGGTGACCCGACAGCTGCGATCCCGCTTCCGGAAAGCAGGTCAAACCCAGGGCAGCGGGTGACAAGTCCGCTCCCGCCCGGCGAGTGAGATGCGTGCTCGGATGCCAGCATCCAAGCGGAAGCTGAGCGTTTGCTCAAGAGAGACGGCCACCTTCGTCGCGGGAGGTGACCGGGCCCTCGGCGTGGATACGCTATATTCACCCGAAAGACTCACGTGCCAGTTTCTTTGCAGCCATGGCTGCGTATAACGATCGCGCTAAGTACTTCCGCGGCTTCGCCCGGATCGTTGACAAGACGGCGTCTGGGCGCGTGAGAACTGTGGGACCGGGTCCTGGCCGCTACCCCGAGCGGGTCAATCCCGGCATGCTGTGGAGGTCGGCGCGCGCTGAAGCGATAGCTGGCTGTGCGCCGGCCCAGGGCCAACAGGAGGACCCGTGCCGGCACGGTTCCAGGGAGCGATCTTCGATGTCGACGGCGTGCTCGTCGACTCGCCCCACCAGAAGGCGTGGCGTGAGTCGCTGCGCGAGCTGATGGAGGGCGAGTGGGGCGGCATCCGCGGCCAGACGAGCTGGTCGCCCGGGGCGTTTACACCGCAGGTCTACCAGGAGCAGATGTCGGGTAAGCCGCGGATGAGCGGCGCGCGGGCGGCCCTGGAGTACTTCGGGGTGCCCGATGCCGATACTCGTGCCGGGCAGTACGCCGCGCGCAAGCAGGCGATGGTGGTCCGGCTCATCGAGGCCGGCGACTTCACCGCCTATCCCGATGCGCTGCGGTTCATCATCGCTGTCAAGGACGCCGGGATTCGCACGGCGGCCGCGTCGTCGTCGAAGAACGCGGCACTGTTCTTGCGCAAGATCCGGCTGGACACCTTCGCCCGCGAGCACGGCATCTTCTCGCCGTCTGTGCGGCCGGGCCTGACGCTGCTGGACTTCTTCGACGCCGACGTTTCGGGCCGGGACTTCACCCACGGCAAGCCCCACCCCCAGATGTTCCTCACCGCGGCCCACGAGCTCGGGACCGCGCCTGAAGCCGCGATCGTCCTGGAGGACGCCGCCGCGGGGGTCGAGGCGGCCAAGGCCGGCGGCATGGCCGCGATCGGCATCGCACGGGCACACGACGCTGACCTGCTGTCCGCCGCCGGAGCCGACATCGTGGTCACCACCCTCGACCAGGTGGACCTGGCCGCCCTGTCGGACGGGCGGCTGGCCACGAAGCGACGATGACCCCGCTGGGCAGCACTCCACCCACGGGGCGCCGGCTGTCCAGAAGGAACGAGCCGGGTCGGGATCGAGCAGGCGGCGGACCACGATGCCGTGCCCGGTGATGGCAGGTCGTCACCGAAGCCAAGGACAGTCAGGCCCGGGGAGGGAGGGCAGGATTGAGGACAGTGAACAGGGGAAACGGGAAATTGGGGCACGGTGGGAGAAACGACAGTTCTTGCGGGCGCTGATGGGCGCGAGGAGGTCGCGGATCCGGTGGCAGCGGAACCTTCGGGGCGCGGCTGGCGCTGGCAGCGGTCGCCGTAGGTGGCATGGGATGTACGGGAGCTGGCATGGAGGTCTGGCCGGGCAGCCCGTGGCCGTTGGGTGCTACGCCCGGTGAGGCCGGGGCTAATTTCGCGGTGGTATCGGAGATAGCCGAGCAGGTGGTGCTGTGCCTGTTCGATGCGGGCGGCGCGGAAACCCGTCTGCCGCTGCCGGAATTTGATGACGGCGTCTGGCATGGGTTTGTGCCTGGGGTCAGCAGCGGCCAGCGGTATGGCTACCGGGTGACCGGGCCGTATGATCCTGCGCGCGGGCTGCGGTGCAACCCGGCGAAGCTGCTGCTTGACCCGTATGCCAAGGCGACAGCGGGCCGGCTGGTGTGGGGGAAGAGCCTGCTGGGCTATCCGCCCGGTGACCCCGATGGGCGAAGCGACCTGGATTCGGCGCCGTCGGTGCCGCGGTCGCTGGTTGCTGACCCGTCATTCGCGTGGGGTGCCCACCGGCAGCCCAGCACGCCGTACCGCGACACGATCATCTATGAACTCCACGTCAAGGGGTTCACTCAGACCCGCCGTGACGTGCCGCCGGAGTTGCGGGGAACGTATGCGGGGCTGGCGTGCGCGCCGGTGGTGGAATACCTGGCTGGACTTGGGGTGACTGCGGTCGAGTTGCTGCCCGTCCACCAGTTCATCACCCCGGGGGATCTGGCTAAGCGTGGCCTGGCCAACTACTGGGGCTATAACACCATCGGCTTTTTTGCCCCGCATGACGGCTACTCCGCGGCGGTGCGGGCTGGCCGTGCGGGCGGGCAGGTCGCGGAGTTCCAGGCGATGGTCCAGGCGCTGCACGCGGCTGGGCTGGAAGTGCTGCTTGATGTGGTGTTCAACCACACAGCCGAGGGCGGCCATCTGGGCCCGACGCTGTGTTTCCGCGGGCTGGACAACCCGGGTTACTACCGGCTCGTGCCCGGCGACCTGCGCCGTTACGTCGACACCACGGGCACGGGCAACTCGGTCAATGCCGACAACCCGGCATGCCTGCGCATGATCACCGACTCGCTGCGTTACTGGGTCAGCGTGATGCATGTGGACGGCTTCCGTTTCGACCTGGCCACCACGCTCGCCCGGGAGCGGGGTGATTTTGACCGGCTGGCCGCGTTTTTCGACATCGTCGCGCAGGATCCGGTCATCTCCCAGGTCAAGCTCATCGCCGAGCCGTGGGACGTGGGCCAGCCTGACAGCTACAGCGTGGGCCGGTTCCCGGCTCTGTGGAGCGAGTGGAACGGCCGTTATCGCGACACCGTCCGCGACTTCTGGCGCGGCAGCAAGCGGGTGCTGCCCGACTTCGCCACCCGGATTGCCGGGTCCTCCGACCTGTACGGCGCTGCCCGCCGCCGGCCAAGTGCGTCGGTCAATTTCATCACCGCACACGACGGGTTTACCCTGCGCGACCTGGTCTCCTACAACCGTAAGCGCAACCGGGCCAACGGTGAGCGCAACCGGGACGGAGCCAGCGACAACAGGTCGTGGAACTGCGGCGTGGAAGGCCCAAGCGACGACCCGCAGATCCTCGCGCTGCGCGCCCGGCAGTCACGCGCGTTGCTCGGCACGCTGTTGCTGTCCCGCGGGGTGCCGATGATTCTGGGCGGCGACGAACTCGGCCGCACCCAGGGCGGCAACAATAACGCCTACTGCCAGGACAACCCGGTGTCCTGGTTCGACTGGGACGCCGCCGATGCCGGCCTTACCGCCTACACCCGCCGGGTAATCGCCGTGCGCCGGGCGCACCCGGTGCTGCGCCGTGGTCGCTACCTGGCCGATCCCGGCTACGTCGTCTGGTACACGCCGAAGGGCCGCCCGATGACCGTCTCCGACTGGCAATCGCCGGGCAGGAAATCCATCGCCGTCTACGTCGACGGCACGGTCGCACCAGACCTCGACGCACATGGCCGGCCCATGCTCGACGACGACGTGCTCATCCTGGTCAACGGATCGCCGCGGCCGGTCACCTTCACCATCCCTGAGGTAGGAAAGCAATGCTCCTGGCGCACAGAGGTGAACAGCTTCGATCTGCCCGCCGACCCAGCATGGTGCCAGCCGACAGGCGTCAGTGACACGACCGGCGCACCCGGCATGGTCAGTTCGGGCACGTCGGCCGGCTCGGCTGACCAGGCACAGATCGGCGCAAACGGCCACCTGACAGTCAGGCAGCGCTCTTTCGTCCTGCTACTCGCTCCCCAATCCGGCAGGTGATGAGCTGACGGACCCGGGCATGGCAGGTGCCGCTTTCACTGAGACGCAATTGGCGGCGGGATCGGCTGACAGGTTCGATCGCTGCCGCTGCTGCCGGGAACGCCCGGACTACCTGGCGCGGCTCATGAACCAGGCCTGGCCTGGGCGGGGCGGGGCTGGCTGAACGGGACTTTCTCCCCTTTTCCTGGTGCCAGGCGCAGCGCGATACTGAAGTTGCGGCAAAAGGGGGTGCCGCGGTGAATGGTGTTCCGGGGCAGCCACGCATCGTGGTCGGCGTGGATTCTTCGCGTGCCTCGCTAGCTGCGCTGCGGTGGGCAGCAGGCGAGGCAGGGCTTCGTGGTGTCACACTGCAGGTCGTGTGCGCCTGTGAACCTACCGGAAGGTGGGTGGCGCCGTACGTGTCACACCGCCACCTCCCCACAAAAGACGAGGACCGCGTCATGGCCGCTGCCCGGCTGGCCGATGCCGTGCGGACGGTACTCGGGCCAGCGCCTTCCATCACCGTCACGGTGGAGGTGACCGAGGGCCTGGCCGCCCGGGTGCTGCTTGACCGGGCAGCAGGCGCCGAACTGCTGGTACTCGGCGGCGCAGTTGGTGCCGCACAAGACAGGATCGGCCCAGTAGCGCGCGCGTGCCTTCGTCACCCGCCCTGCCCGGTCGTGGTCGTCGGCACACAGAGCACAGGCATCCCGGTGCCCGTGTGACGGCAGGCGGCCGGCTGCTGCGGCAGGCACGCACATTGCCTGAGCGCGATGGGAACTCTAATATTTGTCTGATAAACAGCTTACGCAGGTGGGTGCCGGGTATGGCATTCGAGGTGGTCGCCGATGCGCTGGAACCCGACAGCGGACGCGATTGGCGCGGCCGTAAGCTGAGACCTACCCAGAGCGGGGGATGGGCACGGTGACATCCGAACGGGACCATGCCGGGAAGACGGGCGGGCCGCGCAGCGGGGCCTGGTTCGCCGCCGAGGGAAGGGCCGGCATGATCTACCGGTCGTGGCTGCGGGCCGAGGGGTTCACGCCGGAGGTGTTCGACGGCCGGCCTGTCATCGGCATCGCCAATAGCTGGTCCGAGCTCACCCCCTGCAACGTGCACCTGCGTGCGGTAGCGGAAGCGGTCAAGCGCGGGGTCTGGCAGGCCGGCGGATTCCCGCTGGAATTCCCGACCATGTCGCTCGGCGAAACCCTGATGCGGCCCACCGCGATGCTGTTCCGCAACCTCATGGCCATGGAGGTCGAGGAGCTGCTGCGGGCCAACCCGCTCGACGGTGTGGTGCTGCTGTCCGGCTGCGACAAGACGACCCCGGCGATGCTGATGGCAGCGGCAAGCGCCGACCTCCCGGCGATCATGGTGACGGGCGGCCCGATGCTGAACGGCAAGTACCGGGGCGCCGATGTCGGGTCGGGCACCCAGGTGTGGAGGTTCGAGGCCGAACTCGCCGCGGGCCGGATGACCCAGGAGGAGTGCGTCGCCGCCGAGAGTGGCATGGCCCGGTCGGTCAGGCACTGCCTGACGACGGGGCACGCGCCCACGATGGCGGACATGGCGGGGGCCCTTGGCG
>OFHK01000107.1_pt1 | contig 26075 bp, 19 predicted proteins | sample 1521951 | NCBI WGS metagenome assembly OFHK01 (sample SAMEA2468436, study PRJEB22500) | soil metagenome | biome: Glassland; feature: Farmland; material: Clay | place: Australia | collected 2013-01-31 | depth 0.55 m
CACGGCTGTCGTCGTGGCCCGGGCCCGGGCCTGGTGCGCGGGGTGGAGGGCCGCGTCGGGGGGGGGCGGCACGGTGATCGCGTTGGCCCGGCTGTCGCCGGCCGGGAAGTTGGGCGTCGAGGTCGCCGGCGGGACGGTCAGGGTCGGGCCGGCCGACAGGTAGCCGCCGGCGGTCTGGTTGACGCCGGTCAGGTTGATCGTCACCGCCGTCGCCCCGGCGGGGACGCCGCCTCGGCCGGCCACCTGGAGGGTCCGCGGCACGTTGGCGGCGAATGCGCCGCTGAGACCTACCCCGATCCGGCTGTCGAGCAGGCGGGCCGGGGTGAGGGCGGTGTAGCCCCATCCGAGGAAGTTATCGATGAGGGTCTGCCAGTAGTCGGTCCGGCCATCGTCGTAGCCCAGTGCCCAGATCCCGACCCCGGCCAGATCCCGGGATGTCGCGAGACCGTACTTGGCGGTCAGGCTGCGAGGCGTATCGAAGTAGGTCTCGCACCATGTCGCTGCGGTCGAGTCGTACGTCGCCAACCATGCGGACTGCTCGGCAGCGTCGTATCCGATCGTCGTGCCAGCCGGGATCTTCGGGATGTCCCGGACGAAGAAGTTCGGGTAGCCGGGATCCCAGCTGCAGGGGGTCGTCCCGCTGGGCAGGCTGGTGTTCAGGGCCGAGTGCAGCGAGCTGTCGACGGTCGGCCGTGTCAACCCGTAGTACGGCAGGCCGATGATGACGCGGCTGAGGGGGGCACCAGCCGCGGCGTAGGCGTCCAGCGACGCGGTCAGGCTCCAGCCGCCATCGGTCCGCACGATCGGGGAGTTGCTGCCGGTCGGGCTCGTCCCGGAGGTCCGGTAGCTGTATCCCATGAGGAAGGCCCGATCGACACCGGCACCCAGCGCGGCGCTCGCCATCTGGGCCCCGGACTTCGCCCCGTTCGTGGCGACCGACACCATCGGGATGCCCGCCATGCTGGCGGCGAACTTGGTGACGTCGATGGTCCGGCCGCCACCGATGCCGGCTACCGCCTCGTAGGAACCGGCCCGCAGCCTCTTGCCGAGGCTGACCGCGCTGTCCACGGTGCCGTCCCCCACCCGGAACACCTCTGCGTCTCCGATGTCCAGCCGGGCGGCCACCCCATCACCGTGCTCACCGGGCCCGACGGCGACGGCGACCCGGCCTTCGGTCGCGATCCTGCGGTCGGCCAGCAGCGCACCCAGGTCGGCGATGGCACCCCGGCGGACGTCGACCGCAAGGGGAGCGGGGAGCAACCGGGCCAGGAGCGGCATGGGCCTCCTCCCTCATGGTGAGCGGCGGTTCCCCCGGAGACCAGCAGCGGATCACAGCGTTGGCAGTACCTGTCCCGCGAGACTAGCAGCGGGCAGCGATCTGCCGGGCCCGCCGCAGGTCGGCGTGGTCGTCGACCTCGACCCAGTCGACCACCCCGATTGACGCGGCCGCGATCTCCCCGCCACGGTCGGCGAGTTCCTGGTAGCCGTCCTCGTAGTACAGGCCGGGGTCACGCCGCCAGGTGGCCTCCAGCGCGTCGGCGAGCGGGCCGGCCGCGTCCGCCTCGATGAGGGTGGCCCCGATGTACTCGCCGTGTGCGAGGGCGGGATCCATCTGCTTGGTGATCCTGGCCAGCAGCCCGCGCTCGTCGAGGATGACCTTCATCTCCTCCTCGGCGAGCGCCTTGACGTTGTCGATCGCGAGGATCACACCGGCCGCGCCGCGGGAGGACAGCAGTGTCTTCTCCACGCTCACCGGGTGAACTGTGTCACCGTTGACCATCAGGACGCCGTGGCGCAGGTACTCGCGTGCCAGCCACAGCGAGTATGCGTTGTTCCAGTCCCGGGCGCGGTCGTTGTGCACGAGTGTCAGCGTCACCCCGTGCGCCTGCTCCAGGTCGGGGGCCCGGTCCGCGATCACATCTGACGCGTGCCCGACCACCACCACGATGTCGGACAGGCCAGCGACCGCGAGGTTGCGCAGGGCGATGTCGAGGATCGTGGTCTCCCCGGCCACCGGCAGCAGGGCCTTGGGCAGCGCGTCGGTGTCAGGGCGAAGCCGCCGCCCGGCGCCGGCCGCCAGCACCATCCCGATCATCAGCGTTCCTCCTCGCTGACCGTCAGCCGGTTCCAGCGGCCAGAACTGCACAAGAGCCACCCAAGATACGCGGTCAGCGCCAGGTAAGCGAACATGACCAGGTGACCGGCACGCCACGCGAGTGGCCTGTCGTCACGGCCTGCCACCGGCCTGCCAGACCGGCCGGAGGAACCCCGCGTCCGGCCGCAGGAGCTCCCAGCCCAGCGTCGCGAGCCCCCAGCCGGCCAGGACGGCGAGCGTGGCCAGCGCTCCCCAGACCGGCGTGATCAGCGCGGTCAGCAGAATCCGCCCGCCTGGTGCCAGCCGTGTACCACGCCTCCGCACACACGCTGCAGGCAAGCGCCATCCCCCAGAGCGCACCGGCTGGCACCGGCCCGCCGGCCACCCAGCCCCGGATCGCCCGGGGCAGCCCCGTTACCGCCCTCGTCATGGTCATGACGGCCCTCCGCACCTGCCATCGGCCGCGGATGGGCGGCTGGTGGCGAGCGGCCGGTGGCGAGTCCGGCCTGAGCAATCCGTACCCCGTCCGGACATGACCTACCGCCAGGCTGGCCCAGGTAGAGTCCGCGTCATGCGGACGGTCGCTGTTGTGCTCGCAGGCGGTTCGGGTGATCGGTTCGGCCCTGGGATCCCCAAGCAGTTGCTGCCGCTAGCCGGCCAGGCACTGATCGAGCACTCCGTCGCCGCGTTCGAGCAGGCGCCGGGGGTGGACTCCATCCTGGTAGTCATGGCCGCGGGTTACACCCAGCAGGCGTCGAGCCTGCTGGCGGGCGGGAAATACAGCAAGCTCACAGGGATCATCGAAGGCGGCGCGAGCCGCACGGAGTCCACTAGGCGGGCGATTGCCGAACTCGGCGGCACCGAATGCGACGTGCTCTTCCACGACGCGGCCCGTCCCCTGGTCAGCCAGCAGACCATCGCCGACTGCGTGGCCGCCCTCGCCGTCCACCGGGCGGTCGGGGTGGCCGTCCCCTCGTCCGACACGATCGCTGTGATCGCCAATGGGGTGATGACGGCCATGCCCCGGCGGGACACCTTGGTCCGGTGCCAGACCCCGCAGGGCTTCCGGCTGTCGGTGATCCGCCGCGCCTATCAGCGCGCCGACGCCGACCCGGGATTCGCCGAGCTGCCGGCGACCGATGATTGCGGGATCGTGCTCCGCTATCTGCCGGAGGTGGCCGTGCAGGTGGTGGCGGGCAGCGAGCGCAACATCAAGATCACCTATCCACGCGACCTGGCTGTGGCTGAGGCCCTTCTCCGGTCCTGACCGACGCGCCTGCGGCGGCACCAGCGGCCGGTCTCCCCGATACAGGTCACAACCTGCTGATCCGGGGCAGAATACCCAGTTTTGCCGGATTATTGAGGTAATCGATGCAATCATGACACCTCATCTACGTTCACCGGCGATGCCGCGGTCGCCCGGGCGGGGGCGAGGGCCGCCGGGCCCGACGTCTGCCGGGAGGTGTGGGCTCAGGTGGCCAGGCTCAGCGTGGTGGTGCCCTTCTACAACGTGGAGGACTACTTCGGGGCAGCGCTGGAATCGATCGCGCGCCAGACTCTCAGTGACCTTGAGGTCATCCTGGTTGACGACGGCTCTGCCGACGGGAGCACGCTCATCGCGAAGAGCTACGTCTCCCGGGACCCGCGATTCCACCTCCTGCAGCAGGAGAACGCGGGCCTCGGGCCGGCCCGCAATGCCGGGGCCCGCCACGCGACCGGCCAGTACCTCGCCTTCGCCGACAGTGACGACCTGGTGAGCCCGCACGCCTACGCCCTGCTCACCGGATCGCTGGACAAGACGGGCTCGGACATCGCGACCGGGGCGGTCAGGCGCCTTACCGCAGTCGGGCCGACACCGTCCAGGCTGCACGAGGGGCCGTTCCGCAAGACGGTGCTGCGCACGCACGTGTCCCGGTTCCCAGCCCTGATGCAGGATCGCGGCGCCTGGAACAAGGTGTACCGGCGCCCGTTCTGGGATGCCCATGGCTTCGAGTTCCCCCGGGGTGTCTACGAGGACGCACCGGTGACGGTCCGGGCGCACGTGCTGGCCTCATCGGTGGACGTGTTCGAGGACGTGGTCTACTACTGGCGGCTCCGCGACTCCGGCGGGCTGTCCATCACCGAGCGCTACCGCGAGCTCGCCAACATCGAGTACCGGATGGGCACCGTCCGTGACGTGGGCGGTTTCCTCGCAGCAAGCGCCCCCGCCCTCAAGCCGGCCTATGACCGATCAGTGCTGATGAGCGACATCCGCCTGCTGGTCCAGGCATTCGAGTACGCCACCGACGAGGACCGGGCACGGATCGCCGAGCTCGCGGCCGGCTACCTGGACACCGTGGACGCCTCGGTCTACGGCACCGTCCCGATGCCCGACCGCCTGCGCGGGTACCTTCTCGGGCAGCGGAAGCTGCCGGAATTGCTGGAGGTGCTGCGCTTCGAGCGCCGTGGCGAGGCGGCCGGCTCTGCGGTGGCGCGGCGTGCAGCCGGACAAGCCCGGTGGTGCGCTCGTTACCCCTTCTTCGGCGATGCTGGCCACGGCATTCCCGACGATATGTACGACATCACCAGTGAGATGACGCTCAACGCCTGCGTGGACGGTGTCGGCTGGCATGGGCGCAAGCTTCGCATCGAAGGCCACGCGTACATCCACCGCGTCAGTTCCGCCACCCCGTCGCAGTGCCGGATCCAGGTCATGCTGCACAACAGCAGGACCCGCCGGACCATCCGGCTGCCGGTCACCCGGGTGTCCCGTCCCGACGTCACGGCAGGCTCAGAGCAGGCCGCCGTCAGCTATGAGTGGTCGGGCTTCGCCGTCGAGATCTCCGCCCGCCGCCTGGCCACGTTGCCCGGTGTCTGGCGTGGGGCGGACTGGGAACTGCGGGTCGGGGTCAGCGGCGATGGCTTCCAGCTGGAAGGCCCGGTCACCGCCGTGCTGCCAGGCTCGGCGCAATGGCCCGAGGGCCGCTGGGTCAGCAGCGACGTGTGGCTGCAACCCGCCCCCGAGCACGATGGACGGTTCGTGATCCGGGGCCAGCAGGCCCGGGCTTATGTGACCGCCTGCACAGCGAGCGAGGACACGCTCGAAATCGAGGGCTGGGCCAGCCACCCGCTCACCGCCGCCACGAGAGTGGTGGCCAGCCGGCGCCAGGGCGGTGTGGCGGCAGTCCGGGTCCCAGCGGAGCCCGTACCTGCCCCCGGTCGCGGCCAGGAGGGGGACGGGCCCAGGGGCAGGCACTCGTTCCGCGCCCAGATTCCGGTGGGCGCACTGATCCGCCCGCAGGACGCCAGCAGCCCGATCCACCGGATGCTTCCCGTCCACGACGAGTTCACCTGGGATGTCTCCCTCAACCCCGGCGAGGAGGGCGCCACCTCCAGGCTGTCCATCGCCGCCGTCAAGGCTGGCGCGCGGGTGGCGCACCGCGGCCGGGAGGTCACCGCGTTCGCGACCCATTTCGGCTCCTTCTCGCTCCTGGAGCGGACCCTGCGGCCGGTCGTCACCAGCCTGGAGTGGACCGCCGATCAGCGCCTGGTCCTGCGCGGCGACTACGCAGGCGGGTGGCAGGACCGGCCGTCCGGGCTGATCCTCCGTCATGTCAGGTCGGGCCGTCAGCACTCGCTGCCACTGCGGTGGGAAGACAGGACCTTCACCACCGAGTTCGCTCCTGGCCCGGCCTCCGGCCTGGCCACGAGCGCCGGGCCGGGAAACCCCATCCCGCTGGCCAACGGTGACTGGCATGTGCTGGCGCCCACACCGGCGGCCGGGGCCGAAGTGGCAGTGGCGCTGGACCGGCGGCTGCTCGCCGGCCTGCCCGGCTATCACCGGATGGGCGTGCACGCGGTGGAGGCGCGGCCCTACAACACCGATGCCCTGAGGCTGCACGTGCGCCTGGACCGCGCGGACGACGAGCGCGGGCCCTTCGCGGCCGGGCAGCTGACCAAGCAGTACTATCCTCGGGCCCGCGCCGAGCCGCTGCGCGAACTCGCCGTGTTCGACTGCTTCGGCGGCCGGACCTACGCCTGCAATCCGCGGGCGATCCACGACGAACTGCGCCGTGTCCGCCCCGGCCTCGAATGTGCCTGGGTGACCAGGGACCTCCAGTTCGGCGTGCCCGAGGGAACCCGCCTTGTTCCCGCCGGCAGCCGCCCGCACTTCGAAGCGCTCGCCCAGGCCCGCTACGTGATCGTGAACGACGAACTGCCGCACTGGTTCCGCCGCCGCGAGGGGCAGACCTGCCTGCAGACCTGGCATGGGACGCCGCTGAAGCGGATCGGGCTCGACATCGCCCAGCCCCAGTTCGAAACCGGGCTGGTCTACGCCGACGTACTCCGGCAGGCCGCCGCCAACTGGGACCTGCTGCTGTCCCCGAACGCGTTCAGCACGCCTGTTCTCCGGCGTGCGCTCGGCTACGACGGCGAGGTGCTGGAAACCGGCTACCCGCGCAACGACGCCCTGCACCAGCCCGGCCGCGACGAGCGCGCCGCTGTCATCCGCGGCCGGCTGGGCCTGCCCGCCGGCAAGCGGATCGTGCTCTACGCCCCGACCTGGCGTGACAATGCCGCCCGGCCATCGGGCGGCGGCTACGGGTTCGACCTCCACCTGGACCTGCAGGCGATGGCCGACGCCCTCGGCGACGACCACGTCCTGCTGCTGCGGCTGCACACCAACGCCAGCAACAGCCCCGCCGCCAACATCGCCAGCGGGTTCGTGACCCCGGTCACCTGCTACCCGGACGTCACCGACCTCCTGCTGATCAGCGACGTCCTGGTGACGGACTACTCCTCCATCATGTTCGACTTCGCCGGCACCGGCCGCCCGATCCTCTTCTACACCTACGACCTGGCGGACTACCGCGACAACGTGCGCGGTTTCTACTTCGATTTCGAATCGCAGGCGCCTGGCCCGCTGCTGACCACCACCGCCGACGTCATCGGCGCGCTGCGCGATCTGCCCGCCGTCCGGCGCACGTACCAGGCCGCCTACCAGGCATTCGCCGGGACCTACTGCGCCCTCGACGACGGCCAGGCGGCCGCCCGCGCCGTGCGCAGGCTACTGGGCAGCCGATAGCCGCCGGATGCTCGCCCGGCTGACGGGGATGAGGTCACGCGGGCTGGTGAGGAACCCAAGCCCCCAGCACATGTGCATGGTGAGCAGGGCCACCGGGAGCCTGACGAGCGCGCCGGCGGTCAGCTTGCGACCTGCCATGCCGGTCACCACACCGAGCCCGGCCAGGTAGGCGGCGGGGACGGCGAATCCCAGCATCAGCCCGCCGAGCCCGGAGACCACCGTCCCGGCCAGGCCGGCCGCCAGCCCGGCGATGATGGCGAGCAGCGTGAGCGGTGCCGCCAGGTAACGCAGGCTGATCGTGCCCGCGTGCTGCCGGCTGACCACCCGACGCCACCGGCCGTAGTGGAAATACTGCCTGGCAAGGGCCGCCACGGTAGCGCGCGGGCGGTACGTGACCCGTAGCTTGGGCTCGAACCAGATCAGCCCGCCCGCCTCGCGGATCCGGTGGTTCATCTCCCAGTCCTCGGCCACCTGGTAGCTCTCGTCGTAGCCACCCACCTGTTCCAGTGCGGTCCGCCGGTATACGCCCAGGTAAACGCTGTCAGTAGGCCCGGCTCGCCCACCAGTGTGGAAGCGGGCGTTGCCGACCCCTGCCGGGGAGGTCATGGCATAAGCCACTGCCTGCTGGAACGGGGTCACGCCCTCGGCGGCCATGACGCCGCCCACATCGTCCGCCCCCGTCTCCTGCAAGGTCCTGACCGCCTGCATCAGGTACCCGGGCGGAATCAGGCAGTGCCCATCCACGCGGGCCACGATCGGGTAACGCGAAGCCTTGATCGCCAGGTTGTTCGCGGCCGGAATGTCTCCGGTGGGGTTGGGCATCACGGTGACACGAGGGTCGCTCTCCGCCAGGCGTTGTGCGATCTCGTGGGTGGCATCGCGGGACGGGCCTACCGCGAGCATCACCTCGATCCCGGCCGGGTACTCCTGGGCGAGCACGTGACCAACCGCCTCGGCCAGGTGCCGCTGCTCATTGCGCACCGGCATGATCACTGAGACCGGTGTGCGGGTAGTTATGGCGGCCGGGTACGAATTGTCGGCTGCGCGCAATGAAGCGTTCATGTTGCGGTCACGGTACCGCGCCGAGGGCCGCACCGTGACCGCAACCTGCCAGGTAAGCGCGTTTTGCCTACTGGCTACACGTTGTCGTTACTGAACTACAGTCCGGAGTCCTCCAGCATCTCGGTCACCAGCGCGGCGATCGGGGACCGCTCGGAACGGACCAGGGTCACGTGCGCGAACAGCGGGTGGCCCTTGAGTTTCTCGATCACCGCCACCACGCCGTCGTGCCTGCCCACCCGCAGGTTGTCACGCTGTGCGATGTCATGGGTGAGCACTACCCGCGAGCCCGCACCGATCCGCGACAGCACAGTGAGCAGCACACCGCGCTCCAGCGACTGCGCCTCGTCCACGATCACGAACGAGTCGTGCAGCGAACGGCCCCGGATGTGGGTGAGCGGCAGCACCTCGAACATGTCCCTGGCCAGCACCTCGTCGATGACGTCCTGGGTCGTCACGGCGGACAGGGTGTCGTAGACCGCCTGTGCCCACGGATTCATCTTGTCCGCCTCTGAGCCCGGCAGGTACCCGAGTTCCTGGCCGCCCACCGCGTACAGCGGGCGGAACACCACCACCTTCCGGTGCTGGCGCCGGTCCATCACCGCCTCCAGGCCTGAGCACAGCGCGAGGGCGGATTTGCCGGTGCCAGCCCGCCCGCCCAGCGAGATGATCCCGATGTCGGGATCGAGCAGCAGATCGAGCGCGACCCGTTGTTCAGCGCTGCGGCCCCGCAGCCCGAATGCCTCCCGGTCGCCCCGGACCAGCTTGACCGACTTGTCCGGCAGGACCCGGCCGAGCGCGCTGCACCCCCCGACCGAGCCCGCGGAGAGCACCAGCCCGGTGTGACAGGGCAGTTCCCGGGCGGCCGGCAGGTCAAGCTTCCCGGTCTCGTACAGCTCGTCGATCTCGGCACCGGTGAGGTCGAGTTCGGCCATCCCGGTCCAGCCGGAGTCGGGAGGCAGTTCAGCGCGGTACTCCTGGGCGGTCAGCCCGATGGATGCCGCCTTCACCCGCAGCGGCAGATCCTTGCTGACCAGGACCACGTCGTCCCCTTCGGCAGCAAGACTGCACGCGACCGACAGTATGCGCGTGTCGTTGTCACCGAGCCGGAAGCCGGGCGGCAGCACCTGCGGGTCGGCATGGTTCAGCTCGACCCGGACGGTCCCGCCCAGGTCACCGACCGGCAGGTCGGCGTCGAGCCGCCCGTATTCGATCCGCAGGTCGTCCAGATGCCGCAGGGCCTGGCGGGCGAAGTAACCCAGTTCGGGATGGTGGCGTTTGGCCTCCAGTTCGGTGATGACCACGACGGGCAGGACCACGCGATGCTCAGCGAACCGGCCGATGGCCGCCGGGTCGGCAAGCAGGACGCTGGTGTCCAGGACATACGTGCGCCGGGAGCTGGCTGCTCCGGTGCTGTCGGTGTCGCTGCGGGTGCTGCTTTGCCGCGATGAGCGGCGGCGGACAGAAGAACTGGCCACTCGTTCTCCCTTGGGCGCCGGGGTAGGCGCCGCGTTTGGACACAGTCGTGTCGATGAGACCGGGACCGGCCCGCGAAAGGCCGGTCGCCGGCCCTTCGCTCGTCTCGCCTGCGTGCCAGGACAACAAGCTCGAGGATGTCGAGGGCCTTCCCGGCGGGCGGCGACGCACCGCCCATCCAGCTCTGACGGTACCCGTGGGGGACGCGTCCCGGAAGTACCTGTGCGATGCGTCACACTCCGGGCGGGTCCCAGGAGATCAGGAGCCGAACCGCCGGTGCCGCGCGGCGTACGAGCGCAGGGCGCGCAGGAAGTCGACCCGGCGGAAGGCGGGCCAGTAGGCGTCGCAGAAGTAGTACTCCGAGTGCACGCTCTGCCAGAGCATGAACCCGCCCAGGCGCTGCTCCCCCGAGGTCCTGATCACCAGGTCGGGGTCGGGCAGGCCCGCCGTGTAGAGATGGTCGGCAATGTGTTCCACGTCGAGGATCTCGGCCAGTTCCTCGATGGTGGTGCCCTTGGTGGCGTGGTCGTGCAGCAGCGAGCGGACAGCGTCCGCGATCTCGCGCCTGCCGCCGTAGCCGACCGCCACGTTCACCAGCAGCCCCGGGTTGGCCGCCGTGGCCTCGGCGGCGTCCTTGAGGATCTGGGCCGTCTCCACCGGCAGCAGGTCGAGCGCCCCCACCGGCTTGACGTGCCAGCCCTGTGCGACCAGTTCCCGCACGGTGCTCTCGATGATCCGCAGCAGGGCTTCGACCTCGGCGGACGGGCGGGCGAGGTTGTCGGTGGAAAGCAGCCAGAGAGTGACCACCTCGACACCGGCCTGACGGCACCAGCCGATCAGTTCGAAGATGTGGTCGGCGCCCTTCTGGTGGCCGTCACTGACGTCAGCGAGGCCCGCCCACCGGGCCCACCTCCGGTTGCCGTCGAGGATCACCCCGACGTGCCGGGGAATCGAAAGCCCGGCCAGCGACGCTTCCAGCCTCCGCTCATACAGCCGGTAGACGAGATCGCGAAACCCCATCCGCACCCTCTCTCCGCTCTGCCATCCTGCCGCCGGACCATTGCCACCGTGTGCTGCCTGCGACCGCCGTGACGGGGCCGGATCCGCGGCTAGCACCTGGGTGAGGGCCCTGACGCTGGGCGGGCTGAGGCGGGCGGGGCCGCGTCGCCTGCCTCCCTGAGCACCGTATCCAAGGATGTCATCGATCGGGCCGGGAACGTGACAGCTCACGTCCCGGCGGCCGGCCCGCCTGGTGGGCTTTGGCCAGCACCGACCATCGTGCCATGTCAGGAACCCCTGCCCTGCGCCAGGGTTACTCATGGCCAGATGGCCAACGGCTCTCAAGCCCCGGTACGCGGCCGGGGCTTGAGAGCCGTTATGCCAGACGTCCGGCGGGTCAGCCGATCGACTTGACGATGGCCTCGTCGAGGCCGGTGAAAGACGTCAGGTACGCCCGGCGCTCCCGCTTCATCCGGGTCACCATCGCCTCGTATTCGCCTATCCGGCCCTGCCGCTCGTACAGCCGGCGCGGCTGGAGGAGTTCGATGTCCCCGACCCCGGGAACCGCTTCGGCGATCTCGTACCCGAAGTCAGGGTCGGTGGTCCAGGTGATCGTGTCCTCCACGATCGCCTGCACGATGGCGGACGAGTCAGGGATGGTGAGCTTCTTGGATCCTTCGTGCTCGTCACCGCCGCCCACGCGGCCGGTGTTGAGCACGAACACCTTCAGCTCGTGGCTGTCGAGCAGTTCCAGCATCCGGTTGCCCATGTCGGACATGTCGCGCGGGAAGAACGGGTTGGTGCCGGGGACGCGCAGGAACTTGCCCTCTTCTTCCTTGCCACCCGCGGATGTGCCGGTGGTCTCGCCCAGCATGAAGTAGGCCGCGGCCTGGGCGCGGTCCAGGCGGGCCACCCCGGGGACGATGTTCTCGTTCCGGTTGAGGATGAGCAGGAACTCGGCGGGCGGGATCTCGTTGGCCGCCCACGGGTCCACGTAGGAGAACGGCCAGGTAGTGCGGCCGTTCTTGGTGTAGGAGGTGTCGAAGAAGTCCACCGTCCCCGTCTCGTCCACCGAGACGTTCTCCAGGTAGGCGTCCGGCTTGGTGGTCGCGTGGTAGATGGCCGGCTCGAACTCGGGATCCAGCCCGAAGGTCTTGGCGAAGCAGCCGTTCTCGGTGGCGTGGACCTGGCCACCGGGCATGAGCGCGATGAAGTCGTCCTGGGCGGGCTTGCTGCCCAGCTGGGTGGTGAAGGTGGTCGTCGTCTTGCCGGTCCCCGACAGGCCGACGATCAGCAGCGCCCGGGCCCGCCCGCCGATGTCGGGCATGACCTTGCATCCGGCGTGCAGTGCGAGCCCGCCGCGGTTGAACACGATGTTGTTCCACATCCGCAGGCCGCCCTTCTTCGACTCACCGAAGTAGTCGGAGTTCAGCACGCGGGTGATGTTGCTGTTGAGGTCAACGGCAATGACGCGGTCGTCCGGGTAGCCCGCAGCAGGCAGATTCGGTGTGTAGATGACGGTGGTGTCCGGCTCCCAGGTCGCCGGGTCGTAGTCATCGCCGACCGGGTAGTACAGCTGCCGCTGCATGCCAGCCACGTTCGCGTTGGCCGCTTCCATGATCAGCCGCCCCCGGGTGCGGAACTCCGGATCCGCTCCGATGTAGCCGTCCACGACCACCATGTGGCTGTCGGCGATGTAGGCCTCCTGCATCGCCGCGATGCGGTCGAATTCCGTCCGAGTCATCGTTTGCCTGGTGGCATTGGTCGAGTCCTCGACGATGTAGGTCGACCTTGTGCTGCGGGAGTCCACCTTCGCCTTCACCGCCACATTGCCAAACTGAGTGACCACAGCGTTCGGCATTTTCTCCGCTAGCTCGCGAAGACGCTCCGCGGTTGGATTCCACTCCACCTTTGCCGCGTTTACTTCGTGCGCCACGTGATCCTCCTCCTGGGCGCGCCTCTCGCACGCTCCACCCGGGCCTGCCTGCCGCCGCGCACGGGTCATCAGCACCCTGCGCTGCGGGATCTGGGGAATGTACCCAGGCGTGGCCCGATCAATTGCGGCCGGCAGGGCAGTTCTGCCTCGCCACGGCGTGACACGGCCGGGGCGATGCCCGGCCGACCGCGCTGTTACCGGGGCACGGAGCGGCTGGATGCTTTGGGAGAAGGGGGAAACAATCGTCCGGCCTGGCAAGGGAAAACCCACATTCGCGGTTGCCGGACGCCACCGGAGGCGTTTTCAGGAGCCTTTGGTTTAGACCTTTGGTTTAAACCGCTGGCGGCATTGTGAAGCTGGTCACGCGCGCGGACCCTCCGCCCGCACCTGCTCGACACGGTGAAGTGCCTCCCGCAAGTCGGACAGCCAGGAGTCCTCGTGCTCGCCGACGAGACGCACGCACCAGGCGAGCGCGTCGCTACGGCTGCGGGCCACCCCGGCGTCCACCAGCGTGTCGAGCACCCGCCGCTCAGACTGGCGGAGCCGGGTCATCACCGGGACCGAGAGTGTGGTGAACATCACTTTCCGGTTCTCGCAGACCACGCCCCAGGACACCTTGCGGCCGAACGTGTGCTCTGCCTCCCGGGCGATCTCGATCCGCGCGTCGCGGGTCTCCTCCCGGAACCGCCGGCTGCGGCCAAGAGCCATGGCGTCGGTCTCGGCCTCCGACCGTGCCGCCGAACCCTCGCTCACCGTGGTCGCCTCGGCGCCCTCAGCGTCAGTGCCTGTCCTTGCCTGTTCCGCTCCCGCGGGCGCCGCCGACGGCAGGTGCCCGATGATCGTGATCTCCTCCCGGTCGACCAGGATCTCCGGTGCGGCTGTGAACCAGGTGTCAGGCAGGCGGCCGGTGAACCAGCCCCGTATCTGCTCAACTTGATGACCCTGCGAGCCCCGCTTCTCTGTACTCATGTAATTATGATTACATACTGTTTGCGCCGGAGCAATCCCTGCCCGGGCCGCCCCGTCCTCCCGCGCCGTGGCCGATCCGGGCTGCTAGCACGACCCAGATCGGCCACGCCTGCGGGGAGCGGTTCGCTACCAGACGAGCCGTGGTCCGAAAGGGCTGCTATCACAGCCCAAAATCACCACGGCAGCCGATCCAAGCTCGCCACGTGGTCATTTTGAGCAGGTCCCAGCCCAAGATGACCACGTCCTGGCAGGTCCATCGCCCCCAGCGCCGTGGAACGCGGCAAGTAAGGCCTGCTATCACGGCCCGAACCGATCACCTCCCCGGCGCCAGCCGGGAGCAGAGCGCACGTCCGCAGCTGGGGGAAGCGGCGGGGATCAGCCCACTGGGGAGGCCGCGGCAGCAGCCGCTGCCGCAGGTGAGACGGCCACCGCACCAGCGAAATCGCTGCCCAGGTCTGCCGGGACGATCTCCACGTTCATGCCCGGCTCGGGAGCCTGGATCATCTTGCCGCTGCCCAGGTAAATGGCCACATGCGAGATGTAGCCAGGCGCCGTCGGGTCGGTGTGGTAGAAGAGCAGGTCACCTGGCGTGAGCTGGCTGACCGCCACGGCCGGCCCGGTGCGGGCCTGATCCGCGGCGACCCGCGGCATCACCACTCCCGCCTGGGTCATCGACCACTGCACCAGGCCCGAGCAGTCGAACGCGTTAGGCCCGGCCGCTCCCCACACATACGGCATGCCGACCCGGCTGACCGCTGCCCGGAGGAAAGCTGTGACCTGGACCGCCGTCAGCAGAGCCCCGCCGCTGCCGGCGGCGTTCGCCACCCCGGCGTTCCCGGGGGCGGCCGCGGCCGGCGGCGCGACCAGTGGCTCGACCGCCGCCGTCGGCGGCACTACTGCCTTGATCCTCTTCTCCAGCCCAGGCAAGCTGGCGTGCGGGGCGCTGACGATGATCGCGTTGTGCACCGGGAAGCCGAGCGAGCGCGCCACGGCATGGGAGACGACCGCATCGATGCCCGCGATGCCGACCGTGCCGAGCCCGCCGACCTGAAGGTTCTCCGGTTGCCGGCCGACGACCTGGACCATGCTGCCGGCCGGGAGGTTGTCCAGCCGGCCCATCGTGTAGGAGACGGCCATATCGCCAGCGGCGACAGTACGCCACAGCGTGGTGTTGGACGCGGTGGGCTTAGCGGCGAAGCGGCGGAAGGCGGAGGGATCCACTCCCAGGACATTCGCGTCCTTGCCGTTCACCGGCACCTTGGCGGCCTCCACGGGTTCGGCCGCGCTCACGCCGGGCAACTGCCGTACTGCCGAGGCCACCGACGCAGGCAATGGCGTCTGCGACACGACCAGCACGTCGGCGGGCAGCAGCCGGCGCAGCGGCGCCACCGCCGGCAGCGCCACCGCGCCCCCCGGCACCGGGACAAGCGCCGGGGCAAGCTGCGCCGCTCCCATCACGCCGGGACCGGTATCGGGCACCGAAGGTGCCCGATAGCCCGCTGGCCAGCCCGCGGCCACGGCCAGCAGCGCGGTGGCGGCACCGAGCACCGGGCCCCGGATACGCAGTAGCAGGTCCGCTGCGCCTCGCGCGCGGTGACGGCGGTCTGGCCCGCCCAGGACGTGCCTGATCCGGCGCACGCCGCATTTCTCCAGCCTTACCGTCCCAGGTACCACGCCCGCCTCTATACCCATCACCGGGGGCGTTCTACCCGCGCGGTGCTCCAGCCGGGTAGGCAAGAACCTCCCGCAGATCCATGGGATCGGTAACAGGCGCCCGGCACGTGAAGTTCCGGCAGACGTAGGCAGCTGGAACACCTCCCACCATGACGCGCCCGGCTAGCAGCGGCACCGCTGCCAGGGCACTCACCTCGCCCGGGACGTCATCTCGCACGCCACCGGTGCTCCGCCCACCGTCACCAGCGCTCTCGCCGCCAGCCCCGTCGCCGTCAGCAGCCCGCTTGCCAGCACCAGCCCCCTCGACGTCGCCCAGCGCGATCACCGCCCCCGGCGGCGCGGCCAGCAGGGCCGCCCGGTGCAGAGCCATCGTGCGCGGGTCGCCGGCCGGGCCCACGATCGCGATCTCGGCCGGGCCGGCGATCGCAGCTTCAGCCACTGCCAGGCCGGCACCCGCGGCCCGTGGGTACCGGGCCGCGATAGGGGCAAGCACCCCGAGCGCGGCGATCGCCGCGTCCCTGTGCCGTGCCGACCCGGTGAGGGCGCCATAGCCGAGCAGCGCGCCGGCTGTGGCGAAGGCCCCCGACGGGGTCGGGCCGTCGACCGGCTCGGCGGGCCGGTACACCAGCGCCTCGGCGTCGTCGGCCGTGTCGTAGAAGCCGCCGCCGCCATCGGTGAACCGGGTGAGCGCCGTCTCGAGCAGTTGCCCGGCGAGCGTCACCCAGCCCGCCTGACCGCTCACCCCGGCCAGGGCCAGGAGTCCCTGTGCCACGCAGGCGTAGTCCTCCAGCACGCCGGCGCTCGGGCCGGCCATCCCCGCCCGGGAGGTCCGGGCCAGCCGCTGGTCGCGCAGGTGCACCCGGGCAAGCAGCCCAGCCGCGTCGCTGGCGGCACTGACGAACCCTGGCTCGGAGAGCAGCAGCCCGCACTCGGCGAGCGCGGCGATCGCCAGCCCGTTCCAGGCGGCGACCACCTTGTCGTCGCGGCCGGGACGGACCCTCCGCTCGCGTGCGGCACTCAGCGCTTCAGTCACAGCCGCGAAACGCTCCACATCGCGGGCGTCGGCCAGCAACTGCAGCACCGAGCGGCCACCCTCGAAGGTGCCGGCCTGCGTCACCCCGAAGGTTTCCGCGGCGAACCGCCCGTCCTCAGCGCCGAGTTCGGCTTCCAGCTCAGCGGGAGTCCAGGTGTAGAAGAGCCCCTCCTCGCCCTCGCTGTCGGCATCGAGCGCGGATGCGAAGCCCCCTTCCGCCGTGCGCAGTTCCCTGATCATCCAGGTGCACGTCTGATGAGCCACCCGGCGGGCCAGCGGATCGCCGGTGCGGCGCCACAGGTGCGCGTAGGCGCGGGCCAGCAGGGCGTTGTCATAGAGCATCTTCTCGAAGTGCGGCACCACCCAGCCGGCATCCACGGAGTACCGCGCGAAGCCGCCCCCGAGCTGGTCGTACATGCCGCCCCGGGCCATCGCCCGGGCGGTCCCCACGGCCATCGCAAGCGCCTGTGCGCCGGTACCCGCGGCGTCGCCGCCATTACCGGCGCCGGGACGTTCGGAGTGGCGGAGCAGGAATTCCAGCACCATCGACGGCGGGAACTTCGGCGCCCGGCCGAACCCACCGCGGCGATCGTCATAGCCCGCGGCCAGCGCCAGGACCGCCTTGTCGCACACCGCCGCCAGGTCAGCCCCGGGTGCCTGGCCCCGCAGCGGCTCGGCCCGCTGCGCCAGGGCGGACGCGATGGTAGCTGCCTGCCCGGTGACACTCCCCCGGTCCTCCCGCCAGGCTCTGGCCACCCCCAGCACCAGGCGCTGGAAGTACTCCCGCGGGAAGTAGGTCCCGCAGTAGAACGGCTCACGGCCGGGCGTCATGAACACGGTCATCGGCCAGCCGCCCTGGCCGGTCATCGCCTGGGTAGCCGCCATATAGACCGCATCCACGTCGGGACGCTCCTCGCGGTCGACCTTGATCGCCACGAGGTTCTCGTTCAGCAGCGTGGCGGTTTCCGGGTCCTCGAAGGACTCATGGGCCATCACGTGGCACCAGTGGCAGGCCGAATAGCCGATCGACAGCAGGACCGGCACGTCCCGCTCGCGTGCCTGGGCGAAAGCCTCGTCGCACCAGGGCCACCAGTCCACCGGGTTCCCCGCGTGCTGGAGCAGGTAGGGACTGGTGGCGTCGTTGAGCCGGTTCATCGCAGCCCTTTCTGCCCGCGTCAGCTTGGTCCAAGCCTGCCCCGTTCCCGCGCCGCCCGGCCACCGCGGCGCACCGGCGGAACAGATTGCACCGCCGGCCTGTTATTGAATACGATTCCCGCTATCGTTTTCATCCCACCGGGGGCTGAGTTGATCACTCTAGGGCGGGTGCTCTTGCGCGTCACGGCCGGCCTCAGCGTCGCGGCTGCGGTTGCGGCCTGCGGCGCAGCCGTCCCCGCCGGTGCGGGCGCGCCGGGCCGGACCCGGGTGATCAAGGTGGTCGCCGCGGAGAACTTCTGGGGCAGCATCGCCAAGCAGCTAGGCGGCTCGCATGCCGCCGTGCTGAGCCTGGTGAGCGACCCGAACGCGGACCCGCACGAGTTCGAGAGCACCGCCGCGAGCGCACGTGCGGTCGCGGTCGCCGACTACGTGATCCAGAACGGGGCTGGCTACGACGACTGGATGACCCGGCTCATGGCTGCCAGCCCCAACCCCCGGCGCCGGGTCCTGTCGGTCGGCGCTCTGGTCGGCAAGCACCCGGGCGACAACCCGCATCTGTGGTACAACCCCGCCTACGTGACCGCGGCGGAGAACCGGATCGAGGCTGACTTCAAGGCGCTCGATCCGCGCGACGCCGCCTACTTCTCCGCCCGCCGCGCGGCCACCGACGCGGCCTTCAGCCGTGTCCGCGGCTTGCTGGCGCAGCTGCGGCGCCGGTTCGCGGGCAGGCAGGTCGCAGCCACCGAGACCGTCGCCGTCTATCTCACGCGTTATCTCGGCCTGAAGCTGATCAGCCCGGCCGCGTTCATGACCGCGGTGTCCGAGGGCAACGAGCCTTCGGCCGCCAGCGTCGGGCAGTTCGAGCGCCAGCTCGCAGGGCGGCAGGCGGGGGTCCTGCTGTACAACGAGCAGACCGCCACCGCCCTGACCACCAGCATGCGGGAGCTGGCCATGCGGGCGCACATCCCGGTGGTCGGCATCACCGAAACGATCCAGCCGCCGGACGAGAGCTTCCAGCGCTGGTTCGGCGGGGAACTGGCGGCCCTGGGCTCCGCACTGAGGGGCCAGCGATGACTGGTGCAGCCGGGCAGGTGAGCCGTCCGGAGACCGTGATCGAGGCATCCGGGCTGGCGTCGGGATACGGCGGGCGGATCGTGTGGTCCGGCGCCGACTTCACGGTCGGCGCCGGCGAGTTCCTCACCGTGCTCGGGCCGAACGGGGCAGGCAAGTCCACACTGCTGCGGATGCTGCTCGGGCTGCTGCCGCCGGCCGGGGGGGAGCTGCGGGTGTTCGGCGGCCCGCCGCGGCGCGGCAACCCCAGCATCGGGTACGTGCCGCAGCGGCGCGCCCTCGACCCCGAGCTCACGATCGGCGCCGCCGACCTGGTCGGGCTGGGCGTGGACGGTCACCGCTGGGGTGTGAGGCTGTCGCGGCAGCGCGGCCGGGAACGCCGCACGGCGGTGGCGCAGGCGCTGGCGGCGGTTGGGGCGGCCGGCTACGCGCGCCGGGCCACCGGCCGCCTGTCCGGCGGTGAGCAGCAGCGCCTCCAGCTCGCCCAGGCGCTGGTCTCCCGCCCCCGGCTGCTCCTGCTGGACGAGCCGCTGGCCAGCCTGGACCTGCGCAGCCAGCACGCGGTCAGCCGGCTGGTCGCCGACTTGCGCGACACCCAGGGTTTCGCCGTGGTGCTGGTCACCCACGATGTCAACCCGGTGCTGTCGTTCACCGACCGGGTGATGTACATCGCCGCCGGCGGGGTATCCGTCGGCACTCCCGGCGAGGTGATCACCAGCGAGAACCTGTCCCGGCTCTACGAGGCCGAGGTCGAGGTGCTCACCGACTCGCGCGGCCGGGTCTTCGTGGCCGGGCTTGAGGCCGAAACCGCCCACCCGCACTCACCCGGGGGGACTCACTGATGATGAGCACACTCGCGGGCGGCAGTCCCGCGTTCCCGAGCGTGATCTGGAGCTGGAACCTGATCGCAGACATCCAGAACATGCTCAGCTTCGCCTTCATGCGTAACGCCTTCACGGCCGGGACGGCTTCTGCCATCGCCGCTGGCCTGGTCGGCTATTTCGTCGTGCTGCGCGGGTCCAGCTTCGCCGCGCACGCGATCTCCCACATCGGCTTCGCAGGCGCCGCCGGTGCTCTGCTACTCGGCATCAACCCGATCCTCGGGGTCGGCGCGCTCAGCCTGGCCGCCAGCGCGGGGATGGGCGCGCTCGGAAAGCGGCTGCGCGGCCGGGACGCGGTGATCGGCCTGATCATGGCGGCATCGCTGGGACTGGGGGTGCTGTTCACCACCATGTACCAGGGCAACGCCGCGAACGCGCTGGCCTACCTGTTCGGCCAGATCTTCGGGATCAGCGCGGGCGCCGCCCTGCTCACCGTGGCGACCAGCGTGGTGGTCCTGCTTGCGCTCACCGCCCTGTACCGGCCGCTGCTGTTCGCCTCACTCGATGAGGAAGTGGCGCAGGCGCGGGGAGTGCCGGTCGGCCCGATCAGCGTCGGCTTCCTGCTGCTGATGGCGCTCGCGGTGACCGAGGCGGTGCAAGTCTCCGGGGTGCTGCTCATCTTCGCGCTGCTGATCGCCCCGGGCGCCATCGCCGAGCGGATCACCCGCCGGCCGGCCAGCGCGCTGGCGGTCTCAGGCGGCCTCGCGGTGCTTATCACCTGGATCTCCCTGACGCTGGCCTACTACACGCCCTACCCGGTCAGCTTCTATGTCCCAGCGCTGGCCTTCGTGCTGTACCTGGGGGCACGCCTGGCCACCACCGGGCACGGCCTGCGCGGGCTGCTGCCGGGCGGGCATGTGCCCGGGCGCCGTCCTCGCGGAGCCAGGGCAGCGGGGCGGCGGGCTGCTACGGTGCGCTTGTGAGTACTCCGGCCGAGCCCGGATGGGGCCGGGGCACAAGAGTGCGGGGAACCCGGCAGGCCGAGGCGCTGGCCTCGGTCCTGGCCAGCCTGCCCGGGTTCTTGAGCGCGCAGCAGATCCACGCCGAGCTGAGGCGCCGGGGAGAACGGATCGGCCTCGCTACCGTCTACCGGCATCTGCAGGTGCTCAGCGAGGACGGCCGGGTGGACACCATCCGCGACCCCAGCGGGGAGACCCTGTACCGCCGGTGCCGCAGCGAATCCCACCATCACCACCTGATCTGCCGCTCCTGCGGGGCGAGTGTGGAGGTCGAAGGGCGGGCGGTGGAGCAGTGGGCGGACAAGGTGGCCGCCGAGGCCGGCTTCACCGCCGTCGATCACACTGTCGAGCTGTTCGGCCTGTGCCCGCGCTGCGGAGCAGCCTGACCAGGTCTCCTAGGGCACGTAGCTGTACTGGGTATGCCAGGAGGCCCCGCCGTCGGTGGTCATGACGATGCGCTGGCGCTGGATCTGGCGGGCCGGGTTGCGGTAGTCGTCGAAGTTGCCGACGACCCACCCGAGTTGCGGGGTCATGAAGCTGGCCCCAGCCGCGGCAGTGAGCCCGCCGATGTTCCCGCGCTGGCTGATGACAGCGCCGGAGTTGGTCACCAGATCCCACGGCACGGTGCCGTTCCCGCAGGGCGGGCACGAGCCGATGACCACGGCCGTGGTCTCGCTGATGGCAGACAGCGGTCCCGGCTCGGTTCCCGGGCCGTTCGCGGTGACCTTGACCCCAGGATGCGGGAAGTACTGCTCGGCGAAGATCGCCTTCGCCCCGGACGGGCCGGCGTGGTACCCGATGAAGGGCTCGTGGTTCATGGCGGCGTCCATGCCGATGTCCAGGCCCCAGACCGCATCGGGACCGGCACACTGAACGGTCATCAGGAATGGCGGGCTGCCGGAGCCGGTCACCCCGCGTGCGGCCAGCGTCCAGGTCGAGCCGCCGTTCACCGTGCGGTACAGGCGGCCATGCGCGCCGAGCCAGCCACGCATCCGGTTGGTGAAACATGCGCTCTGAACGTCGGCTGGGGCGTGCACGCCATACCAGCTCTGCCCGCCGTCGACGGTGGCGAGCAGCGCGCCGCCGCTGGGCGGCACCGGCTGATACGCCGTCGCGGTCCCGCCGGCGACCGCGAAGCCCAGCGACACGCTCACGAAGTGCACCGCGTCGATCAGCGGGCACGGCTCGGGCAGCGCGTGCCAGTGCGCCCCGCCGTCGGTGGTCGCCAGCACCGTGTTCAGGCCCACCGCCCAGCCGTCACTGGCATTGACGAAGTCCAGCGAGGCCAGTCCCAGTCTGCCCCGGTCCTGGATCTGCCAGTGCGCTCCGCCGTCGCTGGTGGCGAGGATCCGGTCGCTGCCGGCCACCCATCCCTGCTGCGGGGAGACGAACTGCACCCCGGTGAGGCCGGGCGCTACCCCGGTCGACCCGGTCTGGCGGCCGCTGGGAACCGGGCACGGTGCAGCCGGGCCGGGTGTGCCCCGGGCTGCCTGAGACGACGTGACAGCCGATGCTGCCGCGGCCGTGGCCGCCGGCGCCCCGCCCGGCGCCGCCCCACCCGTTCCTGCTGTGCCACACGCGGCCAGCGCCAGGCATCCCGCCCCGGCGGCCATCCGTCGAATCCGCATACCACTTGGACGGCAAAGGTGCCCGCGAAGTTGCCACCACTCCCGCGGATGTGGGCGGCCCGGGCGGGTGGCCGGGCCGGGGCAGCCGGGGCGCCTGCGACCTGCGCGGCGGCCGTGTTCAGGGCATCAGGCCGGTGGGCTGGTGCTCGCCCAGCGCCCAGTACTCGAACAGGCCGTAACCCACGGCCGGCTCCTGCCCGGCGCCCCGGGCGCACTCGAACCTGGCGACGCTGTCCACCATGCCCCACATCCGCGCCCGGTCCCCGTCGTTGGACAGGTCGTAGGTGACGCCCTGGACGACGAGGTCGCGCCCCTGGTACATGCCGTGCTTCCAGTTGGGCTCCAGGCCGTACCCGGTGCCGACCATGAGCGAGACGGGCAGCAACGGCGTGACGGTCACCCCGAACGGCTGACCGCCGGGCGGCTCGAAGGACAGGACCGCCGACTGCACGTCCCGCGTGCCGGGCGCGAAATCCGGCCGGTAGCCGGGCCTGCCGAGCCGCTCGGGCGGCCGCGCGGGATCGGCCCACACCCGGACGGCGCCCTCCAGGATCCGCTCGCCCTCCGCGTCCTCCTGGACGATCGCCAGGATCGAGAAGCCGTCGAACTGCATCGGGGCGTACATCCAGTAGAACTGGGCCGGGTTCTTCGCCTGGATGCCCGGGGGCTCGGGCTCGCCGACCGGCCGCACACCCCACGAGCGGTCCCGGGAACCCCACCACCGGTCTTGCGTGACCGTGATCGCCTGGTCGCCGGCCTTGATGTGCCCGCGCCAGGTGCCGGTCTGGGACAGGCGCATCGAGTCGAACACGGCCCGCTCCTGCCAGCGGATGAAGTGCCTGGGCTCCAGCTGCGCCGGGATGGTTCCTTCCCAGGTCAGGTCAAAGTCGAGGCCGAACTCGTTCGGCTCGAGGATGACCCGCAGCGTTTTGAGGCCCTCGATCACCTCCACCCGCAGCGGCCCGACGCTGGTGTCCATCCGGTCCGCGCCGAGTTCGCGCGAGGCACGCACCACCTGGTGCCTGCCGCCCTGCCGGAGCAGGGCGAAGCCGTCGGTGACACCGAGGTTCGGGTACTGGCCGATGCCGATGATGAGCATCAGGTCACCCGAACACGAGTGGCAGTTGAAGTAGTAGCGGTCGTAGAAGTTGCGGTCCGAGGTCGCCGGGTGCCGCATGACCTGCGCCACCTGATGGACCGGGTAGTCGTCGAGCGGGGAAAGAGTCATCACGATCCCATCGGGGCCGGCACGGTCAGCTCGCCTCCCGGCGGGGGCAGGCCGAGGGTCCTGGCCAGCAGCTGGCTGGCGGTGTTGTTGCGGGGGAAGTCATTGTCGGGTGGCACCAGCTCGTAGTGGACGAACAGCTGGCCAATCCTCGCCATGATCGCGGCGAACTTCAGGCCGGACAGCACCTCGTAGTAGTCCATGTGCCGCATCGGGCGGCCGGCGAGCTGCTCGTACCGCGCGATCGTCTCGGCCGCCGAGGGAAAGCCGGGCAGCCGCGCCACGCCGCAGCCCTCACCATGATGCCGGTCCAGGTACAGGAACCAGGCGAGATCCTCCTCCGGCTGGCCGAGGGTCGCCATCTCCCAGTCGAGTACGGCTGTGAGGTCACCGCCGGAGTACATGATGTTGCCGATCCGGGCGTCGCCCCAGAGCAGGACGGGCGGGTCCGGCTCCGGCGGCCGGTGCTCGCGCAGCCACCGCAGTGCGGCCTCGGCGACAGGCACCGAGCCGTCGTATCCCCACGCCAGGTAGTTCTCGTAGTAACCGAGCCGCTGCTCGATGCCGGTCGCGCCATAGCTGGGCTGGTCCACGAAGCCGAGCCCGAGCGTGTCCACGGCGAGGCTGTGCACCTGCGCCAGCACATCGAGCCCGGTCCACCACATGCGCTGCCTGGTCTGCGGGCTCACCTCGGTGACCCAGCCACCTGTGTGGTAGGGCGGCATATCCGTGGGCGCCTCCCCGTCCACCCTGCTCATCACCAGGAACGGGGCACCGAGCACCTCGGGCGCGGGCTCGTACCAGTGCACCGTGGGCACCTTGACCGGCGTCCCGGCGAGGATCTTCAGCAGCCGGTACTGCTCGCCGAAGCGCGGCTCCGGGAAGATCTGATGGCCGGTCGGCGCCACCTTGGCGACGTAGCCGCCGCTCCGCTGGCGGCCGCCGGCGTGCCATTCCGCATCGAAGATCAGGGTCTCCGCGGAGAAGCCGGTGGTAGCGGGCGTCTGCACATGCGGCACGCGCACCGCGGTGGCGCCGGGGAGAAGCGCGGCCAACCAGGCTTCGAGTGTTGCCCTGGTCACCTCGGGATCACGCTGGTCAGGCACTGGCACAGGTCCCACCTCCACCGCGCGGCAGGTTACGGGAAAGTGAAACACGTTCTAACTCTTGGCGTGCCGCCCGTCAAGGAACCAGCGCACCCGGCCCGCACGCGTGAACGATAGCCGCTGCTTGCGGCGTGACATCATGCTCGGATGCGTATTCTCCGTACCCCCGACGATTGCTTCACGGGCCTGCCTGGCTTCGGGTACACCCCCCGTTATGTGGATGTGGGCGATCTGCGGATGGCCTACGTGGAGGACGGGCCGGCCGACGGCGAGCCTGTGCTGCTGCTGCATGGCGAGCCCAGCTGGTCGTTCCTGTACCGCACGGTGATACCGGTGCTCGCCGGTGCGGGGTTCCGGGCGATCGCCGCGGACCTGATCGGGTTCGGCCGGTCGGACAAGCCGGCTGAGATCGGCGACCACAGCTACGCGCGGCATGTGGACTGGGCCGCCACATTCGCGTTCGGCCAGCTGGACCTGCGCGACCTGACTCTGGTCGGGCAGGACTGGGGTGGCCTGATCGGGCTGCGGCTGGTCGCCGAGCACCCGGACCGGTTCGCCCGGGTGGTGGCGGCCAACACCGGGCTGCCCACCGGCGACCATCCCATGCCCGACATCTGGCTGCAGTTCCGCGACGTGGTCCGCACCGCGCCGGCGCTGAGCGTGTCCCGGCTGGTGCAGGCGGGCTGCCAGACGAGACTGCCCGCGGCCGTGCTCGCCGCCTACGACGCACCCTTCCCCGACGAGAGCTTCCTGGCCGGGCCGCGCGCGATGCCCGCGCTGGCGCGCTTTTCGATCGGACGGCTCCCCCGCACCACCGCCGAGGCAGCCCGGCGTGCGCAGGAGGAGGCCCGCTTCGTCGCCGTCCGCTGCCCCACCTGGACGTGATCGCAGGCCTCCCCGGTGGACAGCCTGCACGACCCGCTGGCACGGGCGGGCACCCGGGAGCGGCAGGCCAGCGACAGCGCGCTTGACCAGAAGCGCGTTTGACCAGGAGAGAGAGAAGAGGAGTTCAGAGATGGCCCACTACCACGCGACCGTGGAGTCGCGGAGTTCAGACACGGAGACGTTCGGCTACCTGGCGACCTTCAGCAATGCGGCGGAATGGGACCCCGGAGTACTTGCCGGGGAACAACTGGATCCCGGCCCGGTCAAGACCGGCAGCCGCTTCCGGCTCGTGGTGCCCTTCCTGGGGGTGCGCATATCCCTGACCTACGAGGTCATCAGGTTGGTGCCGGGCCGGGAGGTGCTCCTGCACGCCACCAATGGCGTGCTGCAATCCACGGACTGGATCGTGGCAACGGACGCAGCGGACGGCTCGACAGTCAGCTATGACGCCGAGGTGCGGCTGCGGGGCCCACTCCAGGTGCTCGACCCCGTCCTGCGGCCGGGTTTCCGCGTCGTGGCGGGACGGGCGGGGAAGACCGCCGTCCCGGCTCCGTTCGACCCCGTGGGGGGGGCGCAGTTGCTGACGGGAGCGGCGCCTCTCTACGTCCGCTCGAAGCTCGAGATCGGCATCGGCGAGATGTGCTCGATCTCGATCGAGCCCTTCCGCCGCCCGCCGGGGAAGATCGCGGCACCTCGTCTCTCGCGATACCTGGCCGGACAGTGACAGGTCGAGATTAGTCGCGCGCGAGGCTGGGGTGCCCCTCCGCGAAGGCCTCGAGCGTCCGCGGCGAGTCGACCGGCGACGCGTCCGCGCCGCCCAGGACCTGACGCACGAGATTCGTCAAGACCCTGCCGGGCC
>OFHK01000108.1_pt1 | contig 26005 bp, 22 predicted proteins | sample 1521951 | NCBI WGS metagenome assembly OFHK01 (sample SAMEA2468436, study PRJEB22500) | soil metagenome | biome: Glassland; feature: Farmland; material: Clay | place: Australia | collected 2013-01-31 | depth 0.55 m
GGGGCGGGGCATCGAGGGGGGGAGGGGGGGGGGGGGGGCGGTGTGGGGGTGTCAGGGGTGGGGGGGAGGGGGGCCGGCGGGGGGGCAAGGGGCCGGGGCTGACGGGTGGGGACTGGGAGCGGCAGCGCGCACCCGCAGGGGACACAGGGGGCTCACCAGCGTCATGCCAAGACCCGCCACTGGCAGCAGGAGCATGCTGGCGATCCAGGCCAGGCCGGTCATGCCGGCCGCCAGGTAGACGATCCAGAGCACCAGGCCAGCCACGGCAAGCCCGAGGTGAGCGAAGTTCATGGCCGGCGAGGGCCCGGTACTGCCAGTGCGGGCGCGGCGGAGGCCACCGCGGACGACCCACCTTGCCATCATCACAAGGCCAAGACCAACGGTGATCAGCCATGCGGCAAGGGCGACCAGACGGAGCGGGGGACCGCTGGCCGCGCGGGCCGGCGGTGCGGACACCGGCGGCAGGCTGGGCTGCGCCGGAACCGCAGCGACCACACGCCCCAGCAGCGGGGCCAGTTCCTTCGCGCGGGCGTGGATGCGCACTCTGCCGTGCACAGAGCTGAGGATCGCCCGAAGCGCATCGTCAGCCGCCGAGCTGACCTGGGCTTTTGTCAGGCCACTGCAGGCCGCTGGGAGCGGGGTGACGGTGACGTGATGCTTGATGGCACTGATGCCGAACTGGGTACAAGATTCCATCCGGGCCCGCTGCGCGCCCGTGGGCTCATGCGTGCACCCGGCGGCGAGAAGCGCAGCAAGTATGACTCCTGCCACGGCAGCGGCCGTCAAGGCACAGTTCCGCCGCGTGGCCAGTCGCACCCTCATGTCGCCAAATCCATCAACCTCAGCAGTCCCCGACAAACCGGACCCGCTCAGGGTGCCCCGGCCTCCGGAAGAACGTGCGGGCCAGTCGGCCCCCCCTACTCGGGCAGGTGACACACGGCCTCGACGTTGTTGCCATCAGGGTCGCGGACGAAGGCCCCGTAGTAGTTTGCGTGGTATTCCAGCCACAGCCGTGGCTCGTGCAGCACCGCAGCACCGCAGCGCCCAGCGCGGTGGCGGCCTCGAAGAAAGCCCGCACCGAGGCGCGGTCCGGTGCGGAGAAGGCGATATGCGATTCACGGAAGCCCTCGCCGGTGGTCTGGCGGCCGATCCAGAAGTCCGGCATGGGTGGCACGCCGTAGCCGATGGCTTCACCGAAGTCCAGGACGCGCTGGCCGCCCAGCGGAGCGAGCACGGCATCGTAGAAGGAGGCGCTGGCCGCCACGTCAGTGCACTGGATCGCGAGATGGTCGAGCATGTGCCCATCCTGCCTGGCTTGCCCGCTGTCGATGCGGCCGGGTGCCATTCGTATAGAGGGTGAGAAGCCGGACCGGTACCGGCAGGTAGCCTCAAGGAGGGACTCAAGTGAAGCAGTACCTGCTCAGCGTGTATCAGCCCGACGGGGATCCGCCCCCGCCCGAGGTTCTGGAGAAGGTGATGCAGGACGTCGGCGCGTGGAGGTCGCAGCTTCAGGCGGCCGGCGCGTGGGTCTTCACAGCAGGCTTGCAGCCCCCGGACACGGCCGCCGTGGTGCGGTTCACCGACGGCGGCATGCTCACCACTGACGGCCCGTTCGCCGAGGGGAAAGAGCACGTCGGCGGGTTCACCATCATCAAGGCGGCCAATCTGGACGCCGCCATCGAATGGGGCCGTAAGCTCGCCCGGGCGGTGACTCCCCTGCCCATCGAGGTGCGCCCGCTGGCCGGCGACGCCGGGGACTGATACCTGGCGTGCCGGCCCTCACCGCCTCGGACATCGAGCATGTGTTCCGCGAGCAGTACGGCCGCGCTGTGGCCGTACTGGCTCGCGTTTTCGGTGACATCGACATTGCCGAGGAGGCGGTCCAGGACGCGTTCACCGCGGCGGTACAGCAGTGGCCGTCCGCCGGGCTGCCACCCAGCCCGGCGGGATGGATCATCACCACCGCCCGCAATCGCGCGATCGACCGCCTCCGCCGGGAAGCATCCCGCGCGGACCGGCATGCCCAGGCCGCCCTGCTGCACGCCGGCGGCGAACCGGCCGCGGAGGGCCCCGTGCGCGACGACCGGCTGCGCCTGATCTTCACATGCTGCCATCCGGCGCTCGCCACCAACGTCCAGGTTGCCCTGACGCTGCGGCTCCTCGGTGGGCTCAGCACCGCCGAGATCGCGCACGCTTTCCTGGTCCCCGAGCCGACGATGGCTCAGCGGCTGGTCCGGGCGAAGGGCAAGATCCGCGACGCGCGGATCCCGTACCGGGTCCCGGGTGAGGCCGACCTCCCGGACCGGCTGCGCGCCGTGCTCGCCATCATCTACCTCATCTTCAACGAGGGCTACACGGCGAGCTCCGGCGACCGGCTGGTCCGCGCGGACCTGTGCGCGGAGGCCCTCCGTCTGGGACGGCTCCTGTCCGGGCTCATGCCTGACGAACCGGAGGTCCTGGGACTGCTCGCGCTCATGCTGCTCACCGAGTCGCGCCGGGCCACCCGTACCACCCCGGACGGCGACCTCGTGCTGCTGGCCGACCAGGACCGCGGCCGGTGGGATCACAGCCTCATCGCCGAAGGCCAGGCCATCGTCAGGCGCTGCCTGCGGCGCAACCAGCCCGGCCCGTACCAGATCCAGGCGGCGATCAACGCGGTCCACAGCGACGCGCCCACCGCGGCCGCCACCGACTGGGGCCAGATCCTGGAGCTGTACAACCAGCTGGCCGCTCTCGCCCCCAGCCCAGTCGTGGCTCTCAACCGGGCGGTCGCGGTGGCCGAGGTCGAGGGCCCAGCCGCGGCACTCGCCCTCGTGGACAGCCTCGAACTCGGTGGCTACCACTTGTTTCACGCCATCCGCGCGGACCTGCTCCGGCGGCTGGGCCGCACCACCGCTGCCGCGCAGGCCTACCGGGAGGCGATCGCCCGCACGCAGAACAAGGCCGAGCGTGACTTCCTCGAGCGCACCCGTCAGTCGCTCACCCGGGCCGGCCAGCCTCCTCACCGCTAGCCGTGGCTGAGCCTTCGCGCTTCAGCTTGCGCCAGCCACCGGCACGGTTGTTGGCGATGATGTGCCTGAACATGGCGGTGAGAGCGGGCGCGTTGATGGTCTCACCCTGGCGTACCGCCACGGTGCGGGCGGTCTTGTTGCCGTGGCCGGCGGTGATGATCCCCTCGGGATCAGGAACGATGGCGCCGTCATAGAGGAATACGTTGACGTGGTCCTTCGCCGCGAGCAGGGCGCAGATGTTGCCCTGGAGCACGAAGTATGGCCGGCCGGTGCGCTTGATGGTCTCGGTGACCTCCGGGCCGGCGGCGTGGGCAAGCTCGCGGACCTCGCGGCAGATGGCCTGCAGAGGTGATGCGAGGGTGGCATGGTGACGACGGTCCGGACCTGGCTGTACCGGGTCGCGACCAGCCGCTGCCTGAACGCGCTGCGATCCAGTGCCCGGCGGTCGCGGACGCGTTCCCCGGCCTCGACCAGGGAAGCCATCTCCCTGGCCTTCATCACCGCGTTGCAGCTCCTGCCGCCCCGGCAGCGGGCCGTCCTCATCCTGCGCGGCATCCTTGGATTCCATGCCGGCGAGGTATCCCAGCTGCTCGAATCCACCGAGGAGTCGGCGACCAGCGCCCTCGAGCGCGCCCGCGGCCCCACTGCAACGCCGGTTCCCGCCCTCAGCGGAGCGGGAACCGCCACCGCCGCCCGGTTCCGCCAGTGAGGCCGAACTTGCCGCCCCGTTCACCCGCGCTTTCGAGACCGGCGGCATGGACGGGGTAGTCGCGCTGCTGACCGACCGCACCTGCCGGCTGGTTGCGACCGGGGACCCTCACGGGCAGCCGGATCTGCGCGATCACCCGTTCCGACAACAGCGTGCTGCCCAGGACCCTGCCCGGCTGAGCACGATGGCAGGGCTCAGCAGGCCCGGGCGAGGATGAGGCTGTGCCCGCTGCCCCCTTCCGGGACATAACGGTGCCAGACCGGCGCCAGTCCCGTCGCCTCAAGCCAGCGAAGGTAGGTGCCGGTGTCCTGGTGGTCCCAGAACATGTCGGCCCCGAGGTAGCGTTCGGTCCCGGTCCACCGCCGGGCGCCGACGATGGCCAGGAACAGACCCCCCGGGCGCAGCCAGGCCCGGATGCGGGGGAACAGGGCCCGCTGGTCCGCGAGCGGCACATGGATCAAGGCGTAGAACGACACCACCGCGTCCAGGCTGGCGGACCGCATGTGCAGGGCGGTCATGTCGGCCTGCACCAGGCTGGCCGCTGGCACGAGCCGCCTCGCGCGCCGGAGTTGTACGGCGGAGAAATCGACGCCGATCACCTGGAGCCCGTGCGCCACGAGTTCCCTGGTGGGCGGTATCCCGGCGCCACAGCCAAGGTCGAGCACCCGTGCGCCAGCGGGAAGCAGGCCGGCCAGCTCCGCGACCCAGCCGCGGTAACGGCTGACGTCCTCCGCTGACGAACTGGCCGCCTGGCCATCGTCGCTGCGGTAGGCGAGCGAAATGGCGTCATACCCTCGCCTGACCAGTTCGCGCTGGCGCGCCCGCCCGGCTGCGTCATCCGCCTCCACGTGCGCATACTGACCCGCCGGACCGTGGCAGGCAACGTCGCCGCCGGGCATGCGGCCACAGGTGCCGCACAAGCCATTCTTCGTCCCGCAGGACACGCCAGCATCCGTTCGGCGGGGGGCAGGGACCCTCCGACCTGCGGCCATTTTGCCCAGATTTCTCCCATAGACAGGAGAATGGTCTGTTATTGACGCGTAAGCCCTGTTGCCTGACACTTATCGTCAAGGCGATGATTGTCGGCAAAGGCGCCGGGCCGGGCCTAGGATCATGTCGGCCACGAACAGTGAACATCTAAGGAGGAGTCGGTGACCACCATAGGAGCCCGGACTGGTGCGCAGCCACCAGGCGGCAGCCGGAATCTGTTCGTACGGAACGCGACCGGCCTGGTCAGGGAACTCACCGCGTTCGATGCGTTCAACCTGGTCTTCTCGGCTGTCCTGATCCCGGTCGGGATCACCGAAGCGATGTCGTTCACCCCCCAGTTCTGGCCGACCGCCAACATGCTGCTGGCATTCCTGCTGGCCACCCCACTGGTAGCCACTTGCGGCCTGGTATACCTCTACTACACCTCGATCATGCCGCGCTCGGGAGGCGACTACGTCTGGGTGTCCAGGACGCTGAACCCGTTCTTCGGCTTCTTCGCGAACTTCTCGCTGACGTTCGTGTTCCTTACCTGGATCTCCTTCAACTTCACCTACATGCTCGGGACGATGGGGCCGGCGGCGGCGTACGTGGGCGGCTGGCACGCATCATGGCTGACCGCACCCGGCAAGGGCGAGATGATGCTCATCGCGACCGTGCTGACGGCGCTGTTCACGATCTTGATGATCTTCGGGGTGCGGGTGGTTGCCCGCTACATGCTGATCACCTTCGCGGTCGTGTGGGTGGGCATGATCGCCTGGCTGCTGGCCATGGCCTTCGGCAGCCACGGGCACTTCATCTCCTCCTGGAACGCCAACTCCGGCACGACCTACGCCGCCGTAATCGCCAGCGCCCATCACTATGGCTTCAGCGTGGCAGGTGGCATCGGCTGGGCAGCCACCTTGTACGGGATGATCTACTGCTTCCAGGTCTACACCGGCTTCCAATGGACGGGATACTTCGCCGGGGAGATCCGCAATGTCCGCCGCACCGCTAGCCTCTCCATCCTCGGCGCACTCCTGGTCTCGGCGCTCCTCTACATGCTCGGCGTGGGCCTGATCTACAAGTACTTCGGCTTCAAGTTTTTCGGGTCGTCGATATTCATGGCCTTCGGTGGCGGAGCGGCGCACTGGAAGCTGGGGTTCCAGCCCTTCCTGCCAGCCCTGGTGAACTTCCTGCCCGGCCCGCAGTGGCTGCTGGTCTTCATCGCGCTGTGCTTCGTGCTGTCGATCCTGTGGTGGACGCCGACCGGCTTCATGCTCGGCACCAGGAACATGTTCGCCTGGTCGTTCGACCGGCTCGCGCCGGAGAAGCTGACCACCGTCTCCGACCGCTTCCACACCCCGGTGATTGCGACGATCACCATCGGCTGCGTGGTCGAACTGCTCAACTACCTCAACATCTACGCGGGGCTGGGCAACCTGCTGCTGAACGTGATCGCGGTGATGGCGCTCGCGTTCATCATCGTCTCGGTCGCTGCGGTCATCACCCCGTGGCGCCGGCCGCAGATGCATGCGCAGGGCCCGGCGTGGGCCAGGCACAAGCTGGCCGGCCTGCCGGTGATCACCTGGGTGGCGGCGATCTCGGCGATCTCCTGGGGCTTCGTGATCTACATCGCGTCCAAGACCGGGTTCGCTGGGTCCTTCGGGGCCAAAGCGATGCTGGAGGCATTCGCCGCCCCGGTGGTTGCCATCGTCTACTACATCGGTGTCCGGCTGGTCCGGCGCGCCCAGGGCATGCAGCTCACCCAGACGTTCGCCGAGATCCCGCCCGAATGAGCGAAGGGTCATCTGGAACGACTGGTAATCCCGCTGGGGCGGGCCGGCGCCCGGCCGTGGGCGGTGAGCCGACGATGGTGTCGGCTGGCCGCTCGATCGTGGCCACGGCTGCGGCCCGCTCCATAGCGGTCCGCCTGCTCGGCGGGGTGGCGGTCTGGATCCGTGGCTCCGCCGAGTCGCGCGCGGTCCTCGGCCGCGACTACCCGGACATCGACCTGGTGGCACACAAGCGGCAGTCGCGGGCGTTGCGCGCGATGCTGGAGGAGACAGGCTTCGAGCCGGAGCGGATATTCAACGCGACGCACGGGGCCCGCCGCCTGCTTTACTACGACCCCGGTGGCTGGCAGATCGACGTCTTCCTCGACACCTTCGAGATGTCGCACACCCTTGACCTGGGGGCCAGGCTCGAGGCCGAACCCGAGACCCTGGCGGCGGCCGAACTGATGCTGACCAAGCTGCAGATCGCCGAGATCAACGCCAAGGACCTGTCCGACGTCGCGATGCTGCTCTGGGATCACGAGCCAGCCGAGAGCGACGGCACCGGCCGGCTGAACCTCAGCCGGCTGGCTGTCATGTGCGCCGCCGACTGGGGGCTGTATACGACCGTGACGCAGAACCTCGAAGCCTGCGCCGATCTCCTCGGTGGCCTGGCCATCGGCGCATCTGACCGGGAGCGGATCGGCAGCCGGATCGCCACCATGACCGAAGCCATGCAAGCGGCACCTAAGACCGTGGGCTGGCAGTTGCGCGCCAAGGTGGGCCGCCGCAAACGGTGGTACCAGGTTCCGGAGGAGGTCACCCGGTGACGATGAGGGTCTATTTCGCCACCGATGTCCACGGCTCGGAGGTGTGCTGGCGCAAGTTCCTGAACGCCGGGCAGTTCTACGGTGCCGACACCCTGATCATGGGTGGGGATATCACCGGCAAGGCCGTGGTTCCCGTGGTGTCCCGTCCCGGGGGCGGATACATCGTCCGCCAGCTGAGCGGCGAGAAGGTGCTGACCCTGGCTGAACTCGACCAGGCCGAGGCCCGGGTCCGGGACATGGGCTTCTACCCTTACCGGACCACCGACGAGGAACTCGAGCACACCTGGGATGATCCCGCGGCTGTGCACAGGGTCTTCCTGACCCTGATGCGCGAGACGCTGTACCGCTGGCTGGAGCTGGCGCGGGAAAGGCTGTCCGGGACCGGAATCCGGCTCTACATCATGACCGGCAACGACGACCCCCATGAGATCCGGGGGATCCTGCGCTCCTCGCCCGCCGTGACCGAGACCGAGGACCGGCTCATCGACCTCGGCGAGGGCATCACCATGATCTCCTGCGGCTGGTCCAACCGCACGCCGTGGCATACTCCGCGGGAGATGGACGACGACGATCTGGAACGGCAGATCGAGAAGTCCGCCGCCGAGGTGAGCCGGCCCGAGCGCGCGGTGTTCAACCTGCATGTCCCGCCTGCCCGCACCGCGATCGACCTGGCCCCCGCACTCGACGAGTCGCTGAAACCCGTGGTCAAGGGCGGCGCCGTGATGATGAAGTCGGTAGGTTCCGAGGCGGTGCGCCGGGTGCTGGAGCGTCACCAGCCGATGCTCGGGCTGCACGGGCACATCCACGAGTCCAGGGGCGCGATCAGGATGGGCCGGACCCTCGCCATCAACCCGGGCAGCGAGTACGGCGACGGGATCCTGCGCGGCGCGCTGCTCGAGCTCACCGGGCGGAACGGGGTCAAGAGCTACCAGCTGCCCTCCGGGTAATGGCCGGCCACGCGGTCCCCGGGCCCCGGGACTCCGCTGGCCGCCCGCCGGGCAGGAGATAACCGCAGGACAGGTGCGAGGGGAAGCAGTGGACAAGCGAGCGTTCAGTCATCGGCTCATCGGCCAGCGGGAGCGGCTGCATGTCAGCCCGGGGCAGTTGCTGGAGCGCGTGGAGCAGTCCGGCTATGGGCCGAGAAGCAAGGAGATCCTGCGCGAGCAGGTGCGCCACGAGTCGACCGGCCAGGTCGGCTTCGCCTTGTTCAACTGCCCGCCCGCGATCGTGCGTGGCGAGGGCGCCCTGGTCTGGGACGCCGACGGCAAGGAATACGTGGACATGCTGGCCGGATTCTCGGTGTCGAACGTCGGGCACTGTCACCCGGCGGTCACCGCCGCGCTCGCCGAGCAGGCTGGCCAGCTCATGCACTACTTCGACCTGCCGGGCGAGCCGCGGGAACGGCTGGCCGCGCGGCTGGCCGCCATGGCGCCCGGCGATCGCCGCAGGCGGGTCGTGTTCGGCACGACCGGCGCTGATGCCGCCGAGCTGGCGATCAGGCTGGCGCGCTGGTACACCGGGGCGCCGATCATCCTCTCCGCCTACGGCGGCTACCACGGCACGACCGGCGCCACCATGCCGACCACCGCGAAGGGCGGCATGTGGGCCTACTTCTACCCGGTGCTGCCACAGGACAGCGGCCACGCGAAGATCCCGTACTCCTACCCCTACCGCTGCCCGGTCGGGGCAGCACCGGAGCACTGTGCCGAGGCCTGCCTGGAGTTCACCCGGCGGATGCTGCTCGGCAAGGAGTCGCCGTTCGCCGAGCACCGCGCGGGGGTCTCCAACGTCGCCGCCATCCTGCTGGAGCCGATGCAGGCCAGCGCGGGCTACATCATCCCGGGCGCCGGCTACCTGCGTGGCATCCGCGAACTGTGCGACGAGTTCGGGTTCCTGCTCATCGACGACGAGATCCAGGCCGGCCTGGGCCGCACCGGCCGGCTCTGGGCCTGCGAGCACGAGCAGGTCGTGCCGGACATGATCCTCACCTCCAAGGGCCTGGCCAGCGGGCTGCCGATCTCCGCCGTCATCGCCGACGACGAGGTCGCCGCATCGTGGGGGCCGGGCGCGCATGTCGGCACCTTCACCGCGGGCGCGCTCGCCTGCGCCACCGCCAATGCGACCCTCGATGTGTACGAGTCGGAGCAACTGGTGAAGCGGGCAGCGGATCTCGGCAGCTATTTCCTTGACCGGCTGAAAGGGCTGCGGGAACGGCACCCGATCCTGGGCTGGATCGACGCCCGCGGGCTGTTCATCGGCCTGGAATTCGTCCGGGACCGGGTTACGAAAGAGCCGGCCGCCGATGAAACCGCCTGGATGCTGGACTTCTGCGTCCGTGAGGGCCTGCTGTTCGAGAAAGGCGGCTACTACTACAACCGGTTCCAGCTCATTCCGTCGCTGGTGATCGAGAAGGAACTCGTTGACCGTGCCGTCGACATCCTGGACCGGGCGATGACCATGGCCGAGGAGCGCTCGGGCATCGCGCCGGCCTGATCGCGGTTGCCTGGCCGGCCGCGGCGCATGTCACCCCCGCGCCACCGCTCACCCCCGCGCCACCGCTTCCAGGCTTTCCCGCACGGCTACCGTCAGCGGATCGTTGGGTGCCAGTACCCGCTCACAGTCGGCAAGGGTGCCCTGGAGCAGCGTGACCGCCTCGGGCTGCCGCCCCATGGCGAAGTAGGCGTGTGCCAGGTTGGCGCGGGCCGCGAGGGTATCGGGGTGCTCGGGGCCCAGCACCCGCTGGCAGTCCAGCCGGCTGCGCTCGTAGAGTTCCAGCGCGCTGGCCATCCGCCCGGCCGAGTGGTAGGCGGAGGCGAGGTTGCCCCGCGCGCCCAGGGTGTCGGGGTGGTTGGGTCCCTGGATGCGCTCCCGGTCCCGCAGGGCGCGTTCGTAGAGCGGGATGGCGTCCTTGAGGTGCCGCGCCGAGTGGTAGGCCGACGCGAGGGTGCTCAGCGAGCCGATCGTATCCACATGGTCGGGACCCAGGACCCGTTCCCGCCCGGCCAGAGTCCGCTGGCCGAGCGCAATGGCGTCCTTGATGCGGCCGGCCGCGAGGCAGGCGGCGGCCAGGTTCCCGCGGGTGGTCATCGTGTCGGGATGGTCGGCTCCCTGCCGCCGCTCGCGTTCGGCCAGCGTGCGCCGGGCCAGGCGGATGGCTTCCGGGTACCTTACGGCCGCCCGGTAGGCATCGGCAAGACTGTCCTGGACCACAAGGCTGTCCAGGTCATCCGGTGCCAGGCCGCGCTCACAGGCGGTCAGGACCACCTCAAGGTTGCTGATCGCCTCGACCGGCCGGCCCGCCGCGAGCAGCGCGGTGCCCAGATCCGCCCGGGCCGCGATGGTGCTGGGGTGGTCGGTGCCCAGGGCAGAGGCCCGCACGTCCAGGGTCTGCTGGTAAAGCGCCACGGCCTCGGTGCCAAGCCCGGCTGCCACCGATGCGCTGGCCAGCCGGCCGGAGGCGATGAGCGTGTCCGGGTGCCCGGGCCCGAGTACCCGCTCGCTGGCCGAGGCCAGCGCCTGCCAGTGGGCGACTGCCGGGCCGACCAGCCGTGCGCTGTCCAGGCTCCGTCCAGCCTGGAACAAGATAGCGTGGCACCCGCCCGACCACAGCGATTCCGCCGCCGCCTGGTGCAGGCTCGTCACGCAGGAGCGCAGCGCATCGGCAACCGATGGCTCCGCGTCACCGGCCGGCCATGCCTCCAGCAGCGCATTCGCCGCCGCTCTGGCCGCCTGGTCGCGCATCGAGTCGGGCGTGGCCGACCTGACTGCCGCCTGCACGACCGAGGGAACCCGCACCGTCCGCTCCGTGTTCGCGGGATCGATCGTGAGCAGACCGGCGCGCTCCAGGCTGAGCAGGGCGGTCCGGGCCTGCTTAGGATCGGGCACCCCAGCGGGGTGGCTCGCGGCGAGGTAGCCGCACGCAGCCGGCGTGGAGAAGACAGCGCCGGGGATTCCGTGACCGTCGAGCAGCACGGCCAGCGCCAGGCAGGACTGGGCCAGCCGGCCCGGTGACAACTGGCCGGCCTGTTCGACCGACAATGTCCAGGTGACAGCTTTGGCGGCGGGCGGGATTCCGGCCGCCTCGGCGATCTGTTCCCTTCTCCGGCCGAACAGGTCACGGTAATCGCGGCAGGTGATTCCGGAACTCGCTATTGCCGCACTGGCCTGGGCGAGAGCGATCGGATCACGGCCGAGATCTTCCAGGAGGTCAACCGCTCCGACCCGCTGGTCGGGATCCGCGCTCAGCCGCCCCATAAGGTATGTCAGGGCCTCATGGGAACCGAACACCCCCACCGGGAAGACCAGTGGATTCCCGCTGTCCACGGGCGATACCGCGGTCGGCGTCGTGATCAGGACCTGGCCGGCCGGGCCGGCCGGCCACAGACCGGCCAGGTCGGCCGCGCCGGTCACATCGTCCAGCACCACGAGCCACGGCTGGCTGGTCTGGCCGAGCCAGGCAAGGAAGCGGTCGGCGACAGTCTCGGCATCGCCCGCCTGCTCCGTCCCCATCATCTGCGCGAAGGCCCGCGCGTAGCCGGCCAGGACTGACGCCCGGCTGGTGGCGGTCACCCAGACCAGCACGTCGATCTCGCGTGCCCGCCACAAGGACTCGGCGGCGAATGCGGCGAACTGGGTCTTGCCTGTGCCGCCAGGCCAGTCGTGCAGCGTCCCTGACATCTCCGGCGTCGTCAGCACGATGGCCCGGCCTGGCATGAGCTTGCCCAGCGGGCCCGGCCCGGTCTCGGGCCGGGCACTGAAGCAGTCGGCCAGCGGCGGTACCGCACCTGACCGGACCGGCGAACCCCCCGGATTAGCGGGCAACCTGGGCGTGGCCGCCGCTAGAATCTGGCTGTTCATGATCGGCTCACCCGTGCCTTTTATCGCCACGCGCCACAACCTCCGCAGAACCCAGTATTGGCTGCCGGCCCAACAATAGGCTGATTTCGGGAAGTTCGATGACAATTGGCGCGTAATAGCGCAGGATGGTGCAGCGGCGGCAGCGGGTGGTTCGGCAAGGGGCGGGACTCCGGCCACGGGATCGATCCAGGAGTACCACATGGGCATATTCGGCTTGCCAGGCCCGGAACGGCCGCGCACTGCGCGCTACCCGATCCGGGTCACCTTCGCAGCAATGGTGGCCGTGCCGGTCGCATGCCTGGTCCTGCTGTCGGGGGTGGTCGTAAGCACCACGCTCGGCGGCACCCTGGGCGCGGCTGGCTCATCCGCCCAGAGCCACCGGGACCTGGTCGAATTCGCACTGCTGGCCGGCACCGGCCTGGTCGTCGTACTCGCCTCGGCCACCTTGATGGGATTGTTCGCCCAGCGCCTTACGCGGGACGTCGCCGATCTGGAGGCGACCGCCCGGCATCTGGCCGACGAAAGGCTGCCGCAACTGCTGGACCGGCTCCGCCACGGCGAGCACCCAGCCCCCGCGGACGAGGTGCCCCTGCGGACACCCGCCAGAACCGCCCAGATCGCCCGGGCCGCGGAAGCCATCGCCAGCCTGCAGCACACAGCGGTCGCCGCCGCCACCGGGGAGGCCGGCCTGCGCAGCGGTATCGGGCAGGTCTTCGTCAGCCTGGCGCGGCGGAACCAGTCGCTGCTGCAACGGCAGCTGCGCCTCATCGACGCGCTGGAGCAGAAGGCCGCCAACCCGGCCGCGCTGGCAGATCTGTTCCCGCTGGACCACCTCACCACCCGTATGCGCCGCCATGCCGAGGGCCTGATCATCCTGTCCGGTGCGGCGCCGGGCCGTTCCTGGAGCGAACCGGTGCCGGTCATCGACGTCATCCGGGGAGCGGTGGCCGAAGTCGAGGACTACAAGCGGGTCACGGTTCTCACCAGGGCGGAGGACGCGGTGGCCGGATCGGCCGCCGCGGACATGAGCCACCTGCTGGCCGAGCTGATAGAGAACGCGACCCTGTTCTCTCCCTCTGGCACCCGGGTGGAGGTCCGGGCCGAGCGGGTTGCCAACGGCTTCGCGATCGAGATCGACGACCGGGGCCTGGGCATCGAGGCCGGGCAGCTGGACGTGATCAATCAGCAGCTCGCCACGCCCCCCGACTTCGACCTTGCCAATGCCGACCAGCTAGGCCTGTTCGTGGTGGGCAAACTTGCCGCCCGGCACAGTGTCCGGGTATCGCTCCGTCCCTCCCCCTACGGCGGCACCACGGCGGTCATGCTGATGCCCAACAGCATCGTCATGCCCGCTACCGGGAACGGGGCCGACACCCAGCCCGAGCTTCGCCAGGCGATCACCAGGCCGGCCGGCCTCGATCTGCGGGCCGGGGAAGCACTGGCGCTGACGGGCCCGCGACCATCGCCGTCACCGCTGTCAGCGGGGACCGCCGATCAGTCACTGATCATCCCGGGCCCGGCGGCCCCGGTAACCGCCCCCTCTGCCACGTCCGCCATGGCCGCTACCGGCACCGAGGACGGCCTCGCCAGCACCTACCGCGGCCTTCCCCGCCGCATCCGCCAGGCCAGCCTGTCCCCCCACCTGAAAGACAGCCCGTCAGCGGCCATGCGTGCCTCGCTCGCCGCAAGCACCACACCGCCGTCGGACGCCCGCACCCCGGAGGAGGCACGCGACATCGTGTCCTCCCTCCAGATCGGCTGGCAACGCGGCCGGGAGACGGACACGCCGGACACGCCGGACACGCCGGACACGCAACCCGCGGCCGGTGCGGCGGCGGGACGGCAGGACGCTGAGGAATCGCAGAGCGAGGAGGCGTGATGGACGAGCACAGTGTGGCCGGCCCCGGCCAGCAGCTGAACTGGCTGCTCGATGATCTCGGCGAGCGGGTGGAGCATTTCCGGCAAGCCGTCATCCTTTCCCGGGACGGGCTTGCCGTCGCCTCATCCAGGAGCCTGAGCCGCGAGGACGCCGAGCATCTGTCCGCACTGGCTGCCGGCGTGCAGAGCCTGGCCAGAGGTGCCGGGGAGCATTTCGGGGTCGGCGAGGTGCGGCAGACCATCATCGAGCTGGAGCAGGCATTCCTTTTCGTCACCTCGGCAGGACATGGCAGCTGCCTTGCTGTGCTCTGCTCGGCGAGCGCTGACGCGGGCCTGATCGCCTATGAAATGGCGATGCTGGTGAAGCGTGCCGGGCCGCACCTGGCGGCTCATCCCCGGTTCCCGTCCGCGCCGAGCCCGGCGGGGTGAGCCCGGGATGGGCGCAGGTGACAAATGGGTCGACCGGAACGCCGGCCCGGTGGTCCGCCCCTACGCGCTGACTGGCGGCAGAACGGAGCCAGCCAGCGGCGAGGTACTGGACCTGATCGCGGTCGTCGTCACCGCCGACCGGGCCGGCCGGGCCGACGATTCGCTGGGGCTGTCCCCCGAGCACCGCAGGATCCTCGGGCTGTGCCGGCCTGCCGCCACCGTGGCCGACGTGGCATCCTCCACCGCGTTGCCGGTCGGGGTAGTACGCGTTCTGCTCGCAGATCTCATCATGCAAGGGCGCATCACTGTTCTACCCCAACGGCCAGCAGGCGAGCGGCCCACTGCCGACCTGCTCAAGGAGGTACTGCATGGGCTCCGCGCCCTCTGACGGCACTGATAACGGCCACTTCACCGCGTTCAAGATCCTCATCGCCGGCGGTTTCGGGGCGGGCAAGACAACGCTCGTCGGAGCGGTCAGCGAGGTCCGGCCGCTGCACACGGAGGAGCCGCTGACCCGCGCGGGCATCGGTCTCGACGATGTCACCGGCGTCGACAACAAGACCACGACGACGGTCGCGATGGACTTCGGCCGGATCACCATGGGCAGCCAGCTTGTGCTCTACCTGTTCGGCACGCCCGGCCAGGAGCGTTTCTGGTTCATGTGGGACGAGCTGTCCTACGGCGCGCTCGGCGCCGTGGTGCTGGCCGACACCCGCCGGCTCGGCGACTGTTTCCCGTCCGTGGACTACTTCGAGAAGCGCCAGCTGCCGTTCATCGTCGCCATCAACTGTTTCGACGGTGCCCCGCACTACGACCCGGAGGACGTGCGCATCGCGCTCGACCTCGGCTCGCGCGTCCCGGCCATTCTCTGTGATGTCCGCCAGGTCAGCTCGGTGAAGGAGGTTCTGATCACCCTGGTGGAGCACGTCCTCGCCAGCGGGCTCACCGAGAGTTCCGCGGCGAACTTATCCGCCACCGGCCGGGCGGCAGGTGAGCCGGGGATGGTCAGCGGCCGTATCTGAAGATCAGCGGACACCGGTGACCGAAGGCGCATCCCCATATGGTGCCTTTCCATGGCGGCCGAAACTGGCCTTAAGCCCGGCTTGTCACGCGGGATCTGCCCCGCGCATCAGTTCGCCGTCTGCGAAACGGGAGCTCAGCGCCAGCTCAGTGCAGCACTGCCTGCGAAACGGGGGTTCTGCACCAGGTCCGTTCTGCCGCTAATGCGCATGATGGCGGGAACTAGGGGAAGAGGGGGAAGCGTCGACCAGGCTGGGGGTTCTGGTCTTGGCGGCGATGGAGGGCACAACATGACGGAGCCGGCCGACAGCAGGCGGGCCGAGCTGGTCGCGGCGGCCCAGGAACGCTGGGTCTCAGCCCTGACCGACCTGGGCGGGCGCAACACCTTGCTGTACTTCAAGGACCGCCGGGCGGGCACTCTCGACCTGGCGGCCGCGGACCCCGGTGCGCTGGACCGGCTGCTGCGGACCGGATCGATCCGCCTGACCCGGCTCTTCCACGACGTGGACATCCGCGCCGACGCGATCCGCCGGGTGCAGGCCATCTACCGCAAGGCACGCGAGCTGACCGAGGAGCGTGGCCTGGCCGCCAGCTATCTCGCCACCGGCATGGCGCGCTGGGATGAGCTGTTTCTCGAGCCCGCCGCGCCGGTGCTGCTGCGCGGGCTGACGATCACCCCGACCCGGGCCAGGCACGACGACTTCGACCTCGTTCTCGACGAGGCGTCGGAGGTCAACCCCGTCCTGCTGTACAAGCTCGCCGCGACCTACGGCGCGGACACAGAAGGCCTGGCCGGGGAGGCGGCCGACCCGGCCCGGCTCTACCACCGGCTCCGGGTCCTGGCCGCCGCGGCCGAGATCCCCGGGTTCGACATCATCGGCCGCCGGGTGATCGGCACATTCACCTACGCCAAGCTGCCGATGGTCCGGGATTTGCAGAACGCCGGCGAACTGCTGGCCGACAGCGACGTGGTGGCGGCTATTGCGGGCGACCCCCAGGCGCAGGCCGCGGTTGCCACCGAGGACGGGCCCGGCCCTGTCCTCGATGAGATCCCGCCCGCCGACGATTACTCGATCCTCGACGCGGACTCCTCCCAGCGCAGCGCGATCAATGCGGTCGCGGGTGGCAAGAGCCTGGTGATCCACGGCCCGCCGGGCACCGGCAAGAGCCAGACGATCGCCAACCTGATCGCGGCCCTGGTGGCGCGCGGGCGCAAGGTCCTGTTCGTGGCCGAGAAGCGGGCCGCCATCGACGCGGTGCTCACCCGGCTCAAGGGCGCCGACCTGGGCGAGATGGTCCTGGACATCCACGACGGGACACGCGACCGGCAGCGCATCGCCGCCGACCTCGGGGCTGCCCTGGACCGTGCCCGCCAGATCCCATCGCCCAAGGTCGAGGGCCTGTTCCGGCGCCTGGTGGACCGCCAGCAGCGGCTCAGCGAGCACGTCGGCGCGCTGCACGAGGTACACCAGCCCTGGGCCGTCACGGCGTTCGCCGCTCAGTCCGCCCTGCTGGGCATCGGCGAGGAGGCGCGCACCCCGGTGCGCCTGGCCGGCCTGAACCAGATCAGCGGCGAGGACGCCGAGCAGCTGCGGGATGAGCTTCGCGAGTATGCCCACCTGGACGGCTTCCGGTTCACCCAGGACAGCTCACCGTGGTACGGCGCGGCGATCACCACGGCTGGGCAGGCCCACGATGCGCTGGCCATCCTGGCCGGGCTGGTGACCGATGCTTACCCGGCAGCCCGGGACCGGATAGAGGAGGCGAACGCGCAGACGGGGCTGCGCGTGATGCGCAGCTACCGCGAGTGGGGCGAGCGGCTGGCATTGTTCTCCGGGGTGCTGGCTATCTGGCAGCGGCTCTCGCCGCGGGTCTACCTCAGCGCCCCGGCGCGGCTCGCGGCCGCCACCGCACCACGCGAGGACCGGCCGGCCACCCCGGGTGCCGCGACGCTGGGCTGGCGGGAACGCCGGGCACTGGCCAAGCAGGCACGCTCCCTGTGGGTGAAGGGACAGCCCCAGCCCGGTGAGCTGCATGAGGCCCTCACCGAGGCCGCGGCCCAGCTGGCCACCTGGGAACGGCTCCGGTTCGACGGCGGCACCCCGCGGGTGCCTGATGGCCTGGCGGAGGCCGTGCGGCTGCACGCGGAATGCGACGCACAGCTGACCGCGCTGCGCCAGTTCGTGCCCGTTCCCGAGAATGCCGGGCCCTTTCTGGACGAACTGAGCGCGGACCAGGACACCCCCTGGCGCCTGCCCCGCCTGCATGAACTGCGCGCCCATTTCGGCCAGTGCGGCCTCGGCCCACTGCTGGACTGGATCTGTGGCCAGCATGCCGCGCCCCCGTCAGCCGAACTGGCCATAGCAGCGTTCGACCACGCCTGGTACTCCTCGATCCTTGATCAGATCCGGGTGCATGACCGGCGTTACGCCGCCTACCCCGGCGGGGCACTCGACGAGATCGCCGAGGACTTCCGGCGCCATGACGTGGAGCACCTCAGGGCCAACCGGGCACGGGTCCGCCGGGCAGTGGCCGAACGGCTGCGCGACGCGCAGGACCAGCACCCACTGCAGGCCCGGGTGATCCGCAAGCAGGCCGCCCTGCGGCGGCGGCACATGCCGCTACGGCGGCTGCTGGACCAGGCCGGCGACGTGCTCTTCGCGGCCAAACCCTGCTGGGCGATGTCGCCGCTGATGGTGAGCCAGGTGCTGCCCGCGTCCCGGCTGTTCGACGTGGTCATCTTCGACGAGGCGAGCCAGGTCACCCCGGCCGACGCGGTGCCCTCCATCATGCGGGCACATCAGGTCATCGTCGCCGGCGACGACCGGCAACTGCCGCCGACGAACTTCTTCCGCCAGGTCGGCGACTCCGACGCCGATACCGACGGCGACGGCGACGGCGACGGTGAGGAGGACAGCCTGGTGTCGTTCGGCTCCGGCTTCGAATCCATCCTCGACACGCTCCGGCCACTGCTGCCCACCTCACCGCTCACCTGGCACTACCGCAGCCGTGACGAGCGCCTGGTGGCCTTCTCCAACGCGCGGATCTACGACGGCGCGCTGACCACCTTCCCCGGTGTCATCCGTGACGACTGCCTGCGGCATGTGGTGGTGGCCCATGATGGCGGCGTAGGTGAGGAGTCGTCGGTGGCCAGCGAGGCCGCCGAGGTCGTCGGCCTGGTCCTGGAGCACGCACGTAACCGGCCGCAGGAGTCACTGGGCGTGATCGCCCTGGGCATCAAACACTCCGAGCGCATCGACGAGATGCTGCGCGAGGCCCTCGGCGATCATCCGGACCTGGAGAGCTTTTTCGCCGAGGACCAGCCCGAGCCGTTCTTCGTGAAGAACCTGGAACGTGTCCAGGGCGACGAGCGCGACTCGATCATCTTGTCCATCGGCTACGGCAAGCACCCTGACGGCAGGATGCGCTACCACTGGGGCCCGCTGCTGCGCAACGGCGGCGAACGGCGGCTCAACGTCGCGGTTACCCGGGCCAGGCACCGGCTGACCCTGGTCAGCTCGTTCTCCAGCCGGGACGTCGATCCGGACCGGGTGACCAGCCCAGGCGCCCGGCTGCTCCGCGACTACCTGGAGTACACCGACTCCGGGGGAGGAACGGTGGCGAGCGGCCCCGCCCCCCGGCGCTCGGGCCTTAGCCCGTTCGAGGCGGACGTGGCGCAGCGCCTGGTCGACCTGGGAATCAGCGTGGTTCCCCGGTACGGGGTCGGCGGCTACCGGGTGGACTTCGCCGCCGCACATCCCGCCGAACCCGGCCGGATGGTGCTGGCGATCGAGGCCGACGGAGCGTCGTACCGCGATTCGCGCAGCACACGTGACCGGGACCGGTTGCGCAAGGAGCATCTGGAACGGCTCGGCTGGACCTTCCATCGCATCTGGTCCACCAACTGGTTCCACAATCCGGAATCGGAGATCGCGAAGGTGCAGCAGGCGTACCGCGAGGCGGTGGCCAGAGTCGGCCCGCCAGCCGCGCCCGGCCCGGACCCGGCCGCGGATCCGGCCGCGGATCCGAGCACCGAACGCGGACCCGCGCCTGGCGGGACGTCCGACGAGCAGGCCCAGCGCGTTCAGGCTGGCCCGGCCGGCCCGCCAGGGCAAGCCATCGCCCTCCGGCAGCCTGCCATGCCCGGCCGGCTGACCACGGACGGGTGAGCCGGCACCGTTCCCGGCCAGGCCCGGCCGGGCGACCCTCGGATGGGTGAGCCGGCATCCTTCCGGCAAGGCCCGGCCGGCCGGCCCCAGACGGGTGAGCCGGCACCGTTCCCGGCCAGGCCCGCCTAGCGGATGAGCCCGGCCAGCAGGTCGTACCGATTCTGGCCAGGCGTCCTGGCCGGGGAGCCGATCCCCAGCGGCGAGCTGGAGTGGCTGAAGGCCGGCGGTCGCCGGGACGATCCCCCTGGCCGGGCCGGGTGGGTGACTCTGCTCATCGAGGTCGTCCGCGGCTTGGCGCCGGCCCTCGTCCGTGCCGCCGGCTTGGCCGTGACGCGGGGCTTGGCCACCCCTGGCTTCGCCGGTGTTCCCGGTTTGGCGCCGGCCCTGGCCTTTGCCGCGGCCCGCTTGGCGGACGGCGGCCGGGCCGGCGCTGGCCTCGCCGCTGCCGGCCGTGCCGCTGCCGGCCGCGCGGGATTCTTCAGCACCGGCGCCGGCTTCGCCGCCGACATCGCCTTCGCGGCCGCGGTCAGCGCCCTGGTCGCCGTGGTCATGGCCCTGGTGGCCGTGTTCATCGCCTGCAAGGCCGTCGACATCGTCTTTGCCGACGATGTGGCTCTGGTGGCCGCCGTCGTCATCTTGGTGGCCGCCTCGGTCACCTTCGCTGCCGCAGACGACACTGTCTTCGCCGCAGCCGCGGCGCTGGTCGTGCTCCTCGCTGTGGTGCGCGGGCTGCTGGCCGCGGCCCGGCCGGCTGCTGCCGGTTTGGCCGCGGTGGCCGTACGGCTGGTCTTACCGGGCGCGGCGCCGTTGCGTGATCTGGTTTGCCCGCGACTCGCTGAGCTGCCGCTGGCGACGGTACGGGTCGTCCGTTGCACAGGCATTGATCTCCCCCCCAATAGTGATCAATTACGGGAGACCTATTCCACGGTTAGCGGCCAGTTACACCGGCAAGCCTCAGGAACGGGACGAACGGGCATGCGAATCATTTCTTTTAGTGTGGTCGGCAGGTATAAGCGGCATTTGTCGCGCCGCCCGGGTGCGGCGCGAGAAACTACCGTCAGGAGGAAGGCATGGCCGAAACAGACCCAGACCCCGGACACGGCTTCGGCGCCGAGCGCGAGAACCTGGTGGCCTTCGGTCGCCGCCTGGTCGCCGACGGCCTCGTGGACGGCATGTCCGGGAACCTCAGCGTCCGCGCCGGTGAGCTGATCGCGATCACCCCGTCCGGCGTCCCCTATGACGAGCTGGAACCGGATGGCATCTGCCTGGTCCGGCCGGGTGGCCCCGCCGGGCGCGGCGAGCCCGCCGGGCGCGGCGAGCCCGGCGGGCCGGTCACGGCCAGCGGAGGCCGCCCATCCACCGAGACCCCGATGCACCTGGCCGTTTACCAGGCCACCGACGCCGCCGCGATCGTGCATACCCATTCGCCGTTCGTCGTCGCCCTGTCGGCTGTGCTGGATGTGCTGCCTGCTGTCCATTACGCCATGGCCGGGCTGGGCGGGCTGGTGCGGGTCGCACCCTACGCGCGGTTCGGCACGCAGGAACTGGCCTCAGGCGCTGTGTCGGCACTGGCGGGCCGGACCGCGGTGATCCTGCGCAATCACGGAGCCCTCACCTACGGCGCCACCCTCGGGCAGGCCTACGACCGGGCGCGCACGCTGGAGTGGCTGGCCCGGGTCTACTGGTATGCCTGCCAGGCGGGCACTCCGGCCACGCTGGACGGGGACGCGCTCGCCGAGGTGAGCGCGGCGACCCGCGCGCTGCGGTACGGGGAGCGCGATCACTAGCATGACCCCGTGACCGACACGCCGGGAATTGCCGCGGCCCGCCGCCCGGTTCCGCTCTCCCGCCGCCGGGTGGACTGGGTGCTGCTGGCCTTCTTCGCCGTCAACCTGTGCTTCATCACGTACTTCGTGGACATCGAGCAGCTGACGGTCGCCAACGCCGCCCATTTCCAGTACCCGCTCTGGCCACCGCCGGCGATCGTCAACCTGGTGCATGCCTACGGCCGGCACTACGACCCGCTGCTGATGGCCAGGCCCGCGTTCTGGCGCATGACAATCTGGATAGATGTGCTCTGGAACGGGCCGTTCTACGTGGCCGCGATCTATGCCCTTGCCCGGGGCAGAGACTGGATCCGGGTGCCGGCCCTCATCTGGTCGGGCTCCATGAGCGCCGTGGTGCTCGTGATCCTCGCCGAGGAGTACTCGGGGGTGCACCGGGCCCCTCATTTCGGCTTCGTGCTGCTGCTCAACCTGCCCTGGCTGGTCCTGCCGGCCGGGACGATCGCCCGGATGGCACGCGAGCACCCCTTCACCGAGCCAGCCCTGGCCCCGGCCGCCTTCCCCGCCAGCGGCCAGGCCGAGCAGGCGGGAACATGAGCCGGCCCGCCTTCGCGCTCACGTATGGCCCGTGGGCGCTGGTGGCTGGCGGCTCGGAAGGGCTCGGCGGCGCGTTCGCCGAAGAACTCGCGCGGCGCGGGGTCAGCCTGGTGCTGGTGGCACGGCGCCCGGAGCCGCTGGCGCAGACCGCTGCCCGGCTGCGTGCCACCTGGCCGGTTGAGGTGGTGACCGTGGCTGCCGACCTGGCCGCGGCCGGGGCGATCGGCCAGGTGGCGGACGCGGCGGCAGGCCTGCCCGTGGGGCTGGTGGTGATGAATGCCGCCCATGCACCGGCCGGGCCTTTCCTGGCGGCCGGTGAACCCGACATCGCCGCGGCGGTCCATCTCAACTGCGGGGCGGCGGCCTTGCTCGCACACCAGTTCCTGCCCGCCATGGTGGAACGGGGCAAGGGCGGGGTGATCTTCATGTCCTCGCTGGCCGGCCTGCAGGGCGTCCCAAACCTCGCGGTGTACGGCGCGAGCAAAGCCTTCCTGATCAGCCTGGCCGAAGCCCTGTGGGCGGAGACCCGGGCGGCAGGTGTGGACGTCCTGGCCTGCTGCGCGGGCGCGGTCATCACCCCCGGCTACCAGCAGGCAGCCAGCCGGCCCGCGCCGGGGTCGTTGTCCCCGGCGCAGGTCGCCGCCACCGCGCTGGACGCGCTTGGCCACGGCTTCCGGGTGGTACCGGGCCGGCTCAACCGGGTGAACACCTTCGTGCTGGAGCATCTGCTGCCGAAGCGGGCAGCCATCTCGGTGTTCGGGCGGGCCACCGCCGCCGCGCTGAACTCTCCCGGAGGGCAGGCGTGAGCGCCGTGGCAGCAGCCGGCCTGCCCAGTGCTCACGCGGCCACCCCGTCGGGCAAGCCGCGTGCCCGGGCGCTGGGCATTCCCTTCGGCGGCGCGCCGGGCCGCTGGAACGCGATCACCGACGTGCCCGGGATCCAGGTGGGGTACACCACCCTCATCGAGGGGGACTCGGTCCGCACCGGGGTGACCGCCATCCACCCGCGCGGCCCGCAAGGCGCGGCCGATCCCGTCGCGGCCGGATTCTTCTCCCAGAACGGCAACGGGGAGATGACCGGCGTCTCCTGGATCGAGGAATCCGGTACCTTCTCGCTGCCGATCGCCATCACCAATACGCATGCGGTCGGGATCGCGCACGCGGCCATCGTCGCCTGGACGGTCAAGCATCACCCAGAACTGGGCGATGACTGGTCGCTGCCGGTGGCGGCCGAGACCTGGGACGGCTACCTCAACGACATCAACGGGCACCACGTCACCGAGCAGGCAGCGCTGGCCGCCCTGGAGTCAGCCGCGTCCGGGCCAGTGGAAGAAGGGTCGGTCGGCGGCGGCACCGGCATGAACTGCTACGAGTTCAAGGGCGGCAACGGCACCGCCTCCCGGCTGGTGGGCTACGCGGGCACGACCTACACCGTCGGCGTCTTCCTGCAGGCAAACTTCGGCTCCCGGGCCGAGCTCACCGTGGCCGGGATGCCGCTCGGCGAACTGCTGGCTGCCGACAACCCGATCAGCGAGCACCCCGCCACGCCGCCGGGCGCCGGGTCGGTGATCGTGATCGTGGCCACCGACGCCCCGCTCCTGCCGCATCAGTGCAAGGCGATGGCCCGCCGGGTCACCCTCGGCCTGGCCCGTACCGGCACCACCGGCTCCCACTTCTCCGGTGACCTGTTCCTGGCCTTTTCCACCGCGAACGCGGGCGGGTTCAGCCCCTATGACCCCGCCACGGGTGAGGGCGCAGGCCAGCGTTACGACCGGCTCACCTTCATCCCCTGGGGCGCCATGAACCCGTTCTTCACCGCCGTGGTGCAGGGGGTCGAGGAGGCGGTGGCGAATGCCCTGGTCGCCAATGAGGGCATGGTTGGCCGCGACGGTCACCGCAGCCCCGCTCTCCCCCGCGATCAGGTCGCCGGCCTGTTCCGGAGCCGGACCCGGCCATCGCATCCGCCCGCCGGCTGAGCAGCGCAGCAGGGCAGGATGGAGGTAGGAGGGCACCCCGCCGAAGGGAGCAATCGATGGAGTACCGCCTGCTCGGCCGCAGCGGCTGCGCCGTTTCCGCTTACGCCCTCGGCACCCTTACCTTCGGCAACGAGACCGACGAGGCAGCCGCGTTCAGCCAGCTTGATCTGTTCGCCGACGCGGGCGGCACGCTCGTGGACACGGCGGACGTGTACGCCGACGGCCGCTCCGAGGAAATCATCGGCCGCTGGCTGGCCCGCACGCCCGGCGCCCGCGACAGCGTGGTACTCGCCACCAAGGGGCGTTTCCCGACGGACGAGAGCCCGAACGGTCATGGCCTGTCACGCCGTCATCTGGCGGCGGCGCTGGACGCCTCGCTGCGCCGCCTGGGCGTGTCGGCGATCGACCTCTACCAGCTGCACTCGTTCGATCCGCTGACACCCATCGACGAGACGCTGCGCTTCCTCGACGGCGCGGTCACGGCCGGGAAGATCCATTATGTGGGCCTGTCCAACTTCACCGGCTGGCAGCTCCAGAAAGCGGTGGACGTCGCCAGCGCACTCGGCCTGACCGGGCCCGTCACCGTCCAGCCCCAGTACAACCTGCTCTCGCGCGCTGTCGAATGGGAGATCATCCCGGCGTGCCAGTCCGAGGGGCTCGGGCTGCTCGCCTGGTCCCCGCTGGCCAGCGGGTGGCTCACCGGCAAGTACCAGCGCGGCCAGCCGCCCGCACCCGGCACCCGGGTGGCGGAGAACGCCGATGAGGGGATGCGGATCTGGAACCAGCGCGGTGACGCCGAGCGGACCTGGCGGGTGGTGGCGGCGGTCCGCGAGGTTGCCGGTGCCCGCGGGATCTCCTTGGCACAGGTGGCGATCGCCTGGCTGGCGGCCCGCCCTGCCGTCACGTCGGTCATCCTGGGCGCACGGACCCTGGAGCAGTTCGCGGACAACCTGGCCGCCGCACAGGTGCGGCTGAGCCCGGAGGAGTCGGGGGCGCTGGACGAGGCGAGCGACCCGGATCCGCCCGACTACCCCTACGGCGGGGCCGGCCCCACCCCCCCCCCCCCCCCCCCCCCCCGCGCGCCCGCGCCCCCCGGGCCCCCCGGGGGGGGGCCGGTACCGCCCGCGGCGAGGGCGGGGGGTCCCTCCCAGCCCGCGGGGCCCGACCCAATTACGCATACGTCATATGTCATCATGAACGAGCCTGGCCTAGGTGGTCAAAAGCGCGGGAATGCTAACACCAGTGCGCAGAAACTGTCAATTTGTCCTGCCACGGTCCCGCACAAGAAAGAATATGGAGCGGTGAAAGGAGAAACGTGAAGGCGTGTAACCTTGTTCATGACATCTTCCCCGGATGGGTGTCCGAATCCGCTGAATCCTCACGAGGTTGAATTTGCTCTTTGCCCGTTCCCGGACCATACAAGTCAAGGACCCGCTCAATCACCTCTCTGGCAGCGCTCAGTTCCGCGGCGATCACTTGAGATGCACCGGCGCTTTCCAGTGCGCCGGTGTGTTCCACGCGTGCGGTCCTCACGATGGTGGTGAGGCGGGGATTCAACGAACGGGTGGTGGCCACGGCTCTTGGAACGGCAAAGGGATCGGAAATGGCGAAGACTAATGCGCGCGCCCGGCTTACGCCAGCCTTTTCCAGGATGTCGGCTTTCGTACTGTCACCGAAAAAGATCGATTCTCCCTCGGCTGTGGCACAGCTGACGATGTCCGGATCCAGTTCGAGAACAAGGTAGGCAATACCCTTCCGTCGCAATGCCTGCGCCAGCATCCGCCCGTTCAGGCCGTAGCCGCAGATAATGACGTGATCGCGCAGGGGTGCCGTGCGTGCTTCCAGTTCAACCTCACCGGGCTCCGGAAAAAATTTTCGCAATCGCCGCATCTCCGGCATGTGTGTTGCGATCCGAGGTGAAAACTGGATAACGGTTGGAGTCAGCAACATGGTGATAATGGCGGCTGCCAGAAAAATCTGGTACTCGCCGGCGGGAATAAGATTT
>OFHK01000109.1_pt1 | contig 25934 bp, 21 predicted proteins | sample 1521951 | NCBI WGS metagenome assembly OFHK01 (sample SAMEA2468436, study PRJEB22500) | soil metagenome | biome: Glassland; feature: Farmland; material: Clay | place: Australia | collected 2013-01-31 | depth 0.55 m
CTGTGCGCGGGGGGTTGGCGGCTGGACGCCGGGAACTGCTGTTGTAAGGGCCTGCTGGCAGAGGTCCTGGCCGCCGGGGTGCACTGGCTGTGGCGGGCGAAGAGCGACGTGAGTCTGCCGGTGCTGGAGGTGCTGCCCGACGGGGCCTGGCTGTCGCGGATCGCCGACCCGGCCGCGTCGAGGAAGATGCGCCGCCAGGGCGCCGATCCGGCGGACATCCCCGGCATCGCGGTGCGGGTGATCGAGTACACCGTGGAAAGCGCGGACGGCGCGGAGTTCTCGGAGACCTTCACCCTGGTCACCGACATCCTGAACCCCGCGCTGCTCAGCTGCGAGCAGGCGGTCGCCGCCTACGCCTCCCGGTGGCAGCTGGAGACCTGCTTCGATGAGCTGGAGACCTCGGTCCGCGGCGGCGCCACGGTTGTGCTGCGCTCGAAGTCCCCGCCTATGATCCGCCAGGAGATCTACGCCATGCTCTTCTGCTACCAGGCGATCCGCACCCTGATCAGCCACGCGGCAGGCGAGGAGGGCATCGATCCCCGGCGGGTCTCCTTCACCGTCGCCCGCGACGCGGTCCGCCGGCGGATCAGCGACCCGGGTTCCTTTTCCCCCTGCGGAGCTTGACGAGGCCCTCGCCGACCTGGCCTTCGAGATCACCTTCCCCCGCAACCTGGTCCCAGGGCGGCCAGGACGCCGCTACGCCCGCCAGACCAAGCGCCCCGGCGGCCGGTACAAGACCCGCAAGCACGGCCAGTCCTCGAGGCTGACGCCCCTGACCGTGATCAAGTTCTGCCTGATGCCCGTTCCAACCTTAACTTAACGCCATTGGGATAGAGGCAGCGCGACCGCGCCGTTTAGGTGATTTCTCAGGTAACTTATCGCCGCCCGGATAGGGATCAGCGCATGGTAAGCTAGTAGTCACACATTCTCCTTGGGGCATCTGCTTCGGTCGGCGTGTTTGCCCTGTGTTTATGAAGAAGCCTCCATCCGATATCCGGGCGAGGTTTCTGTTCGTAGTACGATTAGAGAAGGGAGAGAGAAGGACTTGGACTCTCTCCCCCCCTCCTGTTCACTGACTCTTTCTATTCTACATTCGATGGGCCAGCATTTGCTACTAAGGATATCAGTATACAACGGGAGAATCATGTGACTGAGGTGATCTCAGCGAATTAGAACCGGTCAACTGGGCATTGTCGGCTCGGGAGGGCTGGTTCGGGCAGGCTCGCGGACGGATCGGATGTGCCGGGAAATGGACGTGGAGTCCCGGTAGAAGAGGTCTTACCACAGATCATCTTCAGCCCCGAGGACTCCACGTGATCACCTATCGTGCCACCCTCGACGTGCCCCGGGAACTGGTCATGTTCACCGCGCAGCTGCTGCTGGCCGAGCGGCGCCGGCGCGGTACTCCCCGGGGCAGCCGTTCGCTGACCTGCTTCTGGCAGGCAGTACTGGGCCTGCGCTGGTTCCGCGACCGCACGGCCATCGGCGCACTTCGAACACGGTTACATCAAATGAACGCCGCTATTTCGCTGAGATCACCTCACTGTGCTCCACGTACCGAACGGCGGATCTCGCGCGTTCTCTGAACAATCAATGTGAACTCTAGAGTTGGGGCATTGCCGCAGGTCAGCACTCTTTCGTCGACGCTCAGGGCCAATCGGGGCTGGGCATCAAAAAGCAGCAGCGAGGAGAGGTGAGCGACCCCTTCGGCGCCGTATGCCCGCTTTCTGCAGTGCCGAGCTAGGGGCCAGACCTGCCGCGACTCGCCGATCGGGACATTTCGGTCAGTGCCGCGGCATCATCCTGGCGGTCATGCAGGTCTCTGAGCTGCGGCAACGTCTCAGTCGTTCAGTTAACAGGCAACGGTTGCTGCCAGCGGCCCTCACGCTGCGCGGCTGGCGCTCCAGAGCGCCGACGGACCTGCCGGATCGGCGCGGGCAGGCAGGTGATCGGTTAGCCTTGTCCGGCTTACCCAGATCTGCTGATTCTGTGCACTTGGCCGGGCAGCTTTCGGTCGGATTCGGGCGCCTTCTGGCAGTCGGCGGCGCCGCGGATGGCGGGGACACGTATCGGCTACGAGCAAGGCCGCCGGGAGGCTGGCTACCGGCTCGGCAGTGATCGCGGTAGCCCGAACCATGGCAGCACGCTGGCCTCGAAGCGGGTCATGGCGCAGATCTGGCCGCCGGCCAGGGTGAGCACGTAGAAGCCGGTCGCGTGGCGGATGCCGGCCGGGACGCGCAGGTAGGCCCCGAACGCGGGCTGGCTGTTGGCCCGGGTCGGGACGAGGTCGAAGCTGCGGCCCGCGGCGAACAGGCGGGCGCAGTAGCGGGCCACGTTGTCTCGGCCCTCGTATCCGAATGGCTCCGGAGGCATCGCGATGAAGACGTCGTCGGTCAGCAGGGCCACCAGCGCGTCGAGGTCGGCCGACTCCCACGCGCGGGCGAACCTGGCCACGATCGCGTCCTCGGCGGGTGAGCCTGCGGCGGGCGGCGGCTGGTGGCCGGCCGCTTGCTGCCGGCGCTGCAGGCTGGCGCGGGCTCGTTTGAGGGTACTGTTGGCCGATTCGAGGGTCACCTCCAGCATGCCGGCCACCTCGCTGGCGTGGAATCCGAGGACGTCGCGCAAGATGAGGACGGCGACCTGGCGTGGCGGCAGCAGCTGCAGGGCGGTCACGAAGGCCAGCGAGATGGCTTCGGTCTGCTCGTAGCGGGCCTCCGGCCCGGGCGGCCGGCCGGCGGCGCCTTCGAGGAGGGCGTCAGGAAACGGCTGCAGCCAGACAGGCTCGTCGCGCGGGGTCGGCACGGGCGGTCCGAACTGCGACATGTCCCACTCCCTGGCCGGGCGCCGGCTCGCTGCGCGGCGCGCGTTGAGGCACCGGCTGGTGGCGATCTTGTACAGCCAGGTGCGCAGCGACGCGCGTTCCTCAGTGAACCCGCCGATGCCCTGCCAGGCGGCCAGCATCGTCTCCTGGACGGCGTCCTCGGCGTCGGCGAAGGATCCGAGCATCCGGTAGCAGTGCACCTGCAGCTCCCGCCGGTGCGGCCCGGTCAGCTCCCGGAACGCCTCGCCATCTCCGGCCCGTGCCCGTGAGAGCAGCTCGGCTGTCACCATCCTGCGCTCCTTCCTGCCGCATCACGTCGCACCCCCGCCCGGTATATACACCGCCCGCAGCCTGAACTGGGCGGCTCGCGGGCGCCCAGTTTCCCGGTGCCGCGGTGTATGCATCACCGACCGCCCGGACGAGCCGAGCGCCGGATCGTGCCGCGGCAGCTGGGAACGACCCTGGAGGGCTGACGATGGAATCGTCGTCTGTATCGGCCGGGCGCGTGGCGTCCGCCGTTCTGGATCCGCGCCGCTGGTGGGCGCTCGCGCTGGTCCTGCTCGTCTACGCGGTCGTCGAGGCACCGGGCGCCGACTGGGGCGACGTACGGACAATCCTGCCGCTGGCCGGCTCGGCCGTGCTGGTCGCCGCCTTCGCGCTGATCGAGTCACGCCACCCCGCGCCGCTGGTGCCGCTGCGCATCTTCCGCTCCCGGACCCTGGCCCGCGCGGACGCCCTGACGATCCTGATCGGCACCGTCGCGGTCGGCATGCCGTTCGTCCTGACGCTCTACGCCCATCAGGTGCTCGGCTACTCGGCCCTCAAGTTCGGCATCAGCTCGGTCGTGCTCGCGCTCGGGGCCACGGCCGGCGCGATCGCCGGCCAGGCCGCGGCCGGCAAGGCCGGCTTCCGCCGGCCGCCGCGGCCGGCCTGGCCTTCGTGACCGCCACGGTCGCGGCGCTCGCTGGGTCGCCGAGCACGAGGCCGGGCTCGCCTCGGGCCTGAGCAACACCGCCTTGCAGACCGGCACAGCGCTCGGCGTCGCCGTCGTCACGACCGTTGCCGTCTCCCACTCCCAGCACTGCCTGGCAGCGCACAAAGGCGCGAACCCGCTCGCCGCGCTCACCGAGGGCCACCAGTCCGCCTTCCTGGCCTGCGCCGTGCTGGCCGGGATCGGCCCGGCGCTGCTGACAGCACCAATCAGAAGGAGGAGCAGACCATGACCATCAACGAATACCTCATGAAAGCCATCCAGGATGACGCCCGGCGGGCCGGCGAACGAGACCGGCTGCTCCTCGAGGCACGGCAGGCTCGCAGGGCGCGCCGCCAGCGTCTGGTTCCCGCTGCTCCAGCGAGGCGCCGAACCGGAATGGGAAAGATCGTCGTGAGCGAGAACGTCACGCTCGACGGAGTCATCCAGGACCCGGCCGGTGACGAAAGCTTCGAGGCCCGCGGCTGGGTCGGCCTGATCGGAAATAGCCCGCAGCTTGCCAAGCTCGCGCTCGACGAGGCGCTGGCCGCCGGGGCCCTCCTGCTGGGCCGCCGCAGCTACGAGTGGCTCGCCGCGCGGTGGCCATCTCGCAGCGGCGAGCTGGCGGACAGGCTGAACAGCCTGCCCAAGTACGTCGTGTCCGCGACCCTCGCCAATCCCGCCTGGAACAACTCGACAGTCCTCAAGGGCGACGTGCTTAACGAGGTCTCGACGCTGAAGCAGCACATAGACGGGGACATCGTCATCGCCGGCAGCTTTCAGCTCGTACGCACGCTGATCGAGCACGACCTGGTCGACGAGCTGCGGCTGAAGATCTTCCCGGTCGCCCCCAGGGCCGGCGAGCGCCTGTCCGGCGAGACCAGCAACAAAAAACCCATGCGCCTCCTCGACACCCAGACCCTCGAGGGCGGCATCGCCTACCTCACCTACCAATCTGTCCGGGACGCCTAGCGGCGTCAGACGGCGCTAGCATTCCGAAATGCTTGCGGGCGCTTCCCGCGGGCAGGCATCCGGGAGAGCACCTCATGAGCAGCAGGTGGCAAGAAGAAGACCACAGCAATGAGGACGCCGCTACAACGTTCCATTGCCCAGGTACTGAAGATCGCCCGCGCTGGTGGCCGATCACTACGACAGCGCATCTGCTCTGACGCTTACCGCTTCCCGCGCGGATCTGCTCAAGACCATGGCCCAATCACGGCCACGCTCATATGGGGCTGGTGACACGTTTCTCACCGTCCCATATCGCCCAATTCTGGCGCGACTGGACTGCCATACTTGGCCATCGGTCCGCCGACCAGAACGGTTCCATGCGCGCTGGCGCCGACCCGACACCGGTTACCGTGTGTCACCCGGTTCTTGGCCCACTTCGCGCGGTATCACGCTGGCAGCGTAATCCCGCCCCCACCCTTGACGTCAGGACAACCTGACGTCAAGGGTGGGGGCTATGACGACACCGGCCAGCCTCGAGCGCCAGCACACCCTCGCCACCGCCGTCGCCCGCTATGACGAATTGCGCATGCGAGACCTCCTGGCACCGGGCACTGAGGACCTGCCAGCAGACGAGCAGCTTGAGCCTGGGCCACTATCACGGCAAGAGGCCCTGGAACTGCTCGCCCTCAGCGAGGTGATCGCCCGCAAGGCCGCCTACGGCCGCCAGCTCACGGTGCGGTCTGCACGCGCAGCGGGTGCCTCGTGGACACAAATCGGCGCTGCCCTGGGCACCACCAAGCAATCCGCGTGGGAGGCTCACGGCCGGTGGATCGACCAGCAGGCAAGCCAGCGTAGTGCCTACGGCCACCAGAGCATGGATAGCCAGCAAGCCGCAGCCGCCCGCGCACTAGCAGGTAACCCAGACAGCGAGTCGCCGGGATAGACCGCAGCGTTCGGCACCCGCCGCTTCCCACCCATCATGCACATCCGGTCGACCTCGGCGCGCAGAGGGACCTGATCGGCGCGGCTGAGCCTATGAGCACCGAGTCCGTCCCGGCCGTCCAGATCGGCGGATGAGCGCGCGCCTGGTCGCTGAGGGTCATTCACCTTCTGTGACGTCGTGGCGTCCGCTTCCCCCGAGTTTCAGCCATCTCGAGCTGGGGCCTGGCGGTATAAGCCTGTCCGGGATTTGGTCTATTCGGGTATGGTGCCCGGGGCACCCTGGTGGCATGGGCAGCGGCAGGCATCCCGTCGATGGCCTGTGCGTGGCCGTGGACGTGCACTACTTCAGCTCCAGCGGCGCCCGGACGGTCGCTGTGGTGGCCGGCGATGCCGCCTTTTCGCAGGTGGTCGCCGATCGTACCGTTGTGGTGCCCGGGGTGGCACCTTACCGGCCTGGTGAGTTCTGCCGACGGGAGCTGCCCCCGCTGCGCGCGGTCTTGCATGGACTCGCCGGGCTGGGGCTGCTGGTGGTCGACGGGTACGCCGATCTGGACCCGGGCGGCCGTCCCGGTCTGGGCTCCCATGCGCACGCCGTGCTCGGCATTCCAGTGATCGGCGTGGCCAAGTCGGCGTTCCGCACGGCCACCCATGCCATCCCGGTGCTGCGGGGAACCTCAGCACGACCGGTGTTCGTCACCGCCGCTGGGATGCCCAGTGCCGACGCGGCGGAGCTGGTACGGCTCATGGCTGGCCGGTTCTGGGTACCTGACGCGCTGCGCCGCGCAGACCAGCTCGCCCGCGCCGTGCCGCCGACAGTTCTCCAGGGGAGCCACCACCTCGGCTGATGGGCGCGCGAAATGCGGCATGTGAGTGAGATCGTGAAGATCGCTTCTTATGCTTCTAGTCCTGGTCCGCGTCGTTCCATGTGGTCCAGATGATGCCTGCTTGGTCGGCAGCGGGCTGGTCTTGCATCATGCGGTGCAGCGAACCGGTTTCGATCGCTTCTTTGAGGTCGATGGGGTCGGCGAGGCCGGGGTCGGCGGGGAACCGGTGGCCGAAGCGGAGGCCCGGGAAGTGCTGGTGGGAGAACAAGACGGCGGCGCGGCGGTGTGGGCCGCTTGCGGTGATGATGACTTCGGCGTCGGTGACGTGGTCGATGTAGGGGTCCGGTTGCGGCGGCGGGAGCAGGTCGCCTGGTTGCGCGCCGCCGCGGACCGCTTCGATGACTGACCGGTCCAGGCCCGTCCACCCGCCTGCGTCGAGGATCTTGCGGGCTTCAGCGTAGGTGCGCTCGGTCAGGGCCTGCGGTCTTCCAGCCCGGACCTGTCGCCATCCCTCCCGGAAGGCGGCTTCGATCCGCTCTCGCAGCGGCTCCAGACCGGGGAGCCGGGCTCCCCACACGGTCCAGGTGATCCCGGAGGCGTCAGGGGAAGGCTCGGCCTCCATCATGCGGTGCAGGGCTCCTTCCTCGATGTCACGCATGAGCGCGAAGTACTCGCCGCTGGGGCCGTCAGGATCATCGGCCTCGAACCGGTGACCGAACCGGACGCCAGGGAAATGGCGGTGAGAGAACAGCACAGCGACCCGCTGCCCAGGCGGCTCACCTGTGAGGATCACTTCAATCCCGGTGACGTGATCGGTGTAATGGTCTGGCTGCCTGCGCGGCAGCGGGTCACCGGGCCGCGCACCATCACGGACCGCCTGGACCGTCACCGGGTCCAGCGATGTCCGCCCGCCGCGGCTGATGGCCCCGCCTGCCTCAGCCCACGCGGGAAACGTAAGGACACGCGGACTGCCGGCATCTGGCGGCGTCCGCCGCTCACGGAAGGCAGCCTCGATCTCGGCGCGCTGCCGCTCGATCACTGCTCCGCTGTCCTGGCTGGATGCCACGACCGGATGGTAGCTGGTACGTCAACAGGACCGGAATGTCACCCGGTCGGCGGCATTCTGGTGCGCAGGGGTTTCGGCACAGCCAGCTACCGTTGGCGCATGACTCAGACTGAAGCCTCGACGGGAGGCGGGAAGCCTCTCTGCCGCCGGTGTGGGCTTCCTGTCGAAGCGAGCGCGCAGGACTTCGACGTCTTTGAACAGATGCATTACGTGTGTTTCCACTATGAGTTCGAGCACCAAGGCGATCCTGACGTGGAGTGCTCGGCAGGTGGTTGCCCTTCATCTGGCATTCGGCTGCCAGCCAAGATCGTTCGCACTGACGGGGTTGATCTTGTGCAAGCAGGCAACACCGTGGTCCCGGCAATCCTCGCCCTGGAAGCCAACGGCTATGCCGTTTCGCAGGAGGACAACCAGTTCGTGGCGAGGGCGGGAAACGTCCGCCTCGCAGCGGAGGACCCGGTGGCAGTCCCCGGACTAGTCAAGCTTGCCGAGACGCGTCGCCCGTGGCGAGCCAGTAACTCTGAAACGGACGATGTGATGAGCCGCTTCCATCTCTAGAAAGCGAGCGCTCATCGGCATGTGCGAGCGGGTACCGAGCCTCTTCAGGCCCCGTATTCGCCCGCTCAGCCGCCGGGGGCCGCGGTCAGCGCCCTCGCTGGGGCGCCCAGGGCTTCGCGCCGCCTCGGTGGCGGCGGACGTGGGTGGTGGTCGAGGCTGGGGGGATGGCAGGCCTGACCAGGCTCTTGTTGCCTGGCAACTGGCCGGGGGAGTGGCCGTGCTTGTGGGCGCGGAGAATACCCGGAGAACCCAGGACGTTCCGAACGTTAGCCCAGCTCAGGGCGTATTTGGGAGATGACTGTAAAACCGCCATCTCAGCCATCCGTATCAGGTCAGCCGCATCCGGCAAGGCGGCGACCGTAGCCAAAGGGTGCGGGGATCACCGAGAGTAGGTGCAAGATCACCTTGCGGGCTGATTCACGTTCCGCCCGACAGGTCCCCGGCGATGCTTCACCGGTCCCGCCCGGTCGGGGGCCAGGCCCTCCGGCAACCAGTTGCGCACCAACCCAGCGGGGATCCCAGCAACATCGGCGGTCCGCCGTAGCGCCCGGATGATGCGTCAGTTCAGGCGGCTGCCGCGACCGCGTGCCGTTCGTGCCGCCCAGCCTGTTCCGGTAGCGGCCCTTCTGGCCAGCCGGAGTACGGGCCGGCGCGGCCATCCTGGGACAGGTCGTCGACGTGGATGGCGAGCAGAATGGCGCCATCAATCAGGAGGTCACGCTCGGTAGGAGTGATGACGCCCCGGTCAGCCTGCTCGCCGAAGATCGCGCAGACGCGCTGAAGTGCTGCATCAACTGTAAGCACGGTGATCACAGTTCCCACCTCCACCCCAGGCATACCGCCAGGGATGCCAGGCCGGGTCAGGGGCCTTGGTCCTCACTGTGGGCCTTATCATGAGTACCCGCGCCCACTAGCCCGTGGCCGGTGGGGACAAGCAGATCCGCCAGATCTGCGCCGACCGGACTCGATGCCTCTTCGGCCTGTCGCCCGTGCAGAGCGGCGGCTACTTGCGCACCGGGTGCGGACCGGTGCCAGTCACTGAGCGTGATCCGGTGTCGGGCCCGCCGTGCCGCCGGATCGCCGGCTCAGCATGGATGGACGGGGGCGCCGGTGGCTGTGCGGTCATGCGCAGGTCACCGTGGTCTGGATGCCGGGGTCAGGCGTGGTGTTCCAGGATCTGGGTGAGCAGGCGGGTCAGCTGCTGGCGTTCGGCTGCTGAAAGCGGGGCGAGCAGCTCGTCCTGGACGTCGGCCAGGAGTTCCTCCAGCCGCCGCAGGTGGGCGGTGCCGGCCGGGGTGATGCTGATGACATTGCGGCGCCGGTCGGCAGGGTCGGGGGCGCGGCCGGCCAGGCCGCGGACGGCCAGCTCGGTGACCGCCGCCGCGACATCGCTGCGGTCCATCCCGGTGCGGCGGCCCAGGCTGGCCTGGCTGGCGGGCCCGAACTCCTGCAGGGCGGCGAGCAGGCGGTAGTGATACCCGCGCGATCCGGCGGTGCCGAGCTTGCCGGTGAGCAGCGGGTGTGCCAGCCGTGAGACCTCGCTGATCAGCCAGCTCGGCTTGCCCATCAGCATGGCTGGTCTGGCGTCTTCACCGGTGGGCATGCCCGCCAGCTTACCTATTTGTTGGAGAAGCCAACGAAATAACGTTGGCATTGCCAACGTTGGACATGCCAGCGATCTCATCACACCGGGTACAGGGATCCATGCTAAGGAGGCGGGCGATGCCCACCTATCCAGCTCTCAGCACCCGCGTCATCGGCCAGGCCGAGAAGGCCCTCGGCGCGATCCTGGGCGGGCAGCTGGCCGGGACCGGCCTGACCGGGCCCCAGTGGGTGATCCTCACGCCGGCCATCACCGGCGGCGCAACGGCCGGGCGTGACCAGTTCACCCGCATGGTGGCCGGCGCGCTGAAGATCAGCGGAACGGAAGCGCAGGCGCGTGTCGGCGACATGGTCACCGCGCAGCGGCTGCAGATCACCGGCGAGGGCCCGGCAGTGACGGTCACCGGCGCCGCGCGCCAGCTGCACAGCCGGATCCGCACTACCATCACCCAGATCACCCAGCGGCTGTGGGGCGACCTGCCCGCCGAGGACCTGGCCACCGCAGGCCGCGTGCTGGCCATCATCACCGAACGTGCCAATGCCGAACTAGCCCGCTAGCGCCAGGACGCGCGGGCATCCCCCGGGGTGGCCCGCCGCAGACGGCGGCGAGGGCACGGAACGCACTCCGGGCACCCCCGGGCCGGTTGTTGGTTGTTGCCGGGCGCCGCCTGCGGCAGCATGCGGAGCATGACGCGGGCGTTGATGGCCACCGGGGTCCCTTGCAGCGCTGGCGCTCATCACGGGGGGGGTGGAGCGCGGGCCTGCGGCGCTCCGGGCCGCGGGCCTGCCGGAACGGCTGCGCCAGGCGGGCTGGGAGGTGCCAGACGCCGGCGACCTCACCCCGCGTGTGTTCACCGCCGAAGCGGCGCATCCGCGGGCCCGCAACCGGGGCCTTCGTACAGGCGTGCCGGGACGCCGCCGGCGCGACCGGCCAGGCGATCGCGGCCAGGCGGATCCCGGTGCTGCCCGGCGGGGACTGCAGCATCACGGCCGGCGCCGTCGCCGGCTGCCTGAGTCAGCGCCCGGACACCAGCCTGCTATATCTCGATGGGGACGCGGATCTGCGCACCCCCCAGACAACGATGGCCGGCAACTTGGCTGCGCTTCGACGCGGCCATGGCTGTGTTGCGTGGGCTGTGCACCAGCCGGCGTTCGCCGCCCTGGTACTGACAGAGGTCAACCCTACCCGTGCCGGATCGCCGAATCCGCACGTCATGTGGAAGGGCCTTATGGAGCCATGCGTCATGCGCAGAACATCCTGGTATGTGCGATGGTCGGCTAGTTCATGCTCAGTGCCCGGTGGCCGCACCGTGGTCAGGCCGCTGCGGTCCGGCAGAGGATCTCGCCGTGGAGGATGGAGAGCCAGCCGTCCTCGGCGGCCGTCCAGGAGAGCCAGGCAGAGCTGATACGGCGCAGGTCGTCCGTGGTCGCGTAGCCGTTGTCGACGAGCTGGCGGGCCAGCGCGGATTCGGTGATCCTGTCGGCCCACATGCGGCCCCAGTGGTCGCGGTCGGCGGGCGTGGCGTAGCACCAGGTGCTCGACGTGGCCGTGACGTCGGTGAAACCGGCCGCCCGTGCCCAGGACAGCAGCCTCCGGCCGGCGTCGGGCTCGCCGCCGTTGGCGCGCGCTGCGGTGCGGTACAGGCGCAGCCACTCGTCGAGTTCCGGGAGCTGCGGCCACCAGGTGAAGGCGGCGTAGTCGCCGTCGCGCGCCGCGACTACGCCCCCTGGGCGGGTGACCCGGGCCATCTCGCGCAGCGCCCGAACCGGGTCGGCCACGTGCTGGAGCACCTGGTGGGCGTGGACGACGTCGAAGGAACCGCCGGGGAAGGTGAGGGCATGCACGTCCTGCACGCTGAAGTCGACATTGGCGATGCCCCGGGCCGCGATGGCCGCACGTGACAGACCCAGTTCCCGCGGACCGATTTCCGTGGCGGTGACCCGGCCGACCAGTCCCGCCAGGTCGGCTGTGATCGTGCCGGGACCGGCACCGACATCGAGCAGCGAGTCGCTTTCGCGCAGGTGCGGCAGGAGGTACGCGGCAGAGTTCGCCGCTGTGCGCTGCCGGTGCGACCGCAGCACTGATTCGTGATGGCCGTGGGTGTAGGTACTCATGGCTCTCCTTCCGCCACGGCAGTCTGCTCTTCCGATGTGACCATGTCCACTTACCGAGAAACCTTCTCATTATTTGAGACGAAAAATGGCAGTCGAGGCGTGGCATGACGGCCGGGCGAACGTGATGGTTGCCGTGACGTAAGGCGATCCGAACGCGCCAATGCCGGCGATGCCTGGTGTCCCCGCGCCGTGTTCACCGTGGAAGCAGGCGCACAGTTCGCCGCACTGGCCCGCGGCATCGCCTCTCTGCTTGCGCGGCCTGAAAGCAGGATGATTTCGGCGAGAGCGGCCTTACGGTCGGCTCTGAGTGGCTGATGCCCGCGTCCGCGTGCGGCGGGACTGCCACTCCGCTGGCGTCGAGGTGCCGCTGGAGCCCGGAAACCGTCCAGACCATGACCGGCACGGTAACCACCCGGCGCAGCCTGCCCCACGCCCGCCCAGATAACCCAGCTCGGCATCAAGCGGACCCAGCCGAACCCGGACCGCATCCGGCACCAGAAGGCGGTTGCGCGTCATTGTAACCGTGCTGCCGCGTCATGCTCTGCGACTATCTGCGTATCCGGTTTTGGGAATGCGGAGCGTGGCCATGGCGCGCCCGGTTCCGGTCGCGGGCGTTCTGAAGATGAAGGTGTCATGCCTGCTCCCAAGCCTGGCCTGAGAGGATCGTCACCGCGGTGAGCAGCCGCGTTCACGAGTCCTCACAAGGAGCGGCAGACGGTGACGGCCGAAGAGCACCTCACGGCGGGCGGGCATCGGGCCCAGTTCGACTTCGAGGTCGATTTCTCCAACGGTGGCGGCATCCAGGGCCAGGGTTTCCGGCTCGACATCGCAGGTGATGACATCTCCGATGAGGAGCTCGCCGCCTGCATCATCCGGGATATGCGGCTGCTGATGGTCGGCGAGGTGCGGATCCTGCATAAGCAGATCATCCGCGAGGCGCACAAGCGCTCCGGCGCCACCCCGCAGGCGGGTCAGGCGGGCGGGCGCACCCGCATCGACCTCAGCCACGTTGTCAAGGACCGGATGGTCACCTACCCCGGGCTTCCCGCGCCGGCCATCTGCGACTTCCTCAGCCGTGAGCAAAGCCGCGCCCGCTACGCCCCGGGCACCGAGTTCCAGATCGGCATGATCGAGCTGTGCGCCAACACCGGCACCTACCTCGACAGCCCCTTCCACCGCTACCCGGACGGCACCGACCTGGCCGGCCTGCCGCTGGAGCGGCTGGCCGAGCTGGACGCCGTCGTCGTCGACGTCAGCGGGCAGGCCGGGCGGCCGGTCGATCGCGGCCAGCTGCTCCCCTACGATGTCGGGGCCAAGGCAGTGCTGGTCCGCACAGGATGGGACCGGCACTGGGGCACCGATGCCTACTTCCGCGGCCACCCGTTCCTGACCGCCGCCGCTGCGGAGCACCTCGCCGCCGAGGGGGCGGCGCTGGCCGGCATCGACTCGCTGAACATCGACGACACCAGCAGCGGCGAGCGGCCCGTCCACTCCACCCTGCTCGCGGCCGGCATCCCGATCTGCGAGCACCTCACCAACCTCGCCGCGCTCCCGGCCGGCGGCTTCCGCTTCAGCGCTGTCCCCGTCAAGATCCGCGGCATGGGAACATTCCCGGTCCGCGCCTACGCCACGATCCAGGCGGGCGGCCACGGCTAGCGGCAAGGCCGGGACGCCGCTCAACGGCGCCGCCGCCGTCATTGCCGTGGCTTTGGGGCACTGGCCGCTGACCTCCGGCCGCGGCAGGAGCCTGGATCCTGCCAGGACCACCCCCGGCATCGTTCTGCCTGCCTCGGGCGGCGAAGGCTAACCTCCGGGCAGCGCATACCTTCCCGCGCGTTGCCCGCGCGGCGGCATGACCCGCCAGGGATCAGGCGCGGGGGCGGCGGCGGACAAACCCGCAGCCGTGCAGACCGGCCTGCTATGCGCGTCAGCGAGACTCGACATCAGGCAGCCGTCGGCCGACCATATCGGCGGATACTTGCGCACTCGCTACTGATCAAGCGCAGTCACTAAGCGTGATCTGACGCAGCTATCCTGCCAACGCCTCCGGGTGGTCAGGCGCATCCTGCTGTCACGGTGACACCTTCAGTTCGCCGGACCCCGCCACAAAGGCCGACGCGGTCATCTGCCAACGCCTGCACATCCTCGGCCACCTCAGCTACCCGGCAGAGGGCCGGGTCGGCCATCGGTTGCGTGACCTCGCACCGGGCTGGAGATCGGCGACGGTACCGTGCAGGTGTCCGGGCTCGTCATTGCCCCAACCTGCCTGGCCGCGAATGCGCGTGCTGACTCGGGAGGAACCTTGATGGGGAGGCTCAACGAGAAGATCGCTATCGTGACCGGTGCGGGCCAGGGCATCGGCAAGGCCATCGCCGAAAAGCTCGCAGCGGAGGGGGCGACCGTCGTCGTCACCGACCTGGACGAGGCCACCGCTAGGGAGACGGCGGCCGGGTTGCCAGCGGCGGTCGCGATTCGCGCCGATGTCACCGACCGCCGGGGCGTGCAGGCGATGGCCGACCGGGTCTTGCAGCAGTTTGGCCGCATTGACGTCCTCGTCAACAACGCTGGCTGGGACAAGGCCGGCCCCTTCGTTGACTCCGATCCGGCCGACTGGGACCGCGTGATCGCTATCAACCTCTACGGCGTGCCGCACACCTGCAAGGTGGTGCTGCCGGTCATGGCCGAGCAGGGCAGCGGAACGGTGGTGAACCTGGGCTCGGACGCCGGCCGGGTCGGCTCGTCCGGCGAGGCGGTCTACTCCGCAGCCAAGGGTGGGGTCATCGCCTTTACTAAGTCGCTCGCCAGAGAGATGGCCCGCTACCAGGTCAGGGTCAATTGCGTCTGCCCCGGCCCCACCGACACCGCGCTGTTTGCGTCGTTCGCGGGGCCGAAGCTTCGGGAGGCCCTCACCAAGGCGATCCCGTTCCGGCGGCTCGGCCAGCGGCTGACGTTGCCAGGGTTGTCGCGTTCCTGGCCTCAGACGAGGCATCCTTCGTCACCGGCCAGACCGTCAGCGTCAGCGGCGGCCTCACGATGAGCTGAGCCGGTTTCGCCGCCTTTATGTAGCTAAGGAGCAGTTCATGAGGTTCTCCGACTACCAGCAGCTCCGCTTCGAACGCCGCGACAATGGCGTGCTGCTCATCACTCTCGACCGGCCGGACAAGTACAACGCCGCTGACGAGCAGATGCACGGCGAACTCGCCCGCGTCTGGACGGAGGTCTCCGCCGACCCGCAGACAAGGGCCGCCGTGATCACCGGCGCCGGCAAGGCGTTCTCCGCTGGCGGCGACCTGGCCATGGTCAGGCGGATGGCGGGCAACCACGACCGGGTCGCGCACATGCTGTCGGAGATGAGTGACATGGTCTACAACATCATCAACTGCGAGAAGCCGGTCATCTCGGCGATCAACGGCGTCGCCGTCGGCGCAGGCACGGTTGTGGCGCTGCTGGCCGACATATCGATCTGCGCCCTCGACGCCAGACTCGGCGACGGGCATGTCAAGCTCGGCGTCGCCGCCGGCGACCACGCCGCGATCTTGTGGCCGCTGCTGTGCGGCATGGCCAAAGCCCGCTATTACCTGCTCACCGGCGAGATGATCACTGGGGAGGAGGCCGAGCGGCTTGGCATGGTGAGCAAGGCAGTGCCCCGCGACCAGGTGCTCCCAGAAGCCCTGCGCGTCGCGAACAGCCTCGCCACTGGGTCGCAGCTTGCGATCCGCTGGACCAAGCGGTCGCTGAACAACTGGCTCAAGCTGGCCGGTCCCGTCTTCGACCAGTCCGCCGCCTACGAGATGCTCTGCTTCCTGGGCCCCGACGTCCTCGAAGGCGCAGACGCGCTCGCCCAAAAGCGTGAGCCCAAGTTCCCCTCAGCTCACCAGCCCGAGCCCAGGGCAAATGACTGTCTGTGAACGATCAGGATCTGCGCGCAGCGCCAAAACGCCGACTCGGAGCGCGTAAGGGCTGGCACGGCATCCGGCACCCGATCCCGGCCATCCCCGACACACCTGAGCATGATCCGCCCCCAGGCCCGCACTGGCAACCAACGCAACCGCCGGCACCACGCAACTGCGACGAAGACCGGCGACACCACGCAGGGCCGGGCCGTCAACCGAAGCAGTCGTGTCAAAACCAGCGTCCAGACCCGACGGGACCGCCGCGAACAAGTAACAACGGGCAAGTCGCGCCGGCTTACAGCAGGGCCGGCCAGGACCATCCGATCGTGCGTCCTGGCATAGCAGGCTGCGCCGCAGCTGGGCACAGCGATCCAGATGCCCGATCATCGGTTATGCGCCTTCATCAGTGAGCCCGAAATGGATCAGCAGGCCGCATAGGCGGGCCGGGGCGCGCTTCCGCCCGGTCCTTCGGCTGCCCGCCGTAACGCCAGATGGCCCTGCCAGGCTGCGGTGATGGGAAGCCGCCGAGATCAGCGCTGCGATTAGCGCCGTGATACCAGGCGCTCTGCACCGTACGCTGCTGGGTGTTCTTCATATTCGAGTCTGCGTTCGGGCAGAGAGGTGGCGGAAGGGCATTCGAACAAGTCCGGATTGATGCAGCGCGGAGCACAGCAGCAAAGTACAGCAACCGGCCCGGACGAAGGCGGATCTGGATGGATGCTGCAGGACGCTGACCTGCGGGGATGGACGCGGGTGGACGTGCTGTCTTGGGTTTGCAAGCAGGGGGTCGTCGGTTCAAGTCCGACTAGCTCCACCAGGAGGTCTTCATCACGTTTCACCGAGGCCTATTTTCACGTTTGCCTCTGACATTCGTGCCGCCCGGGGCCAGGATGGGTGTCCTGCCCGGAGATGATCTTCTTTTGGCTGTACCGGGTCGTGTTGTGGTGCCATGCGGCCGTGTTTGCCCGGGTGGGGGCGTGTGGGAGTGGCGCGGTGGCAGGTGTGCTGGCAGAGCGGTGCGGGGTGGCCGCGTGCGGGGCCGGCTTGCTGGTTATGGGGGCGCTGCGGTGAGGAGGGCCGGTGTCTTGCGGCGCCGGCGGCGGGTTCCCGGTGGGAGCCCGGCAGTGGCACGCTGAGCGTTTTGCTCCTGGCGGGCGGCCCAGGCGGTGAGGATCCGCTGGTTGCGGACGGCCAGCAGTGTGGCGGTGAGCAAGGTGATCGCGGTCAGGCCCGTGAGCTGGCACCAGCCGCGGCTGGTGTCGTTGCTGGCCGGGTCCTTGGCGGTGGCGAAGGTCCGTTCGGCGGCGGTGCGCCGCGCGTGGGAGCGGCGGTGGGTTTTGGGGGGGGTAGTCGTGTTTTTGCGCGGTCTTCGCGCAGACCTCGGGTGGGACGGTGAGGGTCTTCTGCATGCAGCAGGCCGGCGGGCAGGCGGGCGGGGTGAGGATCTCGGGCCGCTGCCGGTCCAGGGCCATTGACTGCGGGCGGAGCGGGCAGCGGGGTTTCCCCAGGAGCGTGGGGCACGTGATCTGGTGATAGCCATCGGGATCATTGGCGGTGATCTTCCCCAGCTTGTACCGGGCGGTCTCAGCGGTCTGCTGGTCATGCGCGGTGGCCTGGTCTGTGGTGGCGTCGCGGGCGGGCGGGCCGAGTCCGGGCAGGCGCGGGGTGTGGCGGGGCAGTAGAGGTTGCCGTTGGCGATGACCGCGCCGTGGTGTGTGCCGTGAGGGCCGCGGTCATCGGGGTGCAGGTCCTGGATCAGGGCGGCGCCGGCGGTGCGCAGCGGGATGGCCCAGCCTTGGGCGGTGCGGTGGGCGTAGCCGGAGTCGGCGAGCACGTCACCAGGCGGGATGCCGTCTTGGGGCATCCTCGTCAGAACCGGGACCAGGGCGCGGGCCGGGCCGGGGCGGCAGGAGGTCAGGGTCATCCGGCGGGCCAGCTCAGGCACCGCCGGGCCGTGTTCTTCGGCGGCCGTGCTGGCAGCTGAGAAGTAGTACCCGTAGAACAGCTCGTCTTTGGGGCCAGGCAGATTGTTCTTGCGGTGTCCCCAGGCGGCTTCTGGTCGGCGCGGTCCTGGCTGCTCTTGGACGGTGGGCGGGAGAAGGTTTCCAGGTCACTCCAGTCGACCGCGAGCGCCGTTGTCGTGTTCTTGTGCTCTGCGGGGATGCTGGCTTCCAGCAGGTCATCGCAGATGGCGGTGAGGGCATCGGAGGGTGCGCCGCCACAGGTGTTGTGCAACAGCGCGTCGGGTGGTTAGCGAATCAGCCCACTGGCGGCTACTTTTAATAGATTGCCGGCCGCGGCGGGGATCGGCCAGGATGGGCCGGTGCCCGACGTTCCCGCCGACCCGTTGATCGTCCAGCCGATGATCCCGCTGAAGCTACGCCCGGGCTCGTCGGTGCGGGTGATCGCGCCGTCGCGGTCGCTGGCGATCATCGGGCCCGAGACCCGAGCTGAGGCGGACCGGAAGCTGGCAGCGCTCGGCCTGAAGGTTTCCTTGAGCGACCACGTCGGGGAGTGCGACGACTTCGACTCGTCCCCGGTGGCCTCCCGCCTGGCGGACCTGCACGCGGCGTTCGCGGATCCGGGGGTGGACGCGATCCTCACCGTCATCGGCGGCTTCAACTCCAACCAGTTGCTCACCGGAATCGACTACGCCCTTGTGGCCGCGCACCCGAAGCCGCTGTGCGGCTTCTCCGACATCACCGTCTTGTCCAACGCGCTGTACGCCCGGACCGGGCTGGTCGGCTACTCCGGCCCGCACTACTCCAGCTTCGGGATGAAGCATCACTTCGGGTACACCGAGGCCGGCTTCCGCGCCTGCCTGATGGACGACGCACCGATCGCGCTGGTCCCCTCGCCGGGCTGGAGCGATGACGCCTGGTACTTCGACCAGGAGGACCGGCGCGTCGCGCGGGGTGAGGGCTGGTGGGTGCTGCAGGAGGGCGAGGCGGACGGGAGGATCGTGGGCGGCAACCTGTGCAGCTTCAACCTGCTGCAGGGCACGCCGTTCATGCCGCCGCTGGAGGGCTGCGTCGTGTTCGCCGAGGATGATGAGCAGGTGAGGCCGTGGGACTTCGACCGGGACCTGGTTTCGCTGCTGCAGCAGCCGGGCTTCGCGGGGGTCCGTGGTCTGGTGATCGGCCGGTTCCAGAAGGCGACCGGGATGACCCGGGATCTGCTGGCCCAGATCGTGGCGTCCAAGCCCGAGCTGGCCGGCCTGCCGGTGATCGCCAACGTCGATTTCGGGCACACCACGCCGATCGTCACGTTCCCGGTCGGCGGCACGGTGGAGATCCGCGCTGATCGCGCCGCTCCGCGGCTGGCCATCACCTGCCACTGATGAACGAGTCAGGACCGCCTGCCGATCCTCCCGGTGACATCGCCGGGCTGTTCGGCGTGGAGCGGGCCCGGCTGAGCGAACTGCTCGACGACCTGGAGCCGGCCGGCTGGCAGCGGCCTTCGCCGTGCCCGGGATGGACGGTCCTGGGGCTGTGCTGCCATCTGCTCGGCGTCGACTTCTCGCTGCTGGCCTGGGGGCGCGACGGCTATCTCGGTACTCCTGCTCCGGAGGGAGCCAGCGAGGCGGAGTTCATCGCCTGGCTGGATGATATGCAGGCGGAGTGGGTCCGCGCCGCCCGCAGGCTCAGCCCGCGCCTGGTGACCGAGCTCCTCGGCTGGACCGGTCCGCGCGTGACCGAGGTCCTGCGCCTCCAGGATCCGTGCGCCCGCACCGCCAGTGTGTCCTGGGCCAGCGCCGGCCCGGTCCTGGTATGGCTCGACCAGGCGCGTGAGCTGTCTGAGCGGTGGATCCACCGCCAGCAGCTGCTGCAGGCGCTCGGCCGCCCCAGTGACCTGCGCGCCGACCTGGCCGGACCGGTCCTTGACGGCCTGCGCTGGGCTTACCCCTACCGCCCCGGGCAGCACCCCGCCGAGCCCGGCGACACGGTGACGATCGTCATCTCCGGCCCGGTGCCCAGGACCTGGCAGCTTGTCGCCACGGCGGCCGGGTGGGAGTATCGCGACGAGCCAGGCGCCCGGGTGGTGGCCAGCCTGGGCCTGACCACCGAGCAGGCCTGGCGGCTGCTGACCAACAACCTGCCAGCAGCCGAGCAGACGCACCTCACGACATCGGGCGACGCCGCGATTATCACTGTTCTGCTCGGGACCCGGGCGATCGTCGGCGCGCCCAAGTGGGCGTGACGCCCCAGGGTAATTCCAGCATCCAGCGCGATGCGGACACGTGGTGGTTACAGAGACCGCTCCCCATCCGCGACGGCCAGGTCCGGTTGACTGGCACTCAGCAGGCAGTCCCCTGCCGTCCGAAGCGACGCGGGTTGCCGTGTCAGCGATGGCGATGGCGTGCCGTGGTGCTGGGCTTACGCGCTCAGCCGCGGGGGCTCGGTGAGCATCGTTGTCGCCCCGTCGTCGTCGAGGAAGCCGCCGGACTGGTGTTGCCACAGCCTGGCGTAGGCTCCGTTGAGACGGAGCAGCTCCTGGTGCGTGCCCTTCTCGGCGATCTGGCCGCGGTCGAGCACGACCAGCTGGTCCATGTGCGCGACCGTGCTCAGCCGGTGCGCGACCACGAGCGCGGTCCGGCCCTCCATGAGCCGCCACAACGCCTGCTGGACAAGGATTTCGCTCTCCGAGTCCAGCGCGCTGGTCGCCTCGTCGAGCAGCAGGATCGGCGCGTCACGCAGGATCGCCCGGGCCAGCGCGACTCGCTGCCGCTGCCCGCCGGACAGCTTCACGCCACGCTCGCCGACCATCGTGCCGAATCCGTCCGGCAGGGCGCCGGCGAACTCTGTCACGTGCGCCGCCTGCGCCGCCTGGTGGATCTCCGCGTCGGTCGCGTGCGGGCGCGCGAACGCGATGTTGTCGCGCAGCGTCCGGTGGAACATCGCAGGGTCCTGCGGCACGTAGGCGATCAGGCTGCGCAGATCCGACTGGCGCAGCTTGCTGATGTCCTGCCCGCCGATCAGGATCCGGCCGTCGTCGACGTCCATCATCCGCAGCAGCAGGCGAGTCAGCGTGCTCTTGCCACCGCCTGACCGGCCGACCAGGCCGAGCCTGGTGCCGCTCGGCACGGTGAGGTCCAGGCCGGTGAACAACGGCAGTCCGCCGGCGTGCGCGAACGTCACGCGCTCGAACCGGACGTCGCTCGCCTTCGGCCGTAGCGGCTCGGGCGCGACCGGGTCGACCACGGCCGGCGGTGTCAGCAGCAACTCGGTGAACTGCGCGGCTTCAGTCAGCGAGCTCTCCAGACGGCGGTAGATCTGGTTGAACTCGAACATGATCCGCGTCGCATTGGAGTAGTAGGTGAATGCCACGACGATCGCCTCGATTCCGTGCTTGCCCCCGCCGAGTGCGACTGCGAGCAGCAGACCGAACACGTTGGTCAGCACGGACATCGGCGCGACCAGCGTGTCGATGCGCAGGTTCCCGTAGTCCCACGACCGCAGCGACTTCCGCCGCTGGTCGGCGACGCGCGACCTGTGCTCGGCGGCCTCCCGGTCCCCGGCAGCGAACGCGCGGATCGTGTCCATGTTCATCAGGCTGTCGGCGACGTGCCCGGACACACGCGCGATCGCTTCCTCGCGCTGGTCGACGAGCTTCTGACGACGGCGGATCAGCGGTGCGATACCGGCGCCGGTGATCGCGATCAGGCCGATGAGCCCGGCGACGAGCAACGGGTCGTAGCGCCACAACACCACCGACGCGAACGCCAGCGGCACAAGGCTTCCGACGATGTTGAACACCAGATTGTCGGCGAAGTCCTCGAACCGGGAAGCGAAGCTCAGCACCCGCTTGGTCAGCGAACCGGCGAAGTTGTCGTGGAAGAACGCCGCATCCTTCGCCAGCAGCTCGTCCATGCCGATCACGTAGAGGTTCTCGATTCCGCGACCGTCGAGGCGGTTCAGGCAGTGGATGCCGATCCGCCACACGATCTCGGCGAAAAGCAGCACGCCTGCGAAGCCGAGCACATACGGCATCGCCGCGCCGATCCCGGCCGGCCCCTGGCCGGCAAAGCGGCCGACCAGCTGAGCGACGATCAGCGGCGCGACGTAGAAGATGCACGTGTTCCCCAGCGCGGGCAGCAACATCGCCGGCACCGTGAAGCGCCGGAGCCCGGCCATCTGGCGGCCGTAGTAGCGTAACGCGAGCAGCACCGCCCGTTTCCGGGCCGGTGAGCCGCGACCATGTTCGGGTGCAGTCATTGTCCCCCGTTCCGAGCAACCAGCCTGGCCATGCTGCCCGACGGGGGGCCTCTACCGCGACCGATTTTCCCGGCCGCTACCCGCCAGTCGCGCTGTCCGCAATAGCGACGAGCTGGACAGTGGTCAGCGGCGGCGAATCATCGTTCTGACATAACATTGATTTGTGTTATCTCAGGATTTTGTGTAGAGTGGCTGGCGTGCCGAACGACGGTGAGATCACGTTCGCCGACCACGCCGGGCGCTTCTACGCCCGGCGCTTCGGGATGGCCCCGATGGTGGGACGGCTGATCGGGTACCTGGCGGTGTGCGACCCGCGCGAGCAGAGCATCAGCGAGCTGGCCGAGGCGCTGCTGGCGAGCCGGAGCGCGATCGCCGGAGCGGTGAACTACTTGGAGAACCTCGGGCTCATCCGGCGCTCCCGGGCGGCGGGCGAGCGGATGGACCGGGTACGCATCGACATGTCGTCGTCTCATGCGATGGGCTTCGACGTCTCCGAGTACCGGGAGGCGGCCGACCTCGCCCGAGAGGGCCTGCGCCTGCTGGCCGATGCGCCACCTGAGCGGCGAGCGATCTTGCTGGAGTGGGCCGCGTTCGCCGATTTCCTGGTCGAGCGGATGCCGGTCTTGGAGCAGGAGTGGAAAGCACACCGCGAGGCGCTGCGTGCCGCGGGCGAGCTTCCCGGCGACCCGGCCACACGGCAAGGAGGGAGAAGGCCATGACAAGCGTGTCTACTGCGACGGGGATCGTGGCCCAGGACGTGTGCAAGTCGTTCGGCGACCATGTGGCGCTCGACAAGGTGAGCCTGGCCGTGGAGGAGGGCACGATCCTGGCGCTTCTCGGCCCCAACGGGGCCGGCAAGACCACGATGGTCCGCATCCTGTCCACCCTGATCCCGGCCGATGCCGGCTCCATGCGCATCTCCGGTCACGACGTGGTCACTGACCCCGACGGGGTGCGGGCCGTCATCGGGGTCACCGGTCAGTTCTCGGCCGTGGACAACCTGCTCACCGGCGCCGAGAACCTGCAGCTGATGGCCGACCTTCGCCACCTCGGCCGCGAGGCTGGGCGGCGGCGGGTGGCCGGGTTGCTGGAGCAGTTCGACCTCACCGACGCCGCTCACAAGCTGCTTTCGACCTACTCAGGCGGGATGCGACGACGGCTCGACCTGGCGATGACCCTCGTGGATCAGCCCCGGGTGATTTTCCTCGACGAGCCCACCACCGGCTTGGACCCGCGCAGCCGCCGCACCATGTGGCAGATCATCCGCGAGCTCGCTACGGCCGGGGTCACCGTCCTGCTCACCACCCAGTACCTCGACGAGGCGGACCAGCTGGCCGACCGGATCGCAGTCCTCGACCAGGGCCGGATCGTCGCCGAAGGAACCCCCGCCGAGCTGAAGAGCCGCATTCCCGGCGGCCACTTCCGGCTCCACTTCGCCGATCCCCACCTGCTGCACTCGGCGAGCGAGCTCCTTCCGGCAGCCGCACCCGACCAGGAACAGCTCGTCCTCCAGATCCCCGCAGACGGCACTGCCGACTCGCTCCGGGGCCTGCTCGACGAGCTGCACGAAGCCCATATCTCCGTTGAACGGCTGACGATCCATACCCCGGACCTCGACGACGTGTTCTTCGCCGTCACCGGCAGCCACGTCACCGCGCAGCTCAACGGAGACCCCGCACCACAAGGAGTACCGCTGTCATGACCACGCTCGCCTACACGCTCAGCGACTCACGGGTCATGCTGCGCCGCAACCTCAAACACCAGCTCCGCTACCCGTCCATGACCGTGATGCTCATCGGCCTACCCATCGTGCTCTTGCTGCTGTTCGTCTACGTCTTCGGCGGCCAGCTCGGCGCTGGGCTCGGCGCCCACGAGGGGCGCGGCGCCTACCTCGACTACGTGGTGCCAGGGCTGCTGCTCATCACCGTGGCCTCAGCCGTACAGGGCACCTCGATCATGGTCGCCATGGACATGACCGGCGGCATCATCGACCGGTTCCGCACCATGGCCATCGCCCGCGCCTCGGTCCTCACCGGCCACGTACTCGGCAGCCTGATCCAAACCCTGGTAGCCACCGCCGTCCTCATCGGGGTCGCCTTCGGGCTCGGATTCCGCTCTGCTGCCGGACCGCTCCACTGGCTGGCCGCGATCGGGATACTGGCCCTGTTCGCCTTCGCGCTGATCTGGCTGGCCGTCGCGCTCGGGCTTGCCGCCAAGAGCGTCGAGACCGCCAGCAACACCCCGATGATCCTGTTCTTGCTGCTGTTCCTCAGCAGCGGCTTCGTGGCCACGGCCACCATGCCAACGGGCCTGCGCCAGTTCGCCGAGTACCAGCCATTCACCCCCGTCGCCGACACCGTACGCGGCCTGCTCACCGGCGCCGCCGTTGGCGACCACGCCATCGCTGCCATCGCCTGGAGCATCGGCATCGCCGTCGTGGCCTACCTTTGGGCCATCCGCCTCTACAACCGGCGACGGGCAGCCGAGCCAAAGTGAGCGGAGACAACACAGCGCGGTGGCTGAGCACGGCGCCTACCACAAAACGCCCGGCTATACCCAACTGTGACACGCCCGCGAGGTGCCGATCAGGGGCAGCGCCATAACATCCAGGACATCCTGCCGGTCGGGGCCCCAGCCGATCCGGGTGGCGGGCTCGGGCTCCGGCGGCGCGAGCTGGGTTCCAGGCCGCAGGTGATGTCAGCACCGGCGACCGGGCCGGCCGGTGTCCCGGTGATCATGATGAAGCCGCCGGCGGATACCGGCATCAGGATGATCTTCCTCGTCGGGTTTCCTCCGATGGGGTCCGGGCGGCTCGGCGGCCGGGGCTCAGCCCTCGGCCAGATAGCCGTACCGGTCGCGGAAGGCGCTGGGTGTGAGCCCTGAGGCCGCTGCGATCGGGTGGAGCTTCTCCGGATCCTCGAGGTCCTCGCGGTCCAGCCGGGTCATGTACTCGCGGGCCACCCGGTACGAGCTCGACTCGACGTTCACCATCCGGATCCGCACCCGCCCCGTCTCGGGGTCGCTGAACGACCCGAAGGGCAGCAGCACCATGTGCCCCTCCTGGATCGTGATCATGCCGCCGGGCTCATCGCCCTCCGGCACCCGCTTCAGGTACTCGACGGCGCCATAGCCGAGGTCGCGGGTGTACTCGATGTCGAACGGGATGGGGCGCGCGCACCGGAGCTCGTAGCCGATGTTCTTGCCCTCGACCGTGACCGTCGCCCCGCGCTGCCTGAAGCGGGCCTTGATCTGCCTCGCCAGCAGGCGATCCAGCTCGAGCTCGGCCAGCCGGACGTTGCCGTGCTCGTCCCGCTCGACCTCCGGCATGGCGTTGCCGAGCTCGTCCTGGGGAAGACGCAGGCCGATGCCCTCGGCGAGCACCGCCACGCCGAAGGGGCGGCCATCGGCGATCCGCTTGAGCATCGAGGTCTCCAGGACGTCCACCAGGCGCGACAGCCGGATGGGCTGCTCGCGGGGGAACTCCTCGGCGATCACCGTGAGGGTGGCCCCGGCCGCCTTTCCGATGCCCAGGGCCAGGTGGCCGGCCGAGCGGCCCATGGCCACCACCAGGTACCACCGCTGGGTGGTGATGGCGTCGGTAATCAGGTTGTTGACGAGCTCGACGCCCACGCTCCTGGCGGTCTCGAAGCCGAAGGTCGGCGAGCCGCCCGGCAGGGGCAGGTCGTTGTCGATGGTCTTGGGCACATGCGCCACGCACAGGCCCCCTCCGGCCGCCGCGGCCAGCCGGGACGCCGAGAACGCGGTGTCGTCCCCGCCGATCGTCACGAGCGCGTCGATCCCCAGCTTCTGCAGCGACTCAAGGCAGGCATGCAGCCTCCACTCCGGGTCGGCGGCGCCCTCGTCCCGCACCGCCGGGTTGGCCCGCGCTGTCCGGATGATCGACCCGCCCTCGCCGCGGATCCTCGCCACATCCGTGCTGGACCGGGGCCGCGCCCCCCCGGTCCGGCCCTCGCTGG
>OFHK01000110.1_pt1 | contig 25882 bp, 19 predicted proteins | sample 1521951 | NCBI WGS metagenome assembly OFHK01 (sample SAMEA2468436, study PRJEB22500) | soil metagenome | biome: Glassland; feature: Farmland; material: Clay | place: Australia | collected 2013-01-31 | depth 0.55 m
CCACGAGCGTCCTGGTGGCGGTGTGCTTTCGTAGCCTGTGCTCGCTCGACGCGAAGGCAGAGAGCGTGCTCGGCGACGGGCCGTATGTCGAGATCCTGCGCGAGGGGTTGATCATCGCCGGCTGGGTCGCGATGTGGCGTCCGATCCAGATCTTCCTCTACGCGTGGCGGCCGATCACGCGCCGCCGGCGCGTCTACCAGAGCCTGAGCCGCGCGCAGGTGCGCGTCCTGCAGCCGGGCTGACGCGGCTCCGGCCGGGCCCGCCCCCGGGCGCGCCGGACGGCGATTGCCGGTACCATTACGCCCGGATTCCAAGCACGGCGCCCGGCTCCAGCGACACGCCCTGCGCGTGGATATCACGGCCAGCGCCAACGTCAGCACCATCCGCGCGCGCCCCGGCCGCACGCCGGAGGCCTGCGCGAGGTCCTCGCTCAGCGTTGCGGTCAGAAGCGCGGACCAGCGCCATCCGATCAGCCCCAGCACCAACCACGGCAGCAGGTTGCGAACGTCCTGCCAGGTGCCGAAGTTGACCCCGCCGACCAGCCAGAACAGGCCACCGGCGGAGGCGACGGCCCCGCCGGCCGGCGCCCCGGCACTCGCCCAACTGCTGCCGCCCGATGTGGCCGCGACGTGGCCGAACGAGAAGTTGCTGCTCGAGGCATCCGTCGAGAGGACGACGATACGTGACCCCTCGACAGCGGCGCTGAGCCCGCTGACCCCGGCGCTGCCACCCAGCCGGCCCCCCCCGGACGCCCCGTCGCCCGGCCGGGACGGTATGGTGCGCCGCTGTGGCGGCTGGTCCGCTTCGCCGACGACGTCGATGAGACGCGGGCCGCCGCGATCGAGGCGGCGCTGGAAGCCACCGGAATGCTGGATGCCTGGATCACACCGGACGGCCGCGAGGTCGCCGCCGGGGACAGCGACGGTTACCTGGTCCCCGGTGCGCCAGTGAGGCGGGATGGGGAGGTGGGCGGGGCCAGCCTGGCCGGCGTGCTGGCGCCCGAGGAGGGCACCCCGGTGCCCGCCGCGCGGGTCGGCGCCGTGCTGGCCTCCATCGCCCTGGACGGCGAACTGTTCTCCGCGGCCGCCGTGATCGGTGCCGACGGCCGCTACTCCCACGGGATCACCGCCGGTGCGCACCACAAGGACCACGCCGAGTACATCGGAGCGACCGCCCGGGCCCGCCGCCGGGCCGCACGCATCGCCGAGCGCGAGGCCCGGATCGCCGAACTGGAAGAGCTGCTGGCCGCTGCCGACCGGACAGCCGCCGGGCTGGCCGAAACGCTGGCCGCGTTCGCGCAGGCGCGCGCCGCGCTGCCCCGCACCACCGCGATCGCCGCCGCGCTGCGCGCGCACTCCCAGGCCGTCGGGGAGCTGCGCTCGGCCCGGGCGGGTGCCGACAGCGCCCAGTCCCGCTACGACGAGTCGGTAGCCGCCCGCACCGTCACCGAGCGGGCGCTGCGGCGCACCGCCATCGACCACGCCATCGAATGGGACCAGGCCGACCGGGTGGAGGCCGCCACCCGGCGGTTCGAGACCACCGCCCGGGACCTCACCGGCCGCCGCCGCGAGGAGACGCGGCAGCGCGGCGGCGTCGCGGGCGCCCGTGGCCGGCTGGAACGGGCCACCGACGAGGAGCGCGCCTGCGCCGAGACCGAACTCCAGGCCCGCCGGCGGCACACCGAGGAGGCCGCCAAGCTTGCGGCGCTGCAGGGCACCGTCGGCAAGCAGGCCCAGGAGGTGATTGCGCAGATCGAAGCGACCGAACGGGGCATTACCGCCGCCGAGTCGGCCGAGCATTCCGCCCGGGACGCCGAGGTCGAGGCCATCAGGGCCGCCAGCGCCGCGGCCGAGCGGGTCTCCAGCGGCAGGCGGGCACTCGACGTCGCCAGGCACGAGGAGCGGGCCACCGCGCGCGGTCTCGCGCCGTTCGCCGCCCGGGAGCTGCTGGACGTTCTGAAGTGCCCGCCGGGCCTGGCCTGGCCCGCGCAGGAGGCGGACTGGGCCGGTGACGACCTGCCGCAGCCGGTCGTCGGCGTGCACGAGGCGATCCTCGAGGTCACCCGCGACCTCACGCCGACGGAGACGTCACTGAAGATCTCCACCACCCGGCTCACCCGGGCGCTGGAGGATCTGCAGACCCAGCTGGCTGCGGCCGGCCAGGACTACCACCCGGAGTGGGACGGCGCCGACGGCGTCATCGTCGTCCGCATCGCCGATGAGCAGGGCCCGCTCCCGGTTGGCGCGTTCTCGGAGCGTATCGCGGCCGCCCGCCGCGACCAGCAGCTGCTGCTGACCGAGTCCGAGCAGCGCATCCTCGAAGACGCCCTGCTGGCCAGGCTCGCCCAGCAGATCCACGAGCGGACCGTGGACGCCAAGGACCTGATCGGCCGGATGAACACCGAGATGCGGTCACGGAAGATGTCCTCGGGCAAGACGGTCGGCGTGAGGTGGCTGCTGGCGGACGGGCTCGACGACGAACAGCGCGCGGTGTGCGGGCTGCTGGACGCCGACGCCTCCCGGCTCAATCCGGACTCCCTGGCCCGGATGCGCGGCCACTTCGCCGCGCAGATCAAGACCGCCCGTGCCCGGCATCGTGAACTCCCCTACCGGGAGCTGCTGGCCCAGGTACTGGACTACCGTCGCTGGCGGCAGTTCGTGTTCCAGATGGTCAGCCCCGAGGGCACCGAGGAGAAGCTGACCCGGGCGCGGCACAGCCGGCTGTCCGGCGGCGAGCAGTCGGTCTCATTGCACCTGCCGCTGTTTGCCGCCGCGCACGCGATGCTGAACTCGGCACATCAGCACGCACCGCGCCTGCTGGCCCTCGACGAGGCGTTCGCCGGGGTGGACGACACCGGCCGCGGCGAGCTGATGGGCCTGGCCGCACAGTTCGATCTGGACCTGTTCATGACAGGCTACGACCTGTGGGCGGCCCAGGCCGGCGTCCGCGCCGCCGCACACTACGACCTGGCGCACTCTCCCATCGAGCACACCGTCAGCGCACTGCTACTGGTGTGGGACGGAGCGCAGCTCCTCGCCGACGAGGCAGGCGACCTGTCCGCCGCGCTCGGTTCGCCCGGCACCCGGCGGACGATCACCGCTGCGGCGTGAGGCCACCGTGGCCGAGGACCTGACGGAGCTGCGCGGAGAGGGCTGGAAACGGCTGCTCGCCGCGGCCCGGCGCAGCCTGGCTGGACGCGGCCCCGCGCCAGCGGCACGGCACCCGTCTGCATGACGCTCTGGTCATCGTCGGCGGCTCGCTGCGCGACCGGCCCGCCGAACGGGAACGGGAACAACAGCAGCGCGCGGACACCATCGCGACGGCGGGTGCGTCCATGCCCGTCAGCGAGGCATGGTTCGGCTCCTGGTGGTCGGCGCTGGAGGACGGCGGGCCGATCGCCAGGCTGCTGCGCCGCGGCAGTGACCGGATGCTCGAACATGCGGTGAGGATCCTGGAACACCTGCACAGCCGCGGGCCGGGTAACCCGAGCCCGCTGCCGGTGCTCGCCGAGCAGGTCACCGGCGGCACCCGGGGCACTGCTCGCGCACAGGCTCATGTGCACGGGTTAAACATCGGTCACCTGACCGATGTTTCCGGCTGCAACTTGCAGCAGTATTTGTCGTGCAACCGGCGCAGAGTCAACGGCCAGCCCGGGATCGCCCGGGCTGGCCGCGCGCTGGGCCGGCGCCTGTCCCTGGCCCGCATGGCCGCTGGCCTGACGCTGCCCGCTCCACCTGACGCCAGAGCGTGCGCCAGACCCCGGCTCCCCCTCGCCCAAGGACTGTGATGAACGACGACCAGCACCACCGCGACCACGGCGATCTGCCTTCAGAACATCCGGTGAGCCGGCCAATGCCGGGCCTGGGCCCGCTGGAAAGCGCCATCATGCTCACCCTGTGGGACACCTCTGAACCGCTCAAAGTCACCGAGGTGACCAAACGTCTGGCCTACCCGCGCGATCTCGCCTACACCACGGTGATGACCGTGCTGACCATCCTCTGCCGTAAGGACCTGGCCCGCCGCCACCGCAACGGCCGCGCCTGGCTATACGCACCCACGCTCAGCCGGGATGACTACCTGACTCAGCGGGTACGCGACCTGGTCGCCCTCGCTCGCGACCCCGAAACAGTGATGCGCAACGCGCTAACCGAGCCGCAGTGCCAAAGCGCATAATGCGGCCCAGGATGATTTCGGCACCTGGCGTCTCCGCGAGTTCCATCTCCTGCCCGACCGCTACCTTCTGCGCGGCCGTCGGCGGGGGCGACGCCGCCACCTACGATGGGCACACCTGGTCGGCGCCATCGCGCTCGGCGCCCACGCCCATGACCTGGTATCGGTCTCCTGCGCAGGGCCGTCGTTCTGCCAGGCCGTGGATTTCCCCGGTTGCGCTTTCGGCTACGACGGATCGGCTGGAGCACGGCGACGGTGTTCCGCACGGCGAGCGGCAACGTGAGGGCGGGCCGTCACCGGGCCTGGGTGAGCTGGCTCCGCCCACCCCGGCCGGTTCGTCCTCAGCCGGGCAGCGTGGAGGCAATGGTGGGGCGGGCCCGGACCGGGGAGACCGCGGTGATGCCCGACATGTTCGCGCCCTTGTCGATCAGCACCGGCCCGGTCGGTCCCGCGGTCCGGGCGAAGTGCCGGGTGAGAAGCTCGTCGAACTCCTCGGTGCGAAGCGGCCGCGAGAAGTAGAACCCCTGCCCCACCTGGCATCCGAGCATCCTGAGCCCGGCGACCTGGTTCTCGGTTTCCACGCCCTCAGCCACCGCCGATATGCCCATGGCATCGGCCAGGTCGATGACGGCCCGGACGATCGCCGAGTCCACCTGGCTCTCGGCGACGCCCTGTACGAAGGTGCGGTCCACCTTTACTTCGTGCACCGGGAACTGCTTGAGGTACGCAAGTGAGGAGTGGCCGGTGCCGAAGTCGTCGATGGCCAGGCGTACGCCCAGCCGGTTGAGCTTCTTCATGACCTCGCGAGCGCCGGAAAGGTCTTCCATGACCATGGTCTCGGTGATCTCGAATATGAGCAGCTCCGAGGGCAGGCCGGCTGCATCGAGGGCCGCCCCCACCTGCGGCAAGAGCCCGCTCTCCTGGAACTGGCGGGGTGAGAGGTTGACGCTGATGGGCAGGTCCACGTCCAGCCGGTCCCGGATCGAGCGCACCTGCCGGCACGCTTCGTCCAGAACGTAACGGCCCAGCGGCAGTATCAGCCCCGTCTCCTCTGCCATCGGGATGAACCTCATGGGGCTGATCAAACCGTTCGTGGGGTGGCGCCACCGCACCAGCGCCTCTGCGCCCACGATGTGCTGCTCGTCAAGGGAGTAGAACGGCTGGTAATGCACCTCGAGTTCATCTCGCTCGAGCCCTTTGCGCAGATCGGCCTCGATCTGGAGCCGCTCGGAGGAGCGGGTTCCCATGGAAGCTTGGTCGAACACCTTGTAGATGCCGCTCCCGCCCTTGGCCTTGGCGTCGTACATCGCCACGTCGGCGTTGCGAAGCACGTCGTCGGCTGTCTTACCTGGCTCTGTGAGGGCGATGCCGACCGACACGCTGGCGACCAGCTCGTAGCCGTCGGGCAGCACCATGGGCTGTTCGACGGCGGCGCAGATGCGCCGCGCCGCAGCGACCGCCACCTCCACTCCAGCCACGTCCTCCAGCAGCACCACGAACTCGTCGCCGCCGAAGCGGGCAAGCAGGTCGTGACTTCGCACCACCCCCTTCATGCGCGCCCCGATCGCCACCAGGAACCCGTCGCCGGTCACGTGACCAAGGCTGTCGTTGATGCTCTTGAAGCGGTCCACATCGACGAAGATCAGAGCGTGGGTCTTGCAGTCCAGGGCTGACCGCCGCAGCGCCTGATCGAGGCGCTCCACCAGCAGCCGGCGGTTCGCCAGGCCGGTGAGGCTGTCGTAGCAGGCGTGATGGTGGAGTTCGTCTTCGAAGGCTTTGCGTTCGGTGATGTCACGAAAGGCGATCACCGCGCCTGACGGTGTGCCGTCACTCATGACCGCAGAGGCCGTATACGCAACCGGGATGGTGCCGCCGTTCTTGCCGCGGAACCGGGCGTCGTCCTCCCGGATGGTGCGGCCCGTGCGCATGGCTTCGCGGGCCGGTACGAGCAGGAAGTCGGGCGCCGTGAGGACACCATCGCTCACCGGGTCGTCGATCGTGATGTTGAGCGACGGCAGCTCGATCATGTCGGCCGCAGCCCGGTTGACGAAAGTCAGCTTCCCGTCTGCGTCTATGGCACAGACGCCTTCTCCGATATTGAGGGTGATCGAGGAGAGCCTCTCGCGCTCGACATGGACCTGCTGGTATAGCTCGGCATTGCTGAGCGCCCCGTTGCCCACGGCGGCCAGGGCCTTCAGCAGGCCCCGATCGGCGTCGTCGAAAGGCTCATCCCGGCGCCGGCCCGACGCCACCAGCCACTGCTGCTGATCGGCAACGGTCATAGGCGCCGCCAGCTGACCAGGACCCGGGTCATCAGGCGTCAGGGTGGCCTCCGGGCTACGAAGCAGCCACCGTACCGACCCCAGGATCGTCTCGAGCACCGCCTGCTGCCGCAGCCCGCGGTTTGCCTCCAAGGTGACCTCGTACAACCCCTCCATCCGGGCGCGGTCGTACAGCGCCGCGAACCGGGCACTGATGAGCCGACGCTCCACGACCAGTCCCGGGATTGCCAACGCCACCGCCCACAGATGAGCCTGTATCGCCAATGCCAAAACCACGCCAACCAATGCTCCTGCGCCAGCAAGTGTCACCTGGATCGGAAGATCGTTGGTGAACTCTCCCCAGGCCGTGCCCATCGAGACCACAACGCCGGCCACGAGAAACGTATTGATGACGAAGTACACTCCCACCCCGAGCGTGATGGCTGCAGTCTGACCTGCGGTGAGGGAATTCGAGGGAGCAGCGATACTGCGGCTCACAGCCAGTCCCAGACCCGCCGCTATCAGAACTTGCCCAGCATTGAAGGCCGACTTGACAAGAGGGCGCCGGCGGGCCGCCTGAGCCAGGACGGTCGCCAGAGCAAAGGTCCCCAAAGTGACCAGCGGTGGCACGAGGAGGGCGAGGATCACAAAGAAACCCTCGTCCATATTGAAGGCCCCAGATTCGCCTCCCCGGTACACCACGACCGGCCACACCCAGCTCCCCAGGACAAGAACGCCCATCGTAGCTGCGACGATCCATTGGCTCTCGTCGACGTGCCCCGAGCCCGATTGCCTCCATACGGCGACGAATAGGGTAAACGCACCACCCACGACCGAAGCCGCGACGACGGCCCAGGTAGCACGCGGGACCTTCATAGCTTGACTACCGCATCAGGCACGTGTCAGCTCCATGCTGAGCTGTTCCAGGCGGAGCCACTCCAGGCAGAGCCGTCCCAGGCGGAGCCACTCCAGGCAGAGCCGTTCCAGGCCCAGCCACTCCAGTCCCCGCTGTTCCACGTTGCGCCGTTCCAGGCCCAGCCGTTCCAGTCCCCGCCGTTCCCGGCCCAGCCGTTCCAGTCCCCGCCGTTCCACGCCCAGCCGTTCCACGCCCAGCCATCGGATGGCGTCTGATTCCAGGAGGTCCCCGACCACAGGTTCGTGTTCCATGTGTCGACGGGGCGGGTGGGCGACAGCGAGACGGTGGTGCCAGGCGAGGCCGGGGTCAGGTTGGCGGCCGACTGGTTGAAGTTCATCGGGCCCGCGGTAGCCGCGGCGTAGGCGTTGAGGGCCCCGTGGCCGTCGACGAAGGGGTTGCCGACCGGACCAGGGCTGGTATTGCCGAGCAGGCGGGCCTTTATCTGGTTGGGGGTGAGACCCGGGTTGTCGGCCAGGACCAACGCTGCCGCCCCACTGGTGATAGCCGCGCTGAACGAGGTACCCGAGCCGACGAAGTTCGCCGAGCCGACCCGGGCGGAGGGGTAGTTGTTGTAGATCGTCGAGCCCGGCGCGGCCAGGCTCACAACAGACCGGCCCGAGGTGACCAGGTCAGGCTTGACCCAGCCGTCGGGCGAGGTGGGCCCGGCGCTGCTGAAGTCGTTCATCTCGTCGTCGGTGATCGACGCCGTGGCCATGTCGTCCAAGGCGCCCGCCGTGATCACCAGCGGGTCGTCGCCGGGGGAAAGGATGGTGCCGTTGAACGGCCCGGCGTTGCCTGCCGAGGCCACCACCGCGATACCCGAGTTCCACACCGCCTCTACCGCCTGGTCCAAGGGGTTGTTGACCGTGGACTGGCTGGGCTGGAACCCCAGGGAGATGTTGAGGACCTCGATGCCGTAGATGCTCTGGTGATCCGCCGCCCACTGCAGGCCCGAGATCAAAGTCCCCAAGTGGGTCGTGCCGTCCGCCCCCGCGACCTTGATCGACACCAGCTTGGCGCCAGGCGCTTCGCCTGAGTACTGCCCGTTCGACGAGGCCCCGTCGCCGGCGATCAGACCGGCCACGAAGGTGCCATGCCCGTAGCTGTCCTGGTACGGGTTGTTCTCGTTCGTCAGGTCCACCCCACCGACCAGGCGCCCGGAGAAGTCGGGCAGGTTGTCGATCCCCGTGTCCAGCACGGCCACGGTGACCCCCTGGCCGGTGTCGCCACCCGATGCCAACTGCGTAGACCCGGTCTCCTGCAAGAACGCATCCGAGGGCGTGTGGGGCCCGGTCGACACCGTTGTGGACTGCACACTCACCGAAACATCTGGAGTCACAGTGATACCCGGCAATGCCGCCAGCACCGGCTCCTCAGCCGTGAGGATCAAAGCGTCGACCCCGTTGATGAGGTGGTACTGCGTCAGAACGGTGCCGCCGACCTCCTCCACCGCCGCGGCCGGGCTCAGCAGCCCGGTCGCGGTGACAATGACCGTCTCGCTCACGCTCGCCGACGCCGCCGGGACGCCAGCCATCGACGTGCCCGCTAATGCGGCGACTACCGCTGCACCCGCAGCGGCGATCCGCCCCTTCTTCCACCAGACGAGCCGTGCCCGATAGCCGACGCCTGCGCCGGATGAACCAGCGTGCCGCATCTGGCAACCCCTCCCCTTGGGCGCCTTGGAGAATCTACCGTACGCTGAAATTCCCAGCATCAACCCGCCTTTGGGGAATAAACGACTGATTCCATCGGTGCTAGTTACGAAGCAAAGTAGTAGATAGCATTGAGGGCGGGATCCGCTGAAAGTGCGGTGAATGCTTAACAGGGCGGGATCGCGGTGGGCCGAGAACCTGCCAGGATCGTACGTGTACACAATTCTGGGTACACTGAGGGCATGGATGACGGCCAGAACCACCTGAGCGTGCGGGATGCCCGCGCGCACTTCGCCGAACTCATCACGCGAGCCCAGGGCGGAACGCCCACCATCATCACCCGCAACGGCCAGCCCGCCGCCGCTGTCGTGCCCATCGAGGACTTCAACGCCCTCGAAGACGCGATCGACCGGTATTTCGCCAGGGAAGCCGACCGCGACCTAGCGGAAAATCCCGACACGCCGACCTACAGCATGTCCGAGGTCGTGGCCGCGATCTTTGAGGAGGAGCCGGGCAAGGGCGTCGCGTGAAGTACGCGTTCCGGTGGCGGGAGCGTGCGGTCAGGCAACTGCGGGCCATTCCCCAGCCAGCCGCGCTGACGATCTTGCGGGCACTGGCCCTGCTCGGCGACGATCCACGCCGCCCGGACGCCAACGTCAAGAAGCTCGCCGGGTACGAAGACCGCTACCGGCTGCGCGCTGGCGATTACCGGGTCATCTACGACGTCATGGACGAGCAGCTCGTCATCCTGGTCGTGGGGGTGGGCCACCGCCGGGAGATCTGCCGGGCAATGTCCTGACGGGCGTAATGCCAGGCGGGACCAGCACTTCTCCTGCTCACCGATCCCGGGAGCATGCTTCAGCCCTTCCGTGGCGATCCGCCCAAGATGATGGAGCGCTATTACGACGCCCACCTCTATGTCAGCAACTGGGGCACTCACCAGGTGATGCTCCGCCTGCCCCGCGCATTCCTCAGCCTGCCGGCCGCCGGGCAGTACTGCACCGACCCTCACGTGGCCGCCTGGGCCTACGGAGAACACCTCGTCCTCGTGCGTCCCCTTTACCTGGCCTGGCTGGCGGCCTTCGGAACCTGGGAACGCGGCGAGGACGCCTTCGGCTACGACGGAGAGGACGAACTCGAACCACCGGTCCCCGCCGGCCTGGGAGCCCTCACCGCGCCACAGCGGGCCCCGGCCGGCTTCCTCCGTCTCGACGCCGGCTTGCGCACGATCGCAGCCCGGGCGGGCCGGCCCCTGGCCGGGACGAAAGACGACCCCCGCAAGCTGGCCAGATGGATCAAGGATCTGCCGGCCAGCGACAAGGACAAGCTCCTCCACCGGGTTGCCCGAGGCCAGGGAGCCAAGGTCCAGATGGAACTGCGGCGCCGGTTCCGCGGTGAGCCCGGCGTGCGGGCCGCCAGCCTGGGCGCGCTGGCGGCCGCCAGCCTGGCCGGATCGCTGTCACGGCTTTCGATCCGCCACCCGATCTTCCGGTAGCGGCCTTACGAAACGAAGTCATCATCCGGAAATACCTTCCGTACGATTATCGTATTCAGGGGCCGGCGTAACGTCATCATAGGGATGGCCACACCATCCGGCCGGTTCGCGTCCTCGAACTCGGGCCCGTTCCACGCGTTCCTTTCCTCGTGGCGCTGGAAGTAGGCCGCCCCTAACGTGCCGGAACGGCAAGAGCAGGCCCGCCGGGCCCGGCAAGTCTTATGGGGCTCTGCCGGCCCCCCTAAGGGGTTTCCGTCCCCCAGGGGGGTTATCCGTCCCTGTGCAGAAGTGACTGATGTGGTCTAGTCTGCCCCCCAGTGAGCGGGTAGGCCCACGGACAAACGCCGCACCGTTCTCAGGCGCGCGCGGCACGAGACGACGGAGATGATGACCCACATCAGAGGTTTCCGCGGCCATGCACGCGGCCTCCTGCGGACGACCGCACGTATGATCGCTGCGGCACTCGCCGCCACCACGATGTTCGCCGCCCTGTGGGCGGGCTCTGTCGCTTCCGCCAGCGACTTCCGTGCCCAGTCAGGCATGTCCGCGTCGCTGTCACCCGCACGGGTCAAGTACTACATTGTCCCGGCACCGGGGCACGGGCCTGCGGACCTCTATGCCATCGCGGCCCAGACCCTCGGCAACGGCCGCCGGTACATGGAGATCTTCAATCTGAACAAGGGCCGGCTTCAGCCGAACGGCGCGCGGCTGGAGAATCCCCGGTCGATTGACCGCGGCTGGATCCTCCAGCTGCCCGCGGACGCGACAGGACCCGGGGTCCACTTCGGCCCGCTGCCCGTGCCCGCTCCGTCGCCCACCGCACCGGCATCGGGCCGGCCTGCCAAACCGAGCGCAGCGGCGGCGGCACCTCGCCCTGGGTTCGAGTGGGTAGGCGTGGGTGTCGCGATCGCGTTCGGCGTGGCGCTGATCATCTTCTTCGCCGCCGGGCTGGTCATGGTGCTCAGACAGCGGCGCCGGGCTGGTGCCACCGGCAAAGGCAGGCCCCGGCGGGCCGCCGCGCCGGGCTCCCCGGCTGTGGCCAAGACCGGCCGTACCGGAACAAAGGAAAGCGGAACTGGTCCTGCCGGACCGCCCTGGCCAGTACTCGACGGCGACCACCCAAGCGGGCCGATGCCCGCCGCCGGCCAGCCGGGCCAGCCGATCCCCGCCGCCGATCACCCAAGCTGGCCACAGCCCGTGGCGGACTACCCAAGCTGGCCACAGCCCGCCGCCGATCAGCCAAGCTGGCCACAGCCCGTGGCGGACTACCCAAGCTGGCCACAGCCCGCCGCCGATCAGCCAAGCCCGCCACAGCCCGCCGTTGGTATCTCAAGCTGGCAGCCCGCGGGCGACCACCCAAGCGGGCCATTCCCCGCCGCGGACCACCCAAGCGGGCCGATGCCTGTCACCAACGACCCAGGATGGCCGCAGCCTGGTGGCGCCCGCCCGGGCCAGCCGCCAGGCCCTGGCACCCCTCCGGTCCTACCCCAGCGGAAACCGCCGCCCGTACTGCATCACACGCAGCACTGGCAGACAGCGGCGCCATCGGCACCTGCGCCTCAGATAGGTATCCCGGCCGGTTATCCGCGGCACCCGGGGGCACCGGGCGCCGATCCATATGGCAATGTGCAACGATGGTCGGCCCGGATGGCCGGAACTGCGGGTGCGGCGTCACATGATGAGGTCGCGGTCGACGACACCTGGCACCAGGTTGTGCTCACCGAAACTCCCACCGCGGGCCAGGAGTGGGGGCCAGGTTATGGCACCACCACCGGCCAGGAGTGGGGGCCAGGCTATGGCGCCACCGCCGGGCAGACTCGCCCATTCGGCAGAGCGGATGCGGCCGGGTTAATCGCCCCCACCCTGCGGGAGGCCGGGGAACCGCGGCTGGCGGACTCTGTCCAGTTGGTGAAGTGGATTCTCACCGATGCCGACGACCAGGCTGCCCGGATAAGGCAGCAGGCAGCCGCGCTGCGCGAAGCAGCAGAAATGGAAGCCGCCGAGATAAAGCAGCAGGCAGCCGCCCAGGCAACCACGCTGCGCGAAGCAGCGGAACGGGAAGCCGCCGAGTTGCGGGCGGCCGTGACGTCGATGTCGGCTGAACTCGGCCAGGTGGCGGCCTACGTGACCGAGAATCTGACTCTCCCCGCTGAGCCAGCCACCACGCCATTGGCCCGGTCTGCTGCCAGACCCGCAGCCTGGCCGGCCACCGAACCGGCAGCGCGGCCGCCCACCAAGCCGACAGCCCGCCCAGCCACCAAACCGGCCGCCAAACCAGCCACCCGCCCAGCCACCAAACCCGGGACGCGGCCGGCCACGGCGCCACCGGCCCGGACCCGGCAGTTCAAGGCCATGCGCCTGACCTCGGTCGCTGTTGCGGCCTTGTTCCTGTTCTCTGTTGTCGCCGGGACTACGGAGATAGCGCTGCACGGGTTCAGCTTCTTCGTGTTCCGGTCTGCCGGAACAGGCGCGACGGCGTCCAACGGCCTTCAGGAGGATCAGGGCCCGGGCCAGCCGAACGCGCCGGGAACACACCACCATCTGAAGACTCATCACTCCAAAGCCCATCACTCCAAAGCCCATCACTCCAAAGCCCATCACCCGAAAGCCCATCACCCGAAAGCCCATCACCCGAAAGCCCATCACCCGAAAGCCCATCACCACCCGAAGCGGCACAAGCCATAGACGGTTTGCCACAGTAGCCACACCGGGTCCGGTCCCCCGGGCAAGGGCCGCAGAAAAGGCAGCGGCGCGCTACGGAAGGAGAAGGCTGCACATGGCTAAGACTGCGGTTGACACCTGGATGGAGCAGGACTTCGTATTCCCCACCGCGACCATCAGGAAGCAGACAGTCGCGCTCCTCCTCCTCCGCCTTCCCGTGTTACTCCCGTTGCTCTTCATATCGCGGGGTGTCATAACGCTGAACAATGACACCCTGAACGGCGCGGAAGCCGACGTGCTGGGGACCGGGAGCGAGATATGCCTGTTCCTGACCTTGCTCGTCACCCCGGTCATCACCGTAACCAGGCAACGGTGGATCGCTCCGCTCCGCAGGTGGTACGGCATCATCTTTGCCGTCACGGCAATGACTGACGCCACCATCGCATCCATCACGACCAGCTTTGCCGGGGGCGTGTTCGGCCGGCTGGCTGGGCACAGCTTCCTGCTGGTCGGGCTCACAATGGTGGTCCTGCTGATCCCGCTCCTGGCGACAGCAAATAATCCGGCCCAGCGGTGGCTCGGTAAGTACTGGAAGCAACTGCACCGGCTGACATACCTCATCTGGGGGCTGCTCGTACTGCACCTGGCGCTGCTGGAAGGATTCGGGATCGAACACGGGGGCGATGGCGACCCTGTCTTCCACCAGCGCATGTATCAGGCAGTCGCCTGCAGTATCCCGCTGCTCGTGCTGAGGCTGCCGCCGGTAAAGCGCTGGGTCGGACAGCAGCAGAAAGCCGGGCGGCAGTGGCTTGTGTACCTTTCCGCGGCGCCGCTTACTGCGCTGTTCGCCCTTGGATTTGTCTTCATCGTGAATGAGGAGATCTTCAAGGGAGTCGGCGCCTTCATGCTGCATCCCGTCGGAGGCTGACCGGGCACAGCCCGTTCAGCGCTGGCCGCCGGCTGCCGGGGGGTAGCCGTCCGTACCTCGGCAAGAGTGATCAGCCCGTCTTCCAGGGCGCGGGTGAGCAGTGCGGTCTTGGTGGGACCGTGACGGCCGATCCTGGCGTATCTGACCCGGGCCCGGTTGATGTAGTCCTTGACGGTCTCCTCGGAGATGTTCAGCCTCCACCCCGACGACCCCGGCGTCCAGCAGCGGTGCGCGATCGAAGCCGCCCGCCTGCGGCGGATGTTCGCCGAGAGTGACGAGGTCCCGAACCCGTTGCTGCACGAACTGCAGGCATGCCGACCTGGGCCGAGCCGCCGGTGCGCCGATAGGTGCCCAGGACTCCGGCAAGCTGATGGGCCGCCCACTGGGCCGCCGATGGCCGCGCCCGCGGGCCGCCGGCGGTTGGCTCAGACTTTGCCGTGGCGCAATGGGGGCATTGGGATTGGTTTGTCATACTTCCCCGGTGACGACAGGCGAACTGCGGCGCGCCGGGCCCGCGGCCAGCCTGCGGCATACAGCCAGCAAGGTGCCCGAGGTGACGGTCTACTTCTGGCTCACCAAAGTGCTCACCACGGGGATGGGCGAGGCAACCTCGGACTACCTGGTCCACCGGCTCAGCCCGGTGATCGCGGTGGGTCTGGGCGGTATCGCCCTGGTGGCCTCGCTGGCGCTGCAGTTCTTCCGCCGTCGCTACGCGACCTGGATCTACTGGCTGGCTGTCGTCTGCGTCGCGGTGTCCGGGACGATGGTCGCCGACGTTATTCACGTCGGGCTGGGCATCCCGTACCTGGTATCGACGTCATTTTTCTCCGTGGCACTGGCCGCGGTCTTCGCGACCTGGTACGCGGTGGAGCGGACGCTGTCGATCCACAGCATCTGCACCCGGCGCCGGGAAGCCTTCTACTGGGCCACGGTGATGACCACGTTCGCGCTCGGCACCGCCGCGGGCGACATGACCGCGGCAACCATGGGCCTGGGATTCTTCGCCTCGGGAGTCATGTTCGCCGTGGTGATCGCGGTGCCTGCCATCGCTCACTGGCGGCTCGGCCTCAATGCCGTCGTGGCCTTCTGGTTCGCCTACATCGTGACCCGCCCGCTCGGCGCCTCCTTCGCGGACTGGATGTCGGTGCCCACCAGCCGGGGTGGCCTGGCACTCGGCTGGGGACCGGTGAGCCTCGCGATGACGGTCATCATCGTGGCCCTGGTCGCCTACCTGACCATCAGCCACAAAGACGCAGCAGCGGGGCGCTGGCCCAGCGGTCCAGCACGCGCCCAGGTGCCGGGCCCGGCTGACGGGCGGGCCGAGCCAGGGCGGGCACAGCCAGGGCGGGCACAGCCAGGGCGGGCACAGCCAGGGCGGGCACAGCCAGGGCGGGCACAGTACCGCCAGCCCCGGTCCCAGCCGGGACGGCCCCAGCCCGGGCGGCATCGCGCGCCATCCGGGTCCCGTTCGCGTGGCCGGGAAGCCCGGCCATAAAGCGGTTCTCACGTGGCAGGTCAACTTCTGCCCTGGACCGTACCCGGCGCACTGGCATCGGGAGTTTGCTGCCCGAATCACACCCGGCCGCACGTTTCCGCGGACTGCCCGGTCATGTATTGGCTACGGTTGCACGGGTGGATACCGGGAAACTCTCTGACAGGGCCAGCGCCGACCTCGCCGAGACCATGACCGAGACCAAAACCAGCGATCAGCAGGCCGAAATACTGGCCGGGCCGCGGCCGGGGGACCAGTACAGACTAGTTTTCGCCAGCTTCATGATGCTGTTCGTCGAACTGGCCCTGATCCGCTGGGTCACGTCCAACAACGTGTACGTGACCAGGGCGACCAATTTCATGCTCCTGGCCAGTTTCCTCGGCATCGGCATCGGATTCCTGAACGCCAAGTCCAGCCGCGACTACCTGCGCTGGACGCCGGTGGTGCTGCTGGCGCTGGTGGGCTTCGTCCTTGCCTTCCCGGTGATCCTGGCGAACCTGAGCGGTTCCAGCCCGCTCCAGGGACTCAGCGGTACCCCCGCACTGCCCCAGCCGGTGAGCCTCACCATCGTCTTCCTGCTCACAGCGGCGGTGATGGCCGGGATCGGCCAGGCGGTCGCCCGGCTCTTCGTCACCTTCCGGCCGCTGCCGGCCTACCGGCTCGACATCCTGGGCAGCATCGCCGGGATCGCGGTGTTCTCGGCCCTGTCCTTCATGGACATGCCACCCGCGGGCTGGGGTGTGGTCGCCGGGGCCGGGCTGGTGGTCCTGCTGCTGCCGCGGGTGCGGTGGTGGCAGCTGATCGCCATCGCCGGCGTGGTCACGCTCCTGATCCTGGAGTCGGTCGTGCCGAACCAGAGGTGGTCGCCCTACAACAAGCTGTCCATCGTGGAGCACAGCCGAGGCTGCCGCGTGATTACCGTGTCGGCCAACAACATCCCCTACCAGGCGGCCCGGTGCATCAGTTCCATGCACGCGGTGAAGCCGTTCTACTTCTACCCGTACCGGCACGTCACCCGGGCGAGCCTGAACAACGTGCTCATCATCGGGGCGGGAACGGGCAACGATGTGGCGGTCGCCCTGTCCGAGGGCGCCAGGCACGTCGACGCGGTTGAGATCGACCCACTGCTGCCGGTGATCGGCCGGGGCCACCCGAACCACCCGTACCGCAGCCCCCGGGTCACCATCCACCAGGCCGATGGCCGCGAGTACCTGCAGAACACGAACAAGAAGTACAACCTCATCGTGTTCGCACTGCCCGACTCGCTGGTCGCGCTCACCGGCCAGTCCGCCCTCCGGCTGGAGAGCTACCTGCTCACCGAGCAGTCGCTGGCGGTGGCCAAGACGCGGCTGGCACCCGGCGGCACGTTCACCATGTACAACTACTACGCGCCGTACCTGTTCGACCGGTACGCCACCACGATCACCGACGTCTACCACCGCGCCCCCTGCGCCGAGGTGGGGCCGCCGCTGGGCGGGCGGCGCCTGTCGGTGCTCACCGTCCACCCCGGCGGCCCGGTGCCGAACTGCGCGACCTTCTGGAACGGCGCCCGGGTCACCCCGGCCACCGACGACCACCCGTTCCCGTACCTGCCCGGCAGGACGATCCCGGCCCCGCTGCTGCTGATGCTTGGCGCGATCCTGCTCGGATCGCTGCTGCTCGTGCGGGTCGGCGGCGGCCAGTTCAGCAAGATGCGCGGATACATCGACCTGGCGTTCATGGGGGCGGCCTTCCTCCTGCTGGAGACCAAGAACGTGGTGCAGTTCGCGCTGCTGTTCGGCGCCACCTGGTTCGTGAACGCGCTGGTCTTCGCGGGCGTGCTGATCGCTGTGTACCTGGCGGTGGAGACCGCGAGCCGGATCCGGCTGCCGCGGCCCACCGTGCTGTACGCCGGGCTGCTCGCGGCGCTGGCGCTGGCCTGGCTGGTCCCGCAGGAGTCCTTGCTGAGCCTGCCGATGGTGCCGCGTTTCCTGGCGGGCAGTGCGCTGGCCTTCGCCCCGATCTTCCTCGCGAACCTGGTCTTCGCCCAGCGGTTCGCGGGCGTGGAGACCTCGGGGACGGCATTCGCCGTGAACCTGCTCGGCGCTATGGTCGGTGGCGCGCTTGAGTACGTCGCCCTGATCACGGGATACCGATTCATCCTGATCGTGATCGGCGTGCTGTATGGGCTGGCCTTCCTCACCGGCCTGCGGGCAAAAGCACAGCCGGCCTGACCCGGGCATACCGCCCGGTCAGGCGATGGTCCCGCGCCACGCCTGCCGGAGGCGGGTCCGGCCCGTGGTGTGCAGCACGGCACCGCGGTACAGGCGGCCGCCGACCGCGATCAGCACCGCGATCGCGGCGGCCATGAGCAGGACGGCGGTGACCATCTGCCAGGCCGGCACGGTGGTGAGCGCGGCCCGCATCGGCATGAAGATGGGGGCGGTCGGTGGGAAGAGTGAGCCGGCCGTGACCCACCAGGCGGCTGGGTTAGCCATGATCGTGAACGCCCCGAAGTAGACCAGGAGCATGAACCCGGTGAGCGGGGCGGCGGCCGCCTGGGCGTCTTCGGTGCGGGAGGCGAGCGCGCCGAGGGCGCCGTAGAGCACGCTGTAGAAGCTGTAGCCGAGGATGAACCAGAGCACCACGCTCCCGATGAGCGGAAGCGTGCCAGCGGGCAGGTGGAATGGCCGGGTGACCTCCAGGGTCACGGCCGCAGCCGCGGCCAGCGCGGTGAACTGGCCGATGCCGAGCATGCCAATGCCCGCCACCTTGCCCGCCAGCAGGTCGGCGGGCCGCACCCGGGCCAGCAGCACCTCCACCACCCGGCTGGACTTCTCCTCCACCACCCCGGTCAGGACGTAATTGCCGTAGAAGTTCAGCGCGACGAACAGCAGGATCATCCCGATCAGGGCAATGATCATCTGGGGGGTGCGGTCCGGCTGGGCGTGCAGCCTGGTCACAGTGGGGTGGGCTGACGCGAGGAGACTCCGTAGCTGACCTGGCGTCAGCCCCAGCGCCTGCGCCCGCTGGCCGATGGCGGCCTGGGCCAGCGCGCCGTAGAGCACCGGCGCCAGCCGGGTGTTCTCGGCGTTCTTCCAGATCACCTCCTGGCCAGCCACCGCCGCGTCTGCGGTGCCCGCATCGACGCGCGCGACCGCCGCGGCCCGGCCCGCGGCGGGCCGGATGCTGACGGTGAGCCCGGCAGCGGCGGCCTGGGACGTGATCGCCTGACTCAGGCCGGGCTGCGCCACGACCGCGACGGTGTACCGGTTGGCGTTGCGCATCGCGAAGGCCGGGATCACGATGCCCAGGATCATGCCGACCAGCAGCAGAGCGCTGGACACACGGAACGCCCTGCTCCGGGCCCGCGAGCGCAGTTCCCGGTGGGCAATGACCCAGATCGCGCTGATCCGCCTGCTCATCGCGCCACCGCCATCCGGAACATCTCGTCCAGTGACGGCGGCTCGAACTCGAAGCTGATCAGCGGCCCCGCTGCCCGCGCCGCGCGGAGAATGTCACCAGGGTCGCGGTCAGCGCTGACCGCCAGCCGCACGTGACGGTCATCCGCCGCCTCGACGTCAACGTCCGGCAGCCCTGCTGACCAGTACGCCGGCGGGGTCCGGGCGAATATCACGGTGACCTGCCGCCGGCCGGCCGCCGCCTGCAACTGCTCCAGGGAACCTTCCAGCACCACCCGGCCGTGGTCCACCGTCACGATGTCCTGGCACAGGTGCTGGACCAGGTCCAGCTGGTGACTGGAGAACAGCACCGCGGCTCCGTCCTCAGCCAGCGCCCCCAGCAGTTCGCCCAGCGCGGCCACGCCCAGCGGGTCCAGGCCGGCGAACGGCTCGTCGAGGATGAGCAGTTCCGGCTCATGGACCAGGGCGATGGCAAGCTGGACGCGCTGCTGGTTGCCGTGCGAGAGTTCCTCGACCCGGTGGCCTGCCAGGTCCGCCAGGCCAACCCGGCCGATGACGGTCTCCGTGGCCCGCTGGGCGGCGGGCCGGGCCAGGCCGGAGAGCCGGGCGAAGTGGACGATCTGCTCACGAACCACCATGGAGGGATAGAGGCCACGCTCTTCCGGCATGTAGCCGAAACGGCGCCACAGGACTTCCGTGATCGGCTCTCCTCGCCACCGCATGATCCCTTGCTCGGGTTCGACCAGGCCCAGCAGGCAGCGCATCACCGTGGTCTTGCCCGCGCCATTGGGGCCGAGCAGTCCGGTCAGGCGTTTGGGCGCGGCAGAAAAGGTGCAGCGGTCCAGCGCGCGCACGTCCCCGTAACTCTTGCTGACGCCTTCGACTTCCAGCACCGCCATCACTTCCCACCGGCCGCCGCGCCGTCCCGGGCCTCACCGGCGCCGCGTCGTGGCGTCCACCGTCGAGTCTTCAGCCGTTACCGCATGCCGGTAAGGGCCACAGGTCCCGGCGCAGACCGCCGGACGGCACCTTGGGGAGACAGCGGAAGGGGGTGGCGCTGCTCTCCGGCTCACCCCCCGGTCACCGGAACTGGCCAGGGGAAAAGCACAGACGCCGCCGCGAAGGTGGGGGCCGGAGCCCCTCACCCGCACGGCGGCGTCATGCCTCCCGGGATGGCCGGCAGCGGCGGCGAGGTGTTACGCGGCTGCCGGGACAAGCGCGGGCCGGGAACGTAGGTACCCGTGCGCCCGGGAGTGGTCGGCCCCGGTCTCTGGGCGCTTGAACGTCATCCACAGCGGGATGGCGATGAAGGCCACCAGGAACGGGATGGCCAGCAGGAAGTTGGCCAGGACCAGCGCGGTCATTGAGTTTCCCCCTTGTACGGCCGCCGGGCTTTCCGCCGGCCTTTCATCTGGTTCGAGAAAACCAGCCGGGTCTCTCCGGGCACTGTGCGCCGCTTCAGAACTGGCTATGAACCGCTGGCGGTCAATCCGAACAGGCGGGCGGCGCTGCTCCAGCAGACCGCACGCAGCCATTGCTCACCGAGATCCAGCCGGGCCAGGCCCGCGATCTGCTCGGCATAGGCGTAGGGGATGTTCGGGAAGTCGCTGCCCAGCAGCACCTTGCCGGCCAGCCCGAGCGCGCGCAGACGTGGCAGCGCCCGTTCCGGGAACGGGGTGAGGTGCTCGAAGAACGGTGTGAAGACCATTGTGGTGTCCAGGGCGACCCGCTCGTAGGTCTCAGCGAGGCGCAGGAACTGCTCGTAGTCCGGGGCGCCCAGGTGCGCCACGATCGCGGCCAGCCGCGGGTAGCGCGCCAGCAGCGCGCCGAACGGCTCCGGGCCGGTGTGGACGGTGCCCACCGGGGCGTGCCCGGCATGCACCACCACCGGCACACCCGCCTCGGTGAGCAGCCCCCACACCGGCAGCAGTTGCGGCTCATCCGGCGGGAACCCGCCCACCTGCAGGTGCACCTTGAAAACGCGCGCTCCCGCGTCCAGTGCCGCGGTCACATATTCCAGAACGCCAGGCTCGGGGTAGAACGTCGCCGACGCGAGGCAGCCGGGTGTGTGCCGGGCGAAATCCAGGGTCCAGTCGTTGAGGCCGGCGGCCATGCCCGGGCGGTGGGCGTAGGCGAGGGCGCTGAACGCGCGGACGCCGATCGCCCGCAGGTGGGCCACCCGCTGCTCATCCGGCCAGCGGTAGCGGATCGGCCAGACGGTTCCCACCAGCGGGCCCGCCGCGTCGAAGTACTCCCAGACTTTGCGCAGCAGCCGTGGCGGCAGGAAGTGCACGTGCATGTCGGCCAGGCCGGGGATACCCAGCGCGCGGCAGAAACCTGGCACATCGGCGTCCTTAACCGGCGGCACAGCTCTCACCCGGTGATTCAACCGTATCCGCTGGCATCAGGCACCCCCCGGCGGAGGGTCCCGCACGATGATCACCGCCTGGGTGGCCGCCGCCGCGCACAGTGACCGGCCTCACCGGGTTACTGGGGGGAAACGGCCAGGGCATCGGCCCGGAGCCGGCATACTGGAGCGAGGCCGGCAACCGGACAGGGGTCCAAGAACCGGACAGAAAGCCCATGGAGTTCCGTCAGCTTCGTTTTTTCGTCACCCTTGCCGAAGAACTGCACTTCGGCCGGGCAGCGGCGCGTGAGCACATCGTCCAGTCAGCGCTCAGCCAGCAGATCCGCCGGCTGGAACGCGAATTGCGGGTGCGCCTGCTCGACCGGGACACCCACCACGTCGCCCTCACCCCGGCCGGCGCGTCGTTCCTGGTCGACGCCCGCCAGATGCTCGCGCACGCCGAGCGGGCCGCGGCCACCGCACGCCGGGCCGCCCGCCCGGCGCCGATGCTGCGGGCCGGGATCGTGGATGCGAGCTGCGACGCGGTCAACCTGGTCCTGGGCGACGTCCAGGACCACATTCCTGACCTGGAGATCCATCAGGTGGAGACGGGCGTCCCCGACCAGCTGAGGATGATCGCCGACGGGCAGCTCGATGTCGGTTTCGGGCGGGCCTCGCTCGCTCCCCCGGAGGTGGCTTCCGAGCTGATCCGCCTCGACCCGCTCGGCATCCTGGTCCCGGACGGTCATTGTCTCGCGGCACTGCCGGCCGTGCCGGTCGCCAGGCTCGCCGGGCAGCCACTGCTGCTTTCCGACGAGGCCCGCGCGCCCGAGCTCAACCAGCTGGTGGTGGAGGCATGCCGGTCGGCCGGCTTCACCCCCACCTTGTTCCCGGGGACGGTGGGGAGCGTGCGGGCCGCAGCAGAACTGGCCGCCCAGGGACGCTGCATCCCGTGTGTGCCGTCGTCATGCGCGTCCGTGCTCACCGGCATCGTCTACCGACCGCTGGTGGAACCGGAGTGCCAGTACCCGTGGTCGGTGCTCTGGCGGGCGGGTGACACATCTGACCAGGTGAAGGCCGTCATCGCCGGGGCCAGGCGGCTGGCGGCCCACCGGGGCTGGCTGCCAGAGCCCGCCGGGGAAGCCAGAACGCGGCAGCCTGCCCGGCGCAGGCGTGCGTTTGGTGATCTGCGTGCGTCATGAGCCTTGCTCGGTTTGCTTCTTTCCCCAAGGTTTAGCGGCTGGTTAGCTGAATATCCGGGACTGATGACAGTCCCCCGACGGCCGGTGCCCTGCTATGCCGTCCGCCTGCCGTCCCCCCGTCGGAGCTGACGAGTGCCGGCCGGCATGATCCGGTTCCTGACGAGGAGAACCCACCTGTATGCCCCCATCACGAGTAACTGACGCCTACGACGGCAGCACCCCCTTCCCTGACACCGCCCCTGGTGTCCTCCCCATCGGCGGGCCGTTGCAGGTCGGGGTGACCGCCGCTCTGGCCGTGCTTCCCCTGGCCGGGCTGGCAACGGCCATCTGGCTGGCCTGGGGCCATGGCGTCGGGCTTACCGACCTGCTGCTGCTGGCCGGCCTGTACGTGATCACCGGGCTGGGCGTGACCGTCGGCTACCACCGGTACTTCACCCACCGCAGCTTCCGGGCGGCGCCCGCGCTGCGGATCGCACTCGCCCTGGCAGGCTCGATGGCCTTCGAAGGCTCGCTCATCGCCTGGGTCGGCACCCACCGCCGCCACCACGCCTTCTCCGACCGGCCGGGCGACCCGCACTCCCCCTACCGGTTCGGGACCAGCTTCGGCGGGATGCTCCGCGGGCTGCTGCATGCCCACATGGGGTGGATGTTCCACGCCGACCCCACGCCCGCCGAACGCTACGTGCCTGACCTGCTCGCCGACCGGACCTTGCGCAAGATCTCGGGTGCCTTCCCCGCCCTCAGCGTGGTCTCGCTCGCTATCCCGTTCGCCCTGGGCTGGGCGATCGGCGGCGACCTGCGCGCCGCGCTGCTTGCCCTGCTGTGGGGCGGCGCGGTCCGGATCGCGCTGCTTCAGCACATCACCTGGAGCGTCAACTCACTGTGCCACGTGATCGGCAGCCGGCCCTTCAGCACCCGCCGGTTCGACCGGGCCACCAACTTGTGGCCGCTCGCACTGCTGTCCTTCGGTGAGAGCTGGCACAACCTGCACCACTCCGACCCGACATCGGCCCGGCACGGGGTCGGCCGCGGCCAGATCGACCTGTCCGCCGGCCTGATCGCCCTGTTCGAGCGGCTCGGCTGGGCGGCCAACGTGCGCTGGCCGAGCCCGGAGCGGATCGAGCAGCACCGGCGCCGTGCCGACGACGCCAACCCGGAGCGCATCACCAGCCCGGACGAAGTCGCGGAGCCAGCCGAGACCCTGCCGGACCGGGTCCTCACGCCCATCGGGGGCTGACCCACTTGATGACGGTCACGGCGCAGGCTCCCGCCTGCCCGCAGACGGCGCCCGGACCACCGGTGCCCGGCCCACCGGCGCCCGGCCCACCGGCGCCCGGACGGGCCAGGCCATGGCGGCGGCTGCTGACGGGCGCCCTCTCGCTGCTGGTCATCGCGGGCGTCTTCGGGTTCGCACTACCCCGGATCGCCTCGTACGGGGCGGTCTGGGGCAGCCTGCGGGCGATGCCGGCACCCTGGCTCGGGGTGATCGCCATCACCCTGGTGGCGAGCCTGGTCACTACCTGGATGATGGTCGCCGCGGTGCTGCCGTCGCTGCGGCTGCGGGACGCCGCCACGGTGAACCTGGGATCCAGCGCCGTGGCGAACACCGTGCCCGGCGGCGGCGCGGTGGCGATGGGCGTCAGCTGGGCGATGCTGTCCAGCTGGGGGGTCGCCACCGGCGAGTACGTTCGGTACACGCTGGTGTCCGGGCTGTGGAACGTGTTCGCGCGGCTCGGGCTGCCGGTGGTTGCGCTGTCGATCCTGGCGGTCACCGGCCACGCAGATGGCGTGTCGCAAGTGGCCGCCTACGCCGGGGCCGGGGTGCTTGTCCTGCTCGCGGTCGGGTTCCGGGCCACGTTGCGCAGCGAGCCGTTCGCGCGGCGGGCCGACGCGATGCTGGCCCGGCTGCTCACAGTGGGCTGCCGGCTGGCCCGCCGCCCATCGCCGCGGCGCTCCTCGGGCATCCTGCTCGAATTCCGGGCCGGCGCCGCAGGACTGCTGGAGCGGCGCTGGCTGCGCATCAGTGTGACTACCGTGGCCAGTCACCTGACCTTGTGGCTGGTGCTGCTCGCCTGCCTGCGCGCCAGCGGGCTGGCCCAGGCACAGGTTTCCTGGCAGGCATCGCTGGCCGCGTTCGCGTTCGTCCGGCTGCTCTCGGTCCTGCCGATCACTCCCGGCGGGGTCGGCGTGGTCGAGGTGGGCCTGACCGGACCGCTGATCCTGGGGCTTGCCCCAGCGGCAGCGGCCAAGGTGGCCGCGGCGGTGCTGCTGTTCCGGGCTGTCACCTATCTGCTGCCGATACCGCTGGGCGCGCTCGCCTACCTGTGGTGGCGGCAGGCCAAGCGCAGGCGCAGCCCGGTCACCCGCCCAGCGCCGGCCATGGCAGCCCTGGAGCCTGACCCGCCCGCGGCGGCCTGACCGGCCGCGTTACCGCAGTGCGCGGCCGGTGCCGTCCAAGTGGCCTGGCCGGCCGCGTTACCCGCAGTGCGCGGCCGGTGCCGTCGCGGGCGGCGCGGGTACCCTCGCGCGGGGCACCTGTCCCGTCCCCCGGGGCGCCAGGGCCGCCTCGAACTGGGCCCGCAGCCCCCGCGCCGCCGGTTCGTTCCCATCCCCCCCCGCGACGAGGGGGGGGGGCGGATCTTATACCCCCCCCCCCCGCCAATGGACGGCGATCTGCGCCTCGGAAACCTCGGCTTCTGTGGATCCCACCAGCTCACCTCCTCGCGACGAACCTACTGGAGCGGTAGGCCCGTCGGCGAACCGACGGGCCTACCGTTGATCGCACTGCGAACTACGAATCCTAGATCAGCTCATCAGGGGCTTGCCGACCGGAAGCACCGTCCTGCCCGCGACGCCGTTCCAGACTCCTGCGGCAGAGGTGTACCACGCGACGGCCGCGGTGAGGATGCCGATCCAGCCGCCGGCGTGCAGCCACCACTCGGTGCCGCCGTGCGAGAGGTTGAAGAACCCGATCACGAGCACGATCTCCGTGATCTCGAGCGTCAGGAAGACGAGGAACACGGCCTTATTGACCCGCATGCTCCCGATCAGCATGTACGTGTTGAAGACCGCGAACGAGAACAGGAACCAGGCGAGCGCGTTCGTCACGTCGCCGGGGCCGTAGCCGCCGAGGAACTTCGTCGTCTCGGCGAGCACCACGAAGATGCCGGCTCCCATCCAGAAGCCGCCGTACGTCGAGAACGCGGTCGCGCCGAAGACGTTCCGGTTGCGGAACTCCCACATCCCGGCGCAGAACTGCGCCAGCCCCCCATAGAAGATCGCCGGCCCCACCCAGATCAGGTCCGGGATCCACGACGCGTTGTGGCCGCTGAGCAGGACCGTGGTCAGAGCGAACCC
>OFHK01000111.1_pt1 | contig 25817 bp, 16 predicted proteins | sample 1521951 | NCBI WGS metagenome assembly OFHK01 (sample SAMEA2468436, study PRJEB22500) | soil metagenome | biome: Glassland; feature: Farmland; material: Clay | place: Australia | collected 2013-01-31 | depth 0.55 m
TCCCGCCGTTCGGCGTCGAGAGCGGCGGAACGCTCTTCCAGCGTGCGCAGTTCGCCGTCCAGCCGGTCCTCGCGCTCCGCCAGCCGGGCTTCCCGGCGTTCCAGGTCGGCCCGCAGGTGACTGGCTTCATCCTTGGCCGCCCGGATCTCCTCGTCGGCCTCCTGGCGGGCCTGGCGGACCTTCTCGGCCGCCTCCTCGGCCCGGCGCGCGATCGCGGCCGCATCGGCTTCGGCGTCGGCCCTGATCTGCCCTGCCGCCTGGCCGGCTTCTTCCAGCCGCTGCCGGGCCTGCTCAGCCGCCTGGCTCGCCTCGGCCAGGTGCCGCTGTGCCTCAGCCCCGAGTTCCGGGTGGGTAGCTATGGCCGGCCCGGCGGCCGTGCCGGGCGGGACCGCACCCGCGCCACGCGCCGGTGACCGGCGCACGGTGACGACCAGCGCCCCGGCGGCGGCCAGCAGGGCGAGAAACCCGATCACCGCGACCACGAGGGCGACTGTGCTGCTCATGGCGCACCCCAATCCTGCTCGCCGGCCCGGGCACCATCGTGTGGCGCCAGGGGCACTTCCTGCGGCGAGGGGTCATGCGCGCTGTCCGCGGCGTCTTCCTGCGGCGAGTGGCAGCCGTCCATCCCCTGCCGGTGGCCGCCGGGCAGCCTCGCCACGCACCTTGCCGGCAACCCCGGTGGTGCGGCCAGGGCCACGCTGACCCTGGCCAACCGTGTTGCCTCCAAACCTCTTTCACCCGGGCCTGGCCGCCGACGGCCCGGACACAGCCCTGCCCGGCCCCGGGGTCCGGGCGAGCCATCAACGTAGCAGTCGACCGCTCAAGCACCCGGCTCGGGACCGGTTCCATTTCCCAGCCGGCAGCCGGGCGCGACCGCCTGCCGGCCAATTTCGTCTTTCCATCCGCTTGCCGCGGACCAACACCTCGCTGCCGTGAGGTTAAGGCGAGATAACGATTTGGGCAAGCATGCCTGGTCCGGCGTGATCTTTCCCCGCCCGTACGGGCGTCCCGCCACCATCTGGCGTCGCGATATCACCGGCCGCCCCACCAGAATGGCGGTCCCGCCCGGCCCGCTCACGCGTCAGGATCGGGTACCTGATCAAGATCAAGCCCAGGATCTTGCTCGGACCCGGGATCCGGCCCGAACCCGGAATCAAGATCGAACCCGGGATCCAGGTCAAGGCCAGCGGCCAGGGCACCGTCCTGCTCCAGCGCTTCACGAACCACCTGATAGGCCAGGCCGGGGGGATACCCCTTCCGCGCCAGCACGCCGGCAAGATGGCGCACCCTGGCCGGCAGCGGGCGTCCCCGGGTGGCCGCCACCCGTCTCCCCACCAGCCGCCGCGCAGTGGCGATCTCGTCCTGCGGCGCGAGTGCGCCCACCGCCGCGTGCACGTCCTCGGCGGCGACCCCCCGCTGCCGCAATTCGGCGGAAAGCGCCCGGCGGGCCAGGCCGCGGCCGTGATGACGGGACTCCACCCACGCCCGGGCGAAGGCCTCGTCGTCGATCAGCCCCACCTCGGCGAACCGGCCGAGTACGCCCTCAGCGACCTCGTCCGGCACCCGGCGGCGGCGCAGCGCGGCGGCGAGCTGTGCCCGGGTGCGCGGTGCGGCCGTCAGCAGCCGCAGGCAGATCTGCCGGGCTGCCTCCTCCGGATCCGCACCGTCACGCGGATCCGCACCGTCACGCACACCATCGCCACCTGCCCCGCCGCCACGACCACCACCGGCGCGAGCTCTGTTACCCGACACCGCCGGGGGCCCCGCTCAGCTTCGTGGCCGATGCCGCACCGTTCGGCGGGGCATCGGGGACCACGCTCAAGCCGCCCGTACCCGGTACGCCGCCTGCCAGTGGATCCGCGTCCAGGCGCGGCCCCACCCCGAGCTTCTCCTTGATCTTCTTCTCGATCTCGTTGGCCAGATCGGGATTGTCACGCAGGAAGGTGCGGGCGTTCTCCTTGCCCTGCCCCAGCTGATCGCCCTCGTAGGTGTACCAGGCACCGGACTTGCGGACGATCCCATGCTCGACCCCGAGGTCGATCAGGCCACCTTCCCGGCTGATCCCGATTCCGAACAGGATGTCGAACTCGGCGGTCCGGAATGGGGCGGCCAGCTTGTTCTTGACCACCTTGATCCGGGTCCGGCTGCCGACCGCTTCGGTGCCGTCCTTGAGGGTCTCAATCCGGCGCACATCAAGCCGGACCGAGGAGTAGAACTTGAGCGCCCGCCCACCGGTGGTGGTCTCCGGGCTGTTGTGGACCATGACACCGTCGACGAAGTAGTTGTGAGATCCCTCCACCTCGATGTCGAAGCGGTTCATGGACCGCGCCGGCGGCTTGGCGTGGACATCGAGGATCCTCGCAGCGGTGAGTCCCACCTCGGGTGCGGTGAACTCCGGCCGGACGCCGAAGCGGCCACGGAACCGCGGGAGCAGCTTGTAGTCCATCGACGGATGAACGTAGGGTGCCACAAGTCGCTGGAATTTCTCCGTGCTCGCGGTGGTGAACTGCAGGACGCTTACCCGCCGGGCACCCCTCTCCATGAGCTTCACGTCCAGGCCACGCGAGTCCCGCAGGTACTGCACGAGCCGCTGCCGTGACCCTGGGCTCATCGCCTCGACGCAGATCTCGATCCGGCCGGTCCCGCCCCTCGTCCGTTCCTGCACACCCTTGGACCGGAGGGTGAAGCAGCCGTCGTCCATGTACCAGACGGCCAGCGCCAGCGGCGTGAGTGCCTTGAGGTACTCCCAGGTGAGGTGCTTCTTACCGGCACCGAAATAGACGGCTTGATGCAACTCGGCCAGTTCCGGGAGCGGGTGGATGTCAGCGAACACGGCGCCCTTGGCATTGGTGGTCCTGCTGCCCGGGATGTTCCCGAGCATCTCCACCTTCCAGTCGAGGTAGGCTGCCTGCTTCGCGCCGTGGCCCATCCGGAAGCGGGTGCCGGACCTGCCACGGGTGTTCGGGGAAAGGCTGCCGTCCCCCATCAGCGAGCCCAGGATGAGCTGCAGCTGCTGGGGACTCAGCCGCCTCGTCTCGGCGACGGCGACCCGGTCACCAGGGATCAGTTCCCCGGCCGGGCGCCAGCCTCCTGGCGTGCGGATCAGATGATTTCCGGTGGCCGCGAACTGCGCCTTGCCATTCCCGCCCGGCCTGGCGACCGTGAACTGGAGGAACCGCTCGGTGCGGCCGTTGTTGAACCAGTTCACGATGCGGCGGGGAACAACCCGGTCCTGCTCGGGATCGTACGAAAGTACTTCTACATCCAGCCGCTGATTGACGATCTTGCCGATCTTCTCCTGGGTGCCGTCCGCCAGGGTCACCCTGGTCCCATAGGACATGCACCCGAACATGACGCCGACCTTTTCCCGCAGCTGGTTGATGAAGATCGCGGTGGTCTTGGTCTGGTTGATCGCGCCGGTGAGCTTGCGCAGTGCCTGGGACATGAGCCTGGCCTGCAGGCCGACATGGCTGTCCCCCATCTCGCCCTCGATCTCGGCCCGGGGCACCAGTGCGGCGACGGAGTCGATGACGACGACATCGATCGCGCCGGAGCGGATCAGCATGTCGGCGATTTCCAGCGCCTGCTCACCGGTGTCAGGCTGGGAGACAAGCAGCGCGTCGGTGTCCACCCCGAGCTTCTTGGCGTAATCGGGATCGAGCGCATGCTCGGCATCGATGAACGCGGCGATCCCGCCCGCCTTCTGCGCATTGGCGACCGCATGCAGAGCCACGGTCGTCTTGCCTGAGCCTTCGGGTCCGTAAATCTCGACCACCCGGCCGCGCGGAAGACCGCCGATGCCGAGCGCGACGTCCAGCGAGATCGCCCCGGTCGGGATCACCTCGATCGGCGCCCGGGTCTCGTCGCCGAGCCGCATGATCGAGCCCCGGCCGAACTGCCGCTCGATCTGGGCGAGCGCGGTCTCCAGCGACTTCTCCCTGTCACCGACCTTGCTGCCCGCCCTGTCGCTGCCTGCCATGGGTACTCCCGTCGGGATCAAGGACCTGTTGCCGACTCAGACGCTACGTGCCGCCACTGACAAAACCCGGCGCGCCGGTTGGTGCCGTGATTGCTTAGTGCCGGGACTGCGCAACGATCCGCAGCATCGCAGACCACCACGTAGGTGACCACTCTAGGCGAACAACTGTTCGATCATGAAGCCAACACGCCGCAAGAGTCCGCGAAAATTCCGCCACCCCGGCTCACCCGGGCGCCCGCTTCTCACCGACGGCCTGCTCGGCATCATCGCCTGCCATGCCTCCATGGCAGCAGGCCCCGCCTTACGTCAGCAACCGCATTACGCCCGCGATGTTCGCCCGGGCGAGCGGTCAGCGCAGCCGTTCCGGCACATCGAACGCCTCGCAGACCGCCCGCCACACCGTCTTCGCGTCCTCGCCGCCGGCGAGCGCCTGCTCCACCGTGCGGCCGCCCAGCCCCGCCAGCACGTAGTCCTTGGCCACGCTCTGCGCGTAGGACTCGCCGAACTGCGCGCGCATCCGTTCCCAGAACACCGTCAGCCGCACCGCGCCAGGTTACCCGCCGTCCCTGGGTGATACCGAGCTGGGAGCGAATCGTGATCTTTCACAAAGAATGTGGTCAGAATGGTAGGGAAGACTTCTCACCGGGAGACCATGAGCCGCTCGGGAGCAGAGCATGACCCTCCGGGAAGAGTCCGGGAATGGAGCACTGCCGGCCGATGGCCAGGTGGCGGCCGGCCAGCCCGGCCTTCCTGCCGCAGTGGAGCCGTCCAGCGATGAGGACGCGCCCACCCCGCCCGGACCAGACGCCAGCATGGCGGAGCAGGCCCAGCCCGGACCAGACGCCAGCATGGCGGAGCAGGCCCAGCCCGGACCAGACGCGGATCAGCCCGGCCCAGCCCCGCCCCCCGCAGATGAGATCACCCCGGCCTATCCCGGCCCTGACGCAGACCCGGCCGAGGTGCCCGTCGGCTCCGGCCCGCCCAGCGCAGACCCGGCCGAGGTGCCCGTCGGCTCCGGCCCGCCCAGCGCGGGCACGGAGCGGCGGCGGCGGTCGGTCGCGCGCGCCCTGCTGCTCGGCGGGGCCGCAGTCATCTGCGTGGTAGCCATCGGCGGCCTCGTCGCCGCCGTGCTGCTCCACAACCGGGCCAACGCCCACGCCGTGGCGCCCCACCTGCCACCCGTCTTCCGGCTGCGGCCAGGCGAATGCATAAATTCCGCCCCGAACGCGAGCAGCCCGGTACCGGCCGTCCCCTGCGCCCAGCCCCATGACGCCGAGGTCTTCGCAGCGTTCCGGCTGGCCGGGCATAGCTGGCCAGGTTCGGCGGCCGTCAGCGCGCGGGCACGCCGTGGCTGTGCGGGCAGGCTCGGGAGCTACCTCAATCCACAACTCGCCACGGCGACCCTGGCCCAGTTGTACATCTACCCGTCCGCGGGCGCCTGGGACATGGGCGAGCGGACTGTCATCTGCGAGGTCCGCAGCGTCCAGGGCAAGCTCACCGGCTCGGTCCGCGGCCTCCATTAGCGCACCCAGCCCGCGCCACACATGCGGGCTGCTGCCTGCCGTCAGCGCCGGACAAGCCTCTCAGCAGCCGCAATGCTGACAATGGGAGATATCCTGCACAGCAGGGCAGCATCGAGGGGGCTGCCGGGGGGAGTAGGGAGATCTTGGCTCCGGTCGCCCGCCAAGGCAGTGCACCGTACCGGCTCTCGCTCATGCGGGAACTGCTCACCAGCCTGCCCGCCGCCATGGCCTACCTGGCCGGGCCTGACCTGATCATCGAATTCGCCAATGACGCCTACCGGCGGCTCGCCGGCGGGCGGGATCTGGCCGGCAGGCCGTTGCGCGAGGCATGGCCGGAACTGGCTGGCCAGGGACGGTTCGGGGTGATCGAGCAGATCCTGGAAACCGGTCAGCCTGTCCAGGGCAAACAGATCCCCGTCTGGCTCCACCAGCCTGGCGGGCAGCCCGAACAACTGGTAGTGGACCTCTTCTGCCAGCCGGTCAAGGAGCCGGACGGAGCGGTGGCCGGGATCCTGGTCTACGCCGCGGACGTGACCGCGCAGGTCCGCAGCTGGCATGGCCTGAAGGAGATGGCGGCGCGGCTGGCCGCGACCGAGGAGCGGTACCGGACGCTGTTCGAGACCATGCCGCAGGGCGTCGTCCACTACTCGACCGACGGGCGTGTCCTGGGCGCGAATCCGGCTGCGCAGCAGATCCTCGGCCTGCCGGAAGCTGATATGGCCACGCTGCCCGGCATCATCTCGCGGGCGGTGCGCGAGGATGGCACCCCGCTCCGGCCGGAGGAGCTTCCAGTGGCCACGGCGATGCGTACCGGGAAGATCGTCACCGGCCAGGTGCTCGGGGTGCCGCACGGCCGGACGGGAGAGCTTCGCTGGCTGGAGGCGACTGCGGTGCCCGACTCACTGGATGAGGAGGGAAGGCCGCGACGGGCCTATGTGATGTTCGCCGACGTGACCGACCAGCGGCGGGTGGAGGCGGAGCTACAGGAGCGGACCAGCCTGCTCGGCCGGCTGCAAGAGGCCAACGTGCTGGGCGTGGTGCTGGTCGGCGAGCAGCGGGTCTACGAGGCGAATGACGCCTTCCTCGACATCATCGGCTACAGCCGGGACGACCTGGAGGCCGGGCGGATCTCCTACCAGGAGATCACCGCGCCGGAGTGGGCGGACAGGGACCGGCAGGCGCTGGAGCACCTGCGCCGTTCGGGCGCCTTCCAGCCCTACGACAAGGAGTACGTGCACCGGGACGGGCACCGGGTGCCGGTCGTGGTCGGCGCGGCGGTGGTCTCCCGCGACCCGCTCCGCTGGGTGACCTTCATCGTCGACATCACCGCCCACCAGCGTGCCGAGCAGGAGCGCGCCGAACTGCGCAGCCGCGAACAGGCAGCCCGGGCTGAGGCTGACGGTGTCCGGGAACGGCTCAGGTTCCTGCTGCGCGCCGGGGCGCTGGCCGCCACCCCGAACCGGCAGGAGATGCTCGAGCACGCCGCTCACCTGGTGGTGCCGGCTCTGGCCGACCACTGTGTGGTGTTCCTCCCCGCGGCGGACGGCACCCTGCGCGCCACCTCGCTCGCCCACCGGGACCCCGCCCGCGCCCCGGTGCTCGCCGAATTCCGCGAGCACAGGATCCCGCCGGCCGGCCCGATGTCCCTCCAGATCGCCTACTCCACCGGAACCATCCAGCTCCTGCGGGACGCCGACGAGCATCTGCCGGAGTGGCGCGATCTCGCCCCGGGGCTGATCGAGACCCTGGCCAGGCTGCGGGCGGACAGCGTGCTGTCCGTCCCGCTGCTGGTGAAGCAGCGATCGGCCGGCGTCCTCGCGCTCGCCCGCGACGCCGACCGTCCCGGCTTCACCGCCACCGACATCGAGGTGGTCGCGGAATTCGCCCGGCGGCTGGCCGAAGGGATCGCCACGGCGGACACGTTCGCCCGTGAGCACACCATCGCGGAGACCCTCCAGCGCGCCGTCCTGCCCGGCACCCTGCCCCACTTCGGCCGGCTGGACCTCGCGGTGTGCTATCTGCCCGCAACCGAGGGAGCCGACGTGGGGGGTGACTGGTATGACGCCTTCCGCCTTCCCGGCGGCCGGGTCGGGCTGGTGACCGGCGACGTGACCGGTCACAACATCACCTCGGCGTCGATCATGGGTCAGGTCCGCAGCCTGCTGCGCGCGTACGCGATCGACCACCCCCATCCCGGGGAGGTCCTGGAGCGGACCAACACCGCTCTGGCCCAGTTGCTGCCGGATGCCCTCGCCACAGCGGTCTACGCCGTTCTTGACCCGGCCACCGGCGAACTCACCTATGCGAATGCCGGGCACCTGCCGCCGATCATCACGACCAGCGGCGGCCAGGCCACCTACCTCGACGATGTGACCGGCAGCATGCTCGGGGCCTGCCCCGGGGCGACCTTCACCGCCGCCCAGCGGAAGCTTCCCGCTGGGTCCGTACTCCTCACCTACACCGACGGGCTGATCGAGAACGGGCGCCGCGATCTGACCGACGGCCTGAACGCACTCGCCGGCGTTATGCGGCGGGCGGCCACCCTCACCGCGGAGCAGACCTGCGCCGCCGTACGGGCGGGCCTGCTCGGCACGGACGCGCGGGACGACGACGTCTGCCTGCTCGCGATCCGGCTCCCAGACCGATCGCCGCGACCGCCGGCAGGCCGCTGAGCAGCCATAACGATCATGGGGCGATATCCTGACAAAGTGGGGGCAGCGATAGTGGCTGCCGGGGGGAGCGCAGATACCGTGGTTCCAGTGGCCCGCCAGGACAGTGCGCTGTCCGGGCTCGCGCGCATGCGGGAGTTGCTTGCCAGCCTGCCCGCCGCCGCGGCCTACCTCGCCGGACCCGACCTGATCGTCGAATTCGCCAACAACGCCTGCCGCCGCCTCACAGGCGACCGGGACGTGGCCGGCCTGCCCATCCGGCGGGCGCTGCCGGAACTGGCCGCCCAGGGTCACCTCGAACTGCTCGACCACATCATGGAAACCGGGCAGGCAGCCGGGGGCAGCGAGACCCCGGTCTGGGTCCAGCGTCCCGGCCAGGAGCCGGAGCAGCTGTTCCTGGACTTTGTCTACCAGCCGGCCCACGAGGCCGACGGGACGGTCAGCGGGATATTGCTGTACGCCGCCGACGTGACCGAGCATGTCACCGACCGGCGCCGGCTGGAGGCGCTGACCGAGGAACTAGCGGATACCCAGGAGCGGTACCGGACGCTGTTCGAGACCATGCCGCAAGGTGTCGTCCACTACGACAGCAACGGGTCCCTCATCGGCGTGAACCCAGCAGCCAGCGAGATCCTGGGCATGGACCTGACCGCGCTGACATCCTGGCCCGTCATCCGGCAGGGGCAGTCAGTCCGGGAAGACGGCTCACCGTTGCCGCCGGAGGACCTGCCAGTGCCGGTGGCGCTGCGGACCGGCGAGATCGTCTCGGACGTGGTGCTCGGCATCACGCATGGACAGACAGGTGAGCGGCGCTGGCTGCTGGTCACCGCGATCCCCGACGCACGGGACGAGCAGGGCCGGCCCAGCCGGGCTTACGCGATCTTCACCGACCTGACCGAGCAGCGGCTGACGGAAGCAGCCCTGCGGGAAAGCACCGCGCTGCTGGGCCGGCTGCGGGAAGCCAACGTGCTTGGCGTGGTGGTCGCCGGCGAGGAACGGATCTATGAGGCGAACGACGCGTACCTCGACATCATCGGCTACAGCCGGGACGACCTGGAGGCTGGCCGCATCTCCTGGCGGGAGATAACTCCCCCCGGGTGGACTGACGTTGAGAAGAAAGCCATGGCGGAGTTGCTCCGGACGGGGGCGTGCCAGCCGTTCGAGAAGGAGTACCTGCACAAGGACGGTCACCGGGTGCCGGTCCTCCTCGGGGGGGCATTGCTCGACCGCAAACCGCTGCGCTGGACGTCTTTCGTCCTGGACCTCACCGCCCGGCAGCGCGCCGAAGACGAACGCGCCGAACTGCTGATCTCCGAACGCGCCGCCCGCGCCGAGGCCGGCACCGCCCAGGAGCGCCTCACCTTCCTGCTGCACGCGGGCTCCCTGGTCGCCGCCACCAGGGACCGGGATGAACTGCTCGACCAGGTTGCCCAGCTGGTGGTGCCCAGCCTGGCCGACTATTGCGTGGTATTCCTGCCCACGCCCGGCGGAAGACTGTGCGCCAGCGCACTCACCCACCGGGACCCGGACCTCGCGAAGACGCTCACTCACCTACGCGAGCACCCGATTCCCCTGGCTGGCCCGCTGATCCCCCAGCGCGCCTACACCACCCGCGCCACCCAGTTCACCCCCGAAGTGGCCGCCGAGATGCCGGCCTGGCTCAGGGCCGAGCCCGAGTTGATGGGCATCGTGAAACTCATGCACCCGGAAAGCGCGATCGGCGCGCCACTGCTGGCCGGCCGGGACCCGCTGGGCGTCATCGTCATGGGCCGCGGCCCCGAACGTCCCCAGTTCGCCACGACCGATGTCGAGATGGTCGAGGAACTCGCCCGCCGCCTGGCTGTGGGGCTGGCGAACGTCGATACCTTCGCCCGTGACCACACCATCGCCGAGACCCTGCAGCGCTCGGTCCTGCCCGACCACCTCCCGCAGATCCAGGGACTGGACCTCGCCGTCCGCTACCTGCCCGCCACCGAAGGGGCCAACGTGGGCGGCGACTGGTACGACGCGTTTGGAGTCGAGCGCGGCCGGGTCGGGCTGGTGATCGGGGACGTGGCCGGTCACAGCATCTCCTCGGCGGCGGTCATGGGCCAGGTCCGCAGCGTCCTGCGCGCCTATGCGCTGGATACCACCGACCCCGGCATGGTGCTTCAGCGGACCAACGCGGCACTGCTGCGGCTGTTCCCCGAAGCGCTCGTCAGCGTCGTCTATGCCGTCCTCCACCCGGCCACTGGCCTGCTCGGCTATGCCATCGCCGGGCACCCGCCGCCGATCCTGGTCACCAGCACCGGCACGGCCGAATACCTCGACGACTCCGACGGCATCATGCTGGGCGCGTGCGAGGAGGCGACGTTCACCACTGGGTATCGGCGGCTCCAGCCCGGCGACCGGCTGCTCTGCTACACCGACGGGCTGGTCGAGCACCGGAACCGCGATATCAGCGAAGGTCTTGCCGCCCTGGCCGAAACGCTGCATGGCATCATCAGCCTCTCGTCGGAGCAGACCTGCGCCAGTGTGCAGGCCGCCCTGCTCGACCCGGCCGAACGGGCCGACGACGTGTGTCTCCTGGCGGCCCGGCTCCTCGGCTGAGGAGCTGGCGGCTCAGTGGCCGGCGGCTGCTGGCTGGGCGCACGCGACCGGTGGCCCGGCCGTGGCCCGCCTGGAGGTGGCCCAGACTGTCGGAGCCAGCAGGCAGGATGGGTATGTGCCTGCCTGGCAGCCGCCAGCCCCGGACGCGCCCACCGCGCCCCGGGCCGGTGGTGTGCCCGCAGACGACGGGATGACCGCTGGCACCGACCCGATGAGCGGCTTCGGTACGCTGACCCGCGACTGGTTCACCGGGGCGTTCAGCGGGCCCACGGCTGCTCAGGCGCAGGCCTGGGCAGCGATCGCACGTGGTGAGAACACGCTCGTGGTCGCGCCCACGGGCTCAGGAAAGACGCTGGCCGCGTTCTTGTGGGCGCTGGACCGGCTGGCATGCGGCCCGGTCCCGGATGACCCGAAACAGCGGTGCCGGGTGCTCTACATATCCCCGCTCAAGGCGCTGGCGGTGGACATCGAGCGCAACTTGCGGGCCCCGCTGACCGGGATCCGCCAGATGGCGCAGCGACGCGGGCTGGCCGAGCCCGACATCCGGGTGGCCGTGCGCACCGGCGATACCGCGGCCGACGAACGCCGCCGCCTGGCCAGCAAGCCGCCGGACATCCTCATCACCACCCCGGAGTCGCTGTTCCTGATCCTCACCTCCCAGGCCCGTGACGCCCTGCGCGGGGTGGACACCGTCATCGTGGACGAGGTCCACGCGCTGGCCGGCAACAAGCGCGGCGCCCACCTGGCGCTCTCGCTGGAACGTCTCGACGCGCTCCGCTCGGCGGCACCCCCCGCCGGGGCCGGCGCCTCGGAGGGTTCCGGGGGGCCGGCGCACCGGGCCAGCACCGCACAGCGGATCGGGCTGTCGGCGACGGTCCGGCCCGCCGAGGAGGTGGCCGCCTTCCTGGGCGGGATCCGGCAGGTGACGGTCGCGGCGCCACCGAGCGGCAAGCAGATCGAGATCAAGATCGTGGTGCCGGTCGAAGACATGTCCGACCTGGATGCCCCGCCAGCGATCACACCGGGCGGGGGGCCGGGCGGGCTCGGCCCGGACAGGCCGCCCGGCACGCCGCCAGCTCAGCGCTCCATCTGGCCGCACGTGGAGGAACGCGTGCTCGACCTGATCGAGCGCCACCGCTCCACGATCATCTTCGCCAACTCGCGCCGCCTGGCCGAACGGCTCTGCGGCCGCCTCAACGAACTCGCCGCCGACCGGGCAGAGGCCAGGGAGGAGGCACTGGCCGGGGGGGCGGCAGCGGCACCGCTCAGTCCTGCGCCCGGCCGGGCAGGCGGCCAGGGACCAGGCGGCCCTCCGGCGCAGATCATGGCGCAAGCGGGCACCGGGGCAGGTGCGCCGGCCGAGGTCGCCCGCGCCCACCATGGCTCGGTCTCCCGGGAGGAACGCACCCAGATCGAGGAGGCGCTCAAGGCGGGCAGGCTCCCCGCCGTAGTCGCCACCTCCAGCCTGGAACTCGGCATCGACATGGGCGCGGTTGACCTGGTCATCCAGGTCGAGTCCCCACCATCGGTAGCCAGCGGGCTGCAGCGCACCGGGCGGGCGGGGCATAACGTCGGTGACGTCTCCCGCACCGTGATCTTCCCGAAGTACCAGGGTGATCTGGTCCAGTCAGCCGTGGTCGCCCAGCGCATGCGCGACGGCGAGATCGAGGAACTACGCATTCCACGCAATCCACTCGACGTCCTCGCGCAGCAGATCGTCGCTATGGTCGCGATGGACGACTGGGAAGTGGGCGCGCTGGAGCAGGTGGTCCGCCGGGCAGCGCCGTTCAGCGGCCTGACCCGGCCGGTACTGGAAGCGGTGCTCGACATGCTGGCCGGCCGCTACCCCAGCGAGGAGTTCGCGGAGTTGCGTCCCCGCCTGATCTGGGACCGCACCACCGGCACGCTGCACGGCCGGCCCGGCGCCCAGCGCCTTGCCGTCACCAGCGGCGGCACCATCCCCGACCGCGGCCTGTTCGGTGTGTTCCTGGCCGGGGCGCAGCGGCAGGGCCGCAACTCCCACCGGGTCGGTGAACTCGACGAGGAGATGGTGTACGAGTCCCGGGTCGGTGACGTGTTCGTGCTTGGCGCCACCTCCTGGCGGATCGAGGACATCACAGCCGATCAGGTGCTCGTCACCCCCGCCCCGGGCCAGCCCGGCAGGCTGCCGTTCTGGCATGGTGACGCGCCCGGCCGGCCGGCCGAACTGGGCAGGGCGCTCGGGGAGTTCTGCCGTGAACTCGGCGGCGTGGATGAGCAGGCGGCCACCGCCAGGCTGCGTTCGGCCGGACTGGATGAACTGGCCGCCGGCAACCTGATCCGTTACCTCGCGGCGCAGCGGGAAGCCACCGGGTATCTGCCCGACGACAAGACCCTGGTGATGGAGCGGTTCCGGGACGAACTCGGGGACTGGCGGCTGGTCCTGCACAGCCCATACGGGTCGCGGGTGCACGCGCCGTGGGCGCTGGCCATCGCCGCCCGGCTGCGCGAGCGCTACCAGGGCATGGACGTGCAGGCGCTGCACACCGACGACGGGATCGTGCTGCGGGTGCCCGACGCCGACGAGCCGCCGCCGGCCGGTATCGCGGTCTTCGACGCGGACGAGATCGATCCGCTGATCACTGCCGAACTAGGTGGCTCGGCGCTGTTCGCGGCCCGGTTCCGCGAATGCGCCGCCCGGGCGCTGCTGCTGCCCCGCCGCCAGCCCGGCCGGCGTTCCCCACTCTGGCAGCAGCGGCAGCGCTCCGCCCAGCTGCTCGCGGTGGCGGCCAAGTACGGCACCTTCCCGATCGTGCTGGAGACCGTCCGGGAGTGCGTCCAGGACGTGTTCGACGTGCCCGCCCTGACCGGCCTGATGCGGGACCTGGCCAGCCGCAGGGTCCGCCTGGTGGAGGTGGAGACGCCCACGGCGTCCCCGTTCGGCCGCTCGCTGCTGTTCCGCTACGTCGGCGCGTTCATGTATGAGGGCGACTCGCCGCTGGCCGAACGGCGCGCCCAGGCACTCTCGCTCGACTCCTCCCTGCTGGCCGAACTGCTCGGCCAGGCGGACCTGCGGGAACTGCTCGACCCGCAGGTGGTCGGGCAGACCCAGGCCGAGCTTCAGCGGCTTGCTCCTGGCCGCGCGTGCCGTGACCTGGAAGGGGCCGCCGACCTGCTGCGGGTCATCGGGCCGCTGTCGGCGGCCGAGGTCGCGGAGCGGTGCGCCGAGCCGGGTGCGGCACCCGGCTGGCTCGCCGAACTGTCCGCGCAGCGGCGGGTGATCGAGGTGAGGATCAGCGGCCAGGCGCGGTGGACGGCGATCGAGGACGCCGGGCGGCTGCGAGACGCGCTCGGGGTGCCGTTGCCGGTGGGTGTCCCGGCCGTCTTCACCGAGCCCGTGGCCGACCCACTGGGCGACCTGGTGGCGCGGTACGCGCGCTGCCACGGGCCGTTCACCGCCGCCGAGGTGGCGAGCAGGTATGGCCTGGGGACGGCGGTGGTGACCGGCTCGCTGCGCCGGCTGGCGGCCGAAGGCAGGGTCAGCGAGGGCGAGTTCCTGCCCGGGGGGCGTGGCACTGAGTGGTGTGACGCCGAGGTGCTGCGCCTGCTGCGGCGCCGGTGCCTGGCCAGACTCCGGAAGGAAGCCGAGCCTGTCCCGCCCGAGGCACTGGCCGCGTTCCTTCCCGTCTGGCAGAACGCAGGGCGGCCGCAGGGCCCGCCCGAGGCGGCCGGGCGGCCGGGCGGCCGGGCCGGATCCCGGTGGCGGGTGGCCGGACCTGACGCGGTCTATGAGGCGGTCGAGCAGCTGGCCGGGGCGCCGGTGCCGGCCTCCGCGCTGGAGACACTCGTCCTGCCGGGCCGGGTGCCCGGGTATCAGCCCGCGCTGCTCGACGAGCTGACCGCAGCCGGGGAGATCGCCTGGGCCGGCGCAGGCGGGCTGCCCGGTGGTGACGGCTGGCTGGTGCTCGCGCCCGCGCATACCGCGCCCATGCTGCTGCCCCCTCCGTCAGAGATCACCATGACCCCACTGCACGAAGCTGTGCTCTCTGTCCTGGATGGAGGTGGCGGGCTGTTCTTCCGGATGCTCGCCGACCGGGCGGGGCGGCTGCTGCCGGAGGCGGACTGGCGGAGCGCATCCGATGTGGCGGTGGCGGCGGCGATCTGGGACCTGGTGTGGGCGGGGCGGCTCACCAATGACACGCTAGCCCCGCTGCGGACGGTGCTGGGCACGGGCCGGCCGGTGGCGGGCACGGGCCGGGCTGGCGGCGGGCCCGCCCGGGCGGGCGGGCCGCTGGCCCCGGAGCATGCCGACGCGGCCGCTGCGGGCATGCCGGGCGGGCCGGTCCCGGCCGCTGTGCCCGTCCGGGCGGCCGGCTCAGTCCGGGCGGCCGGCTCAGTCCGGGCGGCCGGGCCGGTCCGGGCGGCCGGGCTCCGCGGGCGCCGGCCAGGGTACGGGCGGCCGGTCATGCCGAGCCGCACCGGGCCACCCACCGTCACCGGGCGGTGGTCGCTGGTCCCCACGGGTGAGACGGACCGGACCAGGCAGCTCCATGCGCTTGCCAGGACCCTGCTGGAGCGGCACGGCATCCTGACCAAGGGTGCAGTGCTCGCCGAGCGGGTCACGGGTGGGTTCGGCGCCCTCTACCCGGTGCTGCGGGCCATGGAGGACGCTGGGCACTGCCGCCGCGGCTACTTCGTCGAAGGCCTCGGCGGCGCGCAGTTCGCGGTGCCGGGGGCGGTGGACCGGATGCGCGCGATCGCCGCGGACCTGACCGGACCGGACAGGCCGTCCGGCGAGCCCCCGGGCTTCCCCGAGGTCAGGCGCCCCGGGCTGGCCGGGACCGGCGGTCCTGCCGGGGCATGGGGCCCCCGGACTGCGGGCTCTGGGGGTGCTGCGGGCTCTGGGGGTGGGGTGGGGGCTGGGGGTGCTGCGGGCGCGATTACGGTGCTGGCCGCGGCGGACCCGGCTAACCCGTTCGGCTCAGCGCTGCCCTGGCCGGCCAGACCGGGGGAGGTCCCCGGCGCGCACCGCCCAGGCCGCAAGGCCGGGGCGGTGGTCGTGCTGTCCGGCGGGAAGCTGGTCCTCTATGTGGAACGCGGGGGGAAGACGTTGCTCTCATGGACCACCGACCGCGGGGTGCTTGCGGCCGCGGCGGCCGGCCTGGTGGAGGCGGTCCGTGCCGGGGCGCTCGGGCGCCTGACCGTCGAGCGGGCTGACGGCTCCGGGGTGTACGAGTCGCCGCTGGCCCAGGCCCTGGCAGATGCCGGGTTCCGCCCCACCCCGCGCGGCCTGCGCCTGCGCGGCTAGCCCACAGCTCCAGGCAAATTCCATGTTCCGTTCACTGGCCAGCGGGCCAGACATGATCACACTGGAGCCCGGCGCAGACATGATCACGCAGGATCCCAGCGCACGTACAGGGACGGGGGCTTGCGGAACACCAGGCCGTGGGGTGCGGCGACCAGGCGGTCAGCTTCCAGTTGGGTCACGGCCGCCAGCCGGGCGTGGATCTCATCCCGGCTGAAGCCGCGGCTGAACGGGCCACGGTGCCGGGCATGCCGGCACCGTCCAGCGAGAGCATGCTCGGCCCGACCACACGCGCGGTGGAAAAACGTGGGTCATCGACGGTGAGGGCCGCGCTGTCCCGCAGCACCCGCAGAGCCAGTTCCCGGCTGGTGACCAGCCATCCATTGAGCGCGGGCAGCCGGGAGACGGGCTCATGCCGACGGAGGCTGGCCAGCAGGGGATGAGGGTCGGCTTCGAGGCCGGCCAGGGTGACCGCCTCACCCATCGGGAAGGCGCCGCGGCCGGGCCCGGGTCCGGCGGGCCGGGGTCCGGCGGGCCGCTGCGATGGCGGGCCGGGCACGAGGCCGGCACTAGCGCACAGCCCGGCCCTGGTGGCCGGGCGGCCAGCGCGAGCGGTCCATCAGTGGCGTGGACCCGGCATAATGCTTGACATGCGACTGTCTGCCCGGGCTGATTATGCGCTGCGCGCAGCGATTGAACTCGCGGCGACTGACCGCAGCCACGTCACAGCCGAGCAACTCGCACGCGCGCAGCACATTCCGGGCAAATTTCTCGAAGCGATCCTTACCCAGCTGCGCCGGGCCGGGCTGGTGCGCAGCCAGCGCGGCCCCGAAGGCGGGTTCTGGCTCGCCAGGCCCGCGGATGAGATCTCACTCGCCGATGTCATCCGGGCGATTGACGGGCCCCTGGTCGGCGTGCGGGGTGAGCGGCCGGAGAAGGTCGGGTACATCCGCGCCGCGGAACCGCTGCAGACGGTCTGGATCGCGGTACGTGCCAACGAACGGGCGATTCTGGAAGAGGTCACCTTGGAGCACATCGTCTCCGGTCACCTGCCAGCCCGGATCCGGAAACTGGCCGACGATCCGCGGGCGTGGGCCAGCGGTCCTGCCTGACACCAGGCCCTGGAGCCGGGACCTCCCCCGCGCGCGCTGCCTGATCTTGTTTCTAGACGGGCACCATGTCGTTGATGTCGCGGATCCGGCGGGCCACCTCGTCGTCGAAAGCCGGCGTCTGGCCGGGCCGCAACTGCATCGGCCCCAGCACCGGGGCAGTCCTGGCAGGCAACTCCCGGCCGCCGGCACCGGCAAGGCTGAGCTCGGGCCGCCCGGCACCACTGATTGCCCGTGGCGCCCCCGGGGTGGAGATGTCCGCAGGGCTGGGTGCCAGCGACGGCTCCCTGGCACCGGCGAACACCGGCTCGCTTTGCAGTTCCGCAAGCGCGAAATTGTCTGAGACTTCCCGGAACACCTGCGACAGCGGGGTCTCCAGCGCGGAGCAGATCGCCGCCAGGAGTTCCGAGGACGCTTCCTTCTGGCCGCGCTCGACCTCAGACAGATAGCCGAGCGACACCCGTGCCGCGGCAGAAACCTCACGGAGGGTGCGACCCTGCCGCAGGCGCAGCCGCCGCAGCACGTCACCAAGCAAGTGACGAAGCAGGACCATGGTCGCGCTCCCTTCGCGAAGTCACCTCTGATAGCACCACGGTACCTGCCTTCACCGACAGTACGGGAGAGCGCATGAACCCGTGTTCGCTGATGACGTAACGCTGTAATCAGGGCGATTCTTCCCACAGGACATCCCACAGCAACCTCAGGGACTGCTGAACGGTGTCCCGCCGCACCTCATCCCTGGTTCCGGCCAGGTCCAGCGTCCGGATGACCGGGCCGGCCGCCGCGCTCACTGCAATATGGACGGTACCTGGGGGTTTGCCGTCCGCGGGATCGGGTCCGGCCACCCCAGTGGTCGCCACGCCGACCCCGGCCCGGAGCCGGTCCCGCACCCCTTCCGCCATCGCGCCGGCCACCTCCGGATCGACGGCCCCGCGGGCGGCCAGCAGGGCGGCGGGCACACCAAGCAACTGGGCCTTCAGGTCGGTGGCGTAGGCGATGATGCCGCCCCGGAAGACCACTGAGGCGCCGGGAACCGTGGTGATCGCGGCCCCGAGCAACCCCCCGGTCAGCGATTCGGCGACCGCTACGGTCAGCTGCCGCCGCCCGAGCAGCCCGACGATCTGTGCGGCCAGGCCCTGAGCTTCCAGGCCGCCGGGGCCGGGCACGTCATCCTGGGCCGGATACCGGTCAGCGCTCACCTCTGCCCGCCTTCCCCTTGGCTGGCGTTCCACACCAGGCCCGCGCCAGCATAGGCCAGCAGTGGGCGGCTCAGCTGGCGGGCGGCTCAGCGGGGGGGGGCTCCAGCGGGCGGGGGGCGGCGGGCGGCCGGCAGCGGGGGCCGGGCCGGCCCGACCGCGCGTATCCCGTAGTCCACCCGGGGGACGACGGTGCCGACCACCGCCGCCACCATCACGACCTGCCGCACGACTCCCAGCGGCCCCGGCAGCACATACAGCGCGATTGCCACCACCTGCAGCAGCGTCTTGAGCTTGCCACCCCGGCTGGCCGCGATCACCCCGCGGCGGATGACCCAGAACCGCAGCCCGGTCACCGCGATCTCCCGGGCGAGAATCACGCCGGTCACCCACCATGGCAGCTCCCCCAGAGCGGAAAGGGTCACCAGCGCGGCACCGGTCAGCGCCTTGTCCGCGATCGGATCGGCGATCTTGCCGAAATCCGTGATCAGGCCACGGCTGCGGGCTATCCGGCCATCGAGCAGATCGGTGACAGAGGCCACACAGAACGCGGCGAACGCGGCCACCCGCCAGCCCGGTCCATCGGCCAGCAGGCAGAGCACGAAGACGGGAACCAGCGCCAGGCGCAGCGCAGTCAGCCCGTTCGCGGCATTGACCAGGCTGGGAGCTGGCAGCGTCGGCCCTGATGCGCCCTGGGAGGGCGGCTCACTCCCCGGTGGCACCGGCGGCCTGCCCGGTCAACGAGCCCCCGCCGGCTGCGGTGCAGCAGGCGGAGTGGTGAGTGGCGCCAGGTCTGCCCCCGCCCGGCTGGTCCCCCGGAACGTTGCCCCGCCGAGGGTCACCAGGCGGACGGTGCGCTCTCGTGCCTGCGGGCTCCCCTGACTCCACGACACACCGGCAGACTACGGTAAACGCAGCGGTGCGACGGCCCCGGCATCAGCAACCTGACGCGCGTCAGCCAGTTGCCTGATTGGGCAGCTTGGTGCCAGGCCCGAAGCTCAGCGTCACCGGCTGGCCCGGCGAGCCCGGGCGGCCCAGGTTCTTGCCGTTCACGGTCAGCTCTATCCCGCCCGGGTTGCCGATCTGCATGGTCACCGCGTGCCGGAATGTCCAGGTCTTCGTGCTCCCGGCGACTATGTACGCCTGGGAGAGGTACTGGCCGCCCGAGGAGGTGAACTCCACCCAGCAATCCTCGATGGCGGTCAGCTGGATCACGACGTTGTGGCTGACCGGCGTCGGCGTGGGCGCGGCGGTGGGAGCCGACGAGGAACGGGCGGTCGGCGTGGCCGGGGACCGGGGCTTGCTGGTGGCACCCGCCGCCACCTGGTGGGGCGACGCCACCGCGGTCACTGCCCGGTAGACCCCATACCCCAGGACCAGGACGATGACAACGATCATGGCCACGCTCCAGTTCGGTGAGCGCCGCTCCCGCAGCTTGATCGGGGTAGCTGGCTCGAAGACATCCGCTGCCCTGATCGCCTGGGGCGCACCATGCGTCGCGTCATACTCGTGAATCAGTTCCTCGGGCTCAGTTCCGACCGCCCGGGCAATACTGCGGATATGGCCCCGGGCGTAGAAGTCGCCACCGCATGCGGAGAAATCACCGCGTTCGATCCCCCGGATAATCGTCTCTCGAATGCAGGTCCGCTGACTGACCTGCGTAATGGTGAGACCGGCCTGGCTGCGAGCCTGCGCCAGGGCATCACCGATGCTCACGCCGCGCCTCCACTGCGTTATGGCACTGCATGCCGCCCGGGGATGCGGGCGCAGTGTCCGGATGTGAGCGGCCCCCGGGTGCGGGACCGGTAACCAAGTGTAGACATGCCCTCGATTCGCCGGGAGAACCAAGGGGGCTGATCAGCCGTCCTGCCCACCCCGCAGCGACGCCAGCACACCGACGAGGTCGTCGGGGGCGACGAGGACATCCCTGGCCTTGGATCCTTCGCTGGGCCCCACGATGCCCCGGCTTTCCAGCAGGTCCATGAGCCTGCCCGCTTTCGCGAACCCGACCCGGAGCTTGCGCTGCAGCATCGAGGTGGAGCCGAACTGGGTGCTGACAACCAGTTCGGCGGCCTGGATGAGCAGTTCGAGGTCGTCGCCGATGTCCGCGTCGATCTCGCGCTGGCGCCCTTCGGGCACGGCGACGTCCTCACGGTAGGCCGGCTGTGCCTGCTTGGTGCAGTGGCTGACGATCTCGCGGATCTCCTTCTCGGAGACGAACGCGTTCTGCAGCCGCAGCGGCTTGCTCGCCCCCATCGGCAGGAAGAGCGCGTCGCCCTGGCCGACCAGTTTCTCCGCGCCCGGCTGGTCCAGGATGACCCGGCTGTCGGCCAGGCTGGAGGTGGCGAAGGCGAGCCGGGATGGCACGTTCGCCTTGATCAGGCCGGTCACCACATCCACACTGGGCCGCTGCGTGGCCAGCACCAGGTGGATCCCGGCCGCGCGCGCCAGCTGGGTGATCCGGACCACCGAATCCTCCACGTCACGCGGGGCCACCATCATCAGGTCGGCGAGCTCGTCCACGATGACCAGCAGGTACGGGTAAGGCAGGAAGACGCGTTCGCTGCCCGGCTGCGGGGTGAGCTTGCCCGCCCGCACCGCCTTGTTGAAATCGTCAATGTGCCGGAACCCGGAGGCGGCCAGGTCGTCGTACCGGCGGTCCATTTCGCCGACCACCCACTGCAGCGCCTCCGCCGCCCTTTTGGGGCTGGTGATGATCGGGGTGATGAGATGCGGAATCCCCTGGTAAATGGCGAGCTCCACCCGCTTCGGGTCAACCAGGATCATCCGCACGTCATCGGGGGTGGCCCGCAGCAGGATCGAGGTGATCAGCCCATTGACACAAGTGGACTTGCCCGCGCCGGTGGCACCGGCCACCAGCATGTGAGGCATCTTGGCGAGGTTGGCCACCACCGTGCGCCCCTCGACGTCCTTGCCGAGGCCGACCACCATCGGATGATGCTCGGTGACGGCCACCGGCGAGCGGAGGACATCCCCCAGGCTCACGATCTCGCGGTCAGCGTTAGGGATCTCCACGCCGATCGCTGACTTGCCCGGGATCGGGGACAGGATCCGCACATCGGCGCTCTTGACGGCGTAGGCGATGTTCTTCGACAGCTGGGTGACCCGTTCGACCTTGACCGCAGGCCCCAGCTCGATCTCGTACCTCGTCACGGTGGGCCCGCGGCTGAACCCGGTGACCTGCGCGTCCACTTCGAACTGTTCCAGCACGGCGGTGAGCGCCGACACCACCACGTCGTTGGCCCGGGTCCGTGCCTTCGGAGCTGTGCCTGGCCGCAGCAACGCGGCCGGCGGCAGCGTGTAGCTGGAGTCGCTGGACCCGGTAAGGGTGAGCTGCTCACCGCGGGCGGGCAGTGGCCCGGCCTCCGCTGAGGCGGGCTGGCGCCCGCTGGCAGGCGGCCCGAACCCGAGCACGTCCAGCAGGCTCTCCTCGTCGGCCGCCCCGGCCGGTGCCGGGCCGTCCAGGTCAGCCGCCAGGTCACGATCGCGGCGGGAGGCCACTCCCGCGGCCGGCCCGGCGAGTGCCGCTGTCCCGGCGCCGGCCTTCCCGGCCGCGGCCTCCCCGCCCAGCAGCGGAGTGTCGTAGGGCTTGGTATGGTCCCCGGCCTCGATCGCGGCCTGCCGCTTGCGCCCTGGGCGCGCCGCCGGGCCAGCCTGCCCGCCGTCGCCGGGCTGCTCACCAGCCGGCCGGGGCCGGGTCAGGCCGCGCAGCTCCGCCAGCCGGTCGGGTACCCGGTGCAGCGGTGTGCCGGTGATCACCAGCAGCCCGAACCCGCAGACCAGGGCCAGCAGCGGGGCCGCGATCCACGGCGTCAGCGCCGCCACCAGCGGGGCCGAAGCGAAGTACCCGATCAGGCCGCCGGCCGCACGCATCGCATCGGCCCCGTCAGCGGGAGCCGGGGTGCCGTGTGCGATGTGCACCAGGCCAAGGCCCCCGATGACCAGGGCCGATCCGCCGATGGTGATGCGGCCCGTCTCGGCGTTCCGGTCCGGGTGGCGCAGGAACCGCCAGGCGAGCAGCCCCAGCAGGACCGGGACCGACCAGGCAAACGAGCCGAATGCCCCGCGGACGAACGCCGTCATGATCCGGCCGGCGACGTTGCCCATGCTCCACCACGTGGTGGCGGCGACGATGATCGCCGCACCCAGGAAGGCCAGCCCGACCCCGTCCCGCCGGTGCAGGGGATCCAGGTCCCGCGCGCTCCTGCCCAGCGCCCGGGCGGCGTACCCGACCCCATGTGCGGCCAGCATCCAGACACCCGCCAGGGCACTGAACAGCCAGCCAAAAAGGATCATGATCGGGTCGGTCTGCGGCTGTGACCGGCCTGGCGCACGTCCCGTCCCCCGGCCCGCCTTGCCGCCCCGGCTGCCGCCGCCCCGGCCGGCATTGCCCTTTCCGGCGCCGCTCTTCCCCCCGCCCTTGCGCGCCGGGGCCCGGGCAGGCTGCTGCATAGCGGCCCGGGTTGGCGGTCGCCCGGCGGGCCCGGGTGCGCGAGTACGCGCGCCCGACCCGCTCTGGGGCCGGGCGCCGCCCTTGGGGACACGGGTAGCCATGATGCCACGGTAACGAGAAAGCTCTGGCCGCCCAAGGAACCGCAGAGCGTGTCGCCATCTGTCCCGGGAACCTGCTGCGGGGCCATGGGACGCCGCGGTGAACGCCGGCCGGCGCGGATGTGGCGCTGCCCGGAAGACTCCGCCAACCCTGTTGGCATCTCCCAGCTGGGCATTCACCCTGGAACTGAGCTGTAGCCGGGCGTGACGGCACCGCCCGGCCGACCAGACATGGCACCCGGAGGCGATGACGCACCACGGGCGCCCAGAATGGAGCGATCTTATGATGAGCCTGGCCAGCGGCCCGGTGGGGGCCCGACCGGCGGCCGGGACGTGGGTCCCGGCCCAGCGCAGGCACCTGCCGGGGTGTTACCCGGACCTGGACGGGCTCGCCTTGGCAGTGGCGGTGGCTGCCCGGGGCCTACCTGCACGGGGCCTACCTGCACGGGGCCGGGCATGACCGCACAAGATCCCGTGCAGATCATCGCCGATTTGTTCGCCGGCGAGGGCGCCCGGGACTACCTGGGGGAGCCGGTGACCCAGGCCTCGCACATGCTGCAGGCGGCGGCGCTGGCACGGGCAGCACGAGCACCCGCGCCGCTGGTGGCCGCCGCCCTGCTGCACGATGTCGGTCACTTCACGTCGGCGATCTCCGGTCGTGACCTGATGCGCGGCACCGGCAACCGGCACAGCGCCGCAGGCGCGGACTGGCTTGCCCAGTGGTTCGGGCAAGAAGTCACCGAGCCGGTCCGGCTGCACGTGGCCGCCAAGCGCTACCTGTGCGCGGTCGAACCCGGCTACCTGGCTGCCCTGTCCCCCGCGTCGCTCTGCACGCTGGGCGTGCAGGGTGGCGCGATGGACGCGGACGAGCGGGCCGAGTTCGAGGCGCACCCGCTGGCCTGCCCGGCACTGCGGCTGCGGCGCTGGGACGATGCAGCCAAGGATCCCGCTGCCGCGCCGCCCGCGTTCGGCTATTACAGGTCGTTGCTGCGCCGTCTGCTCCGCCGGTCCTGACCCGCCTGCTCCGCTCCCCAGCCGCGCCGTCCGCGTTTCACGGGAATGAGCACCGGGAGGCGGGTGTCACGAGGGAGCGCCGGGGACCGGGGCGACCCGGTAGTGGTAACGGTGCACGGTGGCGAAGCCACACCGCTCATACAGTGCCCTGGCCGCGACGTTGCCCTCCTCGACCTGCAGGAATACCCGGCCGGCCCCGCGGCCGGCCGCTTCGGCGGCCAGCGCCCTGGTCAGCGCGGTGCCCAGCCCGCGGCGCCGGTGCTCGGGCGCCACGTCGATCGCGGTGATCCCAGCCCAGCCGGCCGCCACCGACACCCGCCCCACGGCGATGGTCTGGCCGCCGTCCTCCACGCTGGCGAACGCCTGCCACGGCGCCGACTGGAGGAGCCGCCGCGCGCTGGCGGGCAGCTCCGCCATCCCCCGGTAGTGATAGCGCGCGAGCCAGGCGGCATCCGGCCGCGATGCCAGGGTGACCGGCACCCCGGTGGCGCCGGGGGTGCGGTCAGCGCCTTGCCCGCGCCCGGCCACGGCACCGGTCTGCGCCGTCATCACCACCGCGGGGCCCGACCGCACCCGCCAGCCGCGTGCCGCCAGCAGAGTGTCCAGCGGATCTGGAGGCTGGGCAGCCGATGCCAGCGGCCCCGGGATCACGATCATGGGTGGCAGCCCACGGTGCAGGTACCATTGCCCGATCCGGTCCACCGCCTCCACCAGCGGCATCCCGGGATCTCCCACCGGCAGCGCAGAGTTCGCCCGGCCGGTAAAGCCGCCGTCAGCGCGCAGCAGCCACTCTCCCAGCGCCGCCTGATCGGCCGCCTGCCAGTGCGCGGCGGCGATCCGCTCCAGGCTGGCGATCGGCGGCGCGCTGTGATCGGCGCTCAGACCTCGATCACCACCGGGATGATCATGGGGCGGCGGCGGTAGTTCTCGTTGACCCAGCGCCCCACGGTCCGGCGCACAAGCTGCCCCAGCTGGTAGGCGTCGTTGATGCCCTCGGTGGCAGCCTTGGCGAGCGCCTCGTCGATGCGGGGCCTCACCTCGCTGAACGCGGCGTCGTCGATACCTGAGCCGCGCGCGTGGATCTCCGGGCTGGCGGCCAGTTTGCCGGTGGTCGAGTCGACCACGATGATGATGGAGACAAAACCCTCCTCGCCGAGGATCCGCCGGTCCTTCAGCGAGGTCTCGGTTACCTCGCCCACCGACAGCCCGTCCACATAGACGTAGCCGCATGGGACCGCGCCGGTGATCGACGCCTTCCCGTCCACCAGGTCCACCACCACGCCGTCCTCGGCGAGCACGATGCTGGTCTCGGGGACACCGGTGAGCCCGGCGAGCCTGGCGTGCGCCCGCAGGTGCCGCCATTCGCCGTGCACCGGCATGAAGTTCCGCGGCTTCACCAGGTTCAGGACGTACAGCAGCTCACCGGCGGGCGCGTGCCCAGAGACGTGCACCAGCGAGTTCTCCCGGTGTGCCACCCGCGCCCCCCACCGCGTCAGCTCGTTGATCACCCGGAACACCGCGGTCTCGTTGCCGGGGATCAGCGAGGAGGCGAGGATCACCGTGTCCCCCTCGGCGATCCGGATGGGGTGGTCCCGGCCGGCCATCCGCGACAGTGCCGACATCGGCTCGCCCTGGGAGCCGGTGGAGATGAGCACGATCATCTCCGGCGGCATCTCCTCCGCTTCCTTCATGTCCACCATCAGGCCGCCGGGGACCGAGGGGATCTGCAGGTAGCCGAGGTCGCGGGCGACACCCATGTTGCGCACCATGGACCGGCCGACGAAGGCGACCTTGCGCCCGTGCGCCGCCGCCACCTCCAGCACCTGCTGGACCCGGTGCACGTGGCTGGCGAAACAGGCGACGATGATCCGCTGCTGGGCGC
>OFHK01000112.1_pt1 | contig 25778 bp, 27 predicted proteins | sample 1521951 | NCBI WGS metagenome assembly OFHK01 (sample SAMEA2468436, study PRJEB22500) | soil metagenome | biome: Glassland; feature: Farmland; material: Clay | place: Australia | collected 2013-01-31 | depth 0.55 m
GTGCGGAGTCGAGATCGTCGAGACGCCGGCTACGCCAACGGGCGAGGCCGATCTCAAGGCGGCGCTCGTCCGGCTCGGCCATCGCGGGCTGACCCGGCTCCTGGTCGAGGGGGGCGGAGGACTGGCGGCGGCGCTGCTGGCGGCCGATCTCGTCGATCGCGTCGCCTGGTTCCATGCGCCGCGCATCCTCGGCGGCGACGGGCGGCCGGCGGTGGCGGCGATGGGGATCGAGGCGCTCGCCTCGGCGCCCCGGTTCGAGCGGCAGGGGCTCGAGGCGGTGGGCGAGGATGTGCTGGAAACCTTGCGGCGGGCATTCTTGTTTTAGCCCCCCTGTTCACAGGGGTCGTCAACGAGCTTGGGCAAGTGCGCGCGGTGACTCCCCGCGGGGGCGACCCCCTTTGGCAGCGCCACCCCGTTGCGCCGTGCGGCAATCGCCAACGCCGCCCCCATTTCCCCGCCCGGGCGGGGGCCGTGCCGCCCGCGCCGGCCCGGGACAACCACCGCCCGGGCATGGCGCCACCGCCGGCCGCCGGGCCCGCAGATCCCCATCTCGGCGGGCTTGCCCAGCGGCCGAACGGCATGCCAGCAGGCGGCGGCCCGCCGGGCCTGCCCCGCCCGGCCCAGGCCCGGCTCAACCCGAAGTACACGTTCGAGACGTTCGTCATCGGATCGAGCAATCGCTTCGCCCACGCTGCCGCGGTCGCTGTCGCAGAGGCGCCCGCCAAGGCGTACAACCCGCTGTTCATCTACGGGGATTCCGGCCTTGGCAAGACCCACCTGCTGCATGCCATCGGGCACTACGCCCAGAGCCTGTACCAGGGGGTCAAGGTCCGGTACGTCAGCTCGGAGGAATTCACCAACGACTTCATCAACATGATCAGGGATGGCAAGCAGGACGGGTTCCGGCGCCGTTACCGGGACGTGGACGTCCTGCTCGTCGACGACATCCAGTTCCTGGAGAACAAGGAAGGAACTCAGGAAGAGTTCTTCCACACCTTCAATACGCTGCACAACGCCAGCAAGCAGATCGTCATCTCCAGCGATCGCGCGCCCAAGCGCCTGGTGACTCTGGAAGACCGGCTCCGCAGCAGGTTCGAGTGGGGCCTGCTGACTGATGTCCAGCCGCCGGAACTGGAGACGCGCATCGCGATCCTGCGCAGGAAGGCCGTCCAGGAAGGCCTCAACGCGCCGCCGGAGGCACTCGAGTACATCGCGAGCCGCATCTCCACGAACATCCGCGAACTCGAAGGCGCACTCATCCGGGTAACCGCCTTCGCCAGCCTGAACCGCCAGTCCGTTGATCTCCAGCTCGCCGAGATCGTGCTCAAGGACCTCATCCCGGAGGCCCAGGGACCGGAGATCACGGCCGCGACCATCATGGGCCAGACGGCCTCGTACTTCGGGCTGTCCATCGACGACCTGTGCGGCACATCGCGCTCGCGGGTACTGGTGACCGCCCGGCAGATCGCCATGTACCTGTGCCGCGAGCTGACCGACCTCTCGCTGCCCAAGATCGGTCAGCAGTTCGGCGGCCGCGACCACACCACGGTCATGCACGCCGAGCGCAAGATCCGCTCTCTCATGGCGGAACGGCGGTCGATCTTCAACCAGGTCACCGAACTCACCAACCGCATCAAGCAGCAGGCACGGTCAGGATGAGTGACCACGGATCAGTAACAGCCGTCACAATCAGTACACACAGGTTGTGGATATCTCTGTGGACACCCTTGGGATGGCCGGCGGACAACGGCAGCGCGGCGGGGGGTAACCCGGGCCTGCCCGCTCCGGAAGCCGCGGTTGTCCACAGCTCATCCCTTGCCCCTGCCCGTGCACGCACAAGGCCTGTGCGTGCCGCCAGCCTCGCTGGCCTGGGAGATCGGCTTCTGTCCCCAGGATCCACCGCTCCTATGACTACTACTTTCTGTTATTCATCTAAGAATCAAGAACGTCAAAGGTTGCTGCCTGGCCACAAGCCTCACGTGCCAGCCACCAGATGCCAGTTCCAGGTCCACCGCCTTGCCCGGTGCCCGGCTCCGCAGCAGGCCTACCCCTCCCGCCGCCCGGCCAACCGCCCGGCAGGCCGACGTTGTTCACGCTCCCGACTAACAGGAGGCTGCTTCCGGTGAAGATCCAGGTGGAGCGCGATGCGCTCGCTGAGGCTGTGGCCTGGACAGCCCGTGGGCTCCCGGCGCGTCCTGCCGTCCCGGTCCTGGCCGGCATGCGCCTGCAGGCAGACGCTGAGCTCACGCTGTCCAGCTTCGACTACGACGTGTCCGCACAGGCCCGTATCCCTGTCGTGACCGAGGAGGAAGGCACGGCACTGGTCTCGGGCAGGCTGCTCGCTGAGATCACCCGCAGCCTTCCCGCCCGGCCGGTGCAGGTCTCCGCTGACAGCACACACGCGACCGTGACCTGCGGCAGCGCCACGTTCACGCTGCTCACCATGCCGGTCGAGGACTATCCGACACTGCCGGAGATGCCCCCTGCCATCGGCTCGATCGGCAGCGACGCCTTCGCTACCGCGGTGAATCAGTCGGCCACCGCCGCCGGGCGCGACGACACGCTCCCAGCGCTGACCGGCGTCCGGATAGAAATCGAGGGCGACACCCTCACGCTGGTATCCACCGACCGGTACCGGCTCGCCGTCCGCGAGCTGAGGTGGAATCCGGCCAGGCCGGATCTGAGCGCGGCCGTGCTCGTTCCGGCCCGGGCACTCGCTGATACCGCGCGGGCGCTGACGACCGGGGCGGAGGTGTCGATTGCCCTGGCGCTGCCTGGCGAGGAGGGCGCCACCGGGGAAGGCATGATCGGTTTCGAGGGTGGTGGGCGCCGGACGACCACCCGCCTGCTCGGCGGCGACTTCCCGCGCTATCAGACCCTGCTGCCCAACCACGTGAGCGCGGTCGCGGAACTGACGACCGCGCCGTTCGCCGAGGCGGTCAAGCGGGTCGCACTGGTAGCCGAGCGCAACACCGCGGTGCGGCTCACCTTCTCCGACGGCCAGCTGGTCCTGGAGGCGGGCACCGGTGACGAGGCGCAGGCGGTCGAGGTACTCGAAGCCGGGTACGAGGGCGACGACCTGCAGATCGCATTCAACCCGACGTACCTTCTCGACGGGCTGAGCGCGATTGACTCTGACATCGCGCGCATGTCCTTCACCGAGCCGGGCAAGCCGGCTCTCCTCACCGGCAAGCCAGCGCCTGACGGGCAGCCTGACTACCGCTACCTGCTGATGCCGATCAGGCTCGGGGGGTAGGGGCTGCAGCGGCCAGGGCCGCAAACCGGGGGCGGCTGGACGGTGACTACCGTGGGACCCGACGACGGGAGTGAGGCGCGCTATGCAGATCGGGATGATCGGCCTGGGCCGGATGGGCGGCAACATGGCGGAGCGCCTCCGCCGGGCCGGGCATGAGGTGGTCGGCTACGACCGGGACCGCAGTATCAGCGACGTCGCGAGCCTGGAGCAGCTGGCCGACCGGCTGGCCGCGCCGCGGACCGTCTGGGTGATGGTGCCCGCGGGCGAGCCGACCCGGCAGACCATCGCCGAACTGCGCGGCCTGCTGGAGGCGGGCGACCTGGTGATCGACGGCGGCAACTCGCACTACGTCGACGATCAGGAGAACGCCCGCCTGCTCGGCGCCAGGAAGATCGGCTTCATCGACGCGGGCGTGTCCGGTGGGGTCTGGGGGCTTGAGAAAGGCTACGGGCTGATGGTGGGCGGCGACAATAACGACGTCACCCGGGTCATGCCGATATTCGAGGCACTCAAGCCGGCGGGCGAATCCGGGTTCGTGCACGCCGGGAAGGCCGGTGCCGGGCACTTCGCCAAGATGGTCCACAACGGCATCGAATACGGGATCATGCAGGCGTATGCGGAGGGCTACGAACTGCTCGCCGCCGCCGACATCGTCACCGACGTGCCGGGCGCGTTCCGCAGCTGGCGGGAAGGCACTGTGATCCGGTCCTGGCTGCTCGATCTGCTCTGCCTGGCGCTCGCGGAAGACCCCGGGCTGGAGAAGATCCGCGGGGTGGCGCAGGATTCGGGCGAGGGACGCTGGACCGTGCAGGCAGCGATCGACCATGCGGTCCCGATGCCGGTCATCAGCGCGGCCCTGTTCGCCCGGTTCGCCTCCCGCCAGGAGGACTCCCCGGCCATGAAGGTCGTGGCCGCGCTGCGCAACCAGTTCGGCGGCCACGCGGTCACCGCCGCGGGCGGGCCCCCCGGCTGACTGCCAGCGCGGGTAGCCTCCTGCTGTGTACCTGACCCGCATCGCCCTCACCGATTTCCGGTCCTACGCCGCGGCGGAACTGGCCCTGGAACCCGGGGTGAGCACGCTGCTGGGAGCCAACGGGCAGGGGAAGACCAACCTCGTTGAGGCGATCGCGTACCTGTCCACGCTCGGCTCCCACCGGGTGGCGAATGACGCGCCGCTGGTGCGCTGCGGTGCGGACCGGGCGATCCTGCGGGGAGCGGTCACCTCCGCGGAGCGGGACAGCCTGGTGGAAATCGAGATCAACCCAGGCCGGGCGAACCGGGCGCGGCTCAACCGCGCTCCGGTGACCAGGCCACGCCAGGTGCTCGGGGTGCTGCGCACTGTGCTGTTCGCCCCCGAAGACCTGGTCCTGGTCAAGGGCGACCCCGACCAGCGCCGCCGTTTCCTCGATGACTTGCTGGTGGCCAGCGCCCCCCGGTACGCGGGTGTGCGCGCCGACTATGAACGGGTCCTGCGCCAGCGCACGGCGCTGCTCAAGTCACTGCGGGCACAGCCGGGGGCGCGGGGGGCGCGCAGATACGCGCGGGCGGGCGCGTCCCGGAGCCCGGGCCACGGCGAAGACGGCTACGGCCAGGATGCCAGCGGCCACGACGGCCAAGGCGAGCTTTCCCCGGCCGGCCGGACGCTCGATGTCTGGGATGAGCACCTGGCGACGGCGGGAGCCGAATTGCTCGCCGCCCGGATCAGGCTCACCTCCTCATTGCGCCCACTGGTGGCGAAGGCTTATGCCGGCGTGTCAGGCGCACCTGGTGAAGCGGTGATCAGCTACCGGCAGTCGTTTCGCGGCCCGGGTTCTGGCGGGCAGCCACCCGCAACTCCCGCCGTTCCCGCGGACCCGCCTGCCGATCCGGCCCAGCTTGCCGCCGTTTTGCGCGAGGCGCTGGCGCGGGTGCGGGCGGAGGAACTGGAGCGCGGGGTATGCCTGGTCGGGCCGCACCGCGACGACCTGGAACTGCGGATCGGCGACCTGCCTGCCCGTGGCTACGCGAGCCACGGGGAGTCCTGGTCGATGGCGCTCGCGCTGCGCCTGTCCGGCTTCGACCTGCTGCGCGCCGCCGGGGACGACCCGGTGCTGCTGCTTGACGACGTGTTCGCCGAACTGGACGCCGGCCGCCGGGAGCGACTGGCCGGCCTGGTGGCCGGGGCGGAGCAGGTGGTGGTGACCGCGGCAGTGCCGGGGGATGTGCCGGCCGCGCTGTCGGGTCCCCGTTTCGATGTCAGCGGCGGGGAGGTGACCCGTGCCGGATAACGACCGCGCCCGGCTGGCTGCCGATGCCCTGGCGGAAGCGAAGGCCGATGCCCGCGCCCGTGGCGAGCCGGCCCCTGCTAGCCCGAACCCGGACGGGTCCCGGGTTCGAACCGGTCCCGCTGACCTCCTGGCGCGGCAACGCCGGGTCCGCGGACCCGCCCGGCCGCGGCGGGAAGACCCGCAGCCACTGCAGGCCGCCATCGATGGGCTGCTCGACGACCAGGGCTGGCGGACGGCGGTCGCCGTCGGCTCGGTGTTCGGCCGCTGGGAACAGATCGTGGGGCACGACCTGGCCGCGCACACGCGGCCGGGCGGATTCAGTGACGGCGAACTGGTGGTGATCGCCGATTCCACCGCCTGGGCGACCCAGGTCCGGTTGCTGGCCGCCACGCTCGTGCGGCGGCTGAACTCCGAACTCGGGAATGGGACCGTGATCAGGGTGAAAGTCACCGGTCCTACCCCACCCCGCCGGAGCGGTCCCTGGCGGGTCCGTGATGGTCGTGGACCACGTGGTGACTACGGCTGAGGCGCAGCGTTCTGCCAGGTAAAATATTGAGTGCGCCCCGGGGCTGAAGGCGGCGGGGGCCTGCGCGGCTGCCCGGCAGCGCAACCCTTTCAGGAGGAGCTTGCTCTTGTCCTACGACGCTCGCTCGATCACGGTCCTAGAGGGCCTGGAGGCGGTTCGCAAGCGTCCCGGTATGTATATCGGATCGACCGGCGAACGAGGTCTTCACCACCTTGTCTACGAGGTGGTCGACAACGCTGTCGATGAGGCACTGGCCGGATTCTGCGACCATATCGATGTCACCCTGCTCGCCGACGGTGGCGTGCGGGTTGTCGACAACGGCCGCGGCATCCCGGTGGACGAGCATCCGGTCGAGAAACGGCCCGCGGTCGAAGTGGTGCTGACCACGCTGCATGCGGGCGGCAAGTTCGACGGCAAATCGTACGCCGTGTCCGGCGGCCTGCACGGCGTCGGCGTGTCGGTGGTGAACGCGCTGTCGGAACGGCTGGAGGTGGAGATCCGCCGGGATGGCTGCCGCTGGCACCAGGCATACGAGCGGGGCGACCCCGCTGACCGCCTGTCCAGGGGCGAGGCGACCGCCGAGACCGGCACGACGGTCGCCTTCTGGCCGGACAACACCATCTTCGAGACCACCGAGTGGAGCTTCGAGACGCTGTCGCGCCGGCTCCAGGAGATGGCGTTCCTCAACCGGGGCCTGGCGATCGTCCTGGCCGACGAGCGTCCCGGCCATGTCAATGGCGAGCCGCGGGTGGTCACCTACCGCTATGAGGGCGGCATCGCGGACTTCGTGCGCTACCTGAACGCGACCAAGGAACCGGTGCACGGCTCGGTGATCGAGTTCGGCGAGGACGGCGACGGCATCTCGGCCGAGATCGCCATGCAGTGGAACTCCTCATACGCCGAGTCGGTGTACACCTTCGCCAACACGATCAACACCGCCGAGGGCGGCACCCACGAAGAAGGATTCCGTGCCGCGCTCACCACAATCGTGAACCGGTACGCACGCGAGCAGAAGTTGCTGCGCGAGAAGGACGAGAACCTGACCGGGGAAGACGTCCGGGAGGGGCTGGCGGCGATCGTCTCGGTGAAGCTGGCCGACCCGCAGTTCGAGGGGCAGACCAAGACCAAGCTGGGCAACACCGAGGCCAGGTCGTTCGTGCTGAGGGTCTGCAACGACCACCTGCGCGACTGGTTCGACCGGAATCCCGGTGAGGCCAAGGACATCATCACCAAGGCCGCCCAGGCCGCCCGGGCCAGGGTCGCCGCCCGCCAGGCCCGCGACCTCACCCGGCGCAAGGGCCTGCTGGAATCGTCCTCGCTGCCGGGCAAGCTGTCGGACTGCCAGTCGGGTGACCCGGAACGGTGCGAGATCTATGTGGTCGAGGGCGACTCGGCAGGCGGCTCGGCCAAGGGCGGCCGGGACCCGGAATTCCAGGCGATCCTGCCCATCCGGGGCAAGATCCTCAATGTCGAGAAGGCCCGGATCGACCGGGTGCTGAAGAACAACGAGGTCCAGGCGATGATCACCGCCCTGGGCACCGGCATCCATGACGACTTCGATATCGCCAAGCTGCGCTATCACAAGATCATCCTGATGGCGGACGCGGATGTGGACGGGCAGCACATCCGGACCCTGCTGCTCACGCTGCTGTTCCGTTTCATGAAGCCGCTCATCGATGCCGGGCATGTGTACCTGGCCCAGCCCCCGCTGTACAAGCTCAAGTGGGATGGGCGGGGGGCCGAGCCCGAGTACGCCTACTCCGACCGGGAGCGGGACGCGCTGATCGAGGCGGGCATCGCGGTGGGCCGCCGGGACCCGCGGCCCCGCGATGGCGTGCAGCGGTTCAAGGGCCTCGGCGAGATGAACGCCGCTGAGCTGTGGGAGACCACGATGAACCCGGCACGGCGGGTGCTGCTGCAGGTCACACTCGACGACGCCGCCCAGGCCGACGAGTTGTTCAGCGTTCTTATGGGCGAGGACGTGGAGGCGCGCCGCGCCTTCATCCAGCGTAACGCCAAGGACGTCAGGTTCCTCGACATCTGACGCTGGCGCCGGGCGGGCTCACAGGAGACGGGCCCCCGGTGGCAGCAGATTTCCGGCGAGACATGAGAGAGGCCAGAAAGTGACCGACGTGGACTCGGACGCCGCGCCGCCGGGCGGGCACGACCGGACCGAACCGGTCGACATCCAGGTGGAGATGCAGCGCAGCTACATCGATTACGCGATGTCGGTCATCGTCGGCCGCGCCCTGCCCGACGTGCGGGACGGCCTCAAGCCGGTCCACACCCGGATCCTGTGGGCGATGTACGACGGCGGGTACCGGCCCGACCGCGGGTACTTCAAGTGCTCCCGCGTGGTCGGCGACGTCATGGGCCAGTATCACCCGCACGGCGACAGCGCCATCTACGACGCCCTGGTCCGCCTCGCCCAGCCCTGGTCCATGCGGATGCCGCTGGTCGACCCGCAGGGCAACTTCGGCTCGCCAGGCAACGACCCGCCAGCGGCGATGCGGTACACCGAATGCCGCCTCGCCCCGCTGGCCATGGAAATGCTGCGGGACATCGACAAGGAAACGGTCGACACCCGCCCCAACTACGACGGCCGCTCGGCCGAACCGGTTGTGCTGCCCGCCCGGTTCCCCAACCTGCTCGTCAACGGGTCGGAGGGGATCGCGGTCGGCATGGCGACCAAGATCCCGCCGCACAACCTGCGCGAGGTCGCCGCCGGAGTCCAGTGGTACCTGGAGAACTTCGAGGCCGCTGACGAGGATCTGCTGGACGCGCTGATCGAGCGGGTCAAGGGCCCGGACTTCCCCACCAGCGCCCTGATCGTGGGCCGCCGGGGAATCGAGGACGCCTACCGGACCGGGCGGGGCTCGATCACCATGCGGGCCGTGGTCACCGTTGACGAGGATGCCCGTGGCCGCGCCTGCCTGGTCGTCACCGAGCTTCCCTATCAGGTGAACCCGGACAACCTGGCCTCGAAGATCGCCGAACTGGTCCGCGACGGCCGGGTGGGCGGCATCGCCGATGTCCGCGACGAGACCAGTGGACGGACCGGCCAGCGGCTGGTGATCGTCCTCAAGCGGGACGCGGTCGCCAAGGTCGTGCTGAACAACCTGTACAAGCACACCCAGTTGCAGGAGACGTTCGGCGCGAACATGCTCGCGCTGGTCGATGGCGTGCCCCGCACGCTCCGGCTGGACCAGCTGATCCGGCACTGGGTAACCCACCAGATCGACGTCATTGTCCGGCGGACCCGTTACCTGCTGCGCAGGGCGCAGGAGCGGGCGCACATCGTCCGGGCGCTGCTCAAGGCGATCGACCGGATCGACGAGGTGATCGCGCTGATCCGGGCCAGCGAGTCGGCGGCCACGGCGCAGCAGGGCCTGATGGACCTGCTGGAGATCGACGAGGAGCAGGCCCGCGCCATCCTCGACATGCAGCTGCGCAAGCTCGCCGCCCTGGAACGCCAGCAGCTCGTCGATGAGTACGGAGAGCTCATGGCGAAGATCGCCGACTATGAGTCGATCCTCGCCTCACCCGAGCGGCAGCGGCAGATCGTCGGGGAGGAGCTCGGGGAGATCGTCGAGAAGTACGGCGACGACCGGCGGACGCAGATCATCGCCTACGAGGGTGAGGTGTCGGCGGAGGACCTGATCGTCCGCGAGGACGTGGTCGTCACCATCACCCGGGGCGGCTACGCCAAGCGCACCAAGACCGACCTGTACCGGGCGCAGCGGCGTGGCGGCAAGGGCGTGCGCGGGGCGCAGCTGCGGACCGACGACATTGTCGATCACTTCTTCGTCACCACCACCCATCACTGGATCCTGTTCTTCACCAACAAGGGGCGTGTCTACCGCGCGAAGGCCTACGAGCTGCCCGACACCGCCCGCGACGCCCGCGGCCAGCACGTGGCCAACCTGCTGGCCTTCCAGCCGGACGAGCACATCGCCGAAGTGCTGGCACTGCGGGACTACTCGCTCGCGCCCTACCTGGTGCTCGCCACCAAGGGCGGGCTGGTGAAGAAGTCGCGGCTGACCGATTTCGACTCGCCGCGGGCGGGCGGCATCATCGCGATCAATCTCCGCGAGGATGACGAGGTGATCGCCGCGCGCCTGGTGTCGCCGGAACAGGATCTGCTGCTGGTCAGCAAGAAGGCGCAGGCGATCAGGTTCCATGCCAGCGACGAGGTGCTCCGGCCAATGGGTCGCGCCACCTCCGGTGTGATCGGCATGCGGTTCGCCAACGGTGACGAACTACTCGGCATGTACGTGGTCCGGGAGGGCGCGGACGTGCTGGTCGCCACGGGCGGCGGCTACGCCAAGCGCACTCCTGCCGATCAGTACCCGGTCAAGGGCAGGGGCGGCATGGGGGTGCTGACGGCGCGGATCGTCGGTACCCGTGGCGAACTAGTCGGGGCGCTGATGGTTGACCCCGACGACGAGGTCTTCGCGATCACCTCGTCGGGCGGCGTGATCAGGACCGCTGCCTCCGAGGTCAAGTTGTCGGGACGGCAGACGATGGGGGTCCGCCTGATGAATCTCGCCGCAGGCGAGAGCCTGGTGGCGATCGCGCGTAACGCCGAGTCCGCGTCCGCCACTGAGGAGACCGGCCTAGAGGAGACCGGCCCTGACGGGAATGGCGCGGAGGCCGCTGGCCAGGCAAGTGACACAACAGGCACCGTAACGGAAGCAACGGAGTGAGTGTCTGCGGCGTCATATGAGTAGCACATGGTGCTCGAATCCCCTCATAACACCATGGCCGGTATGGTTGGCCAATAACCTCGATGCAAGCCCCCCGAGGAGGACGGCGTGGATCACCGCGTGGAGCCACCATCGTGGCTGCCCGAAGGCGCTGCGCCCGAAGCCGATGACGAGGTGTCCACTAACGGGTTCGCGCCGGGTAGTGCTGGTGGGCAGGAATCTCTGAGCGAGGCGGACAGGCCTGGCCTTGACAGTGCGGACAGTCCCAGTGCCGGCGGATCTGGCGACAGCACCGTCGGCAACGGCGCTGACGTGGGCGAGGACAGTGGCGTTGCCGCGGGCGAGCAGGACCTCGCCGGCCATGACTCACTCGCCGGCACGGATTCCGTCACCAGTGACTCCCCGCTGTCCGCCGGGGGGTTCTCCGTTGCGGGCCAGGAGCCGTCGGCCGGTGAGGCCGACCCGTTCACCTACAGCCAGCAGGCTGGCTCATATGCATACGAGCAGGGCAGTTCGTACGAGTACCAGCAAGAGAGCACGTATCCGGCGGAATATGCGGCGGAGAACGGGTACAACCACGAGGTGACGAGCCAGCCAGCTGGCGAAGAACCGCCGGTCCCTCCCTACCCGGCCGAGGTGCCATCCCAGGCAGCCACTGCGGCTTCCAGCATGCCAACGCTCGCCGCCGCCTACCGGGCGCTGCCCAAGCCCAGGTTCAAGACCAGGCCTGCCACCAAATCCCGGGGCGCTGCCACGTCAGCGCGCCGCGCCAACCTCGTGGTAGCCAGGTTCGAGCCCTGGTCTGTCATGAAGTTCAGCTTCCTGATGTCGCTGGTGGCCTGGGTGGTGCTCTTCGTAGCAGTGGCCCTGCTCTACTACATGCTGTCCGCGCTGGGTGTCTTCGCCGCGATCCAGAAGACGCTGGAGAGCATCACATCCAGCCAGACATCGGCCGGAGTGAACCTGAGTAAGTGGACGTCACCGTCGCGGGTCCTGGGCTACACGATGCTGATCGGGGCGGTGAACATCGTCATCATCACAGCACTGTCCACCGTGGGTGCCATGATCTACAACCTGGTCACGCATCTGGGTGGCGGGGTCGAGGTCACGCTCAAGGAGACCGACTGACCCTGGCCGCCCCGGATGCGGTAATCTTTCCCGTCGGCGCTCTTCGGCGGGGACCGGTCAGTCCATCCCGGAGCGGCAGTCGCAGGGGCCTATAGCTCAGTCGGTTAGAGCGCATCCCTGATAAGGATGAGGTCGATGGTTCAAGTCCATCTAGGCCCACCCAGGTCACGAGCCTGGCTGTAACAGTCACGAGCCGCCTGGCGTGTAACAGGTGAATGGTTCCCCTCGGTGACAGTCGTGACGGACTTCGTGATATGCCGGCTGCCTGCACAGCCACGCAGATTCCGGACTCCTCCCGCGTGATAGGAAACTCGTGATGAGACGCTTCCTTGGGCGTAGGCCTCTCCAGGCACTAGGCACAGCTGTATTGGCGATGGCTGTCGGGCTGGGGGTTGCCGGGGCAGCCCAAGCCGCTGCTACCCCGGCGCAGAAGATGCCCTTGACCAAGACCAATGCTGGCTGCGCTGGCTATACAGGCCCTGCGCCAGGGGCGCAGGGCTTTGGGTTCGCCGTCATCGTCGCACCTGCATCACGAAAGCTGGTGGTGCAGGTGGCGCTCAAGGGCGCGCCCGCCAACACCACCTATGACATCAGGGTGATCCAGGTCCTCCCCGACGCCTCGGACTGCGGCAGCGCTACTGTGTTCGACGGGACTCTCACCACAGACGCTCTGGGGGATGGGAACGCGAACGTCCATGAGGCTGTACTGCCTGGCGCCCACACCGTATGGGTCGACCTCAACAACAAGGCAGATTTCAGCGACTTCTTCACTACGCAGGCGGTGTCCTTCTAAGTCGTCGGCCCGCTTCAGGCGGCCCGAGCCGGCCCCCTCACCGCGCATTCTTCCGCCCGGCCCCGTGTGTCAGTGATGCGTCACGGCGGCGCGGGCACCGGCACCACCCGGTGAGACTTTCCGCGACTTCGGCCACTGGCGCGGGCGCTGGCGCTGGCGGGTCATCACGTCCACGACGGTGATCTGTGAGCGCAGCCAGTCCACCCGGTGGCCGTGCAGGCCGGATATCCCACCCGGCCGCATGCCCACCTGCGTCCCCAGCTCGGCGCAGATGCCGCTTGCCATGACGGCCACGGTAAACCCCGGGAGGTGCACAAAGGCGCAGACGTCCGCCCGTACAGCTGCGTACCGTGCCAGCAGGGTCCTCTTCAGGGTTTGCGTCCCACTCCACCCCATATGGCCGACGGAGTCTTGGCCTCGATCTCGGTGCCGGGCCGCCATTCCTGAACGGGTACCACGCCCGGTTCGATCAGTTCCAGGCCGGCGAAGAAATGGGTGACCTCGGCGTGGCTGCGATAGGTCGATTTCTGGTACATGAGCTGGTTGAGGCGGCCTCTCACCTTCTCCGCCTTCTCTGGCTCAATGTCCGAGGCGATGTGGGACAGGGCCAGGCAGCTGCCCGGCGGCACCGCATCGATCAGTTTGGCGACGATCCCGTATGGGTCGTCATCGTCGCCGATGACGTGCAGGATGGCGATCAGCATGACCGCCACGGGCTGGGAGAAGTCCAGTGTGCGTGCGGCCTGGTCAAGGATCGTCCCGGTGTCGCGCAGGTCGGCGTCGATGTAGTCGGTGGTGGTGCCTTCGGGGGTGTTCAGCAGGGCGCGGGCGTGGGCGAGCACGACCGGGTCGTTGTCCACGTACACGACCCGGCAGCCGGGTGCCGTCGCCTGGGCGACCTCGTGGGTGTTGTTCGCGCTGGGGATGCCAGTGCCAATGTCCAGGAACTGGCGGATCCCTGCTTCCCCGGCCAGGTAGTGCACCACCCGGGCCAGGAACGCCCGGTTGGCCCGCACCGAGGAGACCACCTCGGGATAGGCCTGGATCGCCGCGTCGCCGGCCTCCCGGTCGGCAGCGTAGTTTTCCTTGCCGCCCAGCAGGTAGTCATACATCCGCGCGACGTGCGCCACGCTGGTGTCAAAGGTCGGGTGCTCGTCCTCGCTGGCGGGAATCTGGCCGCTCCCGCCGCCTGTCACGGGTGCTTTTTCGCCTGTCACTGGTGAGCCTTTCTCGCTGCGGGCCGGCAATTTCTCATGTCTGCCGCCATCTGGGCCTGGCTAAGTCTGGGAGCTGATCTCTTTGATGAAGCGCACCGTGCCAGCCGGGGTGAGGGCTTCGGCGCTGAGGCGGTTCATCACTTCCAGGTAGTGGTCCACATCCGCGCGCGCTTCCAGGTACAGGGCGCTGGTGAGCTGCTCGATGTAGACCACGTCGGGCAGGTCCGGCTCCTCGAACCGCAAGATGGTGAACGAGCCGCCCGCCGCTGCGTGACCGCCGTGACCGAACGGCACGACCTGGAGGGTGACCTGGGGCAGCGCGGCAACCTCGGCCAGGCGGTGCAGCTGGCCGCGCATCACTGTGCGGCCGCCCACCGGGCGGCGCAGCACCGCTTCGTCCATGACCGACCACAGCCGGGGCGGATCGGGGCCTGCCAGCAACTCCTGGCGTCTCATGCGCAGGCTCACCCGGCGGTCAATCTCCGTCGCGGGTGCCGCCTTATCGCCAAGTACGGTGACCGCCCGCGCATAATCCTCAGTCTGGAACAGGCCATGCACGAACTGCAGCTCAAAGGTGCGGATAACCGAGGCGGCTGTCTCCAGCCCCAGATATACCTCGAACCAGTCAGGAAGAATGTCGCTGTACCTCGCCCACCAGCCCGGGGTGCTGGCCTGCCGGCCTAGCTCCAGCATCCTGGCCCGCGTCTGCTCGTCGGTGACGCCGTACAGGGTGAGCAGGTCGGCCACATCCCGTTCCTTGAAGCTCACCCGCCCGTTCTCCATACGGCTGATCTTGGACCGGGACGCCCGGATCTCATAGCCCGCCCGGTCGGTCATGATCCCGGCTGCCTCGCGAAAGCGGCGCAACTGGCTGCCCAGCAGCATCCGCAAGACGGTGGCGTCGGCCCGTGGCCCCCCGAACAGACCGTCGGCAGGCTCGGCTCCTGGCTCGACCGTATCCATCCTCGCTCCCAAACTGATCAACGCCAAGCACCCGCTCCCGGTGCGTGCCGCGCGGTAACCGGGCACCGTCTCACGCGCCCGGCATGCGTGCCACAAGTCACCACGGCCAGAAGAGACCGGCGCGCGCCACACGGGCGTCGCGGCGGCCTTTCAGGGCAATCCCAGTCATAGCACGGCCCCGCCGCTCAGGTACAGGTCGCCGCTATTTGCCAAAGCGGCAGATGCGCCCGCAGTGGACATCGCCGGACATCCGCTCGCGGGTTCAGCCTTCACCCTCGGCGGGCCGGGCGGCGTGCCTCTTGCGGCCGAGGACAAAGTAGGCGGCAGGCCCGACGAAGTTGACGAAGGCGAGCCCTGCCCATACCGGCTTGGGGCCCCTGATCTGCTCCCGCGGCCGGCGGCGGATATCGATCAGGGCTGCGGCCAGCAACGCGAACTGTACTGCGACCGACACCACCAGCATCCGCCGCTGTGCCAGTTGCATATCCGCCCATCGCCGTGTGGCCATCTGCCCTCCCGGACGGTATGCCCTCCCGGACGGGACACTCCGCCGTCCCGGGAGGCCGTCCCAGGAGGTGATACTCACCAGCCTAGACACCCGCAGAGCGGAAGATCCGGGCGGTGTGCTCATGGCCTCAGCATGGCCGCCGCGCCCTGGGTGGCCCGTGTCCGGCCAGGCCAGGGCACTGGTCACGCTCAGTACCATGAAGAGAAGCGCTGACTGCGACTCCCGGTGACGGGCGCTCAATAAGAGAACCCTTAATCGGCTGTCGCCTTCACCGGAGGTAGCAATTACAGTCAGCCTGGGACAGTAGTACCGGCCGGAAGGTGCCTGAAGATGAGTCGCGAGCCGGATGAGACCCTGGAAGTGCTTCGCGGGGTGTGGAGCGCGCAGGGGCAGACCGCCGCGGACCTCGACGAGACTGCTGGCGAGGGAAAGTCCTGCAAGAGGATGGCCAGCGTCGGCTTCAATGAGATGGCCGGCGACAACACTGACCTGCGCACCGCCTGGCGGGCCAGGCTCGAGCGCGAGGGCAAGCTGAACCCCGGGGGCGGCAGCCTCGCCGATCTGGTTCTCGGGTCAGCCGAGCCTGGCCGATAACGGGATGCCGGACCCAACGCGGCGCTCGGCCGGCTACCCGGGGAGCGTCAATGAGCTGACGGACATCTTGCGCCAGGGTGGCTACCTTGCCGACCGGGGCCTGGCCACGGCCCTGTACGTGGCCATGTCCCTGCAGCGCCCCATCCTGCTCGAGGGCGAGGTCGGGGTGGGCAAGACCGAGGTCGCCAAGGTCCTCGCCACGGTCTTCGGCCGCAAGCTGATCCGGCTCCAGTGCTACGAGGGCATTGACACCAACCAGGCGCTGTACGAGTGGGACTATACCCGCCAGATGCTCCAGATCAGGGCACTGTCGGAGCACCAGGTCGTCGCAGAGGAAGCGGTCGACAAGCTGTTCGGCCCGAAGTTCCTGCTGGAGCGGCCACTGCTGGCGGCGGTCCGCGCCGGTGATCAGGCGGTGCTGCTGATCGACGAGGTGGACCGCGCCGACGACGAGTTCGAGGCCTTCCTGCTGGAGGTGCTCTCCGACTTCCAGATCAGCATTCCCGAGGTCGGCACCATCAAGGCGCAGAGCCCGCCGCTGGTGGTACTGACCTCCAACCGCACGCGTGAACTGCACGACGCGCTGAAGCGGCGCTGCCTGTACCACTGGATTGGTTACCCGCCCGCCGAGCGTGAGGTGGAAATCGTCCTCATCCGGGAGCCGGGCGTCTCCGAGGTGCTGGCCCGCAAGGTGGTTGCCGCCGTCAACCGGCTGCGCGAGCTGGACCTGGCCAAACCGCCGGGCGTGGCGGAGACGATCGACTGGGCCCGCACCCTGGATCTGCTGGGCGGGACCGGGCTGGACCCGCAACTGGCGCAGGACACACTGGGTGCGGTGGTGAAGGAACGCGACGACCTCGATCTCGTACGCGACAACCTGGAAGAGATCACATCCGGTGCCTGAACGCCCGGGAATGGTCGGGGTGCTGGTGGACTTCGCCCGCGAACTGCGCGCCGAGGGCCTGGCCATCGGCTCCGGGGAGGTCCAGACCTACTGCGAGGCCATGACCTGGCTGGATCCCTCGGACCTGCTGGATCTGTACTGGGCGGGCCGCAGCACGCTGGTCGCCCGGGAGGACCAGCTCGAGACCTACGACGACGTGTTCAGGCGGTTCTTCCTCGGCACCAGCGGCCATCCGGTCTCCGAATTGCTGAACCTCAAGGTGCGCGCGACCGCGGAAAGCCAGGCGGTGCTGGAGGTCCCGATCACCGACCCGGCGGAGGAAGGGCACGAGGAAGAAACCGTGCTCGGCCTGATGGCCTCCGACGTGGACGCGTTGCGGCACAAGGCGTTCGCAGCCTGCACGGCCGAGGAACTGGCGGCGCTGCGTCGGATCATGACCAGGATCCGGCTGACCCCGCCCAGGCGGCGTACCCGGCGTACCCGGCGGGCGAGCGCGGGCCGCACCCCCGATCTGCGCCGGACCATCCGGGCGTCGCTACGCGTGGGCGGCGAGCCAGCAGAGCTGTACTGGCGGCAGCGCAAGGTCAGGTTGCGGCCGCTGATCCTGATCCTTGACATCTCCGGCTCGATGGCCGACTACTCCCGCCATCTCCTCCAGTTCGCGCACACCGCGAAGCACTCGGCCGCCAAGGTGGAGGTTTTCTGCTTCGGGACCCGGCTCACCCGGATCACCGGCGCGCTGGCCCATCGCAGCCCCGACCAGGCGCTGGCGGAGGCCACCAAAGTGGTCTGGGACTGGGAGGGCGGGACCAGGATCGGCGCGTCGCTGGATGCCTTCGTCCGGGACTGGGGCCGCCGTGGCCTGTGCCGCGGCGGAGTGGTGGTCGTCTGCTCCGACGGCCTCGACCGGGGCGACCCGGATGTCCTGGCCACTGCGATGGAACGGCTCTCCCGGCTGTGCCACCGCCTGGTCTGGGTGAACCCGCACAAGGGCGATAACCGGGATTTCCGGCCGAGCACGCTCGGGATGATGGTCGCGGCGGAGCACATCGATCTGATGCTGTCCGGGCACGACCTGAGCAGCCTGGAAGAACTCGCAACGTTGCTGCCTGAATTGAGCTGAACGCGGCGCCGGAACTGAGCTAGGAGACACCGGTGAGATGGAGCGTGGGGATAGAGACCGAGGGGGACCGGGTGCTGTCGCGTGAGGAGGTGGTCGAACTCGCTGATGCGGTGGCCACCAGTTCTGGCATCGCCACCGGGATCGGGACGAACCGCTACGGCGCACAACTGCTCGTGCAGGCCGGCAGCCGGGACGAGGCGATCGCCAAGGCCAGGCAGGAGTTCGGGCGCGCCGTAACGACGGCGGGACTGCCGGTGTACCCGGTCGTTCGGGTCGAGGCCGTCAGCGAGGACGAGGACTCCGGCGAGGACGGATGATCCGGCTGGGCTCGCTGGCCGGCTACCCGTTCGAGGGGCCGCGCCTGCTGGGCGGGTGGACGCCACCGGCCACAGCGGCCGTGTACGCCATCCTCTACAAGCCCGAGCCGGACACCAAGCCCGAGCGGTACGCGGTCATCTACGTCGGCCACTCCGGCGATCTGTCCACCGAACGCTTCCCGTTCCGGCACCCGCGTGCCGCCTGCTGGGTGCGCCGGGCCGGGTCCAAGTGGAAGGTATACATCGCCACGTACGAAGTGCCCGGGGGCGGGCCGGGCCACCGGGAGCAGATCACCCGCGAACTGGCTGCGGTCTACCAGCCCCGCTGTAACACCGAGCAGTACAGCCAGTCCTGGGAGGACCGCTGGATCGGCGAGTACTCGGCGGCGCCCAACACCGGCCCGCTCGCTCCCCGCGGTCCCGATCAGGCGTGACTTCAGGGAAGGCCGGCTATTCGGTATGTAATACGAAGTTTACGGTCGGTCACTGCCGCGTTCGCCGCCCGGGCCGGACCGCAGCCGGCCAGGCACTGAATTCACCAGGCAGGCCAGCGGCGCGGTGAACCGGGCGCTGACCTTGCCGGCCCGGACTCGCCGCCTCGGGGGGCCGGCGAGTCCGGGGGCATTCGTTAGGCGGTGCGGAGTCTTACCGCGGCGGGGCGAAGCCGACCGAATCGAGCAGGCGGGAGCGGCGGGGGCCGGATGCCGGGCGGGCCGGCTCGGGCGGTGCCGGCTCCGCGGGCACGTAGGTGGCCCCGGCGACGATCTCCTCGGCCATCCCGTACAGCAGGGGCAGCGCACCCGCCACCACTCCACCAGTGGCGTTGATGTGCTCCACCCCGGGCCCGATGAGCTCCGCGTGCCCGACGATGGACCGGACGATCTCGCCGCATTCCTCGAGATTGGTGGCGATCCGGGTCAGCAGGCTGCCCACCCAGTACAGGTAGAAGGCGAGACCGGCGATCAGCAGGACGATGTCGACGACGGTCAGGATAACCAGCAAGGTCATGACTTCACCTTCCCGAGCACGCGGCCGAGGAACAGGTGGTGCTGGAGGCCTTCGGCCAGGACCCCGTCCACCGCCTGCCCGGTCGGCTCGATGAGCGAGGTGTGCGAGGTGTTCTCGGCGGCGGCACGCAGCGTGTCACGGATCTCGGCGACCCGCCGGTCGATGATCTTCACGAACCAGATGAGCAGGCTCAGGAGCCCGGCGACCGCCAGTACCACGATGAAGCCGACGATGATCGCCGACCACCACAGGGTCTTGGTGCTCGAGTCCAGCGCAAGGGCGTGCATCGCTATCCTCCCAGCCTGGCGCGTCCGCGGGCGAGCCCGGCGACGATGACCTGGGCGTGCTCGATGGTGGTGCTGAGCGCCCTCAGCGGCGCCGTGTTCTGCTCGGCCTGCTCGAGCTGGTCGTTGATCAGCGGCGCCGCCTCACCGATTTCGCGGGCCAGGACCAGGATCGGCACGACCAAGGCGACCACCACCAGCACGATGATGATGCCGATGGCGTAGCCGAACACCCAGCCGACGTGGGTGGCCGGGGCCGCGGCTGCCTGCGCAAGGGCATGCCCGGTCATGACGCCACCGGCCCGGGTACCGACTCACAGAAATCCCTGACCGGCTTGAGGTTCGCGTTCACCGACGTGAGCCGCGCCGGCACCGTGCTGGTCTGCTGCGCCACGACCGTGACGCCGCCCAGGACGTTGCCGAGCGTTGCGCGCACAGCCCTCAAGTGGAAGATGACCCGGAGCAGGGCCACCGCGGTAACCGCGATGATCAGCGCGGCGACGATCAATGTCATCCAGGCGGCTGCCGGCATGACGTCACTCCTTTCCGCTCAGCTGTGCTCAGCCGAGAAGTTTCGCTACCGAGCCCGCGTACCGGACCGCGCCCACCGTCACTTCCTTGACGGTCTTGTCGGTCTCGGCGAGCGCTTCCGGCACCCCGTCGAGCTGCCCGATCAGGGCGACGCCGCCGGACAGGATCTCGTCGGAGGCCCCGCGGATCCGCTCCACGGCGGCGAGCACCCGGTTGAGCAGGGCGATGACCACGGGCAGTATCACTACCAGCAGGATGGCATTGCCGATCCACCACAAGACCATGTGTCAGCTCCTCAGCTCGGGTTGGTCCGGTACGGCAGGAAGAACCGGCGGAAGACCCGCTGCAGCGCCATCAGCGCGGCCCGCAGGCCCAGCGTGAACCCACCCGCCGGGGTGGCGGTGGCGGCGACCACCTCACCGCGTTCGGCGGCGTCGATCCGGGCCGCCAGGTTGGTGGAGAAGTCACGCATGAGGACGGAGGTGACGTCGGAGATCATGCCCCGCCCGTACTGCGCGGCAGCCCCGGACAGCTGCAGGTCCTGGCTGACGTCAACCGTGGTGCCGCGGCCGCCGCGGGTAAGCGTCGCGGTCACGACCATGCTGGCCTGGCCCCTGCCCCGCTGCTCGGCGCCGGTGGCGTGGACGACGACCCGCCTGGTGGCCTCGTCGCGCTCAGTGATCTCGGCGGTCCCGGCGAAGTTCAGCCGGACCGGCCCCATCCGGACCGCCACCTTTCCGCCGTACTTGTTCTCGCCGAGGTCGTCGGTCAGCTCGGTGCCGGGCAGGCAGGCAGCGACCTGCGGGATGTCATCGAAGAACTGCCAGACCTTGTCGGGCGGCGCCGCCACATCGAACTCGTTCTTGATCAGCATCGGGTCTCTCTCCTCACGAAGGCCGCCGGGTTCTTCTCGAACTCCTGGCGGCAGCCCACCCGGCAGAAGTAGTACGTGACGCCGTCGTGCTCGAACGGGTGGCTGGACGCACCCGCCGCCACGGTCATCCCGCAGACCGGGTCGGTGGCTTCCGCCGGGGCCTTCGCCGCCGCCACCTCCGCGGCCGTGGCCGCGCCAAGCGCGCCAGCAGCCCGCAGCTGGACAAGTTCAGCCAGGATTGCGACCGCGATCTCCTTGTGTGACGTCCGCCCGAGGTCCAGCCCAGCGGGCGCCTTCACCCGGTCAAGCTGGTCGGCGGGCAGGCCCCGGTCCGCCAGGTAGCCACGCACCGCCTCACCGCGCCGCTGCGAGGCCACCAGCCCGAGGTAGGCCGGCCTGGCCGCGGCCGCCTGCTCGACCGCCTCCTCGTCGCCGTGGCCCTGGGTGGCGACGACGACCAGTGAGTGCTCGTCCGCGTCGGCCGCGGAGAAGTCCGGGCCGTCAACCAGCGTGGCCCGCCAGCCGAGCGCCTGCGCGAGGGAGGTCAGCGTCTGCGCCATCGGCGACCGGCCGACGACGACCAGCCGCGGCGCTGGCTGCACCGGCTCGATGAACACTTCCAGCGCGCCCTCGCTCTGGCAGGAGATGGGCACCACAGTCATCCCCTCCGGAACCGCCTCGCCGAACTGTTCCCTGGTGCCCAGCAGCAGCAGCTTGGATCCGCCTTCGGCGATCACCTGCCGGGCCTCGCGGATCACCGCCGGCTCGGCGCATGCCCCGCCGATCCAGCCGCGCACCTCGCCTGAGGCGGTGATGATAGCCCGGCCGCCCAGCTGGCCCGAGGACGGGCCCTGCCGCCAGACCACCGTTGCCAGTGCGAACGCCTGCCCCTGGCGGGCCAGTTCGCTGGCCCGCTCCAGGACATCCCAGCCATCCACCGCGCCGTGCTCCATCAGCCGTCCGTGCGGATCGGAGGTGCGCCGGAGACGTCGTGGCGCTTGGTGATCGCCTCCCAGACCCGGTCGGGCAGCAGCGGCATGTCCACGTTGCGGACCCCGGTGCCGGCGATCGCGTCCATCACCGCGTTGACGAAGGCTGCCGGCCCGCCGACTGCCGCGCACTCGCCGATCCCCTTGGCCCCGATGGGGTGGTGCGGGCTGGGGGTGACGACCTCGCTGTGCAGCTCGTAGCCCGGCGTCTCCCAGGCGGTGGGCAGCAGGTAGTCCATGTAGTTCGCGCCGACACAGTTGCCCTCGGCGTCGAAGGTGATGAATTGCATCGAGGACATCGCATACGCCTCGGTCAGTCCACCCATGATCTGCCCCTCGACGATCATCGGGTTGATCCGTACCCCGCAGTCGTCCACCGCGACCATGTTCAGCACGTCCCACACGCCCGTCTCCGGGTCAACTTCGACCGTGACGATGTAGACGGCGAACGGCCAGGTCAGGTTCGGCGGGTCGTAGTACGCGGTGTTCTCCAGGCCCGGCTCCATGCCGTCGGGCATGTTGCTGTAGGCGGCCATCGCGCATTCCTGGATGGTCACGCCGCGGTCGGGGGCGCTGCGGACGTAGAACCGGCCCAGCTCCCACTCGACGTCTTCCTCCGAGACCTCCAGCAGGTGCGCGGCCAGCTTGCGGGCCTTGGCGCGGATCTTGCGGGACACCATGGCGACCGCCGCCCCGGCCACCGGTGTGCTGCGCGATGCGTAGGTGCCCATGCCGAACGGGGCGGTGTCGGTGTCGCCTTCCTCGACCGTCACGTCCTCGGCCGGCAGGCCAAGTTCGTGGGCGACGATCTGGGCCCAGGTCGTCTCGTGCCCCTGGCCCTGCGTCTTGGCGCCGGTCCGCAGGATTGCCTTGCCGGTCATGTGGACCTTGAGTTCGGCCGAGTCGAACATCTTGATGCCGAGGATGTCGTACTCACGGCTGTTGCCCGCGCCGAGCGGCTCGGTCATGACCGAGATACCCAGGCCCAGCAGCCTGCCCTTGGCCTTCGCCTCGGCCTGCTGCTTGCGGAAGTCCTCGTAGCCGACCGCCTTCAGCCCCACGTCCAGGCACTTGGCGTACTGGCCCGAGTCGGTCAGGAAGCCGAACGGGGTCCGGAACGGGAACTGGTCGTCCTTGACGAGGTTGATCCGCCGGAACTCGGCCTGGTCCATGCCGAGGTCGGCCGCAGCCGCGTGGACCATCCGCTCCTGGAAGAACATCGCCTCGGTGACCCGGAACGAGCACCGGTAGGCGACCCCGCCGGGGGCCTTGTTGGTATAGGTCCCCTGGGCGGTGATATGCCCCACCGGGATGTTGTAGGCGGCGAACGCGGAGTGCAGCAGCCCGATCTTGAACTTGCTCGGCTGGGCGTCGGAGAAGAACGCGCCGTGGTCGGAGTCCACGTGCATCCGGACGGCGAGGATCTTGCCGTCCTTGCGCAGCGCCAGTTCGCCGTTCAGGTAGATGTCACGCGCGAACCCGGTGGAGATCAGGTTGCCGGACTTGTCCTCGATCCACTTGACCGGGCGCTCCAGCAGGATGGAGGCCAGGATCGAGCAGACGTAGCCGGGGTAGACCGGCACCTTGTTGCCGAAGCCGCCGCCGATGTCCGGCGAGACGATCCGGATCATGTGCTCAGGCAGTTCGGCCACCAGTGCTACCGCGGCCCGGATGATGTGCGGGGCCTGGGTCGTCATGTACACGGTCAGCTTGGAGGTGGCCCGGTTGAAGTCCGCGATCGACCCGCAGCACTCGATCGGGGACGGGTGCGAGCGCGGGTAGTGCAGTTGCAGCTTGGAGATCGTGTCCGCCTGCGCGAACGCGGCTTCGGTGCCCGCGGCGTCGCCGACCTCCCAGTTGAAGACGACGTTGCTGTCCTGGCCCTCCTTGTCGTCCCGGATGACCGGGGCGCCGTCGGCGAGGGCCTGCTGCGGGTTGACGATCACCGGCAGTGGCTCGTACTCGACCTCGATCGCCTCGCACGCGTCCTTGGCGATGTATGGGTCGTCGGCGATGACGCAGGCGACTTCCTGGCCCTGGAAGCGGACCTTGTCGGTGGCCAGCACCGCCTGGGTGTCATAGGACAGCGTCGGCATCCAGGCCAGGTTGCGGGTGGCCATCATCTCGCCGGTCAGCACCAGGTGCACGCCGGGGATGTCCCACGCCTTGCTCGCGTCGATCTTCTTGATCCGCGCGTGCGCGAGCGGGCTGCGCAAGATCTCCATGTGCAGCATGCCAGGCAGGGTGATGTCGTCGGTGTAGTTGCCCTTGCCCCTGATGAACCGGTCGTCCTCGACCCGCTTGCGGCTCGCGCCCAGCCCGCCGATCTTGATCTCGTCTAGTGCCTGCGTCACTGTGATGCCTCCCGTCAGCCTGCGGACTGCGACCTGAGCTTGTCGGCTGCCCACAGCACCGACTTCACGATGTTCTGATAACCGGTGCAGCGGCACAGGTTGCCCGAGAGCGCCCAGCGCACCTCGTCCTCGGTCGGGTCGGGATTCTCGGCGAGCAGCGCCTTGGCGGCCATCATCATCCCGGGCGTGCAGAACCCGCACTGGAGCCCGTGCTCCTGCTTGAAGCCCTCCTGCAGCGGATGCAGCTCGCTCGCGCCGGCCAGACCCTCGACGGTGCTCAGCTCGCGGCCGTCGACCTGGACGGCCAGCATGGTGCAGGACTTCACCGGCCTGCCGTCGACCAGCACCGTGCACGCGCCGCAGTTCGTGGTGTCGCAGCCCATGTGCGTGCCGGTCAGCTCAAGCCCGCGCCGGATCAGGTGTGAGAGCAGCAGCCGCGGCTCGACCTCGGCCACCATCTTCTTGCCGTTGACCGTGAACTTGATCCGGCGCACCGGAACGTCGCTGGCGGCCTCGTCGCCGCGGTCCTCGTAGACGATCGTCATGTCAGGCCGCCCTTTCCGCGCTGCCGCCGGCGCCGCCCTCGGCGCTTCCCGCGCCGTCCGTGCCGCGGCTGAGAATCCGCACGACGAACGTGCGCACCATGTGCCGCTTGTACTCCGCGCTGCCGCGATGGTCGGTCCTCGGCCTGGCGGCCGCCGCCGCAAGATCCGCGGCCTGCGCGATGGAATCGGCCGTCAGCACCTGGCCGACGAGCGCCTGGGCGGCCTCGGTGGCGCTGATGGTGGACCCCCCGACGCCGGTCAGCGCGATCCCGGCCCTGGTGCCCTGGCCGTTCGCGGACTCCGTGGCCACGGCCACGCCCACGGTGGCGAAGTCACCGACCCGGCGCTCCAGCTTGAGGTAGCCGCCGCCGAGCGCGCCCTTCGGCGCCGGGATCACGGCCTCGACCGCCAGCTCGTCCGGCGCGAGAGCGTTCTGGAACGGGCCGGTCACGAAGTCCGTGATCGCGATCGAGCGCCGGCCGCCCGGCCCTCGAGCGACGACATAACCGCCAAGCGCGGTCACCACGGAGGCCCAGTCGCCCTGCGGGTCGGCATGGCAGAGCGAGCCGACCAGCGTCCCGCGGTTGCGCACGATCGGGTCGGCGATCAGCGGGGCGGCTGCCGCCATGGTGGGCTGGCTGCCTTTGAGCAGGTCCGAGCGCTCCAGGTCGGCGTGCCGGCACAGGGCCCCGATCCGGAGCGTGCCGTCCGCGTCCGCCTTGTGGTAGGCCAGCCCGGGGACGTTGTTGATGTCGACGATCAGTTCCGGCTCCGCGAAGCGCAGTTTCATCAGCGGGACCAGGCTCTGGCCCCCGGCGAGCACCTTCGCCTTTTCCCCGGCGGCATACGAGCCGCCGAGTAGGCCGATCGCCTCGCCACGCGTGTGCGCAG
>OFHK01000113.1_pt1 | contig 25708 bp, 26 predicted proteins | sample 1521951 | NCBI WGS metagenome assembly OFHK01 (sample SAMEA2468436, study PRJEB22500) | soil metagenome | biome: Glassland; feature: Farmland; material: Clay | place: Australia | collected 2013-01-31 | depth 0.55 m
CTACCTGGGAATCCTGCGCCGCGGCGTGGCCAGCAGCGCGATCACGTCGGTCACGATGTTCATGAACACGTAGAACGCGGCGAGCACGACGACAATGAACTGGATGACCGGGATATCCCGGTTGTCGACGGCGTAGACCAGCCCCTGGCCGATACCGGGGAAGGCGAAGACGTACTCCACCACGACCACGCCGCCTGCCAGGTACAGGAAGTTCAGCCCGATGACCTGGATGGTCGGCGCGGTGGCGTTGGGAAGCGCGTGCATGAGCACGATCCGCCACATCGGCACGCCCTTGAGCCGTGCCATTTCCACATAGTCGGACTCCAGCGCCTCGATCATCGCGGCCCGCATCATCCGCTGTATGTACGGCACGATCACGATGACCAGGGTGACCACTGGCAGGATCAGTAACTGCGGGGCGTTCCAGGCGTATGTGCCGGGTGGCAGCAAGGACACGGCGGGCAGCAGGTGCGCGACCACGGTCGAGAACAAGATGACCAGGCCGATGGCGACCACGAACTCCGGCAGCGAGGTCACGGCCAGCGCAGTGACCGAGGTGGCATGGTCGAACCAGCCGTCCTTGCGGAGCGCGGCGAACGCGCCGAGCGCCACGCCGGCCAGCGAGCCGATCACTCCCGTGACCAGCATCAGCACGGCGGAGTTGATGAGCCTGGGTTCGACGTAGCTCCAGACCGGCTGCCCGTTGACCAGCGAGTGGCCGAGGTTGCCGGTGAACAAGCCGGAGAACCAGAGCCAGTACTGGTCCAGCAGCCCGCGGTTGAGATGCAGCGCCGCCTCCAGCCGGTGCAGCGCCACCGGGTTGCTGGCGGCATTGCGCCCGAGAATCGCGTTGGCCGCGTTGCCAGGCAGGACCTCGGTTGCCAGGAACACGAGCACGGACACCACGAATAACGTGAACACACCGACAGCGGCCCGCTGGCCGAAAAGATACAGGACCGGGTGCGCCGCACGGCCCGCCCGCGGCGCCGCTGCAGGCGGGCGGCCTGCCGCCCGCCTGGGCCCCGGCCGCAGGACTGCACGGGCGCCTGCCACGTCGTCGATCCCTCCCGCCAGCCTGAGCGGTGGAGTCCGCCAGCACCGGGCCGGCCTTTCCGCCTCACCACTGAGCCCAACGGACCCTGGGCGGGGACATCGATCCTGGGGGACTAACTCTCATTCATACCGCAACCGGGCGGCTGCGGCCAGTGACATGGTTCAGCCCGGCGACGCGGATCGCCGCCGCGAGAGACACGGCCGCGGCATCCGGGGGGACGGTTTCCCTGCAAGTGGGCCATTTCGCTGGAACCAGCCCGTACCCTGCCTTCGCGCAGCTATTCTCCTCATAACACAAGCCCGAGCGCCGAGCAGGCCCGCCGTCATCGGCCCAGGCTGCCCGGTCAAGGCTGTGCATATTCATCTCCGACCTCCTGGTATCTCTGGCGTCACGTCAGTGGGGGTGGCAGCCGGTGCCTGACTTCAACACCGCCGGCGCCTGGCTTCAGCGCCATCGCGCCGGATCACTTCGCTTATGCGGCCAGCTCGGCCGCCTCGGTGCTGCTGACCAAGCAGATCACTGCCGGAATTGGCCCGGAGTGCAACGCGGGCACCGTGATCGCCCCGCCACGTTAGCGCCGGGCACCCCCTGTGATGGCCGGCGACGTCTGGGCGGCCCGCTGAAGCTTCTCACCACCGGCAGGCGGACTTCCCGCTGCCGATGATCGACCCAACTCAGACTCGGAGGTCACGGCCAGGTGAAAGCGGCAACGTTCTACGAATATGGGCCTGCGGAGGCAATGCGGTACGCGGACATCCCCGATCCCGTGATCGGCCCGGGCGACGTCCTTGTCCAGGTGCAAGCCTGCGGAGTCAACCACTCCGACCTTGACTCCCGCGCCGGGACGTCCCGGTGGCCGTTCGAGCTGCCGATGGTCCTCGGGGCGGAGTTCACCGGCACGGTCGTCGGCGTCGGCGAGCGGGCCGGGCCCATCCAGACCGGGGATCTCGTGACCGCTCTCCAGCAGTACAGCTGCGGTCGCTGCGCTCAATGTGCCATGTGGAGACCCGATCTCTGCGAGGCCTTCGAGGTCTTCGGCACCACCCGCTGGGGCGGGTACGGCGAGCTTGTCTGTGTGCCGGCCCGGGTGGTGGTCCCCCTTGAGCCCGCGGACGACCCGCTCGCCGTTGCCGCTGGGCAGTGTGTCGTCAGTACCGCCTGGCACATGGTGAACCAGCTGGCACTCGTCCGGCCCGGCGACCTCGTACTCGTTCCCTCGGCCTCGGGTGGCGTGGCGAGCGCGCTCGTCCAGTGCGCGAAGCTGGCCGGGGCAACTGTGGTCGCGACGGTCGGCACCGCCGCCAAGGCCGGCCAGGTCTCGCTGCTCGGCGCGGACGCGGCCCTCGTCCGCGGCGAGGGGGACATCGCCGCGGACCTGTTACGCGCCACCGACGGCCGCCGATTCGACGCGGTCCTCGACACCGTGGGGGGCAGGCTCTTCGGGGCACACCTGTCCGTGCTGCGCGAGGAAGGCACCCTCGTCACCTGTGGCGCGCATGCTGGCGAGGTGGTTCCGCTTGACCTGATTCCCCTGTTCCGCAACGGCTGGCGGATCGTTGGCTTCCGGGTGGCGCCGCCCGACGAGCTCACGGCGTCGCTAGAACTCATCCGGCACGGGTCCGTCAAGGTGCCCATCGCCGCCACCTTCCCCATCAGCGACGCCGCCGCGGCGCATCGCTTCCTCGAACGGCACCAGCACGTCGGGAAAGTGCTCCTCGTTGCCGGATAGGCTGAGGCAAGAACGTATGCCTGCCCAGGAGTTCGCCCACCCGGTCTGCCGGGAAGCCAGGCGATGCACCGGCGAGACCGGCCAAATCGGGCATAAGCTGTCTTTTCCGTCCGGCTGCTGTCAATACGGGTTTCCCGTTGCCTATCTGGCGGAAACCACCAAGACGATATATCCGGCGAGACAGACATAACAGGCAAAGGCCGTCCCTTAGCCAAACCACTAAGCTAATTAGTCTGAAAAGTTCTCGCCAACCACAGCCGCATCAAGTGGCTGACGCGATCATCCGCCTTGTGAGACTATGGCGACACTATCCGCACACGCCGCTTTCCGGGCAATTAGGGCTCGGGTGCCGTTCCCAGGCAGCGGTGCGCCTATTTGATCATGTCCCCCCGAACACGGCTTGCATCAATAGGTTGGACTCCGTGGAGGTTAGGTCCCGTGGATCGATCGGATCACAGCAGCACGCCGCGCCCAGCAGACGGATTTGGGCGGCGCCAATTTCTTCGCGGGATTGCCGCCACCGGCGTAGTAGCGGGCGCCGGCGGCTTACTGGCCGCGTGCGGCGGGTCCAGCTCCAGCACCACCACGCAGCTGAGCCAGGCCAGCCGCGCCCCGCGGCGCGGCGGCAACCTGAAGCTGGGCCTGACGGGCGGCTCAAGCTCGGACACCGTTGACCCGCACAAGAGTCTCACCTACCTCGACACATCCCGCCTGCAGTCGCTCTACCAGCCCCTGGTCCAGCTCAACACCCAGGCTCAGATCGAGTATGTGCTGGCGGAGTCGATCACTGCGCATCAAGGGTCACTCTCGGAGTGGATCATCCGTCTCCGGCCCGGCGTCACCTTCCACGACGGCAAGGACTTCACCGCGGACGATGTCATCTTCACGTTCCGGCGGGTCTTCTCCAACGATTTCACGGGTAAGTTCGGGCTTGGCCCGATCGACCTGAAGAACACGAAGGCACTCGACAAGCTCACCGTGCTGGTGAAGATGACCAAGCCGTTTGCCAGCTTCGCCGAACAGCTGGCGGCATTCTGGTACAATCTGTACATCGCGCCTGCCGGCTTCAATCCGGCCAAGCCGGTCGGCACCGGAGCATTCATGTACCAAAGCTTCACGCCGGGCCAGCGCAGCGTATTCGTGCGTAACCCGCATTACTGGAAGTCCGGGCTCCCCTACGTGGATACCCTGACTCTCATCGATTTCAGTGACAACACCACCTTGCAGGATGCACTGTCCACCAGTGTTATCCACGGCGCCGGCGCACTTGACGGGCCGCAGATCGCGTCACTGGCCACCACCAGCGGCATCAAAACGGTCGTGTCACATTCCGGTGAGATCATCCCATTTACGATGCGTGTCGATCAGCCCCCCTTCAACGACGTCAACGTCCGGCAGGCACTGCGACTACTCGTCGACCGCCCGCAGATGATCGACTCGGCGCTGGACAGTTACGGGGTGGTCGCGAACGACCTCTTCTCCCCCTACGACCCCAACTTCGACCACTCACTGGTCCGTCCCGCCCAAGGCGACATCCAGCAGGCCAAGTTCCTGCTGAAGAAGGCCGGCCAGGAGGGCCTGACGGTGACCCTGACCACCTCGGCGGTGGCAACGGGCACCGTCGCGATGGCGACCGTGCTGGCCGCTCAGGCCAAGGCGGCAGGTATCACGATCAACATCAACAATGTCCCGCCCGGTGTCTTCTTCGGCCCCAACTACCTCAAGTGGCCGTTCGCTCAGGATTACTACAACTACTACCCCTACCTGTCCCAGGTAGCGGAGTCGATGCTGAATGGCTCGCCGTTCAATGAGACACACACCAACAACCCCCACTACACGAGCCTCTACAACCAGGCGAATGCGACCGCAAGCCCGTCGCTGCAAAAAGAGATCCAGTACGAGATGCAGCAGTTCGACTTCACCCAGGGCGGCTACATCATCCCGGCTTTCATCGATACGCTCGACGCCTATAGCGACAAGATAACCGGGTACTCGGCGGCAAAGGTTGGCCAGCCGCTGTCCAACTTCGACTTCGAGCATTTCGCATTCGTCGCCTGACCGCCCCGCAGCGCCAGGCAAGGACTGCCGGCCGAGCGACCGGGCAGGTCCCCACCCGAAAGCGACCGGGCAGGTCCCACCTGAAAATGGTGGGCCTGCCCGATCGAAGGTGGCCGGGTACGGCGGGCTTACCGGAACACCAGGCCCCTCACTGAGATCGTCGTCCTGATCATCCCGGTGCCGTACATCAGATCGGCCACCCGCTGGACCTGCCCGACACTCATGAATGTCGGGTACTGGCCGATCGTGACCAGCGCTGCTTCCCGTGCGGACATCCCCGGCAGCGTTCGCAGGACTGACTGCACGGCGCCGAGCTGGGCAGTGCCGGCCTTCGCCGCATTGAGTGCGGCCTGGAAGCCGCGCAGGGCCGCCGCATGACCGCTGGCAAAGCCGGCCGTGGTGAAGTACCCCGATAGCGGCAGGTTGGCGGTAACGCCGCTGCAAGCGTCAAACAGCTCGACCGCGCCGAGCTGGGTCTCGGCCTGCAGGACGTAGGGTTCTGTGGTCACGATCGCGCTGACCGTGTGATCGCGCAGGGCGCTGATCATGCTGCCAGGCGCCATGGCCTTCCACTGGACGCTGGAGGGGCTCACGCCGTCGCTTTGCAGAACCGACTCGGTCGCCAGCGTCTCGGTGTTGTACGGGGCATCGGCTGAGAAGGCGGCCAGCTCTGGCGGCGGAGTGGCGACCGCGGCACCCTCCAGGTCCTGTGGGGCTCTGATCGCCGAGCCGGGCAGGGTGAGAACCTCCATCAGGCCGGACGTCGCGTCGTACCCGTCCGTGATCAGCCGCAGCGGCTCACGGCCCGCGTGTGCCTGCATATAGAGCAGCCCGGCGTAGTCGCCGCTGACGACTTGCGCCTGACCGCTGGTTAACGCGGCGTAGGCCTGCCGGAGGGTCCCGTACGTCTGTACTGTCACGCTCACGCCACGCCGGGCGAACAGCCCGTCCCTGATAGCCACCTGCAGCGGGGCATCCTCAAACCCTGGCACGTCCGCAACCGTGATCTGCTGGCTCCCGGCCAGGCCCGACGAGATCCCTGGCACATGGCAGCCTGCCGCGAGCAATGTCAGCGAGACCGACACCGCTGTTATGCCCGACCGGCGCATCATGCCGCGACGGCTCATACGGGCCGCACTCTGAACAAGTCGAAGTCCCAATGAAGCTCCTCTCATGACCTATACCGAGAATAATTAGGACAAAGCAACATTTACGAAGTGTCCTAGTAGTTCCGGGGCTCTACTCCTGCTTAGGCTAGACGGCCGGCAAGAGCCATGCGCGCTATCGCCAAGACTCGCACGCCCTAAGGGAATATTCAGACAACAGCAGTATCACCTGCTCTCTAAAGGCATATTTAGATAAAAACAGCAACATGCAGTGTGAGACCACCCGGCCGGGCGTTAGAGTTGGCTCCTGACTCTGCCGCGGGGGGCCGCGCAGAATATGGCTGACCAGGAATATGGGAAGGCCATTCTGTCCGGCAGGGGTGCCCGCAACTCGGTGGGTGCTCGCCGCTTCCTGGGTGAGAGGTGCAGAGACTGTGCGGTCCAGGCTAGGGAAAACGGGCAGCGCGGCCCCGAACGCAATCCGGCGATCATCGGGGCAGGCTGCCATGACACCGCCAGATGTGGCTCATGGCCAGGGCCGCCCCCCCGAAGGCGCACTGGGTAATCCCGGTGCAGCGGGGAACGGCAGCGCGCCGCCCGCCGGCCCGCCCGCCGCCCCGGCGCGGAACGTCTTACGTTATGCGCTGAAGAACTGGCGGGTGCGGTCCCGCCTCCTGCTGCTGGTCGTACTGCCCACGTCAGCCGCGGTGATCCTCGGCTGCGTCAGTGTGGCCTCCTCCGTGCGCAGCGCCGTGGCATACCAGCGGGTGGAGCAGTTCTCCACGCTGGGTGGCGAGATCACCGGCCTGATCCATGCGCTGCAGGCCGAGCGCGAGGACACCATCAGGTACATAACGATGGGCCCGGGGGCGGACGGCCGCGGCTCGCCACGGACCGCGGCCGCACTCGAACTGGCTGTCCTCGCCCAGGACTACCGCGCAACCGATCAAAACGCGTCCCAGGTGCGGAGCCTGGCCGGGGCCATCGGCAGCTCCTACCCAGCGCTGGCGCAGCAGGAGGCGCAGGCAGCGATCATCGCGATCGATGGGCTTGGAGCCCTGCGCAGTGCCGCGACCAGCACCCAGATCCCCTCGCTGGTGGTGATCCAGAAGTACGCCAGGACGATCGACCAGCTACTCGCGCTCGAGGATGAGATCGCAACGGGCAGCAATGACGCGGCGCTGGCCGACACCGTCCGCGTCGTGGACCATATCTCCAGCATGAAGGAAGAGGTGTCGCAGGAGCAGGCGATCCTCACCTCGGCCCTCACGCCGGACCTGGTGGGCGCGACCAAGTTCCAGCCCGGCCAGCTCACCGCCCTCAACTCTGCACAGGCAGAGCAGCAGGCTGACGTGGCACAGTTCAGTCTCACCGCCACGGGCGGCCAGCGTCAGCTCTACAACAGCGCGCTGTCATCGGCTACAGCCGACCGGGCGCAGGCGCAGGTGCAGCAGGCGATCGCGCTGGCGGTCGGCGGCAGCTCCTCGGCAGAGAACCCGGTCTTCACCAACGCCGCCAACGGTTCCGCATACCTGGTGGCCAGCCTGCGCACCGTTGAGCAGGGATTCATGTCCTCGATCATCGGGCAGAGCGGGTCGCTGCGGGACGAGGCGATCAGGTCGGCGGTCATTGAAGGTATCGGCGTGCTGGTGGTGCTGGCCCTGGCGCTGGTGTTCACCGTGGCCGTGGGCCGCTCCATGACCAGCCCGCTGCGCAGGCTCCGGACCGGGGCACTGGAAGTGGCCGGGGTGCGGCTGCCGGAGACCGTCCGCCTGATGAGCGGGGGCGACGGCGTCGGCGTGCCACTGGAGGTCGAGCCGATCGACGTGGACTCCGCCGACGAGATCGGGGAGGTCGCGCGGGCGTTCGACCAGGTCCACCGGGAGGCGGTGCGGCTGGCGGCCAACGAGGCAGCGCTGCGCGGGAACGTCAACGCCATGTTTGTGAACCTCTCCCGCCGCAGCCAGTCGCTGGTGGAACGCCAGATCCGCCTGATCGACGACCTGGAGCAGGGCGAGCAGGATTCCGAGCGGCTGGCGAACCTGTTCCAGATGGACCACCTGGCCACCCGGATGCGCCGCAACTCCGAGAACCTGCTGGTTCTCGCTGGCCACGAACTGTCCAGGCGGTGGACCGAACCGGTGGCGCTGATGGACGTGCTGCGGGCGGCAGTGTCGGAGATTGAGCAGTATGAGCGCGTCACACTGAAGGTCCAGCCCGGTATTGCGGTCCGCGGGCAGGCGGTCAACGACGTTGTGCACCTGCTGTCCGAGCTGGCCGAGAACGCGACGACGTTCTCCCCCGCAGATACACCGGTGACCATATCGGGTCACCTGCTCAACAGCGGTGGCGCGCTGCTGGACATCACCGACCAGGGCGTTGAGATGGATGCCGAGGAGATGGCCCATGCCAACTGGCGGCTGGACAACCCCCCGGTCGTGGATGTCGCGGTCTCCCGCCGGATGGGCCTGTTCGTGGTCGCCCGGCTCGCCGCCAGGCACGGGATCAGGGTCCGGCTACGGCCCGCTTCCGCCGGGGGCCTGACCGCCCTGGTATGGCTGCCCAATGAAGTGATCACACGTGAGACCCTCGACACCCCGCTGGGCTTCCGCCGGATCCAGCCGCCCACGGCTGGTGCTGCCGCCGGAAGGATGGGACCGGGCACGGCTGCCGGTAACGGCGATGAAGGGCCTGCTCCGGCGCGGACCGTCTCGGCTGCTGCCCGGGCAGTGTCGGCCGCGCGCGTGGCGCGGTTCGCGCCGCTCCGCCCTGAGGCCGGCGACACGGCCGCGGAGACCGGAGACGGCGCGGACGCGAGCGTGGCCCCCGGCGCGAGCGTGGCCCCCGGCGCGAGCGTGGCCCCCGGCGCGAGCGTGGCCCCCGGCGCGAGCGTGGCCCCCGGCGCGAGCGTGGCCCCCGGCGCGAGCGTGGCCCCCGGCGCGAGCGCGGCGGACCTGGCAGCTGCGCCGGTACCCGATGGTGCCGCTGACGGGCCGGGCTGGGGAACGTCGCCGTCACTGGTGGCGCGGCAGCCGCTGAGTGTCGCTGGCGGGCAGCTGGGCGGCGGGTCTATGGCTGAGGCCGGCCAGAGTTACGGTCCAGGCGCCGGGGTGCCGTCGTTGGGCGTTGCGGCGGCGGGTAGTGCGATAGTGCCGTCCCCGGTGAGCACCGGGGACGATAACCGGCTGCCCATTTTCGAATCGGTGGAATCCGATTGGTTCCGGCGTGGCAGGCGTAGCGCTGACTGGCCGGCTCCGGCTCCGGCCTCGGTATCGGTATCGGTACCGGAGTCAGACCCGGCCGCGGCCGGCTGGTCGTCACCCGCGGATGAGGGATGGCGGGCCGCACAGGTGGCACAGGCGCCGGTTACCGCCGGCCTGACAGGGGCGGGACTGCCAGTACGGGTGCCGAAGGCGAATCTGGTGCCCGGCGCGGTCAACGCCCCCATGGCGCCACCACCGTCCGCGCCCCTGCGGTCCGCCACCCAGACAAGGGAACGCCTGGCGAGTTTCCAGCGGGGCATCAGGGAAGCGAGGGCGGCTACCCCCGGGGATGACGGTACGGATCAGCAGTGAGGCTGGCGGGGGCCAGCGAACGCGGTTCAGCCCATGCCCTCCGGGTTCATCCAGCTGGTGGTCACCTGGGCGCCATGCAGAAAGGGAGTGTGTATGAGCCCGCTAACTCGTTCGGTGCAGGACTTGAGTTGGCTCGTCACGGATTTTGTGGAGCGGGTGCAGTCGGTGGCCCGCGCGGTCGTTGTTTCTTCCGATGGCCTGCCGCTGGCATGCTCGGACGGGTTCCCGGCGGACCGGGTGGACCAGCTTGCCGCGGTGGCATCGGGGCTGACCAGCCTGACGCAGGGCGCGTCACGGGTATTCGAAGGCGGGCCCGTCACCCAGACGATTGTCGAGATGCAGCGCGGACTGCTGCTGGTGATGGCGATCAGCGACGGTTCCACCCTGGCTGTACTCGCATCGTCCGATGCCGACATGGGCTTGGTGGCTTATGAGATGACGCTGCTCGTTGAGCGGGTGGGAGCGGCCTTCACGCCCGGTCCGCGCGGCGGGTCCCGGCCGGATGACGGTGGCAATGACTGGAGAGGTTAGCACCCGGCCCTTAACCTGCTCGAAAGGGTACTCAGTGGATTCCGCAACATCTAACCCCCTGCAGGCTGAGCCGGGGGAAGCGGCGGCGATGTCCGTCAAGATCGTCGTGGCGGGTGGCTTCGGCGTGGGAAAGACCACTTTCGTCGGCTCGATCTCGGAGATCACGCCGCTCACCACCGAGGCGGTGATGACGTCCGCCAGCGCCGGCATTGACGATCTGTCCCAGGTTCCGGATAAGACGCGCACCACGGTGGCTATGGACTTCGGCCGGGTGACCCTGGACGCCGGGCTCATTCTGTACCTGTTCGGCACACCGGGGCAGCGCCGTTTCTGGTTCATGTGGGATGACTTCATCCAGGGCGCCATCGGTGCCGTCGTGCTGGTGGACACGCGACGGCTGACGGAGTCCTTCCCGGCGGTCGACTACTTCGAGAACGCTGGCCTGCCGTTCATCGTGGGCATCAACGGGTTCGACGGCGAGTTCCCCCACACCGTCACCAGCGTCCAGGAAGCCCTGTCGGTGAGCCAGGACGTGCCGGTCATCGAGTGCGATGCGCGAGAACGAGGATCTGCCAAGACGGCCCTGATCACCCTTGTCCAGCACGCTATGGCCACACCGCTGAGCACCCGCCTGACGTCCCCGCCGGCCGTGGACGCGCCGCGCTAGCTCTGCCGTTCCTCCGGGGGGCGGACGAACAGTCCCCGGCCCGGAACGGTCTTGAGGTACCCCTCGGCCCGCAGTGCCTGAATGGCGCGCTCGACTGTGCCGGGGCTCACCCGGTATTCCTCAGAGAGGGTGCGCTTGCTCGGGATCGCCCGGCGTGGCGGAATCTCGCCTGAATCAATCTGCCCCCGGAGGATCGCCGCCAGTTGCTGGTAGACGGGCACATCCGTCTCCGCGTCGATCATCATCGTCATGTCGCACGACCTTAGCACAACCCCGGATCGCTGGGGCTATTCCGGTACATTCTTGGCACATCCCTAGATAGCCGTATAGCTAATGGGGATACCCATGGGTACCCTTGTGTCGGAGACGTCTGGCTGCGCTTGGCACTGGGAGCGCCCATGAACGAGCACACCGTCGAGCTCACCACCCCCCTCGGCCCGGTGACCGCCGAGTTCAGCAAGGGCAGGCTCACCGGCACGGACGTTGCGAGTGTGCGCACCGGGCCGGGGTTCGGGATCAATTGCCGCGAGTACTTTGGCGCGGTCTTCCTGATCAGCCCCGGCTGGACCGAGGCCGGTCATCACTTGCTGTACGACACGACGTTCGCTGATGCGGACGGGAAGCATCCGTTCCCCCGGGACCGCGCCGCGATGGTCGCGGTCATCAGGGCCGCCATCGCCGGTTACGCAGCCCAGACGGCCGGCGGCGGATGAGGCACTTATTCTCACCTGCGGTGTGAGGCCTGCTGGCCGGACCGGCCGGCCCCGGCGCCCGTGCGGCAGGGCTGTCAGCTCAGCGCCAGCACTATTTCCCGGGGGACCGACAGCGTTCCCGGCTGCCACTCCAGGCTGCCGGCCAGCCGGGCGGCGGGAAAGGCCCCGAAGAAGGCCGCCAGCGCGCTCGTCAGCCACACTCGCGTCAGGGCGGCACCGGGGCAGAAATGAGGGCCGGCCCCGAACGCGATGCTGCACGATGATCGCCAGCTGGGATCATGCGCGGCGGCTATCAGCGAGGGCAGGACGGTTGTCCCCTTGCGGACCAGGCGGCCGCCGATCCAGGTGTCGGCCAGGGTGATGCGGGGCAGGGCGACCGGGAAGATCGCGCGGTAGCGCAGGAGGTCTTCGGTGACCGAGTCCCAGGTCCGCTCGCCGCGCAGGCACTCGGCGATGATCTGTGGCTGCTGGGCCACTTCGGTGAGCGCGACGGCCAGGACAGGAAGCACAGCCCCGAAACCGTTGCTCATGGTGCCGGTGACGTGCGTGGCCTGCCTGGCCGTGAAGCCACCGAGCGCTCTCACCATCCGCGAGGTTAATGTCCCGTCGGGCCATTCCCTTTTCTCGGCGACGACCGGCTCATAGTAGCTGTACAGGTCGTCCCACGCCGCGGCCACCTGGCTTACCGCCACCGCGCTGGGCACCACGGCGAACGCGACCCGGGAGTATTCAAGAACCTGATCCCAGTCTCCCCGCGGGATTCCCATAGCTCCGCAAACGGCAGCCGCGGTGAACGGCTCCGCGAACGCCGTCAGGACATCGGCTGTGCGCTTTGCGCGCAGGGAGGCAACCAGACCAGTGGCGAGTTCCTGAATGGCCGGCCGGGTCAGTTCGGCGGCGCGGGGAGTGAACAGGGCCGCGATCCGGCGCCGGTACTCCCGCAGTCCTGGCAGGTTCATATTCAGCAGCCCCCCATCCGGTGACTGCATTTCCGCGCCAGTCAGCGGGGACCCGCGCAGTGCCCCGGATCCGGTGACGCCTGCCATAGCGAAATGAAGGCTGTCGGTCAGGGACCGTTCAACGTCGGCGCGCCGGCGCAGAACAAGCATCGGCTCCCCGCCAGCGGGCCGGCGGGCGAGGTCGCCGGCCGCGCCGGCGCACAGTACCGGTGGTGGCCCGCCGTGCGGTTCGGCCTGGAAGGTCAGGACCGGGACATCTGCCCGCGGGGTCGTCAACATGGGTGCTGATCCCGCCGCGCCGCGACCCGCCCGTCCGGCCACATGTTCACTCTTGATTGCCAGTGCACGTCAGCCCACCCTTCCGCGGCAGTGCCCGAGCGCGGCCCTGGAGCCGTGGCCGGTTTGCGGCGGTGCCGTCCAATCGGCCTGGGTATCTATAGACACCCAGGTACATCATTGAGTATCCAGCAAAGTTGTGAATTTGACCATCCTTGGCACGAAGAATGGCCGCGGGAACCCGTTACCCACTCAGGTCCCTCGCGGCGCAACCACCAATAATGCCGCGGTACCGGGCATTCCAGGCGAGTGCGCTTGCGCTTGGGATCGTCCGGACCTGGCGTTTACGCCCGTCTTGGATCAGGGACGGCGGAAAGACGGCGACGCTCAGGAGCCGCGGCATTTTCAGATGCAAGGTGATCTGCATCTTCTATGACAAAATGCAAGCCGGTGAAAAAAAGTCCAGGTATGTGCGGCCCGCGCCCCGGTTCAGTGGCCCAGCGGGGGTCGGACAGGGCCTGGTCAGCGTGGTAGCTGATCCGCAGGGGCCTACCGCGAGACGGGTCTCAAGGGTCAGGCGGTCCGGAATCTGACCACCTGTCTCCCGCGCCGCTCCGGCCCCCCGTACGGAGCCGCGCGGGAGTGGGCGAACCACCCAGCCGTCCTGCCGCCGGCAACCGCATGCCGGCGGCAGGACGACGTCAGCGGGCAGAACTCAGTACTGATCGGGAGAGGCGACCGCCTCGCAGACCGTCATCTCCGGTGGGGCCGGCTCAGCGCCGGTCGAGCCGATGAAGGCCTGGAGGCCGGGGCTGGAGAGGAACTGCTGGAACTGCTCGGCGCTCTCCCGCTCGTCAACGACGACGAAGCCGTCACCGGCCCCGAACCGATGGTGAGTCCCGCCTGCCGCCTGGGCCATGTCCCCATACTTAGTGAATTCACCGGCCCGTTCCGCCAGAGACTGGCGGAACGTGGCGGTGTCGCCCTGGAACTTCCCGATGACAGCACACTCATCGCTTGGACCCAGGGCGACAGTGCGGTTCGCGGCGCGGCGCCATTCGCCGCGGGTCTGCGCGGCAGGCCGGCCTGCCTGGCGGTCCGCCGCAGGCTGGGTGGATTCGATGTGGTTCGCGTGGGCCACGTCCGGGTCGCCGGACAGGCAGCGCTGCACGTCGTCTTCGACCCGATCAGGTGGCCGACGAGAGTCTGCGTGTCCAGGCCGCGCAGGACCGTTACCCGCCAGGCCTGGCCAGCCAGCGCGCACAGCAGCCCGTAGAAGGCGTCGGCGGCATGGCTGTCCGCCTCCGCCGACGAGATCGCGGCGACCTCCGGGAAGGAACTGCCCGCCGCCCGCGCCTGCAAAGAGGCCGCCAGGACCCGCTCCCGCAGGCCGGCCGGCAGGATCACCGGTGCCTGCCCTCCGGCAGTCACCACGACTCCAGCAGTTGCCGGCCGAGCGCGGATTCCGGCTCGGCCAGCGCAAGCCTGAGCCGCGACTTGGCGGTACCTTCCGGGACGCCGGCCGCGAGCGCGACCTCCCGGTAGCTCAGGCCCCCGAAGCAGGCGAGTTCGACGACACGGCGCTGGCCGTCCGGCAGCAGGCTCACCGCGGCCCGTACCGCGCTGGCCGCCTCCGCCGCCGCCACCGGGCTGCACCGGGAATACGTCACCGCGCCCAGGACCGGATCACTCCCGGCCCGGTCACCGGCGCCAGCAGCCGGGCAGCGGCACTGATCAGCCAGCTGTGGCGGCAAGCCGCTTGGCCATGACGTGCTCGGCCCGCACCCCGTCTGGCATCAGGTCCCCCCGTTCCCCGGTGTACCGGAAGCCGTTGCGAAGGTAGAGGGCCGCAGCGTTCTGGTTGCCCGGTGCCACCGCCAGCCGCAGCACGCTGGCGCCCACCTGCCGTGCCCACTGTTCCACCGCCGCCACCAGCTGGTCCCCAACACCACGGCCCCGCGCTGCCGGGCTCACCCACATCGAGATCAGCTCGGCCGAGCGGTCGCCGGCCGGCACCCCGCTGGCCATGCCGGCCTGCCTGCCGTCCAGTACCGCGACGAAGTTGACGGCGCCGGGGATCTCCAGCCGGGCGCGCCACCGCTGTTCGGTATCGCCCTCGCCCTGCCAGTCCGCCAGCCGGGAGCTGAACGCGTAGGGAGCCTCCGCCAGCGCGGCGAGCCTCAGTTCCCGCCACAGCGGCCAGTCGCCGACGGTGAGCCTGCGCAACTCGATCACAGTGGGCAGATTGCCTCAGCGCGGGGCCGCCGCGCCAGCCAGTTTGCGTCCGCCCAGCCCCGGGACGGGACAGCCGTCCAGGGACTGCCCGGACTCACTCCGGCGGCGGATACCTGTATTGCCGGTCGTCTGGGCGGGGATGACGATAGCCGGGCATTCGCCGGCCAGGCCGGCCACCCCCGCGATTCCCCCGCATCACGACGGACGAAGGAGTCACATGAGCGTCACCGATGAGTACCTGGCGAACAACGCCCGCTACGCGGAGGCCTTCACCGGCCCGCTGCCGATGCCTCCCTCCCGCGGCATCGCCATCGTTGCCTGCATGGACGCCAGGCTGAACGTCTATGGCATGCTCGGGCTCAGCGAGGGCGAGGCCCATGTGATCCGGAACGCGGGCGGCGTCATTACCGATGACGAGATCCGGTCCCTGGCCATCAGCCAGCGGCTGCTCGGGACCCGGGAGATCGTGCTCATCCACCACACCGACTGCGGGATGCTGACCTTCACCGACGACGCCTTCAAGCGTTCCATCCAGGACGACACCGGGATCAAGCCCACCTGGTCCGCGGAGTCGTTCACCGACCTCGACGAGGATGTCCGCCAGTCCATCGCCAGGATCCAGGCCAGCCCGTTCATTCCCCACCTGGACGCCGTCCGCGGCTTCGTCTTCGACGTCGCCACCGGCAGACTCAACGAGGTCAGCTGACCTGCGCGGGTAGCCGGGAAGACGGCACCGCCGCCGCTTTCCCGGCTGCCCACCCGGCCAGCCCCGGCTGCCCCACCATGGTCCCGTGCCGTCAGGTGCCCACCGCGGTGAGCACGACGAGCAGGAAGGTGGCCAGGGCAGCGAGCCCATGACCGGCTGGAATGAGGGCCGCCATGTGCCCCCTGGGCCTGCGGGCGGACCGGGCCGGACCGGCTGCCACGCCGGCGAGCACCTCATCGACCAGCTTGCTGGCCAGCACCTCGTCGGTGAGAGCGCGGGCCAGCACCGCGTCGGTGATCTTGCTGGCAAGCACGTCCTCTGCGGGCGGCCTGAGCATGCCGCTGGCCGGGCCGGGACTCCCAGGGGAGGGATAGGGAGTCCACACGGTCACCGCGGACAGGCCGAGCCCGATGGCCGGCATCAGCAGCACGACCGATGACCAGGCCAGGGCAGCCCAGCCGGTGGCAAGGTAGCTGGCCCAGACCACCAGCCCGGTGCTGGCCAGGCCGAAGTGCGTAAAGATCACCGCCGGGCCTAGCCGGTCGCTGATGGCACGCTGCTCGCGCAAACCGCCGCGCGCGATCCAGCGCCCCAGCATGTACCCGCCGCTGCCGACATCGAGAAGCCACGAAATGAGGGCGGCGACACCGAGGGTGAAGTTCATGGGCCTCTCCCTCGCGCCCAGGTGGCCGGCCCCCGCCACGCGGGCCGACTCCCATGCCAGGGTGACCGGAAACACCAGGCGCAGGTGGTGGCAGCGTAACCGCCAGATCCAGCGCGCGATAGCCCGGGCGCGCACCGCCAGCCAATGCCGGGCCGATGGCCCCGATCACATTCAGGAAATGGCCGCCGGTCTGACCCGGTCCCGGCTGGGCTCAGGTATGGCGGGGCGTTTGGAGGGAAATGGGATGTGCGGGCCGGCCCTGCCAGCGTCGCGGCTCATGAAGGACAGGATCCATGTGGGTAATGCGGCCGTGGATGCCCATGTTGACAGTGGCTGGCTGCCCGGCCACTTCAAGCCTGCCGACGATGTCCGGCACAGCGACGATGTCGAGATCAAGTGGGGTGTTCATCCGCCCGGCGACCGTGTGGTCTTCCACGGCACGGGCCACTCCTGGGAGGCGGTAGAGGAGTCGGTGGTGCTGTCGATCCGCTGGCCGTCCATCCCTGGCTACGCGGTCCCCGAGCAGGCACAGCAATGATCAGGAACCGGGGTAACCTGCGGGCATGACCGGTCTTGAACTCGCGGACTGGCGGCGGCGGGTGAGCGACCTCTACGCAGCCGTGCGTGCCGAGGACCGTCCCGAGCGCGGGCACGCGCTCTGGCGGGCAGGCCGTGACGGACTCTTCCGGTCCCATCCGCAAAGCCCGCTGCCGCCCGGTGACAGGCTGCGCACCAGCGGCCTTGCCTACTGGCCCTACGACCGGCAACTGCGCTTCACCCTGCCACTGCTGCGCGATGCCGAACCCATGGAACTGTCCCTGCCCGCCGGCAGCGACGGGCCCACGGCGATGCGCCGCGTGGGCCGGGTCGAACTTCCCCCACCCGTTGCCGCGGTGATCGACGTCTGGTGGCTGCGGCAGTACGCCGGCGGCCTGTTCCTCCCTCTCAGGGACGGCACGGCCGGCCAGACCAGCTACGGCGGTGGACGTTACCTGCTCGACGGGGCCAAGGGCGCCGACCTCGGCGGCACCGTCCGCACCCTGGTGGTCGACCTCAATTTCCTCTACCACCCCTCCTGCCGGTACAGCGACGCCTGGCAGTGCCCCCTGGCCCCGGCGGGAAACACCATCACCGTGCCGGTGCACGCCGGGGAACGATACTGACGAACTCGTCACGTTCGAACACTCCGCCCACCACTTCAAGTAACAGCATCACCGTCCCGTCCCGCGAATTTTCCTGACCGTCCCGGTTATCACCCAGCCCACTCTGGGTATCGGCTGATAACGGCGGGTAGTCCGGAAGACGTTGTTGATAGGGACAGCCACCGACTGCCCGGTCCGTCTGCAAGCGGGGGCTTGCCCCGGAATGGACTCCCACCCCCGGTGTCCCGGGCTGCTGACAGGGACGCAGGCTCCCTTCCCACGAACGGACCGGCAAGGTCTGGCCGCATACGCACGGCGCGGCCGGGCAGGAGGCTCGAGCGGACGGGAGGACGAGAGTGCGGGAGACTCACGGAACTGGCGCAGGCTGGCAGGGCACCCTCGCCGGCGGCCGTCGCCGTCACTGGCCTATCGCAGGGGCGCTGCTGGGCGTGCTCGCCGTCGCGCTGGCGGCATGCTCCGGCCCGGCCGCACCCAAAGCCGCGGTGGCGAAGCGGGCACCCGTCTCCACCGCGCAGCTGACCATCACGCCCGCCAACGGCAGCCGGAACGCCAGCCCGGGCAAGGGCGCGACGATCGCGGTGTCGAAAGGCACGATCGCCAACGTCCTGATGCTCCGGGGACCCGACCCGGTCAGCGGCCGGCTCAACGCCAGCCGCACGGTCTGGCACACGACGTGGCCGCTGCAGCCGGGCAGTCACTACTCCGTGACCGTGACGGCGCTGGACGCCAGCGGCCGGGCAGTGACCAGGACGAGCACATTCCGCACCCGGCGGCCCGCCCAGACGTTCCAGGTCCAGATCTTCGAGGGCTACCATCAGACCTACGGCGTCGGCATGCCGATCATCCTGACCTTCAGCCATCCGGTCGTGCGCAAGGCGGCGGTGGAGCGGTCAATCCAGTTGTGGTCCTCCAAGCCGGTGGTCGGCGCCTGGTTCTGGGACAGCAGCACGTCGCTGGTGTTCCGCACCCGGACCTACTGGCCACAGCACACCCAGGTGAGGTTCCACGCGCACTTCAGCGGGCTGGAGATCGCCCGGGGCGTGTACGGCACCGCCGACCTGACCCAGTCATTCCGGATCGGGAATTCGCTCATCGCGATCGTGAACACCGCCAGCCACCAGGCGAAGATCTACTACCGGAACAAGCTGTTCGGTGTCTGGCCGATGAGCAGCGGCGCACCGGGTGACGACACCGCGGACGGCACCTACCTCACCATCGAGAAGGCCAACCCGGTCCTGATGAGCGGCCCGGGGTACTCCAACTTCCCGGTGCCGTACTCGGTGCGCTTCACCTGGAGCGGTGACTACATGCACGATGCGTACTGGTCGGTGGGTGAGCAGGGGTTCGCCAACGTCAGCCACGGCTGCGTGAACCTGTCCCCCTACCACGCCCAGGTGTACTACAACCTGGCCGTGCCCGGGGACCCGATCACGGTCACGCACAGCCCGGCGGCCGGGACGTGGGACGACGGCTGGACTGAGTGGTTCCTGACCTGGAACCAGTTCCTGCGCGGCAGCGCGACCCACGAGGCCGTCCAGGTCGGCCCGCAGGGCAGTACCTTTGTCAGCCCGGCGACGCTGCCCACGGTGCACGTCCGGCCGCCGCTCGGGACATCCCGCCCGCGCAACAGCCGCGCCTACGCCTGACCGCCTGCCCTGCGTCAGCCGGCCCACCGACAGCGTGATCTCGTCCTGGCTGGGCTGGGCGGCCCGCAGGTCCAGGTCGAAGCTGCCGAAGGCGGCAATCACGGTGCAGAACCTGCCGACCGGGAACCGGCCTACCCGCTGCGCGGACCCGCCGATGACCACGCACCGGTAAGGGTCGGCCGCCCGGTACAGGGCGGTCCTGCGGACCGGGCGGTCCTGCGGACCGGGCGGGCCGGCAGGTCGGCGACCACGGCCGACACCTGGTCCTCGGTGACCGCGGCGAACAGCGCATCGAGCCGGGTGTTGTGCTCAGCCAGCGACAGCCGGCCGGCCGCCACCGCGTCGGCGAGCGCCCCGGCTGCTGCGTCCCGGTCGGCGTCGGAGGCTCGCCGCATAGCAGAACAATGAGCCACGAAAGGGGCAGCTGACACTAGATTCCGGGGCTAGCGCTGTCTCACCCCCGGCGGTCAGGCCGCGGTCCAGGCCTGGCTGTGCTCCCAGAGACGGTGGCCCAGTTCGGGGGTGGCGACCGGGCTTGGTTCCCGTTCCCGGCAGTTGTCGTAGAAGTGGCCGCTGATCCCGCCGAGTTCCGGTGCGGTCGCGCAATAGGACGAGGTCCGCGCCCCCTGCTCGGTGGAGATCATCCGGAGCTTGATGAGCGGGCGCAGCGGCCAGGGGACCCGCCGCCAGATGTCGGAGGCGACCACCCCGGGATGCAGCGCGTAGGCGGTCACCCCGTGGCCGTTCATGCGGCGGGCGAGTTCCTGGGTGAACAGCACGTTGCACAGCTTGGAGACCGCATATTCGGGCAGCCCGGTGCGGCTGCGGGTGGGCTGGCGGAGCGTCCCGAAGTCGATGCCTCTGGCCTGGTAGTGGGAGTCACTGGAGACGTTCACCACCCGGGCCGGGGCGCTGGCCGTCAGGTGACTTAGCAGGGCGGTGGTCAGCGCGAAATGCCCGAGATGATTGATGCCGAACGTCAGCTCGAAGCCGTCACTGGTCAGCCCGCGCGCCCCGCCCACCCCGGCGTTGTTGACCAGCACATGCAGTGGCTCGGGGAGCGCGATGAAGGCGGCGGCGCACGCGCGGACGGAGGCCAGGTCGGCCAGGTCGAGCGGCAGGAAACCGACAGCCTTGTTGCCGGTCTCAGCCACGATGGCGGCCGCGGCCGCCATGCCCTTGTCCCGTGACCGGCAGGCCAGATGGACCCGGCCTCCCCTGGCAGCCAGGTTCTTCGCGGTCGCCAGCCCGATCCCGGTGTTGCCGCCGGTCACCAGGAACGTCCGTCCCGTCAGATCGCCCATACGGTCCTCCTCAGCCCCGTTGCCCATCCTCCTTCATCGGCGGCCCGCAGCCGAGCGGTTCACACTCCCGCCCACCAGCCACATGTCACGCGCCTCGTAATTGAGCCACTTGCAGCCGCGCGGCCGCCAGCCCGGCGGCCAGATCGAGATCTGCGTCCTCGCACACCACCAGCGGTGACTTGCCGCCCAGTTCGAACGAGACCGGGGTGACGATCGCCGCCGCCGCCCCGATCGACCGCGCGGTAGCAGCCGAGCCGGTGAAGCAGATCCGCCGGACCCGGGGATCGGCCACCAGCGGCGCGCCCGCCGCGGTGCCGTGCCCCTGCACCGCGTTGAACACGCCGGGCGGCAGCCCGGCATCGGCGGTGGCGCCGGCCAGCAGGGAGGCGGTGAGCGGTGCCCACTCGGGCGGCTTGAGGACCACCGTGTTGCCGGCCGCCAGCACTGGCGCCATCCGCCAGGTGGCGAGCATCAGCGGTGTTCCACGGGGTGATGATCGCGGTCACCCCGGCCGGATCCCAGGACACGTGGTTGCGGTGGCCGCGGGTGGTGAAGTCGTCGTGAGCGAGCCGGAGCAGGTGGTCGGCGAAGAACCGGAAGTTCACCGCAACCCGGGGCATCACCCCGCGCCGGTGCGAGCGGATCAGCGACCCGTTGTCGGTGGTCTCGACCTGCGCCAGGTCCTCAAGCCGCGCTTCCACCGCCTGCAGGTGTTCCGGCACATGAGGGCCTGGTCATGGCGACGTACACCAGCGCCCAGGCACTGCTGGCGCAGTAGGCCAGCGCCTTTCGGCTCAGGCGGCCGGGGCCGCCGGTGGCGGCTGGTCCGGCGCCAGCGGGCGGCCGACGCCCTCGTTCGAGACGGCGCGTATCACCAGGATGAGCAGGATGGCCGCGGCGGCCTCGAAGATCTTGCTGGGGATCGTCTCACCCAGGTAGAACCCCGCTGTGAAACCGTGGAACGTGCTGGTAGTCGCGCTGATGTACCGGAATCCGGTGAACCATGCCAGCAGCCAGCAGGCCCACCAGGCGATCGGCAGCCAGGGGGGCCGGCCCCGCTCGCTGGCGGGCAGGCCCGCGCGCCAGATATCGGCCATGATCTGGTAGGGGAACCAGAGAAAGATCACCGGCACGAACCAGGCGCCAATGGCCCAGCCCGGGCCCCAGCGCTGCCGCCAGCCACGCCCGTCGGCGTTCTTCCTCGCCTGGTAGAACCACACGATGAAGACCGGGATCAGCGGAAGAAAGAGCAGGATCACCGCGACTTCCAGCACCGGCAGGCCGATGGAGATCAGGCTGGCGGTGGCGCTCAGCGCGAGCGTCACCGTCAGGGCCGTGGCCAGGCCGCCCAGGGAGTAGTCAGCCGGCGGCGAGAACCCGGCAGGCGGCGCCCAGCTATATGCCGGGCCGGGGCCGGCCGCCTGAGCCGGATCGCCCGGCGGCGCCGGGTCGTACGCCTGGCCGGCCGCCTGGATGCCGCAACGCTGGCAGGAAGCCGCCGCGGGCACCATCTCGGCTCCGCACACCTGGCAGTTCATGGGACTCCTACGCCTCAGCAGGCCGCCCGACCCTGAAACAGTACAAGTAAGGCCCATTTCCTGGCCATAGTCGCTGCCAGCGCACGAACGAGGCTGTGTTTGCGCCGGCACTGGCCACGGCAATATCGTTTGGATCCTAATGTTTTTGACCTGGGGAGGGCGCCTCGGCCGCCCAGGAACTGCGCGGGTTCTTCTATCCCAGGACCGCCACCGGCAGGGCGAGCCTGCTGCCGGCGCCACCCTGGTACTACTCGGGCGACCTGCTGACGGTGGAGTACCGCACCGATCCCGCCCGTGTCGCCGCACTGCTGCCCAACCCGCCTGACCCGTCACATCGAACCAACCGGTAGGGGTCGGCGAACACCGTCTCGTCCCGGTTGCCCGACGGCCACCAGACGACCATCTTGTCGCCGGCCTTGATCGTCTGCCCGTGCAGCTCCACATCCCTGGTGGCGGCCCGGCGGAAGTGGGCCGGCCGGTCGGCGTGGCAGGCATCGGCATGATGCCTGGCCTGCTGCGCCTGCGCGCCCAGATGCTGGCGCCGGAGACGCAGCCGGCCTCCTGAGACGGCGTCCCGGTCGGCCGCAATTTCCTCCGCACCTCGCGTTCCCGCATGCTGGGCGGGGATCTGCCGAGACGTGTTCATTTTGGGTTGATAGCAGCCTGAATCGACCACACTGGGAGCTGAGATCGGCGGAATGCGGTCGTTTGGGGTCGTGATAGCAGCCGTTTCTGCCCACGGCCCGTCTCGCAGCAGGCAGGCTCCCCGCAGACGTGTTCACTTCGGGCTGTGGTAGCAGCCCGAAGTGAACACGTCTGCGGACCCTGGGCACAGTTCAGGGCTCATCCTCGCCGGTGATGGCCCGCTCGATGGCCGTGCGCAGCGCGGCGGCGCCGGCGGCGTGGACGGCGACGGCCGGGCACCAGGCCGCCCACTGGCCGTCAGCGACGTCAGCGGTGACTACCGTGTGCGGTCTGGTCCCGCCCGGGCTCGCGCGGCACGCTGGCCGCGCCCGGCTGCTCCAGGTGCTGGACGATCTTCCGCAGCGCTCCGGCCAGGGCGAGCTTCTCGTCCTCGGCCAGATCCGCCGTGACGAACCGCTCGGCCTTGTTGAACTCCGGGAACAGCCGGCCCATCAGGGCCGACCCGCGGCCGGTCAGCTTGACCAGCACCCGCCTGGCGTCCGCGGGATGGGTGTGCCGGACGAGCAGGCCACGGTTCTCCAGCGTGGTCGCCACCCCGGTCAGGGTCCCCTTCGAGATACCCGCCTCGGCTGCGACGTGACGGGTCTCGATCTCATCCCAGATCCAGACCACCCACAGCACCACCCAGGCGGTCCAGGTGAGGTCATGCGGCTGGAGGACCGTGCGCTCGAAGTGATTGCGAACCGAGCCGGCTGCCCGGTAGATGTTGCTGACCGCTGCCATCGCAGGCATGTCGACCGAGAGCCCTTGGAGCCGGGCCGTCACCGCCCGCTCGGTCTCTTCCAGCGTGTACTGCCCGTTGCCGCCACCTGCCGCCGCGGCCCGGACGTACCGGCTGGTCATGGACGCCGCACAGGCAAGCGGGCGCGAACGCCGCCTGTCATGCGTGAGAGCCTGCAGTTCTGGCCGCGGGTGGACCCGCCACAGGCGGTCACACCGCCCCGCGCCACACCGGGACAAGCGTTCCAAGCAGGGCATTCACCCGGTTAAGGTGACAGGCACCGGTGGTTCGGCGTGACAGGTTAACGAAGGGGAAACACGCTCGCTGGCAGGCTGCCGGGCGCAGAACTGGGGAGCTCGTCATCTGGTCACGAACGCAGATCGCGCTAGGGACACTGCCTTTCCTCATGCTGGCCGCGGTGGCAGTGGTCGACATGCTGGTCGGCCACACAGTCGGGCTGCTGACCCTGCTGTCCCTCGGCCCGGCCTTCGCCGCCGTCGTCGGCGGGCTCATCCGCATGATCGTCGTCAGCTCCCTCGCGCTCTTGCTGTGCGTAGTCCTCGCTACCTACCAGGACTTCTTCAACTCACTTGATGACCGGCTCGCCTTCCTGAGCGTACTTGGGGTCAGCGTCGCCGGGGTGATCGCCAGCACCCTGCGCCAGCGGCAGGAGCGGGAACTTTCGGCTGTGCGCACAGTCGCCGCAGCGGCCCAGCAGGTGCTGCTCAGGCCGGTGCCGGCCGGCTCCGGCCCGGTCAAGATAGCCGTCCGTTACATCTCGGCCACCTCGCGCGCCACCATCGGCGGCGATCTGTATGAGGTCATCGCCGCAGCCGACGCCACGAGGCTCATCATCGGAGATGTCCAGGGCAAGGGCCTGGAGGCGGTGAAGATGGCCTCCACCGTCCTCGGATCCTTCCGCGAGGTCGCCCCTGATGCCGCCGATCTGGCCGTGATCGCCGACCGGATCGAGGCCACCCTGGCCCGTGAGCTCACCGACGAGCAGTTCGTGACCGCGATCATCGCCCAGGTCAGCGAGGACGGGTCCAAGGTGGAACTGCTGAACCGTGGGCATCCCGCGCCGGTGCTTGTCGGCAGTGCCGGGCCCCGGCTGATGGAATCCGCCGAAGGCGGGCTGCCACTGGGTCTGGCACAATTCGCGGAAGCGCCCGGGCGGCGCTCCGTGATCGAGGTCAGCCCCGGTGACCGGCTCTTGTTCTACACCGACGGCGTCAGTGAGGCCCGCAGCCGGTCCGGTGAGTTCTTCCCGCTCCTGCAATGCCAGGCTGTCCGGGAGGCCACCCACCCCGACGAGATCCTGGACGGGCTCAGCGGCGACGTCCTCCGCCACGTCGGTCATGAACTCGACGACGACGCGGCGATGCTGCTCATCCGCCGCGAGCCGACCTGACCAGCGCCACCAGCCGTCAGCCAGACGCCCGTTCAATCCTGACCGCAGGCCACTATGCTCAGGAAAAGGTGGCCCGGTGCCCCTGCCGGCCAGAAAGAGCGCGCTCATGACCCCCAAACCTTCTCCCGGCCAGCAGGCCGCCCGATCCGGGCCGGCGGCCGCCCCAGACGCGGCAGTCCCTTCCCCGGGGCCCGTCCCAGGTCCCGGCAGGAGGCCCGCGCGCCTGCTCGCGTTGGGCGTGATCGCTGTCCTGCTCCTGGCCGTGGTCGTGACGGCGGCCTATCTCACCCTTCGCCAGCGCAACACGACCTCCGTGTCCCGGCCCTCGGGCATCCCGGCGGATATCTCGACCAGCCTGGCCAACCTGATGCTGCTGTCGCCGCTGCCCCGCCAGCCCGCTCCCGGTTTCACGCTCACCGACCAGGCTGGCCGGACGATGGCCCTGTCGGCTCTGCGCGGCAAAGTCGTGGTGCTGGAGTTCATGGACCCGCACTGCGTCGACATCTGCCCGATCGTGTCGCAGGAGTTCGTGGACGCCTACCGCGACCTCGGCCCGCTCGCCCCGAAGGTGGCCTTCATCGCGGTCAACGTCAACCAGTACCACGCGGCCGTGGCCGACGTCGCCGCCTTCTCCCGCGAGCACGCGCTGACCACCATCCCTGGCTGGCACTTCTTCACCGGCCCGGTCCCGGCACTGCAAGCGATCTGGCGGAACTACCACATCGACGTGCAGGCACCGAACCCGAACGCCGACATCCTCCACACCTCGGCCATCTACTTCATCGACCCGCAGGGGCGGGAAGCCTTCCTGGCCTCCCCCATGGTCGATCACACACAGAAAGGCGCGGCATTCCTCCCGGCCGGCCAGCTCACCACCTGGGGCCAGGGCATCGCGCTGGTTGCCCGGCACCTGGCGCGCTGAGGGCCGGCTGACGCGCGGCTTAGCC